>WNGL01000697.1_pt1 | contig 46072 bp, 48 predicted proteins | sample 5400591 | NCBI WGS metagenome assembly WNGL01 (sample SAMN13153377, study PRJNA577476) | soil metagenome | isolation source: 80 cm soil or saprolite under Garry oak tree replicate 1 | place: USA:California | collected 2016-06-15 | reverse complement strand
GCTTGTTTGGTGAGCGAGATTGTCTGTTTTACTTGTCGTAGCTTAGGCGGAGCTACGCTCCGCAAACCCATGCCTTGCATCTAAACGGCCTCCTAGATATATTCTAGAACCGTCCTCGATGTATCTGAACCTGGTCAACGCCTAGCCTACCCAAGCCTCTGCCTTGAGCCGGGGGACAACGGAGAAGTAGTCTTCGGGAACGAAAGGCGTGCCGAAAAATTCCTCGAACTTCCCTGCGAAATCGTCTGTGGGCTGCGCGGGAGGGGCACTGACGCGCAAGTACACGGATTCGCCTTCGTACCAGGCGGAATCTTGTGAATCCGGCGGCTCAATGTCCAGGCCTTCCCGCAATAAGTAAGCTTTGAAGTGCACGCCACTGTGTGCATAATCCGTAGGGTCAAGGTCAAAGCCAACGTCGACATCGGAGGCTAGAAAGGCAAGGCCTAATCCCATATTTTCAAAGGGCGGTAGCATCTCGCGTAGCATCCGCGAATACGCTACCCTTACGAGGAGCTTGCTGTGCCACGCCACCGCCTGTCCTCGTTCCAAGTGAGTGGCACGGTCGTAGTTTTTGATGATGAGCCGAGCAGCGGGTAGCGCCCTTGCGGAATCACGCAGCCCTTGGGTCATGCCCTCTGCGTGTCGTCGAACCAACGCGTCGCCAGCCTGGTCCGCTTCATGAAACATTGTCCACCAAAAACTGTTCTCCTTAGAGAGTGGGCCGAATGATGGTATTTTTATGGTTCCAGCACTGGCCGCTTCGTGTGGTTCGGCGATCGCACCGTCCCGGGGCTGTTGATCAATCTTGCGAAAACCCATAGTTTTTACCATAACATATTTATTATATTGAAACGTATGCCAAAGGGATTAGTGCAACAGCTGCTGGCCGTCGCGCGTGATTATAAATATTTTTGGTTATCGGTGTTTGCCAGCAAGTTTTGAATTTCTTGGATTTTTTCGATTCGGTTTTTTGGAACGATCAGCAAGGCGTCGTCAGTGTCGACAATCACCAAATCGTCCACACCGGCAACGGCCACCAACTTGTCCTTGCAGTGCGATTTAATGAGCGAGCCGCCACTCTCCAGCGCAATCACATTGCCATCCTGATAGTTCTCGGCGCCGTCCGCAAAAAACTCATACACCGAGCTCCACGTGCCGATATCCGTCCATTTAAACGGCAACAAAATGACTGCGCTTTGATGCGCTTCCATGACACGTTTGGTGACTTCTTCGGTCGAGCCGCGCTCCATAGTTTCATAAATCGCCGTGATGGCAGCATCTTCGCCGGGCCTGTCGAGCGAGTCACGCATGTTCATCAGCGCCTCATGCCAATCGGGCCGATACTGCTTGTAGGCGTCAATCATCAACTCCGGATACCAGCAATAGTGATTGCTGTGCGTGACGACATTGAAGTTTTCGACCAGTTCTTTGGTCTCTTTGTACGTTTTGCGCCGGCCTAAAAAGTTAGTGACTTCGTACAGAGCTTGCTTGCCTTGGTTTTTGATGCGCTCGCCAAGCTGCAGATAATCAACACCGATGTTGGGTCCGGTCGCCTTAATACCCCCGGTCAATAATTTTTTCTGCGCTGCGACAATCTTGCCAGCGTCTTCGATCATCTTTAAAAACGCCGCACTCGGTTCCCGAATGCAATCAGCCTGGATCAAGAAAAACGGCTCGCCCGGGTGTGAGACGCTCAACCGCAAAAACGCCAGACCATGTCCCGGCCCAGTGTCCTTGCTAGCGTCCGGCTCGACAATGTAATTTTTTAGCGGAATTTGTGGCGATTGTTCTGAAACGTACTTAATAAACCGGCGCTTGGTTGAAATAAAAATATCTTCGGGTGCGAATTTTTCGAGCAGCGTTTCGATGGCTTGCTCATAAGACGACGTGTCGCCGATAATCGGCTGAAATTGCTTGGGCTTGTCTTGACGGGAGTACGGCCATAACTTCGTACCCTGCCCACCGGCGGTAACGATAATCTTCATGCCCCCATTATACCGTGCGTACGCGATTTCTTATGCAAAATAGCCTCACCTCAGGCGGCTAACGGGCTATACTTTTCGGCTAGGCCAGTTATATGCGCGAACGTGGCGAGAGGATCGTTGCCGCGGCCCCATCCCGATAATCCGTACCTGAGCTTCACTCCCTCAAGAAGATGGTTAGCCTGGTAGCAGCTCAAGCTCGCCTTCTGGGCGGCGTATCTAACCGAAGGGCACGAACCCATCAAACCAATCAAGCGTTGCGCGGCTGGCGAAATATCAGACGGTACGTCAATGCCTTGTATGACCGTCAAGATGCCGAGGTCTGAGGCCCTGTTTACCGACGTTGTAGAAAACTCCTTAGGCCGGAGCTTCCTGACGAGACTTGCCGAGTATGCTTGGCTTGTAGCGCCGCCGTTCAGTCTTTGTCTGTCTTCTGCTTCCATGCCCGTGATTTTAGCACCAAGAGCAACCAATTCTATAGGGGTAAGCGGGGTGAGGACATTGTCCTGCCGGAGTGCTGGCTGTGAGCCATCCACGGCAATAACTGCACCAAGAAAAGTAATTCTCTGAAGCCATTGCCCGTCCGGACTGAAATAAAAGCCCCTGCCACTCCCCAGTGACTCGTTACCTGCCCATTGAATTTCTTTCGCTCGAATGGCCTTTTTGATAGGCGAGCCTGGCTCGCTCAAACTCCGGTACGTCATAAGGCTGGCGAGGTTGCCAAGACCTAGGCGGCCGAGGAGTTTTCGGGTATATTCCTTCGTCATGTCTGGCGTCCACGGTTCGCTGCGGACTTCAGACAGGGTTCTTGCGATTTGCACCGCCAAATGGCCTGTGCCGAGCCGGCCAATTACCGTGCGGGCGATGGGGCCGGGTTCGAATTGCCCGGGAATAGGCACGCGGCGCGCAAACAGGCCTTTCTCCCAAGCGAGCGCGTGGGCCAGTGTGCAAGGATTTAGTAAGTCCGTGCGAGTGTTTGCTGGCAAGAAAGCGGCGTGGGAATCCTCCAGATGCTTTCGTATGGCAGCGTGCGGAAGCCCTGTAACGTCAGCAGTGACAGTTGGAGTGGCGCCTATGGCCTCAAGCGCAAACACACCCAGGTGGGTATCGGGAAGTTGCGGCGCGGCTTCGGGATTCACGGTGAATACGCCTTGATGTAAATGGGCAGAGAGTAACCGGGAATTGAACGGCTCGCCACTAAATGCAAGTGCAGGGTTGCCATTCATTCCTTCAAGTGCCACGTCCATTTACATTTTTTAGCACAAATTTAATTAAAAAGCAATTATAGGGTACGATTAGTGTTCGCGTTTGGCAACTAAGCTGGTGACGCCTGACGTGCTATACTTTAGAATTTTTGAGACTCGGCCAAGCTCTGTTGGATGAAGGTTGTCATTTCGCGCGCAAAGTTTTCGGCCGAGAAAGCTTGGGCAAAGGCGGCAATTTCTTTCGGCTTGTAGTCTTTGGGGTTGAATTTTTTGAGAGCGGCAACCAAGCTGTCAACGGTCTGCGCTTCGAAAAACATGCCAGTTTGGCCAGGGCGAACGTAGTCGAGCGCGCCGCCGGCTTGATAGGCGATGACCGGCGTGCCAGCCGCCAGTGCCTCCACAGGCGTGACGCCAAAATCTTCAAAAGCGGCAAACAGGAAGGCCTTGGCGCGGCCCAGGTGCTCGGCAACTTCTTGGTCGCTGGGCCGCGGCAGAAAGGCGACACTTGGCCCGGCTAGTTTTGTAAGCCGCGCGTGGTCCGGCCCGCTGCCCAGAACCTCAAGCGGCAGATTGAGCCGCGTACAGGCCTCTATCAAAATGTCGGTTCGTTTATATGTGGCTTGCCGGCCGGCAGTAACCAAGTGCGTGCGGTCTTTGGCAGGTGTATTTGGATCAAAGCGGCTGACGTCAATCGGCGGGTGTATTACGACCGCCTCGCGGCCATAATACGTTTTAACATCGTCTTTAATGTGATTGGAGTTGGCAATATAATAGTCCGGCCGCTGAGCAGCGTGCAAATCCCAACGCCGCAGCGGGCCGACGAGCACGCGCAATCCCAATCGCGCCAGCCAGTCAAAAGCGCCGAAGCCGGGGTGCGCCATGTATTGTTCGTAATGCCGCCAATAATAGTGTGTCGGCGTGTGGCAATAACAGATGTGCACGGTGCCTTTCGGCACGCGTACGCTAAAGGCTTCGCCGTTGCCGGAGCTGCTGACCACCAGGTCGTATCCTGAAAAATCCAAATGCCCAAACCACCAAATGCGGCCAAGTACCATAAATTTCCGGAGACGCCCAAAGTGTTGCAGCCAGCCGGTCACAACCTTGCCGTCCAGTCGTTCTCGCCATTCGTCGGTTGCATACGAGGTGTAAATAGGGGCGTCCGGAAACAGCTTGTGCAGCTCAAGAACGACGCGTTCCGCTCCACCACCAACCAACCAGTCGTGCACGATGGCGACCTTCAACTTCGACAAGTCTTTCATCGCGCTCCGGTGCGCTTGAGCACTACGCGAATTGTTTTCAACAGGATGGTCATGTCCAGCCACAAACTCCAGTTTTGCACATAATACAGATCGAGCTTGCGCCGCTCTGCAAACGAAATGTCCCGCCGCCCGGCTACCACGGCCAGGCCAGTCATGCCGGTTTTAACTGCCAAAATGAGGTTCTTTTTGGAGTACTGGTTGAGCTCATGCGGATCGAGCGCCCGCGGTCCCACCAGACTGATGTCGCCTTTTACCACGTTGATGAGCTGCGGCAACTCATCAAGGCTGGTCCTGCGCAAGAACCGGCCAATCGGCGTGATGCGCGGATCATCGGTCAGTTGGTCGCCGTTCTCGCGGTATTGTTTGAGCAAGTCCGGTCGGCCCATTTTGGCGAAGCCTTCTTCCGGGCTCATGCAATATTTTTGGTACATGCTGCGGAATTTGTAAAACCCAAAGGTGCTGCCAAAGCGCCCGAGCCGTTTCGGCGTGTAGAAAACTGTGCCGTGCGGCTCGGTAATTTTGAGTGCCAGGGCAATCAGTAGCATCGGAATGGTAGCAATCAGCAGCAAAACGCTGCCAAAAGAGATGTCGGTCAAGCGTTTGACGATCCGGCCCCAGCCGAACAGTGCGGTGTGGCGCACGGTAATGACCGGCACGCTGGAGCGAAACAACTCCACGTCGATATTGCCAACAAACAGCTCGGAATTGCCCGGCACAAAGCGGTAATTGACGTGGTGTTCTTGGGCATAGGTTAGGATTTCGGCGTTGCGCGACTCGTCGGCGTACAACTCGGTTTGGATAATGCCGTGCAGCTCTTCCGGCGCGCTCTGCAAAAATTCACGGAAATTGGTGTAGGTTCGAATGGCATGCGTGCCAATTTGCCGTTTGCCGCCAACCACGGCCATAATCTTGTAGCCGGAGCGGCGGCTATCGCCCAAGGAGTCGACTAGCTCGCGCGTGATATTGGTATTGCCAACCAGTACGACTTTCGTGAGTCCGATGCCGTAGCTAAACAGCGCCGTCCGGACGAACCGGGCGACGTTGCGAAACAGCACTAAAAACACAAAGCCCAGGCCAAAGCCGTAAATCGGCACCAGCTTGGCCGGGAAAATCGGCTTCACCGACAAAAAATTCCAAAACACAATGAACAGCATGCCGATAAACGAGCCGACCAATAGCCGGCCCAGCTCGCTAAACCGCCGTTCGTAAATATTGCTGTTATACAAACCGAGCAGTCCGAAAATCAAAATCCAAAACGGCACCAGCGCCAAAAAAGCCAGTAGGTACGCGCGGCTGCCGACTGGATGGGCAATAACCTCATGGCTGAGTGTTACGCGCAAAATATAGGCGCCCGCGAAAGCAGCCACCAGCGCCAAAAAATCTCCGACCACCAAGAACAAGTTATAGATCAAAGAAGCGTTGTTTTTCATAGATGAACGGGTAGTATTCTTATGCCGGACGCGGCGAACCTATATACTACTTTAGGTATACTAGCATGGGAAGCCTCATGAAATCATCCGCGCAGCAAAAAATCGCATCATGGTCGGTAGGACTCCTGGCCTTTATTTGTGTGATTGTGCCGTTTCACGCCTTTTTAACGGTGTGGGCGGGCAGTACTTTTGGTCATTACACTGCCTGGCGATTATGGGCCGAGTTGCTTTTATTGCCGCTGTTTGGTGCAGCACTTGTGCGCTTGTGGCGAGATAAAAAGTTGTTGGCAGCGGTGCGCGTTAGCCCCTTGACGTGGTGTCTTGCTGGCTACGTGGTTGTGCAGCTCACGGTCGGTGTGTGGGCGCTAGTGACCCATCGAGTCACCAAAACGGCATTGGCCGACGGACTTATATTGAACTTGCGTTTGCCGGCCTTCTTTTTTGTCGGACAAGTGCTGGCGACGCGCTCAAGCTGGCTGCAGACGCATTGGCGTAAGGTAGTTCTGGTGCCGGCGGCGATTGTCGTGGCGTTCGGACTATTACAGGTGCTGGTGTTGCCAGTTAATTTTTTGCAGCATTTTGGATATGGGCCGCACGCTATCGCACCCTACGAAACGGTCGACCAAAAGCTGGCGTATGTCCGGGCGCAGTCGACGCTGCGCGGCGCCAACCCGCTCGGTGCGTACTTGGTAATAGTTATTTCGGCATTTGCCGTTGTCGGATTTGCCAAGCGAAAACTCTGGGCCAAAATTTTGCTGTCGCTGGGGTTTGTCGGCTCGTTGGCTTTGCTGGGCTACACTTATTCGCGTAGTGCCTACCTCGGCGCGCTTGTGGCACTGGTGGCTCTTGTCTGGTGGGCAATACAGAGCGCGCGGCTCAAACGTTGGGCGATGCTTGCCGGTGTGGCGATCTTGTTGCTGGGCGTTAGCTCGTTCCTGTTGTTGCGTCACAATGACCGCTTCGAAAACACTTTTTTCCACACAGATCAACGCTCGCAGTCGGCCGAAAGCTCCAACCAGGCACGCAGCTCGGCACTGGAAGACGGCCTGCGTGATGTGCTGCACGAACCTTTGGGTGAAGGCCCGGGAACGGCTGGACTGGCCTCGGCGCACAATACGGGTCACTCGGCGCGCATCGCCGAAAATTATTATTTACAGATTGGACAAGAGAGCGGTTGGTTGGGACTTGCGCTGTTTGCAGCGATTAACGCGTCGGTTGCTAGCGGGCTGTGGCGCCGTCGTGCCGATCCGCTTGCGCGTATGCTGCTCGGCAGTCTGCTCGGCATCACCCTTATTAACATGCTGTCGCATGCCTGGACGGATGACACGCTGGCGATTTTGTGGTGGAGCTTGGCGGGCGCCGCGCTGACGCAGCCCGAAACAAAGGCAGAACGATTGTGATCGTCTTGCGTAAAATTGCCAAACACCTCCACCGCAAATATTTGGTACAGTTTGCCAAATACATGGCCGGCGGCGGCTTGTATTTCTGGTCGGGCTACGGTATTTTCGCGCTTGGTTATAGCGCGTTTCATTGGAACTGGTTGCCAGCCAAGATGGCGGCCGACGCCGTGGGCTGGACGCTCAACTATCTGGTGCAGCGCTACTGGGCGTTTGCCGACGATGGCCGCAAACTTAGCGAGATCGAGCATATCGCCCGCTATCTCACCATCGAAAGTGTTGGTTTTGTGCTGGATTACCTCATTATCGCCTGGTTGCGGCACTTTGGCATCACACCATACACCGGCTTTTTTATTTCGGCCGGCTTCTTCACCGTCTGGAGTTACTTGTGGTATCGCTACTGGGTATTTCCAGAGCGCGCGCATAAGCCGCCCGCCCGCTTGGACATTGACGGATAGTCCGTTTTTATTATAATAAGCTCGGCCCATGCAAGCCGCAGAATTTGTCGAACCATATCCGCGTAGCCTTCCGTTGTACGAAGAGTTGGTTGCGCAGCCGCCCGCCATGCTTTCGCTCAAAGAAAATGCCATGGCCTGGGGGTACCGCTTCGGCCAACTCCTGCACGACAGCTTGAGCGGTAGGGCACCCGACACCTTCACGACGAAAAGAGAAGTTGCCAAGTACGCGCAGTGGAATAACTCGTCCGCAACTCTAGCAGGCCAACTCGAACTATATGGGACGAGCGCCGAGGCAGAGCAGCTCGGGAATCGCAACATGGTGAATTTCCACTCGTTGAATAGGTCTCTCCTGTCCTTTTGGCGCCCGCTTATAGACGGAGATTGGATGCCGCCCGAACGCCCACGCCCTTACATGCTGCACCTGGCGCAGGACAGTTTGGCGTTTGAGGCTTGCTGCTATTTTTTGGATCGGGAAAAGATCGTGGAGCAAGGCGGCGGAACGCACGTTTTATTCGAACCTGGCATGGTCAAGAAAAACGAGATAGCGACCGGGGTTATACAAGAATTTGACGGAGCTATCATTGTGCTGCAAGCCATGCGCCAGAGAATTCTGGAACCGAGCACTCTGCTCTTGCCGGCACCACCGCAATTCGAACGAATTGACGCAAATCTTAATGTAAATTTAGTAGTGGTAGACATGGAGCGCCGCCGCGCAGTCGGCGTGCAAGTAGAAAGCCATACGCGCCACCGCGATGTGCGCACAGCCGATAGCGAGCGCGTAGTGTTCATTGATGGTGACATCGACCTGGGTAATAGTATGCCAGTACGACATAGTGGCCGTTCTTCTCGCGAGCAATCGACGGCTTGGCCGGGCATTATTGCGGCAAAGAAGATGTGCGAGATGAAGTTTAAGGGCAAGGGCGCTACGCCGACCTTGGCTTCAACGCGGGAGATCTTTGGCCCGCTTGATAGGCAAACGTTTTTCGACGTTGCAAGCCATGCGGAAAGCGCAGTATCATGCGCGTCGCAGCGCCGGTCATCTTCGCGTTGACTTTGACGCAATCGCGATGCGGGTTGGCGAACGCATCACTGCCAAGTTATGAACGACCATCCGTATGTCCCGGCCTGCCCTAAAGCGTAACCATTAACGTAACGTCAGAGATATGCCGTCAAACCGTGGCGAGATCCCAAGTAGGTCGGTGGTACAATGACAGCATGTCCGAGGTACCACCCATCCGTCCGACCAAAAAACAGCGTGAACTGCTCGGGTTTATCGAAATGTTCATTAGCGAACATGGCTACAGCCCGAGTTACCGCGAAATTATGAACGGACTCAATTACACATCGGTGGCGACGGTGGCCCTGCACGTTCATAACTTGATTACGCGCGGACATTTGCGCAAGCGCGAAGGCTCGGCACGCTCGCTTGAGGTCGTATGTCCCGGCCAGTCCGGCAACATCGCCACGAATGCCATACAGCCGGCTGAAGAAAAGTGGCTTGTCGAAAAAACGGCTTACTTTTTTACGCAGGCCGAGAGCATGGGCGAGATTGACCAGCTGACACTTGATAAGTTGCAGGTGCTGCTGGCAGCGCTCAAGGTGCTGGGAATTGAGGGCGGTGTCCACAGCTTTAACGGGCGGCTGGCGGCACTGCGCCAAAAACTGCCACGCTAGCTAGAGTGGCTCTCCATGACTATATGCCGCCACGAGCTGCCCACCGTAGTGCAGGGTGTGGAAAATGTTCGCAGGGAACACGACGCTTTCAACCAGCATTTGTCCAGGAACAATCTGCTGCCGTTCAGGTATAAGTACAAAACGTCTGTCAACGAATGCGAAATTGCCTGATCTCCGGTCGGTTGTCGATACCGTCGATGGATCGAAAGGGGCGAATTCTAACCTCACCGGCAATGCCCCCAGATTGACAATACGCCGCCATTTTACGGATAGCCCCTCTTCAAGATGCGGCCCTGCTTCTTGGTACAGCGGCCGTGGCCGTGGTTGTGCCGGCTTCGGTCGCTGACGCTCAAACGAAACACGCAAAAAATCAGGCGTCAAGATCGTTTCCGGCGTTGCGACTGCCTGTGGATACCCTCCTAATGCGATGCGGTGACTACGCAGCGTAGTTCCCTCTAGCAAGTTCCGGCACGCAGGGAATTCCTGCCCTAATTCTGCCAACCCGGCCTGCTCATCTATTGATCGGCACATAAAGTAAGCGGTTTGATCGGTAGACCTTTGCGCCGCGGCACGCAGTTCATCTCGGGCGGCTTCGACGAGGTATTCGAGCCCAATCGTCTCATCATTCAACACCAGGAGATGTTGTGAGGGCGTGGGCTCAAATCGCTCCGGTAGAGGCTGTGATGATTTCGCTGAATGACGTGACACGCCGACCATCATATCATACGTATGCCAAGCGTAGTATTGTAATAAAATGTTGGCAAAATTACGCCATATGTAGCGCCAGAACGTGCTATGATGTCCATATTAACAACCAATGCTGGAAGCCGGTGAGAATCCGGCACTGTGCCGCAACGGTGATTGCATGACCACATGCCCGAGTCCGATACAGCAACCAACCAAAAGTCCCGAGCAGGATGTAGGTGTTGCCGGCCGCACACCCTCGCTCCACTCGGACGAGGGAATTTTTATGGGGGAATCAGTTACACTGGTCGGCGGGGGATTCACCGGCCAATACGTCGAGCAGGGCATCGCCGCTGCCGAAGCTTTGCTGCAGCTCGAGTCGAGTCTAGGCGCCGAGACCGTTACGCCCTCAACTTCCGAGGGCGTAACGCCGTTGCCGGAAGCAGTACGCGTCCAAGATCTCACCGAAGAGGCCGAAGTGCAGCGCAACTTTGCTAGGGGCTTGGGTGCTGTGGCCATGGGCGCCAGCGTCGAAGCCAAGCCAGAGAATCCTGAAGAGCGGAGGACTTCAATTCTCGACCGTGTTCGCCAAGCGCGTGAGGGTGATCGTGCACCGCTTGAAGCCGATGTGCGTTTGGCGCTCGTCGAGGCTATCCTTGAAGTTGGCGTCAACGAAGTAAAACTCGACTTTGACGCCGATGGTCACATCGTGCAGCACGGGCATCGCCTATACGATATTCTGGAAAATACCATTCGCCTGCGCCCTGGCGACCATCCGGTTCTCCACGAAACCACCCGCACCGAGGGCCTCAGCTTGTCCACTATGAAAATGCTCGAAAAGTCCGGAAAGTTGGACGACGGTTACATATGGGTCGTGCCGCGCATGGTGCCAGTTGGCGTGCCCGCCCGAGCACTACGTGACTACGGCTATTTCGAAAACCTGGCCGTTTCGTGGGGCGTTGTCTGGAAAGATTCATCCGACGGTCAACTGGTGATGCGAACGCTATTCACGGCTGGCGTTACCACTGAAGCTCACGAAGAGAAAAGCGACCGTGCCATGACGGACGCGGAGCTTGATCAAATGATCGAAAATCGCCTGACCCGGCGCCACGACATCGACGCCGTAGCCAAGCTTTACAAAAAACTTGGCATGCCGGTGCCCAACGACATCGCGGGTTTTCAACGCGGTTTCATCATGCATAAGAGCCACTTCGTGCACGAAGGCGAGTACGACGTTGATATTGCACAGCTGAACGATGAACAGCTTGGGCCGGAATTCTACCTGGGCCGCCATGCTCCGCGTGAAGACTATCAAGCGCATAGCCGCGCATCGATCGCTAGCATGCGCAATCTGGATTGCAAAAAAGACGCAGTGGTGAGCGAGATGATGGCGCACGTCACGCCCGACATGGATGAAATGACGGTTGCGCGGCTCATGGCGCGGCTGGCCCGCACACACGCCATCGACTACGTTATTGATCATCCAGAAGTCGATGCCGGGCCACTAGGCCGAGCAGCAGCAGTTATGCGCGACGAGTATCTGCAGTATGTTGCCCGAGGTGACATGGACCGCGCGCTACAGATCCGCGAAGAAATCCACAGAGTTGCCCGTGTCAACATGTGCGGGTTTGGAGGGGGTGAAAAGGACGAACGGGATGCGGCCGACTCTGAAGGCGGGAAATCGGACAAAAGTAAAGAAGAGGGCGAGTCCAAGAATGGCATAATCCGTTGCGTAAACTGCGCCAAATATGTGCCCAAAAAAGACGTCGTCAAAAAAGATTCCTGGCAATGCCCGGCCTGCAAGTACGAAGTCGATATCTGTAACGGCGAGGTGCTTAACTCTGGAGAGCAAAAGTCAATTGCCGAGCCTTCCAAGAAGTCAGCGCGAAGTATCGTGAAGCTATTTTTTGAAAAGGACCAAGTAGCACTCGAAATTCCGGGCAGGCAAAAGCAAAGGTGAGTTGTATACCCTGGCGCCAGGGTAGAGTCATCATTATTCCGGTTGGCGTTTAGTGAGTTCGATGACGCGCATAACTCCACCGGCTTGATTGACTCGTGCGCTCGGATTGTCGTTAATATATATTTGATAGTTGCAGGTTGCAAGTTCATGCAGCGCATCAGTGACTACCCCGCCGTCCTCCGGCGAGAGCTTGTCGCCCAGGCGCAACTCCAGCACGCCGAAGACGCTCACGGCACCGTCAAACGTTCCGCTTTTAAATGGCAGTGCTTGGCCGAGCGCAGCAACGCTTTCGCTCTGCAAGTCCGGCACTTCGGCAGGCTTGGTTATTGCCCGTCTGAGAAAGTCTCGCGCCGCCCATTCGCCGTAAGCGGCACTCCGTGCATTTTCTCTGGCCCATGACAACTCCATCCCGAAGCATCGCGCGCGCCTCCTCTTTTTGCAATGCCGGATTGAGCGAGACAACGCGTACGCCTCGGGCGCGCGCTTCCATACCGAAGCGATCATAGCCGCTGGAGCCGATATCGAGCAGCGTTTTTTCTTTCCAATCGTCAATATCAAATATTTTTTCGCCTTCGGGCGCGGTCTCGTTGAGCTGGGATAAATATTGCCCCAAACCCCGGTCTGGAAGAGAGTGAGGTGAGGCGATGTTTGCGCTGTGTGCCATAGATAAAGCGTTTCAGTTTGTTATATGCTATTGTAACATAAAAGCTTAGTTTATTCAACAGCTAAAACTGGGCGACTATGCCTTGCGCGAGGATATGCTCGCGCAAAAACAAGGCTTGACAAGCACAAGCAGGTTGACATATATTGTACGTATATCTAAAGACTTTCGAGGTGGTCTTTTAGAGACAAAAAGTTTAAAAAATAAAGGTGAGGTAGTCGCTCAAAAAAGCGGTCTTTTTTACGTTTTGTACCGCGAGCACATCTTAGGGAGGGCATTTTTTCATGCCGGTCAAAATAAAAATGCTGCCGTCACGCCCGATGCGCGTGGTGGTGCAGATTCGGCGTCCCGCGTGGCGCCAATATCTGCACTATTAGGGCTGACCTTATTGTGGATGCTGCGAACCGCCAGGCGTAACTGCAGGCGAATTCTTAGCGGCAATTTGCTGGTCGATAAGCTTTGAAAATAAGGCGGCGCTGCTCGGAACATTCACCGTATGGCCGTCGCTGTCAAAGCTGAGTCCCGGATTAATCTTCTTGCCATCCAAAAAGAAGGTCGGTGTAGCCAGGTCATTGCCAGTTTTGTTGAAGGCAGCCACGTCGGCGTTGATCGAAGTGTTGACCTGCGCGCCCGCGAAGTCGGTTTTGAATTTGTTGACATTCAGTCCAAGCTGCGCCGCGTATTGGTTAAAGTAAGGCGTCGGATCGCTGGTGTTTACCCACTGGTTTTGGCCGTCATACAGCATGTCGTGCATTTGCCAGAATTTGTTTTGCAAGGCGGCAGCTTCGGCAGCCCGGGCGCCGGCAAAGGCGTTCGGATGGATTTGGGTGAGAGGCAAGTTACGGAACTGGAACACGATTTCGTTGTTGTAGCTAGCAGCAATTTGCTTCATGACAGGGTAATATTGCTCGCAGTATGGACATTCGTAATCACCGTATTCGACGAGTGTGACGTGCTTTTGGCCGAGACCCTCGATGTGGTTTGTCGGCTGCGCGCCGTTGCTTGGCGCGTTCGCCTTATTGTTGCCCTTGAACCACAAAATGCCGCCAAAGACGATGACGATTGCGGCGACGACCGCCCAAAACCCCTTATTCATACACCAATCTCCTTATTTTCTATAGTATACAACGTACCAAGTCAGGCAGTATACAATACTGTCGTGGCGGCTATCCTTCGCACCACGGTCGCCCCAAGGGAGCCAGTTGTTTATGTGACGTGAGGGGATACTATCTACTGTCGTATTGTCGGTACCATGACGCCAGAATGGGCGCGGCACTTTGAAATTTATGCAGCTGGCCGTAAGATGGATGCATGGTACAGCTCGTGCTCGCCGTTGTCTTAGCTCTGTTGTTTTTGTTGGCGCTGGCTGTCCGGCGCGTATATTATTGCGTGCCTGCCAAGGAGCTCAAGCGGCTGGCCCGCGCCCACGACCGCATTGGTGCTTCGCTGTACAAGGCCGTCGCCTTTGACGGTAGCTTGGCTATTTTGCTGTGGTTTTTGATAGGTGTTTTCGCTGCTTCGAGCTTCGCTTTGTTTATGGCCGTGCTCGCTTGGCCCCTGGCCGGCCTTAGTATCGCCGTGGTTTTGTGGCTTGGCTTTGGGTGGGTAGCGACGGCGTTTCCGTCTAGCTTTATGGTGCGATTCACGGCCGCGGCATCGCCGGGCTTGGCCTGGACATTACATCACACCCACGCCGTGCTCGCCCCGATGAGCGATGTTATCCGCAATTATCACCATACGTCCGAGCATACCGGCCTGTACGAAAAGCAAGACCTGACAGAGCTGTTCGGCCGGCAAAAGGCACAGCTCGACAGCCGCGTGGCACCCGAAGAAATAGAGCTTATGGAACGCGTGTTGTCGTTTGGCGAAAAGACGGTAGGCGAGGTTGCCGCGCCACGCCAGAATGTGCGACTGGTGCGCCTCGGCGAAACTATTGGCCCCAAGCTCATGGACGAACTCCACCACAGCGGCCAGCAACTATTTCCAGTGTGCGACGACAAAAGCGACCGCGTAATTGGCTTGGTTCGCCTCGAAGACTTGGTCAAGGCACGGCACGGCGGCAGGGTCAAATCGGTTGCGACCGAATCAGTCTATTTTGTCCGGGACGATTTTTTGCTGGCGCACGTACTTGAGGTCTTCCTCCGCACGAGCCAGCAACTACTGGTGGTCATTAACAACTTTGAAGAGTTCGTCGGTGTGGTAACGCTTGAAAATTTGCTTGAGCAACTCACCGGCAAACAACCGAGCGACGCGGTGGAAAATGTGTACGGCGACCGGGCGGCCGTGGCGCAGTACCAGCCAGCTGAGCCCGAGCCGGTGGCAGACCCAGAACTGGAGTCCGAGGAGACAGACTCGGAAGTTGAGCCAAGCGAAACATCCCACAAGCCGACAGAACTGCCCGAGCAATCCGAACCAGCACCTCAAAGCGAAAAAAACCAAGAAAACGCTACCCCCGAAGATCCAGAGGTGGTAGAATAAACCGCATGAACACGCTGGCACGCAATACTATGAATTCCGGGGCCGGTAGCTGTCGCTCTCGGCGCTGGCAGCTATGATAAGCGGTCCCGTCTTAGCCTTTTCATTTCAGAAGGAGCTTTTATGCGCGTATTAAGCAACGAAGTGCGGCAACACGCCGGCGAGACGATTACTATCGAAGGCTGGTTGCACAAAAAGCGCCTACTCGGCGGCCTGACCTTTTTGAACGTCCGTGATCGCCGCGGCTTGGTGCAAGTGGTTTTGAAAGACAAGGACGAAGTTGAAAAACTGCGCGGTTTGCAAATCGGCACGGTATTGCGCGTAGAAGGTTTGGTTGCTATCGAGCCGCGAGCACCGGGCGGCGCCGAACTGCACGATAGCAAGCTCGAAGTCATGGTGCCGGTTGTCAACGAGCCGCCGATCGAGATCGACAAGCCGCTCAGCCACAGATCCGACAACCTCGATACCCTGTTCGATAACCGCGTAGTTGGCCTGCGCAATCTGCAAGAACAAAAAATCTTTAGAATTCGCGCGGCTGCCCTGCGCCATTTCCGCGAGTTTTTGACGGCCCACGAGTTCACCGAAATCAACACGCCGAAGCTGGTCGGCGGCGCGGCCGAGGGTGGCGCCGAGGTTTTCAAGTTGGATTACTTCGGCCAGGAAGCTACGCTCGCCCAAAGTCCGCAGCTATACAAACAGATCATGGTCGGCGTGTTTGAGCGTGTGTTCGAGATCGGGCCGGCCTTCCGCGCCGAACTTTCCGCCACGACGCGCCACGTTTCCGAAGTCACGATGCTCGACATCGAAATGGGCTTCATCAAGGGCGCCGAAGAAGTGCAAGACATGGTGCAAGACATGGCGTTTTACGTCTTGGGCAAACTGTACGAAGAGCACGGGGCCGACCTCAAGAGCCTGAACGCGCCGGAACTCGTGCTGCAAGAAAAATTCCCGCGCTACACCGTGGCCGAAATTCACGAGCTGTACACCAAAGACACCAAAACCGACACGACCGCCGAAAAAGACCTGACACCCGACGAAGAAAAGTGGATCTGCGAGTACGCGAAAAAGCACGACGGCTGCGAAGCGGTCTTTGCCACTAATTTCCCCAAAGAAACGCACAAGTTTTACCAGCAACTCAACCCCGAAGACGGCGGCGAAACCACGCTGGCGGCCGACCTGCTGTTCCGCGGCGTCGAAATCGCCACCTGCCCAGTCCGCGAACACCACTACGAAAAAATGATCGGGCAAATGAAAGCCAAAGGCATCGATCCCGAGCATCCCGGTTTCAGCCACTACTTGCTGGCGTTCAAACACGGCCTGCCGCCGCACGGCGGGTGTGGCTTTGGCATTGACCGCTTTGTCGAAAAAACCATCGGCCTCGGCAACATCAAAGAAGCCATTTTGTTCCCGCGCGACATCAACCGCCTGACGCCGTAATATATTAAGGAGTGACACATGGAAGTACCGGCTTCGACCAGCGAAGATCACGGCATCGCCACGACTATTGACGAACGAGGGCTTGCCTTTGCGCGGGCGCGCATTACGGAGCGTCACCTTGGAAGTCAAAAGGAGCGACCTTCGATCCTAAAACGCACCTCACCACTAGCACCGTGGTTGATAAAAAGACGGGAGAGCGACATTCGTATGGTCGTTTTTTTCACACAGAATCGTCCATTAGCGATTACACGACTGAAGCGGGCTTTAAGGTGAGGCACATCGAATCATACGACGAGCATCTATTTATTGATTTTATGCGTACTGAACCATCTCCCGAGACGGATAATATCATCGAGTTACTGGCCGAAAAGGAATGAACGAAGATATTTTTCATCTTGGTGTAAAGGCGTTCATCAGGAACGAGGCTGGCGGCGAATCGGTCGGCCTGATACTGAGCGTTTACGAGTACGTGGCGCCGACCACAGTGTCGATTACCTTGTCCGAAGAGCACATCGCTTGCAAATGATTTCCGCCAAAACAAGCAACAGATCTGCTCAACATCAAGTATCCTCAGAATTTTGCCAGGTTGTGGCTAGATTATAAGACCTTGCGTTTAGGCTTGGGCCGCCGCGGCCGTGCGATTTTTTCGTGGAGCTGGGTATACTTGACGACGATAAATATCAGCGCCAGCGCGCCGATCACAAGGCCGGCGCTGGTTAGTGCGACGGGCAGGTAGCCTTGCTCACGCGAGTCAAGAAACGGGTACGGATACCACTGCACAATTGGGCCGCGCAGCAAGCTGTAGGCCACAAACGCGAGCGGGAAAGCCATCCACCACAATGCTTTTTTGAGTCGTACTGCCGGCTGTGCCCGGTCAATAAGCCAGTCGAGCGCCATCACCACCGGGAATAAATAGTGCACCACCATGTTGACCCAGGCGTATAGCATGCCATCGTTGCCGCCGCTCAGCAAGAACGAGTACACGACGCCGACCATGACCATGTACAATGCCGCGGCACCACGTAGGTAGCTCAGTGTTCGGTTTTCTTTATTTCTTGCTAGAAAGATGGCTGAAGCAAGTAGCACTGCGGCACTAAAGACGTTCGCCTCGATCGTGAAGTAGCTAAAGAAATTCACCACGCCGAAATGATTTTGCAAGGTGTTTGTGAGCTGTACGGCGATGGCGGTGAACACAAGCACTGCGACCGCAACTTTGTATAGAACCATAAGCTTTTTCATATCGGCATTGTACCAGAAATTTTGATGGTATGCTGGAAGAACGAAATTGCAGGTCGGCGTGAAAAACGTTTACCCCAAAACGAAGACGGTATATTTATTTTTTTCTGCAACCGTACGTTGCGCGGGCGCGGGGGACGGTGAAGCTCAGCACCGAGCATCAAAAATACGACTGGCTGTCAGCGCGCGACGGCTTGGCGCTGAACGTTGACCCGTACTTGCGCAAGGGCTTGCAGGAGCTTGCCGGCGAATCTTAAGTTTGCGCTCAGCAAGAAAAGGCTATAATGAAAGCATATCACTTGAGAAAAGTAGATCGCCATGGCATCGCACGTGTATCCGACCATTACCAGTCAAACTCCGCCAACCGAGGACGAAGCCGACGACAACGGCGGCTTCCCGCGGCCTGACAAAGACGAGCAGCACTTGCCTGTTGAGCGGATGCTGGGCTATGCTCCGAAGAAGAAGCGCATATGGTTGCGCGTATTAGTGGTTGTGGTCGTTGCTGCGGCGCTGGCCGCCGCCGGATATTTCGCCGCCAAACACATCCATTTTCCAAGTAAAAAAGCCGCGCCGGTTTCATCGCAAAAGGCAGAAACGCTCACAAGTCAGCCGACCGCGCTCAAACAGTACACGTCGAGCAACTTCAACTTGGGCTTTAGCTATCCGGAAACTTGGGGTGTCGTGGATAATGGTGCCGGCAAACTGACGACAACCTCGCCGGTGCTGCAGCTCAAAAATGCCGCGGGCAGAACAGTAGCAGCGCGGGCCGTGGTGACGATTCAAAACAAGCAAACCAGCTTGCCGGACTTTAAAGCCGGGAATGCCGTAGCCGCGATCGCCTCGCAAAAAGTTAGCTACACCAAGCCGACCTCCAACCAGCGCGCGCAAACCTACATCAGTTTTTTGAATTACGCCAGCTCCGCCACCAAGGGCGTTGATGGCATCTACGTAACTGGCGACAATGGTTACCAGTTGGGCCAGGCGGTTCCGCAAACCGACGTGGTGCAAACCGACCCGCTGGTGACCGTGACGTTTTTGCACTGCGCCGATGCGGCCTGCTCAAGCGGCGGCGCGCCGCTCACCCTGGCGACTGGCGACTGGGACGGCTCATTCAGTACGCCAATCCTTGCTATTATCACCTCACTGTCTATCCAATAGGTGTCCGCATAATCAGCTTGCCAAGCACAAGCTTTTTTGCGAGACTTGATTAAGAGGAAGAACCATGGCAGAAAAGCACAACAATACGACCAACGGACAACCAAAAGACAATCAGCTTGAAGTTACTCCCGAGCAGGAAAATAATGAGTTAGATACGTCCGAGCCAAGTGAAGATGAAACCGGAGAGGCGTCTGCGTCCGAAACGCCAACCGCGCAGCCTGCCGCGGTGGTCAGTAGCGAGTCTGGCAGTAAGTTCGGCCGCCTCGGTAGTTGGTGCGGCCGGCACAAAAAGAGCGCGGCGATGATCGCGCTCGTTGTAATTATCGTAATACTTGCGGCTATCCCGTTGACGCGGTACGTGATTGCCGGCACAATACTCAAACAGAATATTAGTGTCGCTGTCATGGACTCCCAGACGCACCAGCCGGTATCGAACGCCAGTTTGACGCTCGCTGGCAAAACCGTGCTGACAAACGGCCAAGGCCAAGCTTCGATCCGTGTGCCGGTCGGCAACAAAACACTGATGCTTTCTAAAAAGTACTATATGTCGCTGAGCGAGCGCATCCTTGTACCGATCAGAAAATCATACACGTTGCAAGTACAGCTCAAGGCTACCGGCCGCCAAGTGCCCATAACAGTGACGAACAAAATAAGCGGGCAGCCGGTCTCGGGGGCGACCATCAAAGTGCTCGACACCGACGCCAAAACTGATACCAATGGCCACGCAACATTAGTGTTGCCGGCCGCCAAAGCAAGCCTGAGCGCAACGGTCACCGATGGCGGCTATAACGCGTTGACGGCGACCATTCAAGTGACGGCACAGCCAGTCGCAGCCAACGACTTGAGTATCACGCCAAGTGGCAGTGTATATTTCCTGTCGAATTTAAGCGGAAAAATCGATATCGTAAAGACCAATCTGGACGGCACTGACCGTAAGACTGTGCTCGCGGGTACTGGCAAAGAACAGCAAGATACGACAGAACTCCTTGCTTCACGTGACTGGAAATATTTGGCCCTGCTCTCAAGCCGCGACGGTACGCCCAAGCTGTATCTCATCACAACAGCGACCGACACGCTGACCACAATGGACGAAGGCACGAATGTCTCTTTTGAACTCAAGGGTTGGAGTAACGACACATTCATGTACACCGTTACGCGTAGCGACATTCCCAATGCGCAAACCGGCCAAGAAGCGCTCAAGAGCTTTAACGCCACAGGCCAAAAACTAGCAACACTCGATCAAACCAGCGCCAGCGGCCCGGCGGATACGTCCGATCCCAGCTTCACCAAAGAAATATTTGGCCAGGTTTTCATATTGCCAAACAACGAAGTTGTATACGTCAAAAACGTCAATAGTAGCTTTCCTAATGCCGGGGGAGCCCAGGCAGCGGTCTATAGCATAAATGCCGACGGCAGTAGCAAAAAAACCATTAAATCGTGGGGTGCGCCAAAGAGCAGCACTATTTACGGCATATTTATTGATGTGCAACTGGCGAGCGCAACCAGCGTCTATATTCGCGATCCGTTTGCGACACCTTCGCAATTCTATGAGTATGAAGCCGGGCAGTTGAAGGCCACGAACGACGTCACAGAGCAGACATTCAATGGCGGCTATCCTGTCGCCGTACTTTCACCATCCGGCGCACAAACGCTCTGGAGCGATGTCAGAGACGGCAAAAACGTCTTGTTCCTAGGCGACAGCGCTGGCCAAAATGGCAAACAGATTGCCAGCCTCACAGACTATCGAGTCTATGGCTGGTACACCGACAACTATCTTCTAGTAAGCAAAAACGGCAGCGAGTTGTACATTATGCCAGCGAGTGGCAGCGCACAACCACTCAAAGTGAGCGACTACTACACCGCCTTGGCGCCCAGGGGTTATGGCGGCGGCTACGGTGGCTTCTAGGCCATGCGGTCTGCTACACTAAAGGCACAACATGGACGTACTATCAACGCCTGAAGGTTCCGCTGGCCAGCAAGCGAGTGCGGCGCGTAAAGCCGTATCCGGCGAATTGAGCTCGGCGCCTGCAGTGCCCACTGCTATTTTGCGCCAGCTGACTGAACCTGCCAGTGCCGCGCCGCGCCATGTAAAAGCGGCCCTGCCGCCGCATGCTCCAGCGCCGCGTCAAGCTGAAGAGGCAGATACTTCAGCGCAGCTTGCCGAAGCGCCAGCAGGCACCCTGCAAACTGATAAAAACGCCGATCTCGACCCGAACGCATCTGACCCGGAAACCGATAAGGCAGTCGACGACATTGTTGCGCAAGAAAGCGACGCAGTCCTGGCGGCCGAGGATGCACAAACCGAGCAAGCGGCGAATAAACCGGCGACTTTCGGGCAAAAATGCAAAGATTTTTTCTATGCCTGGTGGCACAGCAAATGGGCGCGCCGGACAACGATTTTGGTAGTACTTGCCGGTGTGGCAGCCACCGCACTCATCCCAGTAGCCCGTTATGCAGTTTTGAACGGCGCGGGGATTCGGGCCAGTGTCTCGGTAGTAGTGCTTGACGATACGACGCAATTGCCGCTTAAAAATGTGACGGTGAGCCTGGCCGGCCAGCAGGCCACCACCAACATCAATGGTGTGGCGAAAGTGCAGCACTTGCGGCTTGGACCGCAGCTGCTGAGTATCAAACGGCTGGCATTCGCGCCCATTACGCAGCGCATCGTCGTAGGCTGGGGCAGCAACCCACTCGGCAACCTCAGCCTCAAGGCCGCCGGCGTGCAATATACTATCAATGTTATCGATTATGTCTCCGGCAAACCACTGCCAAACGTCGAGGCCAACAGCAACGGCATCGAGGCCCTCTCTGACAAGAATGGCAAAATTATCCTGACCGTCGACAACAAGGACGCACTCGCGGTGCCCGTAGCCATTATCTTGAGCGGCTACCGCACCGAGCAGCTCAGCCTGGCTGCTACGCCCGGCGCGCCAACAGCCGTACAGCTCATCACCGGCCGCCAAGACGTATTTATATCAAAACAAAGTGGCAAATATGATCTGTACAAAGTCGATGTCGACGGCAAAAACAAGCAAGTCTTGCTGGCCGGCACTGGCAACGAAAATGGCAACATTTCGCTGGCAGTAAGCCCAGCAGGTGACGAGGCGGCCCTGGTTTCGACCCGTGATAACAAGCATGACAGCGACGGCTACTTACTCACCACGCTGACACTTGTTAATATTGCCAGCGGAAATACCGCGACGCTTGACCACGCCGAGCAAATACAGCTGGTCGACTGGACCGACAACCGGCTGTTGTACGACGAAGCCAGCGCCGGGGCCAGTGCAGCAAGTTCGTTCCGCTATCACCTGATTTCATACGATTATAGCACGGCCAGCCGCATCCAGCTGGCTACGGCCAACCAATTCAACGGCGTGTTGACGGCAGACGGCATCGTGTATTATGCTATCGCAGCCACCGATCCGTCCATGGCATCGGCGTTCGTAAAAGTCCGTCCCGACGGCACCAGCCGCCAGACTATTTATGGCCAGGAAGTGTGGAGCGTGTTTCGCACCGACTACAACACTCTCAGCTTGCAAACGCCCAGCGGCTGGTATACGTACTCTATCCAAAGCGGCCAACTTTCCAAAAGTTCGGCACCGTCGGCCTTTGTGAGCCGCGTGTACGTCGACGCCGCGAATGGCCAGCAAAGTTTGTGGGTCGATACGCGCGACGGCCAGGGCGTGCTGCTCTCATACAACTTGGCCGGCGGCAAAGACACGACGCTGCAAACGCAAGACGGATTAACGTACCCAGTGCGTTGGCTTAACGCCACCACCGTTGTCTACAGTGTGGTGGACAAAACCGAAACGGCCGACTACGTGTTGAGTCTAGTCGGTGGCAAACCGCAAAAAATTACTGATGTTACGCACATCTACGGCATCATCCAAGGCAGCTAACTTGCATTCTGAGTTTCAAAAATGGGTGACGAGCAGCGGAATGGCTCCAACCGAAGCATACTAGTATTCACTAATCACACAGCGTGTCGATGCGTACACGGACTAATATAGAGGCAGCGGCAGTGGAGACAATAAAGATACCAGAAGATTATCAACAAATGGTCATACTAGCCCGTCACGGCGAAAGCGAATTAAATGCCGAATACGGCCAGGAAGAGAGCCGAGTACAAGGGTCGGGACCAATGATTCGGCTTAGCGAATGGGGTGAGAAACGATCTTATGCCTTCGGTTTTGCACTTGGCCGTTTTACCGCGGCACACGAACTAGAAATAGTCAGCTCGTATGCTTCCGACGCGCTTCGCGCAATGACTTCGCAGGAGCTTTCCCTGCGAGCCATGGGTACAAACATCCCCCAGCTCTCTGATCCGCGACTCAGAGAAATATGCAAAGGTGATCTGGAGGGGATGCTCGCTAAAGATGCCTACCCTCCTGAAGTTAGAGAAATCCAAAACGACTGGCACTACAGGCATGGCAGTAAGGAAAGTGGTGGAGAAACGGCTTACGAAGCCGGTGGACGCTGGCTAGACTGGTTCGTAGGAACAGTTGAACGAATGCGAACTGACAGCCACGAGCCGATTATCGCGTTCGGTCATAATGTCGCCACGTCCAGCGGCCTATGGCGCTTACTTAATCCGGAAACTCCTGCCGAAGAACTCAAATCTCGCGAAAATGCCCGTCCCTATAGAGCAGCCAATAGTACTGCTCTCGTTGTTGTTAAACAACATAACAAATGGTCGGCTTTGTCCGGCCGCATCATACCAAACGCCCAAGAGCTTGAGAGAGCCGGCGTCGTTGTTTAGCCTGGCCAGCATTCGTAATCTACATCAGTGTAGGTTGCACAACTTACTGGGCAAAATACGGCTTTAAGATAAGTAGTATGTGTGATAGAGCGCTGGCGATCATGGCCCAAGCCTCAATTATTTTTTTAGGGCAGGCTGCTCGGCAGGAGTCCCGCTTTTATCAGGATGCGAAATTAGCCGGATGCTATAGTGATTGAGTAATGACGGAGCAACAACGGCAGCTTTTTGCCGAAACGGTCTGGGAACAATATCGTCAGCATGGACGGGAAGGTTTGCCGTGGCGCCAACCCGAGCCGAACGGCACGTTCGACGCGTATAAAATTATGGTTTCGGAGGTGATGTTGCAGCAAACGCAAGTGCCGCGAGTGGTGCCGAAGTTCAGTCAGTTCCTAGCATTGTTCCCGGATGTGCAGACTTTGGCGACGGCACCGCTGAGCGCTGTGCTGGTAGCTTGGAGTGGGCTTGGCTATAATCGCCGAGCCAGGTTTTTGTGGCAAGCTGCCCAGAACATCGTTACCGAACATGGCGGCGAGCTGCCGCAGGATCCCGCGCTGCTCCAAAAACTGCCTGGCATCGGCGCAAACACTGCCGCCGCCATTACCGCTTACGCCTACAATCGGCCAGTAGCTTTCGTGGAGACAAACATCCGTACAGTGTTCATTCGCCATTTTTTTGCTGATGCCGGCCCGGTGCCCGACAAAGCAATCTTGGTATTCGTACAGGCCACGCTCGACCACGCACACCCGCGCCAGTGGTATTGGGCACTGATGGATTATGGTACGCACCTCAAGCAAACAGTTGGTAACTTGGCGCGCAACAGTAAAAGCTACGCCCGGCAGTCAAAATTTGAGGGTTCGTTGCGCCAAATCCGTGGTGCTGTTATCCGGCTGCTTGCTGAGTCGCCGCAAACTGCTGCGCAACTGACTGCCCGCATCGGCGACGAGCGGCTTAAAACGGCGTTGTCCGACCTCAAGCGGGAATATCTCATTCAGCAAGTAGCCGGCCGTTATCGTTTGCCCAGCTCGTGATACAATAAAACAGAATGAGCTAAGGAGTACATGCCGCCGCAAAAACCCGCCAAACCAATCATGGATGTCCGGCTGCCAACCATAGAGACGCATGCCGCGCCTGCTTTACGACCTGAAGACAAATCAAGTTCCGCTTCAAATCCCAAGCAGCCGATGGGCGTATCGCCAAAGCCGGCCCATCCGCAGCACGATGCGCCGGTGGGAGGTATTGTGCTGACCATTTTGGTGATATTGGCTCTGGCAAGTGTCGCTGCCTACCTATATTATCGTCAGAACCACCCGGCTCACGCAGCCCCGAGTCCGGTTTATGGCTACTGAGGCTTACGCTTGGCGTTCCGACCGAACCATGTTGCGGCCTGCTGAACCTAAGTTATAAAGGAGTATCCCCCAATGACGTTCGACGAATACCAACAGCGCGCGCTCACCACCGCGATCAATGACTACGAGCCACTCATGGAAAAAACCATTTGGGCAATGGGTGTGGCCGGCGAAGCAGGTGAGGTTGTTGAAAAGTGGAAGAAGATCGTTGCCTACAAAAATGGCGTGGTTTCACCCGAAGAACTTGAGGAGCTTGCCAAAGAACTGGGCGACGTTGTATGGTACATTGCGGTTTTTGCCGATGCGTTGGGGCTCAGTTTGGAGGATGTCATGAGCCGCAACGTGGAAAAATTGAAAAGTCGCAAGGCGCGCGGCGTCCTCAAGGGCAAGGGCGATAATCGCTAACGTCTCTTGCCGGACGTGCCGGCAGGGCCGAAGCACGCTATAATAAGGATGCTTACATTTGTAGGTTAGGCGCATCATGGAAAATTTTAACGCTGAATCACACTTTTCGGATGAAGAGTCGGACGAATCCTCGCCCGGTGACCGGCCCGTTCGTCGCGTCGCAGTCCCGGCTACGGCACTACATGGCGTAGCCGGTGTCGGCCGCGAAAGCGTCAAGCCGCCAGAGCCGCTTCGAGCGCCGCGCTTTGAGGCGCTCTTTGCCAGCGAGCAACACCGCAGGCAGGCGGCCCAGCTTCATGCTGAGCGTGCCAAACGCGACAAGGATGAGGAAGATGACGATACGCCCGGCCCCCGATCTACAAAAACCGCTGCGGTATTGGCGTCCAAAGTAGCAGGCTTTCCGAAATTAGAAGCGGATGAGGACGAGCCGCACACCACGGTGCTGGCTGGCGAAACGGCGGAGCCGGACGACGCTGCAATACAAGAGATTGGGCTGAGCCAAGAAACTATTGACGAGGAATTTAACGACATCGTTGAAATTAGCCTGCGTGATCTGCAAGCATTGCCGCCGCACGAGCATGAGCCGCGGGCGCTTGATCCATCTGTTGCTGAAGTCGTGGCGCGCGACCCCCTGTACGAACCACTACCGAGGCCGACCGAAACGAGCAACACTGCCGCGCAGGGGGAAGTGCCAGTGTCTGAAGCGCCTGCGAGCGAGCCCGGACCTTCTCACGAAAGCGGCGGCGCGCCTTCGCCAGAAGGCAGCTACATGCCAGCATCCGAAACCGGCGGTGAAGCACCCAAACCGGCGCCTGGAACCGGCGGCAATCTGCCGCCTCCGCCGCCATCCAGGCCAGCGATGGAAACGGCCGGTTCGCCAGAACCCGAACCCCTCCCCAGCTCCAATCCACCAATGATACACAATCGCTACCGCATGTTTACGCCGAATGACGGGCCGAGTTTTGCCCAAAGCTACGCTCGCGGCATGTCACCGGCCGAACGGCTCTATATCGACACTAGGCTGGAAGACGCCGAAGCTGCGCGTCGTCACGGTGACATGCTAACTGGCTTAATCGCCGGCTGGGCGCTGGTGCGAACGTTCCGCAATCGAAAGATGATCAAGCAAAACGCCAAAGAGACTAAAAAGCAATTTGACACGCAAGAACGGGCAATGGCGAACCTTTCCCAGCAAAACAACCAGCTGCGCGAGCGCGCCAATCGTGCCGAACAGGCGCAAGCCCAGCAAGTGGCCCCGAATCGTTTCCGGCCGGCACCTGCCGAAAGCGTTACACAACCATTGGCACCGAGACCCGAAACGGCAGCAATGCGGCCGCAAGCGCTTGCTCCCGAACTTACTGCCGCCTCCGCCGCTGAGAAAGTTCGCCAGATCCATGAGCAGCAAGAAGAAGCCCTGCGCCGCCAAACACTCGAAGTGCCGCCCGAGCACGAGGTGGTCCGCAGCCAATGGCACAGCATCGAAGTCGACAAAAAAACCGGCAGGGCGGTCGAGCAGCCGACCGGCTTTGAATATGGCGAAGCTTTCCAGCAAGAGCGCCGCCGCGAGCAATTGCAAGACAAGCTGCAAGACGCCAACACCTCTGCACAACAGTCTGCGGTTCCGCCCGTCGCCGGGCAACCTTCTATGTACGACTCGCAGTGGTCGCGCGGCTTGCCGCCCGTCGCCATGCCGCAAGCCCCCTCGCGCAAGCCTTCTAAAAAAGAACTCGCCAAAACCGCCAGCAAACAGATCACTTCAGCCGCTGCCAATCCTTGGTTCTGGGCGGCCATTATTTTCCTGTTGATTGTCTTTTTTACGGCCGCCTGGTTCTAGGGCTTAGGCGTCCGGCGAAAATTCCCGGCGAATCCACTCGTCCAGGCTGCCGCCCCCGCCCCCGGCCATGCACACAACCATATCGCCTTTGTCCAGATGAGTTTGGATGGCTTTTTTGAGCTGCGCGCCTTGCTCCCGGGCTTCGGCCAAGCTGGGATCACTGAGGTGCGAGATTAACTCAGCCGGCCCTATAATGGCTTGCTTCGGATCTTCCCGTGCTAAGTAACTCGGCAGCCAGTAAACTTTTTGCACACCCGCAAAGCAATCTTTGTAATCGTCGATCATGTAGTGCTGCCGGCGGTCGGTCAAAGGCTCGTACACCACGATCACATTTTGGTTTTTGTCGGCTGCCAGCTCGAGTGCTGCGCTTATGCCCCCGCGAATTTTCTCGGGCGTGTGTGCGTAATCGCTATATAGATTGGGTATGATTTGTTCCATGCGGCGCTGCAACCCCGGAAAGTCACCCATATGCTTGATGAGCTGCGCGACCGGCGCCTGTGTCATACGGTGGACGGCCTGAATCGCAAGCCAAGCGTCGAGCCGATTGTACAAGCCCTTGAGCTTGATGGCTCTGATGTTCGGGTTGTCGCTGCTCTGCGCGAGTAGGTTCGGCACTGGCTCGAGTTGCAAATAATCGATGTCCTCCTGCCACAAAATGGTGTGCGCGCTTTGGCTGACGAATTCGCGGAACGCTTGCTGGTAGTCTTCGCGCGTAGGGAAAATTTCGTGGTGATCCCAGCTGACCCCGGTAATAATGCTTAAAAATGGCTCGAAGGCCAGAAAATTGCGGTCGAACTCGTCGGCTTCGTATACAAAATATTCCGACCCTTCGGCAAACTGGCCCATATCGCCGTATGATAGTTTGGCGCCAACCGAATAACTGACTGGCAGGCCGAGCCGTTTACACAGCCAAATGGCCATCGCGGTCGTGGTGCTTTTGCCGTGCGTGCCGGCGATCGCCACCAGCTTGAGTTGTTTTTCTTGCAGGATAAGATTGATGAGTTCGTCGCGCTTGCTCATTTTTACGGCTTGTTCGCGGCAAAATGCAAGCTCGGGAGCGTCCGGATTTTCGATCGCCACCGCCGACGAGTATACATACCAATCAATCGGCTTTTTGGCGTGCACCCCTGCAATGTTTTCGGCAGTTTGGCCGATGTGAATGTCGCCGATGCCATGCTCACGTAAGTAGTGGATGTACTGTGAATCTTGCTTATCCGAACCCGAAACGTGAAAGCCGGCTTGCTTGGCGATTAGCGCCAGTGGCCCGATCGCCGTCCCGCCGATTCCCGAAAAGAAAATATGCATACGTTCAGTCTATCATAGCGGCGAGCTGGACGATCTGCGCCGCTCTCTGCCAAAAGCTTGACTTTTAGCAGAGCAGCCACACCGAATGTTACTAAAAAGAGCCAGACGCAGTAAAATATAAGTAGCATGAACAAACGGCATTTACACTACCTTTGGACGTATGTCAGACAGATCAAGACTTGGCAACTTTTCGTCATTCTCATTATGAGTGCTGCGATGTGTGTGTTTGCGCTTCGAGCCAATAATTTGCAGATGGTCCGGTTGCGAACCACCGTCTATCAGGCCGATCAAAGCAACGGCAACGTCGTGCAAGCGCTGCAAAATCTGCGCGCCTATGTCCAAGCGCACATGAATACAAATTTGACCGAGGGAAATACGGCGGTATATCCGCCTATCCAGCTTAAGTACACCTATCAGCGATTACAACAGGCTGAGCAGCAACGGGTGGCGAGCGCCAACGCCATCCTATACAACGCGGCGCAAACGTACTGCCAGCAGCAAGATCCAACCGACTTCTCGGGGCATAACCGTGTGCCGTGTGTCGAAAGCTACGTGGCGCAGTACGGCGCAGCGGTCAAGACAATTCCGGACGGCCTGTATAAGTTCAGCTTTATCTCACCAACTTGGTCGCCCGACCTTGCCGGCTGGATGATAGTGCTGAGCGCCACGCTCCTGCTCTCCACCGCCGCGCGTTTCGTGATTGGCTGGTGGGCGAAGCGGCATCTTAGTTGAATTGACTGAGTGTCAGCAAAGGCAGATTCGCCGTACTGCGCATGGGGAGCGGGCTTGGTATGTTCGTCCTGCTGGCCGTAAAGCAAATACGAGAAGGCCGGGCCGAAAAACCAAGGCTCTGGACAGCACTAACACTTGTAGCCAGGCAGGCTATGGCTTAGTAGAAGGGCTGCTTTGCGGCGTGCTTGTGCCTTGCGTTGTACCCGTAGATTGGCTGGTCGAGGAAGAGCTTTGGCTACACGTCTGGCCTTTTGGATTTTGTTGCTGGTATTGAGCGACCGCCTTGGCAACCTGACCGTCGGGGCGTAAGTTTTCCCAAAATGTGACTTGATCTTTATTGATAATCATTTCGTCGTATGGTCCGTGCAATTCACAGCCGAGTTTCACAAGCGAAAGATTATTCGAACTGGTTGATGAAGACGATGAGCTGGAAGTACTGGAGTTATTTAGATAAAAGATACCTTGCAAGTCGATGTATTTTTGGCTGACAGTTTTAACTTTGCCGAAGTAGACCTGACCATTTTGCAGGAAGACAGCTTGCAGTTTGCCACCGGCAACGTACTTGCCCTCATTTGGATTAGCAACATGCAACAAATATACCAGGCTCAACACGATAACCATTAAAGAAACCAGCATGATGGCCCAAGTGCCCTTGATCCAGTCGCTTCCTTTTTTGCCACGCCCGGACTTAAGAGTTCCGTTCAGAGATCCGGCGACACCCGGAGTCCCTCCTTGATTGTTGCGCACTGACTGGGGTTGTTGTGTGCTACTATCACGATTCGTAAAGTTCATGGCTCACCTTCTTGATATTGCTAATGTATATCTGTCAGTGTAATACATGCAGGCCTGCCCACGCAACCTTATGCTGGCAAAAACTAGTTGACAAATAAAAATCGATAAGAGTATGGTAGGGGTACTATCACTAATGATAAGAGAGGGACTATCTCATGGGATATACTCACGAAAACTCCAAGGGTGTCAAATACTACCTGAACTCCAAGAAGGTTACCCTTCGCGGCGGGAAAGAACAGGTGATTTACTACTTCAGCAAAGATGAGCGTAAGGATAGCGCCGCCGACTTGCCTGCCGGTTTCAAAGTTATTGAAAGTGAGCGCAACGGCTTTGTAACGCTCAAGCGCGTCTAATATTTTTCGTTTTTGAAACACCCGTACATTGCAGATGTACGGGTGTTTTGTTTGATTAACGTGTTAAGCATTTGGTACAGTATTTTGTATGGAAACGATTTTAAAAGTTCATAGGCTGCAAAAGTCTTACAACGACAAAAGAGTTGTGGACGGCATAAGTTTCGAAGTAAAAAAAGGCGAGATTTTCGGCATTTTAGGGCCAAACGGTGCCGGCAAAACCACCACGCTTGAGATGATCGAGGCGCTCAGGCCTATCGACGGCGGCACAGCCACTATCGACGGCATCGACGTCGCACACAATCCATACAAAATCCGTGCCATGATTGGTGTGCAGCCGCAATCGCCGGCTTTTCAGGACAAAACCAAGTTGTCCGAACTCATCGAATTATTTGCCGCAGCATACGGTGAGAAAGCTAACGTGAAGGAATTCCTTGATGACGTCAACCTGAGCGAAAAAGCCAGCAGTTACATTGAAAATTTGTCGGGCGGCCAAAAACAGCGCCTAAGTATTGCCGCAGCGCTGGTGCACAACCCGAAAATATTTTTTATGGACGAGCCGACCACCGGCCTCGACCCGCAAGCCCGCCGCAATCTGTGGGATTTGGTAGAAAAAGTGCGCGCCAAAGGCATCAGCGTCATCCTGACAACGCATTACATGGACGAAGCCGAAGTGCTGTGCGACCGCGTGGCCATTATGGACAACGGCAAAATCATCGCGCTCGACACGCCCAAAAAACTCATTAAAGATTTGCTGGCCCGCGGTTTTAAAAAAGAACAGCATGTTGAACAAGCAAACCTGGAAGATGTTTTTATTGATATGACCGGAAAGGCTTTACGGGTTTGAGTATGAAACGAAAACTATACACGGTCTATATTTTTACCAAGTTAAACACGCGGCGCTTCTTCCGTGACCGCCTGGCGCTGTTCTTCGGTATTTTATTCCCGGTCATTTTCTTGTTTGTGTTTGGTGGCATTTCGGGCAACAGGAGCGGCAGCAACGTATCATTTAAAGTGGCCGTTTTGAATGAATCGAAGAGTTCGTTCGCGCAGCAGTTTGTCAAAAACGTCGATTCCAGCAAAACGTTCAAGGTGGACGGTACCGTCAACACCCTAAGTGCGGCTAACGACAAAATGAACAAGAGCCAGATCGACGGCACGATTGTATTGCCACCGGATTTTGGCGAACAAAACGACCACAATAACTATCCGTCCGGCCAAGCGGTGGTTTACTACACGCAGAATAACGAGCCAGCCGGCCAAACGCTTGTGACTGTTTTGCAACAGGAATTCAAGGATATTAATGCCAAATTCGTGAAGACTGTAACACCGTTTTCGGTGATGGGCAAGCAAACGAACGACAAAAGTTTGACATCGTTTGACTACACTTTTGCCGGACTGCTTGGTTTCTCGATTTTGGGTCTCGGTATTTTTGGGCCGATCAATGTATTCCCTGAGCTCAAGAAACAGGGCATTTTGCGCCGCTTTCACACGACGCCGTTGCGTGTGTGGCAATACTTTGTCTCGACCATGATCTCCCAGGCGCTTATCGGATTGATCTCGCTGGCCGTGATGTTTGCAGTGGCGATCGCCGTGTTCCATCTGAAGGTTGTGGGCAACTACGCAGAGATCGCCCTATTCCTGGTTTTTAGCATCATCATGATTTTGGGCGTTGGGTTGGCGCTCGGCGGTTGGGCCAAGAACGAACGGCAGGCTGCACCGCTCAGCAACATTATCGTTTTTCCGATGATGTTCTTGTCGGGCACGTTCTTCCCGCGCTTTTTGATGCCGGAATGGCTGCAACATGTCTCGAACTATTTGCCGCTGACGCCAGTAATCGACGGCGCGAGGTTGATGGCGACCGAGGGCAAACACTTAGTCGACCTTGGCCCCCAGCTTGGCCTGATGACTGCTTGGGTAGTGGTGATTTATATTATTGCCTTCCGTGTATTTCGTTGGGAGTAGTCGTAACCCGTACTTCGCAACCGATGGACTGGCCTTCCTATCGAGGTTACGTTTCCGCGCGGTGAGCTGACTTCCGAGCCTCAGGTCTCGTAAGATCAGCTCCCGGCTGCACTTCGCCTGATAACCTCGATAGGAAGGCCAGTTCCATCGGTTGCGGCTCCGGGCATTCCTGACTACAATAGAAATATCATGAAACTCGCTTACATTCGTGCTCTGGCCGAAGAATATGCCACCAAATACAACCCCAAAAACCAGGCACCGTTTCCGTACGAAAATATCGTCGCCGAACACCAAGACCTCAAAGTTTATTTCAGCGAACTCGACGACGATGTCGTGTCGGGCGTTATCCTTCTTAAAGACGATGAATTCAGTATCATCATCAATACCACCAAGCCTGCGACGAGGCAGTATTTCACGCTCGGCCATGAGTTCGGCCACTATTTCTTGCATCAGGACAAACTCCGGGCAGTGCAAGGCATTATTGATGGCGACGAAACGCTCGACGGCACAAACATTTTGTACCGCTCAGACGAAGTCTCGCCCGAGGCAAAGCGCTTGGAAATAGAGGCTAACAACTTTGCCGCCAGTCTGCTGATGCCATCCGATCTGGTTCGCCGCGCCTGGGAAGCAACTGGCACGATTGAAGATTGCGCCCGCATTTTTCAAGTTTCTGCGATTGCAATGACCGTACGGCTGACAACTTTAGGAATCGTGGCTGAGTAGCCTATGCCGAAGCCGTTCTCACCCCTGCCCGAACGCAAAGTGCCGACCGTCGGTGGCTATCTCAAACTGCTTGACGACGCTCAGCTGCACAGCGAAGTATCAACCCCCGGCACCGATCCCATTGATATTAACGCCGAGATTGTGCGCGAGCGGCGACTCAAAAACGACAACGCCGAGCAAGATATACAGCTCAAGCGCAAGACGCTCAACCGCCTGTTCCTATTTTTGACTGCCGAAACCATGCTTATTTTCCTGTTCGCCTTCTTTCAGGCAATCGGATCGCCATCCTATTTTCACTTAGAGGACTGGAGTTTTAAACTGTTGGTCGCTGCCACCATCGGACAGATCACGGCCATGCTATACGTGGCTGTTCAATATCTTTTTCCAAAAGGCAAAAGGTAAGTGCCCTATGGCGCGTGAGTTGATCGTTGACTTGCACGTCCACTCGCATTATTCGCGGGCGACGAGCAAAAACTGCACCATCGAAGGCCTATATTATTGGGGAAAACTGAAAGGTATTAACGTTATCGGTACCGGGGATTTCACGCATCCTCAGTGGTTTGCCGAATTCCGCGGCAAGCTGGAACCGGCCGAGGGCGGGCTGCTGAAGCTCAAAGCCGCTATTGCCGACACCATCGACCAAACCTTGCCGGCCAGCGTGCGCGGCAATTTGATTCGGTTTGTGCCGAGCGTGGAGATCGCCACTATTTACAAAAAAGGCGACAAGGTTCGCAAGTTACATCAGCTGATTATTATGCCGAGTTTCGAAGCAGTCAGCCGGCTGAACGCACAGCTGGAGCGTATTGGTAATTTGCAGGCCGACGGCCGGCCAATCTTGGGGCTGGATAGCAAAGAGTTGTTGCGGCTAGCACTCGAAGCCGACCAAAATGTCCTGTATATTCCGGCGCACATTTGGACGCCGTGGTTCGGCTTGTTTGGCAGCAAGTCCGGCTTTGATACCGTCGCCGAGGCCTACGAAGATTTGGCGCCGGAAATTCGGGCAATTGAAACTGGTCTTTCCAGTGATCCACCCATGAACTGGCGGCTCAAGCAACTGGACGGGCTGGCCATTACCAGCCACTCCGACGCGCACTCACCGCAAAAGCTCGGCCGCGAAGCGACGGTGGTCGACTGTGACCCCAGTTATGCTGATGTCATCGGCGCCATTAAAACCAACGATAAGCGCCTTGTTGGCACCATCGAATTTTTCCCGGAAGAAGGCAAGTATTACGCCGATGGCCACCGCAGCTGCAACGTGCGGCTCACGCCTGAAGAGACCAAAGGTCATCACGGCATCTGTCCGGTGTGCGGCCGGCCACTCGTGGTAGGGGTGGCGTACCGCAACGACGAACTGGCTACGCGCCCGCTCGGCAAAGTAAACGGCGGCAAGCAGGTGGAATATATTGTGCCACTGGCCGAAGTGGTGGCCGAGCTGCATGGCAGCAAATCGGTCGCTGGCGAGGCAGTCGCGGCTGAATACGATCGCCTGATTGCGGCCTTGGGCGACGAGTTCAGTATCTTGCGAAAGCTACCAATCGAGCGCATCCGGACGTTTTCGCCGCCAGTCGCCCTGGCTGTGGAGCGCATCCGGGCCAACCAAGTCTGCCGCGAGCCTGGCTTTGACGGCATCTACGGCACCATCAAAGTCTTCAAGGACGGTGCCGAAAAAGCCGAGATGCTGGACCAGCTCTCGTTACTGTAAAGCAGCTCAAGCGAACGGTATATAGTAAAGGTATGCGGCTTTTGGACGACTTGAACGAGCAGCAGCGCCAGGCGGCCACGGCTGGCGCCGGGCCAGTGCTGATTGTGGCGGGTCCGGGCACGGGCAAAACCAAAACACTGACGGCGCACATTGCATATCTGCTAACGGCAGGGCACACCAATCCCGCGGAAATTATGGCGCTCACCTTTACGGCAAAAGCAGCCCGTGAGATGCGGCAACGGCTCGCGGCCTTGCTTGGCTCCGGCGCTGCCGTATTGCCACCCATTATGACATTTCATGCGTTCGGACACGCCCTGCTCAAAAGACATGGTGCCATTAAAACACTTGTAAGTAAGCAGCAGCACGACGATATCATTCGCGGCCTCACGAAACCCGCAGCCTTTAAGGGCCTGCACAGCCGCGAGCTTAGCCTGCTCATTTCTCGGGCCAAAACCATGCTGGGTCCGCCCGACGACGAGCCGATGCGGCAGTTATTGGTCGCCTATCAAGTTGCGTTGGCCGAGCAGAACTTGCATGATTTTGACGATTTACTCTGTAAGGCCTACGATGTGTTGCGGTATGCGACCACAAGTCGCCAGACCTACACGCATGTACTGGTCGACGAGTTCCAAGACACGAACGAGCTACAGTACGAGTTGCTTAAGCTGCTGACGGATGGTTGCAACGTCTTTGCGATCGGCGATCCAAACCAGTCCATCTATGCTTTTCGCGGTGCCAGCGCCATGATGTTTGATCACTTCCGGCGTGATTTTCCGGACTTACAGACGGTCAATCTCACTGTTAATTACCGTTCGCGTCCGGAAATAATCGAACTGGCGAACGCCGTGTTCCCGAACTCGCCGCAGCTCGTCCCGCACCGTACTGCACCCGGTTCCGTGCAGGCCCTGCAAACGCTCAACGAATATAGCGAAGCCGCATACATCATCAGTGAAATTGAGAAAGGCATTGGCGGCAGCGACTTTTTGCATGCTCATGCTGATGAGGTAGCGGGCCAACCGTGTGATTACGCCGTGCTGTACCGCACACACCGCGCCGCCAAAACTGTGCAAAAGGCCTTCGCCGAAGCCGGCATTCCTTACCAGATTGCCGGTGAAGGCTCGCCGTACGAGCGTCCGGCCATGCAGGCCATGATTGCCGGTTTGCGGTTTTTGCACGATCCCGCCAACAACTTGCCAGTGGTGAAAAACCTCAAGCCGTCGCGGGTTGAGGCGTTGCTGGCGGACTTTGCCATTGCTGATGATACCAAGATTTGCGACGCAGCCGCTGCACTTGCCAAGCGTTTGACAGTCGAAGACGAACCACACCTGCCGCAATTTTTAGGCATGCTTGTGCAGTTTGGCGCGGGTAAAATTGGCCTGGCTGCCAGCATCAAGCACCTCGACCACATTAGCGAAAGCGATTTTTACGACTCCTCCATTAACGCCGTCGCGCTCCTGACCATTCACGCCAGCAAAGGACTGGAGTTTGAGCATGTCTTTTTATGCGCGAGCGAAGAAACCATCATGCCAAAACGTAAGCAAAAAGGCGAGGGCAATCTAGCGGAAGAGCGCCGCCTGTTTTACGTGGCTGTCACACGCGCCAAAAAACAGCTCACCACGTTGTATACCAAAACGCGTATGGGCTGCCCGGCCAAGCCGTCATGTTTTATTACCGAACTATCCGCAGAAGTTCTGCCTCGCGCCATCGACCCAAATATGCCGGCGCTTGAAAAACGCCTGCGAAAACGCGCCAGCCAGCGCGCCCAAACTAGCCTATTTTAGGCTGTGGCTGGACCGTCCGGGCCGGCCAGATTACATGCGACATATTTGTATTATCACGTAGAAAGGTTACAGTTATAAAATATGTCAATACTTGCTGAGTTACCCCGGCCATTTTTTGCGTTGGCGCCGATGGACGACGTGACGGACACGGTGTTTCGGCAGGTTGTGGCTGGCTGCGCGCCGCCGGATCTGTTTTTTACTGAATTTGTGAACGTGGATGGCTTGCAGAGTGCAGGACGCCCGCATCTCCTACACAAACTTGCGTTTGCGCCAATCGAAACGCGGTTAGTTGCGCAGCTCTGGGGCTTGCAGCCAGAAAACTTCAAAGCAGTTGCCCGGCAAATCGCAACCGGCACGCTGGCGCGCGAACTTGGCTTGCCGGAGGGCTGCAACTTCGTGGGTGTCGACCTCAACATGGGCTGTCCGGCCAAAAGTGAGGTCCAAAACGGCGCCTGCAGCGCCCTCATCAAAAACCGGCTGCTTACTGCGGCAATTATCGACGCCACGAAAGAAGGCTTGGGCGGCCGCTTGCCGCTGAGCATTAAAACTCGCCTCGGGTTTAACGAAGTCGATCTGAGTTGGATTGAATTCTTGCTGAGCAAAAAGCTCGACATGTTGACGGTGCACGGCCGGACGCGCAAAGAAATGAGCGCCGTACCGGCACACTGGGATTTGATTGGCGAGGTGCCCAAGTTGCGCGACCGGCTGGCTCCCGAGACCAAAATCATCGGTAACGGCGATGTGGCGACCCGCCGTCAAGGCCAAGCACTTGCCGAAGAATATCAGCTCGACGGCATCATGATCGGCCGGGGCGTCTTCCAAGACCCATTCGTGTTTGCCGCCCGCAGCCCGTGGTCAAATTATACGAAACAGCAGCGTCTCAATCTGTATCGCCGCCACGTCGAGCAATTTGCCCAGACCTGGCCAAACGGCGAGCGGCGTGTGCACGTCCTTAACAAGTTTTGCAAAATTTATGTGAGTGGTTTTGAGGGCGCCAAAGAGCTGCGTGAACAACTGATGCAAGCAGAATCGGCCGCCGAGCTGCTGCACTGGCTGGCCTAGCTAGCAACTGCCCGCCGATTCCTGTATGCTAAGGCCATGATTAAAGCTCAAAATTTGCGCAAGCGCTACCGCAAGAAAGTTGCGGTCGACGATATTTCGTTCAAGGTCGAAACTGGTAAAGTGACCGGATTCCTTGGCCCGAACGGTGCCGGCAAGTCAACGACCATGCGGTTGATGCTCGGCCTGGACAATGGCGCCGGGCGCACCACTTTTGACGGCAAGCACTTGCACGAGTACGTCAGGCCCTCGCAAGTCGTGGGCATCTTGCTGGAGGCCAAAGCTTTTCACCCGACGCGCACGGCACGCAACCACTTGCGGATTTTGGCGACCGCCGGCGGCGTGGCTGACGCTCGCGTAGATGAAGTGCTGGGTATCGTCGGTCTGCAAGAGGTTGCTAAAAAGCGGCCGGGAAAGTTTTCTTTAGGTATGAGCCAGCGCCTTGGCATCGCGGCCGCGCTCCTCGGCCAACCGAAATATCTCATTCTCGACGAGCCGGCCAATGGCCTGGATCCGGAAGGCATCGCTTGGCTGCGGCAATTCTTGAAAGAGTACGCCGACAAGGGCAACGCGGTGTTTGTCTCAAGCCATCTTTTAAGCGAGATGTCGCTGATGGCTGATAACGTCATTGTGATCGGCAAGGGTAAACTGATCGCTAGCACCTCCATCGGGGACATGCTGGCCGGTAGCAAGTCGTCAAATATTTTTGTGCGCACTGAAAAACCGTCGCACTTTGAAAATATTCTGCGCGAGCAGTCGTTCGTATATGAAAAAGCCGGTGCCGGCTTCAAAATAACTGGCGTCAAGACCGACGAAGTCGGCAAACTGGCCTTCCGCGCCGGATTGCCAGTGCTGGAACTCGCCAACCATGCCGCCTCGCTTGAAGACGCCTTCCTGGAACTGACGGAAGGCAGCGAAGAGTACCAAGCCCACGCCCTGGAAGGAGACAAGAAATGATTGCTTTGCTCAAAGCTGAATTCCGCAAATTATTTACAGTGCGCTCAACCTATATTTTGAGCTTGCTGATGTTGGCGCTCACCATTTTCTTTGCTTTTTACGTCGAAGGCATCAAGGCGAACGGGTTTGATGCGTCGAATCCGAACCTACTGTCGCGCGACATTTTTCTGCTGATTAGCAACATCAGCATTTTTAGCGCGATCATCGCCGTGCTGACACTAACGCACGAGTACCGCTACAACACTATCATGTACACCCTCACTGCGTCGAACAGTCGAGTGAAGACTCTGGTCGCCAAGTTTTTGACGATCACCGTGTTCGGCGTTGTGATTACTGCCGTCATAGTGGCTGTTGGTCTGGTGGCTGTGAAGCTTGGCCTGCACCTCGGGCAATTTAAGCATGTCACACTGGTGCCGCAGATGCTTCATTATGGCGATTTTGTGTGGCGAACCTTGTTTTACGGGTGGAGCACGGCTATTGTCGGCCTGTTGCTGGCCATGCTCTTGCGAAATCAGGTCGCCACTATCGCAGCACTGTTTTTGATTCCGACGGCCGAGCAACTTTTGTCGCTCTTGCTCAAGGCACACTCTGTTTATTTGCCGTTTGCAGCACAAGGTGCGATCCTCTCTGCGCCTGAGGGACGGCTCGGCACCATCACGCCCGGGCATGCGGCGCTGGTTTTCGGCGGTTACTTGGTAGTTGGCTGGATTGTAGCGCTCGTACTCTTTGTGCGACGCGATGCCATCTAGTATTGGCATCGATGAGTATGCATTCAAATCAAGCATACGCGCCCAAAGCAGGCGGCTTTGCGATATTAAATGTTATATGGTATGGTTCGCCTCAGCTATGAGACATAACCAAGGCCCTTCGCAAATGACGAGGCGTGCCGCCCTGAAGGCAGCAGGTTTGTTTGGAGTAGGTGCGTTGCTTAGTGCTTGTACGGCCCCAGGTAAAAGCAACAGCATTGACCTACCGACCACACGCGCCGCTGCTCCTTTACCTATCAAACCGACAAAAGAAGCCAATTTTGTACCGAGACCGACCTGGGAGCAAGATTTTACTAAGATGCCGGACGGCAAGCCGGATTTATCATCCAGGCCAGAAAAGAGCATTTAAATGGCAGAGACTACACCTCGGGCCACCTTAATACACAGGATAAATTTAGCTTCCAGCATGGCAAACTTGAAGTTGATTTACGGGTTCCTCAGGGAGTGGGCACATGGCCAGCGGCGTGGTTATTGCCAAACACGGCCACTGCTACTTGGCCGCTGGACGGCGAGATTGACTTCTTTGAAAGTGTTGGCGCGCAGCCTGGCCAAGTTTTTCCTGATGTGCACACCTACAATACAGAAGCAGCCCACCAAAATAATACCAAACCCCTTGCAGTGCCGAGTATGGCTGATGAATTTAACACCTACGGCGTCGAATTGACTCCAGGGAAGATCGTGTTTACATTTAACGGCGAGAACTATCACAACGTCGAACAGACTTCTCAAGATCATCGTTCTTGGCCTTTTGACCAAAGCTACTACTTAATCCTTAACCTGGCTATGGGCGGGAGTTGGGGCGGTGAAGACAGCCAGCAATATCCGCCGGATGGCGTACAAGGCGATGGGCCGTGGGAAATGGCGGTTCGTGGAGTTCGTTACTACGATCTAGCGTCCTAGATGTGAAGAGTATTAGCAAATCTGGCGGACTACGGCGGGCCAGGGTTCGAGCAAGGCTGTTTTGGTGGGGGCGAGTGGATTTGAACCACTGGCCAATCGGTTATGAGCCGACTGCTCTAACCACTGAGCTACGCCCCCGTATTACAGTGTTGTAACAGGGATGAGTATAGCAGATTTATGGCGCAAGTTATACAATGGAACGAGTGCGAGAAAAAATCAAACAATATCAAAAGAAAGCTTATGAATATGCCGGTGACTTGCGTGACGTTCGCGTCGCTGGGCTGGCGGTTTTTTTGGTCGTCGTCCTGCTGATTAGTTGGAGTGGCATCAAAGTGATCGACACGAACTACAGTCTGCAAAAACAAATTGCCGGACTCCAGCAGCAAAACCGCTTGCAAATGCTCGAAGACAACAACCTCACGCTCCAAAACCAATACTTCAACACCAATCAATACCTCGAGATTACGGCGCGCCAAGAATTCGGGTTGGCTGCACCGGGCGAGAAAGTGCTCGCGGTGCCCGCGAGCGTAGCGATGGCGCACACCCTTGACATCCCGTCGCTCGACCAGCAGGTCAAGACTGCTACGGTCAGCCACCAGCCGGCCTATCAGCGCAATTTCCAGGCCTGGATGAACTTCTTTTTGCACCGGCAATCGTCGTAGCCTGCACATCTATAGACCGTGGTGCTGTACGCGAAGTCCTTTTTTGTTACACTGCATATCATGAACGTTGATTTCCGTCGAAGCAGTCACGTGTGGTTTTTTGCGGCATTCCTTCCAGCTGTGAGCTATGGCGTGGGGTGGGCGTTCGTGCATGTATTCCCGAGCTTGCCGTTTTGGGTAGAGGGATTATCGCCACTGACGGCGTATGGCTTGTTGTTTGGCTTCTTTGACAGAGTAGCATGGCGTTGGAAAATATTCCGGCTGCTACATATCGTGACGGTGCCCGACCTGCGCGGCCGATGGTTAGGCGAGCAGACGTCTTCTTTTGTGAGAGAAAATGGCAAGCACGCCACTTCTCGGGTAATTATAGAAATAACCCAGACATTTTCGAGCCTACAGGTTGCAACTTATTACCATCGATGGTCGACTAAAATTAGCGCGGCGCAGTTTGTGGAGTATGACCATAGCCTCGAGCTGGTTATTATGTTCGATGCCGAGCCTAAAACTATGTATGAAGAGCAGCTCGACGGAGCACATAAGGGAGTTACTAAGCTGCGGTACATGCCTGATGGCGTGCTCCGAGGCGACTATTTCAATGCTGCCGGCCGTCATGGCGAGGTAACGTACAAGCGAACAGGCTACAAATTGACTTACCATTTTTGAGGCGCTTTAGGTCCGGAAAAACTAACAGCGTGACGAGCGATGAGAATCTCGTTCAAGGCACTAATTGACAGACACACCTCTGTTTTGTTATAGTTATTTGAGTCAAAAAGATATCGCGGGGTGGAGCAGCGGCAGCTCGCGTGGCTCATAACCACGAGGTCGCAGGTTCGAGTCCTGCCCCCGCAACCATAAGTACCTATCACCTCTGTTGTTAAGGCAGAGGTTTTGTTTTGCCTTCCAGTATTATATGCGAATCAGTCGACAAGGGCTATTCAGGTGCATAAAATGGGTATCAAGGTGGGTTTATCGGGAAAACTGGGTACTGATGCAGGAGCAGAGGAGCTCAGGGACCTTCTAGACGAGCAGGGAATTTCGCGTGACCCTATGACTAGGGCGAAACACCTCAGAAATCGATACGATGACTGGTTTGATAGTCTGAAATTACCATGGGGGGGCGGACTTTTCAATCCTTTCGGCGGCCTCTAAAATACTAAGATTCTAGTTCCGTACGGTAGAGTTTAAACCGTTCGGACAAGCGATCTACGAATAGCTGTTGACACACGACCTGGCGTACAGTAAAGTAAACCATATGGTTAAGTATATCTTAAACGATCTGTTCGCCTCACTGTCTGATTCGACACGTCGCGACATATTACAACGTCTTTCGCTGAGCGAACTGAGCATCTCGCAATTGGCCAAAACGTATAACATGTCACTGCCGGCGGTGTCAAAGCATCTGAAAGTGCTGGAGGCATCAGGCTTGATTGTCAAAGAAAAGCGCGGCCGCCAGTGGTTTGTCCGGCTGACGCCGAACGCCTTTCGAGAGGCAAATGAACACTTGCAGTACTACGAGGCTGTTTTACACAACCGACTTGACTCACTCGCTATGTTCCTGCAGAAAAAACCTGTGGCCGCACGCCAAAAAAATGCACAAAAACCACCAGATGGCAAACCACAAGAGATCGCCGTTACCAGCATCTGTGAAGGTGACCCGGCAACTGTCTGGCAAGCCTACGTCGATCCAGTAAATATTAAACGGTGGTGGGACTTGCCGGGCGCTCAACTGCTGACGGTCGAAAACGACGCCCGAGTCGGTGGCAGCTGGTACTTTACTTTGCGCGGGGCTGATGACCACGAGTATGTCCTTGGCGGCAAGTATAGCGTTGTCGAGTACCCGCGCCGCTTGGAGTACACTGAGGACGCTGGTGACCCTGACAAGGCACGCCCACAAACGCGCGTAACCATTACCTTCGAACGATTGCCGGATGGCAAAACCCTCCTCACCAGAAAGTCTCTGGCCACGCCTGCTACACATCAAATGAACGCAGCCTGGCTACGCATGATAGGCGGTGGTTGATGCCGACAGAATGACAGAATGTAAGGAAGGAGGTCCTGAAAAACAATCGAACTAAAATATCAAGCTGATTTTAGCAACAAAGGAAAAAAATATGAAGATAGTAGTATCAGAATTCGTAACACTCGACGGCGTCATGCAGGGGCCAGGCAACGACGAACCGGACTTCGACCGTGGCGGCTGGAATATTCCGTACATGGACGACGAGGCCATCAAATACAAAACAGACGAACTGCTAGCAGCAGACGCCTTGCTTCTAGGAGAAATAACGTACCTCAGTTTTGCAGGGAGCTGGCCGAACATTGATATGGGGGCTATGTCTGACCAAATGAACAGCCTGAAAAAATACGTGGTGTCACCCACGCTCAAGCCAGAGGAACTTACCTGGAACAATAGCCAGCACATTACAGGCGACGTGGTCGAGGAAATCAAGAAGCTAAGGCAAGCACCCGGCAAAGACATCTTGGTCTACGGCAGCGCGACGTTAGTACAAACGCTTATCCAAAACGACCTGGTGGACGAGTGCCGGCTTATGGTTCACCCAATTATCCTGGGTAAAGGCAAGCGGCTCTTCCAAGACGGACTGGACCAAAAGGCGCTCAAGCTGGTTGGGACCAAGACCACCCCAAGCGGCCTCGTAGTGTTGACCTACGTACCCGAAAAGCAAGCAAAGTAACCTAAAAGGAGAATTATCATGGCAGATCACACATTTACGGCAGAACCGGGGTCACTGGAAATCGTTACGACGTATGTCTTTAACGCGCCGCGAGAGCGAGTATTCGAGGCATACACTGACCCGGACTTACTCTCTAGGTGGTGGGGAGTAGAAGGTGACGAACTTACAATTGAAAAGATGGACGTTAAGCCTGGCGGCAGCTGGCGCTTCATTGGGGGATCGAGTGACAAAGGGAACGAATATCGGTTTCGGGGTGTTTATCACGACGTGGTAGCTCCTGAAAGGCTGGTTGCTACGTGGCAGTATGAGGGCATGCCGGCCGTTATGCTGCAGACTGTAACCTTCGAGGAGCAGCCTGGCGGCAAAACCAAAATGACAGATCAAATGGTATTTCAGTCGCTGTCTGACCGCGAGGCAATGCTTACGAGTGGCATGGGCGAAGGCTCAGTCCCGATGATGGATCGCTTGGCCAAACTCATCTAACCTGTAGGCGTGTGCTCCCAAATTGTAAAATTATATATAACGTATGACGAGGTGTCTCATGGTAGGACTAAAAGCAGGTAAATACAAGAAGAAAATCGATAAACGATGGCTGGCACTGTTTGTGTTGTGCGGCGGCAGCTTGATGATTGTGCTCGACACGACGATCGTTAATGTTGCGCTGCCGTCGATCCGCGAGAGCTTGAACTTTTCGCAAGCTTCACTGGCGTGGGTGGTCAACGCCTACTTGCTGACGTTCGGCGGCTTTCTGTTACTGGGCGGGCGGCTCGGCGATTTGTTTGGCCATCGCCGCCTGTTTCTCACTGGTCTAGTGCTGTTTTCATTGGCTTCTTTGAGCTGCGGCCTGGCCGTTTCGCAAGTGACCTTGATCATATCGCGGGCCGTACAAGGTTTGGGTGGTGCGGTGGTTTCTGCTGTCGGCCTCTCCTTGATGATGGACTTATTTATGCAACCAAATGAGCGAGCCAAAGCCATGGGTGTCTTTGGCTTTGTGTCGGCGGGCGGCGGCAGCATCGGGGTGCTGTTGGGCGGCGTGCTGACGAGCGTGCTGGATTGGCATTGGATTTTCCTAGTGAACGTGCCGATCGGCATAGTGGTATATGCGCTTGCAACCAGATTGTTGCCCCGATCTCGAAAAGTTCCGGCCTCTACGCAGCTTGACGTCGCGGGAGCGGTCACCGTTACCGGCGCTCTGCTCTTGGCCGTCTACGCCGTGGTGAACGGCAATGCGGCGGGCTGGCTCTCTGGACAAACACTCGGTTTGTTGGCCGCTGCGGTGATTTTGTTGGCTGTCTTCTTGCGGATCGAATCACGAGCACACGCTCCCCTTATTCCACCTGATCTGTTGCGCCTGCGCAACGTTGCAACGGCCAACGGTGTCGGGATGCTATGGGCGGCGGCAATGTTTGCATGGTTCTTTTTGTCGGCCCTGTATTTGCAGTTGGTGCTCGGATACTCGCCGCTCAAAGTCGGCTTGGCGTTTCTGCCGGCTAACTTAATTATGGCAGTATTCTCGGTTGGGATTTCCGCTAAACTTGTTATGCGTTTCGGCATTAAAAAGCCGCTGTCCATTGGCCTGTTGATTGCGGCGCTTGGCCTCGCGCTCTTTACTATGGCGCCTGTAGGCGGCAGCTTTATAGTGAATGTGTTGCCAAGTATGCTGCTGCTTGGAGTGGGCGCTGGCATGGCGTTCAATCCGGTACTGCTGGCAGCTATGAGTGACGTGAAGCCGCAGGAGTCTGGACTGGCCTCGGGCATTGTCAACACTTCGTTCATGATGGGCGGCGCGCTTGGCCTGGCTGTTCTGGCGAGTCTCGCCGCAGCGCGCACGAACCACGCCGTGGCTTCAAAAGTTGGCGGACTGGTAGCACTCAACAGCGGCTATCACTACGCGTTTGCGGCTGGAGCGGTCTTTGCTGTCGTGGCTGCCTCGCTGGGTGCTACTTTGCTGCGGACAACGAGGGCCACCGCGCCGCAAGACGCACCCTTGCCGGCCAGCAATCCGGCAGCCGAGCCATTGCTTTAATCCGGCGACGACTTGCTAAAAATTAAGCAGGAGCCGTGCCCGACCGATTACCAACAAGGAATTACACCTACCATACACTGGTATTTCGTCATCAATATTTACTATTTCAAGACTAGCCCACGCACTTTTTTGTTTGTACACTACGAACAGTGATACGAATGCAACCCGAATCTAAAAACCCACCCGCACCTGGTACCCTAGTAAAACTCTCAGGTAGTGCACGGCGTAGCCGTGTACAGAGCGAGGAAACGAGCTCCTGAGATGCATGTGCTCTTTGAGGTAGCCAAACACAGCTTCAATT
>WNGL01000606.1_pt1 | contig 46083 bp, 46 predicted proteins | sample 5400591 | NCBI WGS metagenome assembly WNGL01 (sample SAMN13153377, study PRJNA577476) | soil metagenome | isolation source: 80 cm soil or saprolite under Garry oak tree replicate 1 | place: USA:California | collected 2016-06-15 | reverse complement strand
GGAAACATCCTCAGCCCGCAGACAACCCAAGTAGTCAAAGGCACCTTTACCATCGTTTCATGAGGCGGACTTCACTTCCCAACAGAAAACCGCATTCTGTAGAAATTCAGCCGTAACTCGCCCGGATTGGGCCACGAACGCAAATCGAAGCATGCGATTTGACCTCGCGCACTTTTCACGCTGACCTGCATGCTGACCTACACGATAACGAAAACGCCCGACCGGCCCATTCTGCGCCCTGAACCGCGATACTCGCCCAGTTCAGTTTCAACTGGCGGGACTCCGTCGAGAAAATCTCAAAAGCGTTGAGTCTCGCGACACAAGAGTGCTCTTTGGGAGAGTCAAAGTTTCTTTCTCGGGTTTAAGGTCAGATGAACGAACGGTTCACGGTTCAACTCTCGACCGCTCTCGCCTTCGGCCCAACAGGAATAATCTGGGCGTTCCTCCCCATCCATCTGAGATCCTTACACGCGTCATACTTTCTCATCTCCCTAGTCTCACTCATACCGGCAGTCGAGACGATAGCATTCTCGCCATTCTGGGGAGGAATCCTCGACAAGACAGGAAAAGGCCACAATATTCTCCTCCTCTCCTTCATAGCACAAGCGGTCGGATTCTCCATTTTTCCACTCTTGAACAACCCAGAAGGATTCGTCGTCGTAGTTTCATTGATCGGTCTATTCTCGTCGAGCTTCATACCAGTCTATGCGGCAATGGCCACGGTTGCAAGTCCGCAGTATGGACGGGCGATAGGACGATTCTGGGTAGCCGCATCACTGGGCTACGCGTCAGTCACACTCCTCGGCGGATTCCTCTACCAATACTTCCAGGTGAACTATCTTTTCCTTCTCGGCGCACTCTACGCCTTCTCAGGCTGCCTTGTCATACTCTTCGCACCCAGCAATGCGTTGACCTTGACCAAGTCGCTGGAGCGTCCGCGAGGATACTGGGGACTACTGAGACAACGGAACATTGCACTGCTATGTCTCCTATCCGTAGCAGTCTTAGTCTCGGCGTCAGCATTCAACAGTTTCTTCACAGTCTACCTCGTCAACATCCTAAACGGATCAAAGCTTGTCGCTGGCTCGGCGGCTACAGCAACAACCATCCTAGGCGCACTCGCCTACAGATACGTAGGACCCTTAAATGATAAGATCGGCAGGAAGCCCGTATTCCTAATGGGCGCTGCGGGCTACGCGGCTTACTACACCATCCTCTATTTCGTCACAAACATAGCCATCGTCACCGTACTATGGGTTCTGCCCATCTATCCCCTAGCGCAATCAGCATCTGCAGCGCTGATGTCCGATTACACATCAACAGCCGATAGAGGGAAGGGGCTTGGTCTCCTAGAGTCGGCGTTGAGCTTGGGAGGCGGACTGGGACCCTTGGCCGGAGGCTTGATAGCGGATGCGGCTCAACTGCAAGCGGTCATCGTCTTCTCTCTAGCGATCGCTGTGGCTACAGTCGTATCTTCGCAATTGCTACTCAAGGAGAGTCCAAGAACTACGATCGCGACTTCAATCCGGACGAATCCTTAGCCGGTCCTTCGGTGCTCTCTACTTTGTAGATGAGCCAGTTCCGGTCTTTGAAATTGATGAGCCTATAGTCGCCCTTCAGCTTCCTACCTTTGAGCAGCACATGATACTTACGCGGTTCCCTCAGCTCAAGAACATAGGTGCCCTTGTCCCAAACTTTGACAGTCCCAGCCCCATATTCGCCTTCTGGAATGGTTCCCTCAAATCCCCAATAGCTGAGCGGATGATCCTCCACTTGGACCGCTAGCCGCTTAACCCCAGGCTCGGTAGGCGGACCCTTCGGGACCGCCCAGCTCTTCAGGACACCATCCAGCTCCAACCGGAAATCCCAGTGGAGCCGAGTCGCGTGGTGTTCTTGAACCATGAAGCGAAGCCCGCGTACCAAGGCGAGACCGGTCTGCTATCATGACTACTGGAACTTAGCCTTGCCTACGTCTCTTCTCCACGTCTCGATGTGCGTGAACAAGAATATCGAGACCGCACAACAACCAAGCGCGCCCAAAAAGTACGCAGCCAAGCCCGCGTTGGGGTCAAGCGCCAAGACTAGATTGCTGGCTGGACCGAACGAGGCCGCCCCACAGATAAGAACGAACGGTAGATACTTGTAGGATTTTGAAGAACCGAAAAGGTACGAGCCCAGTCTGAGCATGAAGAGGCCGAGGCCTTGTGAGAGTGCGAGATACGAGACGATGAATGGGATCACGGCAATGGCACCTATCCCGATGGCCGAGGAGACAAACGGGTTCAACTCGATTATCTGGGAACTCGTCGAGAGGACGACTAGTGTGAGAAACACGTCACTGGAGGCTAGCGCGAGAGGAGTCGCGAAGATCCAACCGTCACGCCGTGCGACTAGGCCGCGGAATTCATCGACATCGACCCGGACAATCCAGAGACCCATAACGGCACATATTATTCCAACGACTGTGATCAGGGATCCGCCTAACGCGTCTGCCTCAAAGAGGCCCGGAGTCAGAACCGTGAAGGATGAGACTAGTTGACTAGACAGAATCCAGTATAGCCCCGACCCTATCAGTAGAAGGCTCGCTCCGGGAGGTATTCTCGGTTCTCCAACCATCTTGCGTCACTATGATTTCCCGACTTTTTCTACTTGGACTGGGACGGCCACCGCGACAGCTTTCATCGTATGCGTCTTGATCAGTCGCATCCCGATCGACGACAGTATCGAGCTGATCAGAGTAGTAAGCCCGGCGATGGGAAAGAGTATCTGCGACGCCACTCCCAGACCTGTCCCCTCGCTCGCAACAATGAAAGAGAATTCTCCCCGGGGAAGCATTGACACGCCCACCTTGGTAGCTTCCCGTCTCGCAGCCGAGAGTTTCGCGCCTGTCCAACAGCCCCAGAACTTTCCAACGATCGCGGTTGCGAGGACAGCGAGTATCGGAAGAGTAAGGGTGAGAACAGCTCCGATATTGATCAGTGTTCCCATAGCGACGAAGAAGAGGACTATGAACAGGTCCTTTATCGGCCCAACCTTTCCCAGTACGAACTCAGCCTGCTTCCCCCTAATCATCAAGCCCATCAGGAAAGCACCTACGGCTGGAGAGAATCCGAGGAAAGACGAGAGTACGGCGAAAACGAATCCGAAGGAAAGAGCAAGCAAGAACGCCGTCTCCTTGTACTCTTGATCTCCCTGAGTCATACGATCAATGATTCGTGGCGCAACTCTCCAGCCGAAACCGAAGATGACCGCGACAAGTAGGATGCCTTTCGCGATCAGCAAAGCAAGGTCGGAGGGTGGAACCTGGTTGCTGGCTGCTGCGAGACCGGGAAGGAGTAGAAGGATGAAGACAGTAGCGAAATCTTCGATGACTGATGCTGTTATGACCATCTGAGACTCTTTAGCGCGGAAACTTTTCGATTCCAACAATATCTTACTCATTATCGCAGTACTCGTCGTGGCCACGACTGCAGCGACAAATACAGCCTCGATACTGCTAAGACCAGCTAGGAGTGCCACGCCGAAGACTGAGAGAAAACTGATGGTCAGCTCTACGGTGGTCAGTATGAAACTGTCCGGTCCGATCTTTCGTATCTCCATCGGGTCGAGTTCCAGCCCGACAGTGAACAGGAGGAGCACTATTCCGAGCGAGGCGAGAAGATTGATCGCGCCCAGGTCTTGGACGAGTCCTAGCCCAAATGGTCCGATGATGATTCCCGCGATGAGCTGACCTAGAACAACCGGCTGCTTGATCTTCGAGAAGAGGGTACTGAAGGCGAAAGCTGCGAATATTGCCAGTCCGAGGTTGAGGAGGAGGGAGAATTCAGGAGTTGAAGCCAATTAGCAACCCGTCAGCCAGGGACCGAGATACCTGAGAATTCGAGGTCGCGCCAGTTTAACGAATTGACCCTCAAGCAACAACCCTGCGGTTCCAACTTTCTCACGCTCGAGGGCGGAACGAAGTTCGACGGTAACAATTCTTGTAAATAACGAGTTTCTAGCGAAAATTAGCTGGGACTCCTTGGACTTCGCTTCTCTAAGCGTCTGCACCGTCGGCACGGCGTTGACCATGGTGCTAGTCTACTATGGTCTAAGAACCTGAAACTTTTCAAAGGAAACGTAGCGGCTAGAGCCTGGACGTACATATCGCTAAGCGCTGTTTTCTTCGGAGTCGGCGTCGGCATGTTCCTCGTCGATTCACTGGAACCTATGGGCTTGTTGGCTGTAGGGGGAGTGATGCAGACAGTGGGGGCCTTCTTCTTGTTTCTCGGACTGAGGAAGAACTATCAGTTCTGGGCCAGCAAAGACCACTTTGCCTAGTTGGCTGTATGCCCTAGACAGATTCTTGTATATCCATGATCGTTGTTGAGGGACTGGCACCAAATATGCGGCCCATATAAGGCGCGTAGAATTTTTTTCCCTAGAAAAGTAGGCCACCATTATAATGTAAGGACACAGGTGAAACTAAGCAAACACAAAGGATGATAGTTGTCAATAACTCACCAGATCCTCAACGATTCAAAAGGTGGAGAACAAGCTGGAACTACGCATGATGGTTCAGAACGGACTGCAGCGGAACTCAGACTCCTCAGTCGACCCAGAGAACGGCTAGAATTGACGGAGGTCCTCGACCTATACAAATCTGTAGGTCGCAGGAATATCGAGTACTTCGCATGGATCCATGATGTGTACTCTTGGATAACCCTGCCCAGCGTGAGTTTTGACCGAAGAAAAGTTCTCGGTGAAGACAAGACCAAACTTGCCATCTTCGACATTCTAGTTGACGATCTGGCAGATAACTACACGACACGCAGTTTCCCTATGCTTGAACAGCTCACCAAAATCCCATGGCAAGCCAAAGAGACCTCGGTCGAAACAAATGATTATCTTCAGGTCGCGCGGAAGGTGTGGGAGGATCTCATTTCCTCCGTTTCGCTATATCCTAGATTTGGCGAGTTTGAGAGGATTTTCTATTTCGATCTTCGCCAAGTTCTCTCTTCCATGCTGTATAGTTATCTAGCAAACACTGAGGGCATCGAGAATCCAGTTGAAACAAACTTCTATTCATCGTACGGATGCGTAGTCGAACTCGCGATAGATATGGACCTCATGTGCTCACCAGCGTTTGACATGAAAGAGCTGGGGCCCATGAGAACCGTTGCTAGCCTCGCACAAAAGATCGCCCATATAGGAAACTTGTTGACCACTTATCCGAGCGAACTCGTAGAGCGTGACGTCTCTAGCCCCATCATCTCTCTCGCACTTAGAAAGGGCCTCATTCGAAAGGAGGAACTCGGGGATAAGGCTGTCCTTCCGAGGTTAAGTAAGCTGGAATGGGTATTCAAGAACAAGGCGTATACCTACATTAGAAGGGTTGCTGAGCATGAGAAAGAAGTTCGGAGTCTCAATATCAGAGGCTTCTCCGATTATCTTGCTGAGCTACTCGAGAAGTTCGAGGGCAGCAGATCACTCCGATAGTGTGCGCGAGTAGAACCGTCCCGAATCGTCGTTACATTCTATAAAGGAACGAAGTGCAGCACAATTCAACGTGAGACTAGCTCGGAACAGTTATCTTCTTTCTGATCGCAGGAACACTCCTCCCCGCTTCACACACGAGTTCCAGGTCGAACATGTTTTCAAATGTCGACATGATTTTCTGGTCGTGGGCTTTGGAGTTCATCGAGAAGATCGCAGTGATCTTGTCTGAGATCATCAGTTCTAGGGCCTGTCGAACCAGCGAGTATGTTCTCTCAGGCCCTAGTGTGAACGCGAGGTGTGAGATGTTGTCGAAGATAATGGTGAAGGCTGAGCCTGTATAGGCTTCGATGGTCTTGTTCAGCGCATCAAGGAGTAAGGAAGTGTCATATGTCGGCAGCAGAAACAGGTTCTCATTCTCCATCTTCGGATATGATACTCTTGATGTCATGACGAAGATTTTCGCGGCTGGTTGCCTTTCCACAAGCGAATAGATCAAGCTATCTTTCCTAGTGAAGACGACTGTCCTTTCAAAGTTGGAAGCAGTCTCCGCCAGCAGAGACTTGAAGACGCGCTCATAGTCTCCTTGGGGGTCAAACTCTAGGAGCAACTTCCTTCCTGAAATTTCGTCGTGGGACAGTCCGACTGTACTTGAGAAGGTGTCAAGTGCTTCTGAGAGGTCAAGGGTCCGTATCTTTCTCTCGAGTCCGGCTAGAGACGCTTCTTCCCCCCGAAATGTTGTCGAGTTGAATGCCATAAGCACATGCAGATGATGATCCGGGCTCGTCCATCTCGGGTCGGTTAAATGGTTGACAAACTTTTGGAGAGGACGTATGATAAAGTCATCGTAATCTAGGATTACTCTCAGCCCGTCGTTGCCCAGGGTCTTCGCTTCGGCAGCGAGTTCTTGAACAACCTCGAGAGGTGTGTCGTCCAGCACGCCTCTCGACGGATACGCGCTTCCTAGAGGAGGAACCCTCAGAGCCCCTTTCAACATAAGCCTAGTGACATCTACCCCTTGGAGGGAAAGGCCCTCCGTAACGACAGAAACATCACCATCATGAAAGTAGATTACTCGTTCTCGCTGGTTAACCCCGTCTAGGATGTATTTGGCGATCGGACCAAATTTTTCATCTCCAGGACCATGAATCAGTAGCATCTGATCATAATGAGAAGCCCCCGGCGAAGACTGAAGCGAGGGGACAACGCCAAGGAAGGTTTTCAGAAAGGTCGGTTTTCGGAAGGCTTGAACCGCAACTATGATCAGAATCACTGAGAGAAAATTTGCGGGTCCGAGAACATTCTGCCCAAAAGCTAGGAGACCGAAGCCAAGAACCGAAGCAAGACTTATCACCCCAAAAGATGACGCAATCAATCTCAGAGCCCGCCTAACTTCCCGGTCCTTTACTAGTGCCCGACGTCGTGAGAGCACGGCCAGTGGGTAGGATGTGAACACAACAACTACACCCAATCCCATCCCTACCAGTAGGACAGATACCGTCGAGGAAGGGAGCGTGATATTGTCAAAAGGATATGTAGCCTGAATTGAGGTCGAAGTGATCGCGAGCGGATCTGCCCATCCGTCGATGAGAGCAAAAATCATCGGCAGTAGATATAGCGCGTAGGCGAGAAAAATCGGACGGAACGGCCTTGAGATGAGTCTCTTTGGAGAGAACGTTTCAGGATAAACGTACAGTTTTGTCGCAACGTAACCCCATATGATTGCGATGAGAGACCCGGATGTCACGATTCCTTGTATTGAGATCCTCTGCAATGCTGACGAAGAGGAGGCCATGAGCAGTAGGTCTCCCGCCGGGAATGCGAGGAATATGAGGTAGATCGCTACGAAATAGTCCTTGTAGGACTGGAAATAGGATAGCGAGTTTCTTGCGAGAAAAGCTATCATCAAGGCGTCCGCTATTATCGCAGCGGCGTCCAGAGTAGCGTCTATGTATGGTAGCGTAGTCTCCGGCCTCTAGGCACAACCTAAAGCCAGCGTTTTCAGCGGCTGGCCTCATACCCTCCTTGCAGAGGCACCGCTCGTTCGAGGGGGGTTTAGAGTGGCGTTACTTGCCCGAATCCCTGCGAGTGACAGCCTATGCTACGTCAGGCAGTCCTAGAGACTTTGCGGCCGTCTTCAGGTCTCTCATGCGGCTTCGAATGGTGACTTCGGATACGCCGGCAGCTTTCGCAAGGTCTCGCTGCATGACCATTGAGCCCCGTATCCTTGCCGCAAGGTCGAGCGCAGCGGCCGCCAACCCATCAGGGTCTTTTCCAACATTGACCCGTAATCTGATTGCTTCTCGCAGAATCTTGCCGGCCAGCATCTCGGTCTGAGAGTCGGCACCAGCGCGCGAGGCGATCTTTGAAACCCTCTTTAAGGGATCTTCAATGGCCATGGTCACGTCGAGTGAGCGGACTAGGGCCCGGTAGTAGTGGGCGAGCAGTTTTCGGCTCATTCCGGAGGCCTTTGCTATCTCGCTAAGCGAGCGTGGGACGTCTGTGAGTCTGCAAGCAGCGTACGTTGAAGCCGCGACCATGCCGTTAATCGGTCGTCCTCGGACGAGACCCTTGTTGAGCGCTCGACGGTACATCAGCGCAGCTCGTTCCGTGACAACTTCAGGAAGGTTTAGGCGGCCTGATAATCCTCTGAGCTGGCTCATCGCTCGCGACAGGTTCCGCGCCATTGACGAACCGGCCGAGGCACGCAGTTGGGTGCGTCGCAGCCGCCAGAGTTGGAGCCGTTCGTCGGCGCTGATGTTCCGGTTGGACGCTTGGGCGCGAGAGATGATCGTGGAGAGGTTCTTGTCGAACGCGGAGAATCTTCCGGGGGGTCCGGACTGGCTCTCTAGGAGACCCTCTTCGGTACGTCTCGGGACGGGCGCAGCATATTGTTCTGTCGGATCTGACAAGACGAAGCCGCAGTTGGTACATATGACCTCGCCCGTCTCCGCATCCCTTACCAAGCTAGGGCTCCCACAGTTGGGACAGACGTAGTGTCCCACCTCATCCCGGGGTCTAGTCCTCCGCCCGCTCATCATTCGCCCCTGGACAGGGTAGGTCTGCGGGGTCTGAGCTGGGGCGAGTTGGTCCTTTTCCTCGGTAACAGTGGAGGTGCCCGCCATCTCTCCCAATCTATATACCATGGGGCCCAAATGAAGCTTGTTACTATCTGTAAAAACTGATCAGGCATGACCCCCGAATACACCCCCGGAAAGTGCAATATCGGTAGCCGGGGCAGGGCCATACGGCTCTCCACAGGAGCTGTCCTTATCGCACTATCGGTAATTCTCGGCGTAACGGTCCTAACGGGAGCGATCTGGGTAGTCAGGCTTGCGCTGGTTCTGCCCATGTATGGTGGACTGTTGGCTGCTCTGGAAGGGTCAACCTCTTTCTGCGTGCTCCACGCGGCTCGTGGCACCTACGACTTTCACGAACCAATGGGGTTCGCATCCAATCGTTCCAAGACTCTGAACAAAGTTGGCTCCGACGACTGGAAGAAGCTCGACCGGCGCAAGGCACTGAGGATGCATGCCGAGGCTCTAACAGGGGCTATTGTATTGGCTGTTCTACTCGCCCTGGCCTAGATGAGCCCCAAGGGTCGGGGTCTTTCTCTGAGCCGGGAGGACAGAGAATCTTTCGAGATTGAAGACGGGTTTCTGCTCTTGTATTAGCTCTGCAAGCAGTCTTCCTATTAGCGGTGCGAACTTGAATCCGTGTCCTGAGAAGCCATATCCGTAGACCACGTCGGTACTCTCGGGACCCTTGTCTATTACGAAGTCCGAGTTTTCTGTCATGTCATAAAGACAGACTTTGGTCCGAACAACTTCGCCTTCAGCAAGATCCGGGACAAACCTCCGGCAAGCCTCTCTACAGTCGACTATCTGCTCCTCATCAACGGTCCTCTTGGCGGACTCGGGGTCTACAGATTCGGACAGCTCCTTTGGTGAAACTTTGACCGCGTCGATGCCTGCCGCGGGCAGACCGTAGTGTTTCTCAGTGAAGAAGACTGGACACGACTCTGGGCGGAAATGTTCCAGCCCGTGAAGTGGCTTGAAGTAGATGAGTTGTTGCCGTGTCGGTCTTATGGGGGTGAGCCTTTTTTTCAGTAGGCTATTGGACCATGGTCCAATAGTGACTACGAGTTTTCGAAACTCAATCTTCTCATGAATCTCAGTTTCCACGAAAGGATGTTCTTCAAAGACTATTTCTCGAGCCCGTCCCTGTTGAAACTTTACGCCGTGGGCTTTGGCCAGAGATTGGAACGCCAGGAGTGCTTTTGATGCGAGCAGGACTCCACCATGGGGATCGAAGAATGCTTCTTCGGATTTGAACTGAGGAAAACGTTTCTTCAAGTCGTCTTTGTCAAGTCTATCCGCTCCAAGTTTCATTTCTGAGAGAGTTCGGTAGCTGGCTTCGTTGAACCTGTTGGCGTTCTCGTCTGTGCCTTGGAGTAGGAGGAGGCCCGTCGGGAGCAGAAGCTCTAGTCCTGACTCTTTTTCTATTTTTTTCCAAAGCTTCAGGCTCTCGACGGCCATTGTCGTGTACAGTTGGTCGCTTCCGTAGGAGTAGCGGAAGACTCGGTTTACGTCGTTAGAGCTGCCGTATTCGTTTCCGACTCCGTAACGGTCTAGGACCAGAACTTGGGAGTTGCTTGTCTTGCTGAGGGTGTAGGCTGTGGCGAGACCCATTATGCCTCCGCCTAACACGCAGATGTCCGTCTCCACGGGCTGCACCTGACCGGAGGCGCATTAGATCTATTCTTCTGTTAGAGCATGATCGAGGGTCGAGCTATCGTTCCGCTATTACTTCGTGTATCTCCAATTGGCTCGGACCGGAGAAGGCCTCGCGTGGAGGCGTATTTGCGTGGGATTCTATGAACGCGTCGCTGTCTGTTCAGTCTTCGAACTCCTTCATTGACTGCCAGTGTGTAACCACGATGTAATGGTCGCCCTTGACGGGTCGTAGGACCTCTGTCCGGATGAATCCTGGACTGTTGGCGATGGCCCACTTCCGGTTTTTCCATCGGTGCTCGAACTCCTCCTCGTGGCCCTTCTTGACGAGGATCCTGTTTGAAACTACAACGATCATTAAGCGCACTGAGAGTCAACTGTTATTATTCTATTCGGGAACTGTTGGCTTGTTCACGTGGCGCGTCTCGAGCTCGCCACGCTTGTAGAGGAAGCCCGCGGCTGCGAATGCTAGACTGATGAGCATCAAGAGTCCAACAAATGGGATCATGATTATCGAGATGACGAGCGAGATCCAAGGGAATGCTCGCTTCACTCCCCGCGTCTTCAAGAGTCTGATGCCTGACGTGGATCCTACAACGTATACGAGTATGGCGGCGCCGCTCGGAATTAGCAGCTCGCTCTCCAGGTCCACGTTTAGGAAGTAGAATAGGGCGAGTGTTAGCCATGATAATCCCAGTAGGAGTAATAGGGTTCGATGAGGGACCCGGGTCCGAGCGTGGAGCTTGTCAAGCAACTTCGGAAGCCCGCCTTCCTTGGCGGTCGCGTAGATCACCCGTGATATGCCAGTGGTGTACACGTTGACTGTGCCGAAGATTATGATGATAGCGAGGACTGCTGTTCCGATCGCTCCATATGTTCCAAGCGCGTTGGATAGCATGACGGCGAAGGGCGCTATGCTACCGCCCGCTTTGTAGGCCTGGGTGCCGATCGCGGCTACCGCAACTGAGGTGTAGAGTAGGCCTATGATTGCTACGCTGTAGAGGATGCTTCGGTGGAAGTCTCTCTCGGGGTTCTTGAACTCCTCGGCCACGTTGGAAACGTTCTCGTAGCCTAGATAGGACCAGAAGATGAGGGCGGCGCCTACCCCGATGGGTAGTAGCCCTTGGGGAAAGAAAGGCGCGAAGTTTGCGCTGTTGATGGATGGTGCTGATGCTATTACTGCGGTGACAAGCAGTCCGACGATGGCGGTGATGACTGCCAGCTGAACTCGGCTGCTGACAATTATGCCACGATAGTTGATAAGAAACGCCGCTAGCATGATGCCGCCGGCGATTAGGTAGATGAAGGGGGGCCTCATCGGTACAGCGTAGGCAAGGTAGGAGGCTGCGATGACAGTGACGACTGGCGCTCCGGAGATGTACCATATGATGAAGAGCCAGCTGACGGCGTTGGCTGTGCGGGGTCCGAAGCTTTCTCTGGCGAAGCCATAGACACCTCCGGATTCTGGTCTACGGGCAGACAGACTGGCAAACGTGTAGGCGAGGGGATAGCTGGCGAGCGAGAGTCCGACCCATGCGATGAGCGATGCGGGTCCCGCTATCTGGGCGGCCAGTCCGGGGAGGACGAGGATTCCTGAGCCGAGGACTGAGCTCATGTAGAGTGCGACGGCGTAGCGGGTCGTCACCGCCTTTCGTAGGCCGGGGCTCGGGTTGGACACGAAGACTTGCTCCGTCGGGCTTGAGGATGGTTGGAGTGTGATAAGTGTGAGCTGCCAGCTTCGGCTGGGAGTGAAACTGACTCGGTCATCCTGGTTTATTCGTCGAAAGAGGGTGGCTACGCGTGTCCGGGTCGGTCTTCCATCTTGTGAAGGCTATGTCTTCCAAGATCGCAGTCTTTTGGGTCGCGAGACTCAACGCTTTTGAGATTTCTTGGCTGGTAACGGATCTGGTAACCGTGGATGGTAACAGTGAGACTGGAAAAAGCTGGGTAGGTTCTTTTCAGTGATGCCCTTCTAGTGACAGCAGTGCTTGTTTCCTCTTCACTCCCCACCGGTAGCCCCGAAGATCCCCTCTCTTACCAACGACTCTGTGACATGGAATCAGGATTGCAACATGGTTGCCCGCGCATGCATTGGCAACTGCCCGGACCGCACGTGGCTTGCCAAGCGTCTCAGCGATCTCGCTGTACGTAGAGGTCTTGCCATACGGTATGGCTTGGATCTGCTTCCAGACCTTCCATTGGAAGGCTGTTGCCTGGACGTCTATCGGCAAGTCTGCCGGGAAATCTCTGCCGTCAAAGTATTTGGCGAAATCGTCGGCCCATTTCTTCATCTGATGATCGTTTCGGTATAAGTCTGCAGCGTAGTAGTCCTCCTTCAGCGCTGCTTCGACAGCCTCATCCGAGGCTCCCATACAGACGGCGCATATTCCGTTCCCAGTTGCTCCCAGCAGGAGGCGTCCGATTGGAGAGTCTATGATGGTGTAGTGTATCGATAATCCTTCTCCGCCTCTTCGAAACGTTCCAGGGTTGACTCCGAGCTGGCTTGGAGACTTCTCGTAGAGTCTACCCCTCGAAGTGAAGCCGGCCCCGTAGAGGGCCTCGGTCACAGTCGTACCCCGCCTCAAGGATCCTTTAACTCTCTCAAGGCGTCGGGCTTCCACGTACTGGCGGGGAGAGATCCCGAGGACTCCCTTGAAGGTCCGCTGGAAATGGAACGGGCTTAGACCTGCCTCTCGACTGAGAATGGCGAGAGTTAATTTCCCATCTATGTGGTGTTCTACGAATTCGCAGACCCTTTGGACCAGTTCTGTTCTTTTCGAATTCCCATGCTCTCCAGGATGGCATCGTTTGCACGCTCGAAATCCCGACTGTTCCGCCTCGCCGGGTCCAGAGAAGAATACAACCTGTTCGATGTGAGGGTGTCTGGCCGGACACGAAGGTCTGCAGTAGATTCCGGTTGACCTGACCCCAAACACAAACGTCCCGTCTTGAGCTTGGTCCCTTGCAAGAACCGCCTTCCACTTGTCAGCAGCTGATGCCAGTCCCTGCGGGTTCTTGGCAACCTCTTCCAGTTCAGACCTTGTCTGCTGCGTATTCAGCATGGGAAGATGATCCGCTCTGCTTCGAATAAGTACTTTGACTCTGAATCTTGCGCTCGAACTTTGACTGGAAACCAGCGAGCCGGTGCACGAGAGGAAACATTTCCATTTTAACGGTTCGAATTTAAGGGGATTGGAATCTTTTGCAGGAACAAAGGTAGACGACGCTTTTCTATCAAGAGCAGCTATCTCCGGATTCCAACAGGAGAATGTCCCGGAAGCAAGACAGTTCATCCCGGAGTCTGATGCTGGCGTTCATTGTTCTCATTGGAGTCGGAGGCCTATTGGGAGCCTCGTCCTCTGGCCTGAGAGTCTCACTCGTCGGTTCAGTGCTGGTCCTTATCGCCTCTGTAGAAGCTGGAGCGATACTCGCTGGTCTCCTCACATTTCGGCGTCAGCAGAAACCGGTCCAGAAGCTGGAGACAGAATAGGATCAGTCGTTAAGGTCGAAGAACGGGCACCTTGACGGGGTAATGCTTAACGGTCGGGTCGGACAGTTCTAGTCTGTATGAAGTTTACGTGTCCCTATTGCGATTCTGCCTTTCTCCAGTTCATAGAGTCCGAGGAGCAGCTGCGCGAGCATATCATGCAATCCCACGGACGAGAACTCAGCTTCACCCGAAAGTCGATAGGGCAGATGCCTGAGCGTAGCGAAGAGGCTACAGCAAAAACCGACTAGATGCAAGAGTTCTTTCAGAGCATTCTTTTCAAGATAGTTCTTCCCGGACCTGTCGTATGGAATTCGAACGAGTAGTTCGGAAGAGGCGGATGATCCGCGCGTTCAAACCATTGCCTGTTCCAGAGGACAAGGTTCGTCGAATAATCGAACTGGCCCAGCACTATCCAAGCGCCGGATTCAGCCAGGGCATGGCCTTTATCGTTATAACAGACCCTGAGCGGGTTCACAGACTTCGAGAACTGAACATGCTCAGGGGAGACGCCCCGTTGCTAGTAGTGCCTTGTGTCAGTGAGAAGCTCTACCATGATAGGTATCACGAGTCTGACAAGATTCGCCCGGACGGCACCGAAATTGAATGGCCAGTGCCCTACTGGTACTTTGACGCGGGCTGCGCTTCGTTACTAGTCCTGCTTACCGTTGTCGACGAGGGCCTGGCTGCCTATCTGGCAGGCGCGTTCAGACCGGATCTCCTTAGAAAGGAGCTGGGGATTCCGGACCATTTCGTCCCAGTTGGAGTGATCTCAATTGGGTACCCTAACTATGACAGACATGTGCCATCACCCTCGCTTGATCGTGGAAGGCGACCTTTGAGCCAGGTGGTTCATTCCCAACATTGGTGAGATTCAGCGTTCTTTGAAGACTTAATTCTCTGGTGTCCTAGAAAGACAGGTTATCAGAATTGCAGAAGGCGTTAGTAAAGGCGCGAGACCAGGTCGTTCTCAGCCCCGACGACCTTCCAGGGTCTTGGTATAACATTCTGGCCGATCTTCCCGGAGATTTTCCGCGACCCAAAGACCCGGACGAGGGTCCCTCCCGGCTTGAGTTCCTGTCGAAGGTCCTTCTGAAACACTGTCTTCAGCAAGAGAGCTCGACTGATAGATGGATCCCGATTCCGAGCGCCGTTCAGGACCTGTATCGTCAGGCAGGGAGGCCGCGACCCCTCTATCGTGCACGGCGACTCGAAAAATATCTCAAGACCCCTGCGCGGCTCTACTACAAGAGGGAGGATCTCTCCCCGACTGGGTCACACAAGGTCAACACCGCTCTGGCTCAGGCCTACTATGCGGCTGAAGAGGGGCTTGTCGGGGTCTCGACCGAGACCGGTGCGGGCCAGTGGGGAACAGCTCTAGCCTACGCTGCGAGCCTTCAAGGCCTAAAATGCGTGATTTTCTGGGTCCGTTCGGTCTATGACTGGAAGCCGGACCGGAGGGCGCTCATGCGCCTGTACGGCGGGAGAGTCTTCGCCTCGCCAAGCACCGAGACATCAGTGGGTCGAGATTTGCTACAGAAGAATGCTGATCATGCGGGCAGTCTGGGCATAGCTGTCTCAGAAGGATTGGAGTATGCCGAGCAGAACCCTGGCTATGCATACTGTCTGGGTAGCGTGCTCAATCATGTGCTGATTCACCAGTCTATAATTGGGCTGGAGACGATGAAACAGTTCGACTTGATCGACGAGAAGCCGGATATTATGATCGGCTGTTTGGGCGGAGGCAGCAACTTCGGAGGCTTCATTCTTCCCTTCGCGGGAGAGGTCGTGAAGGGGAAGCGAGAGTGCAGATTCCTCGCTGCTCAATCGTCCTCAGCGCCAAACCTGTCAAAAGGCGAGTACAAGTACGACTATGGCGACCATGCAGAGAAGACTCCCCTGTTGAAGATGTTCACCATAGGTCACCAGACTGAAATGACTCCGATCAAGGCAGATGGGCTCCGCTATCATGCGGCTGCGCCTTTCATCAGCTACCTCAAACATCTCGGACACGTGGAGGCTGTTGCATATCCCAACGATGAACGAGACGTCTTCGAGGCAGCCAAGACCTTCGTTCAAGTTGAGGGTTTTCTGCCTGCTCCCGAGTCTGCCTATGCGATACGAGCCGCGATAGACCAAGCTCTAGAATGCAAACGAAGAAACATGGAGAAGGTCATAGCGTTCAACGTCTCTGGGCACGGATTTCTAGATCTGCCAGCGTACCAAGAGAAGCTCAAGTTCTGAGCAAGGATAGAAGACCGAGCGAGCTTGTCTCGCAAGGAAGCGCCGCGCACAAGCAGTCTAGGCTGGGGTGGAACCTTCCCAGCTTACATGCGGGGACTCTAGAGTTTCATTATTTTCGCGATCTGCTTCTTGGCCTCCTCTAATGTCGTGTTGACCTTGTCCAGCTCTTGCACGACCTCTTCCTGGATTGACATTTCGCGTATCCTCTTTGCTTCCTGGATGGCGTCGTTTATTACATTGGATATCTGCTTCAGCTTTGGCGGAAGAGTTTTTCTTCGCTCTTTCACGGATACAGGATAGTTGACGGTTAGGATTTAACCGTTCGTGGGTTCTATCGCGAGTGAATCTTCAAGATCCCGTTTCGACACGAGACCTGTTTGCGTCAAGGTCAGTCGGGAATAGCTCGGAACCCTGACGAGCAGGCGCCTTCCAGCAAGCATTCTTGCCCTTGTCGTACCAGGCGTTGACGTATTCGCCTGTGCTGATTCTGTTGCAGACAAACTTGGCGTCACAGTAGTCGCAGAGTTCTTCGTTTCCGATAACCCATCCCGTCCCGGGGTCCATGTCAGTCTTCAACTCTACCATCTCCTCGGACAGCCCTTGGCTGAGGGTGTCGAATGGGTCGGTGGTGCAGTGATTGCAGCCTTGAGTGCAGGGGTATGGTTCAACCGTGTAGAAGGGTCCCTTCGCATTGTTGACCGTGTTGTGGTAGTCGCAGAAGACCTTGCAGGACGCCTCTAGCGGTGATAGGGAGACGGTGACGCCTGGTGGTAGGAATATGTTGTAGGCGCCCTCGGTTCCGAGGCTCGAGACTGTACCTTGGCTGATCCAGCCGGTGAGGGCCTGTCTGATCTGTGAGTCTGATAACCTCCCGGGTGGGCTTGTCTTGATGATGGCATGAGGGATGATCCTGCCGATTCCAACATTGTACTCGGACAGTCCGCCGGAATAGCTCTTGTCGGTCTCGATGTTCAGAACAGCATCTTCAACCCGCTTAACCCATGATGAACTGCTTTGAGTCGCGAAGTAGCTGCCCCAGTAGACGCTCTGCCAGGTGTAGCCAGTCGTCCATAACGGACCGCCATTGTACTTGACCCGGCGGGAACTGGCTGGAGACGATCTGTGGCCACATGGACGAGCAAAGTGCCACACTCCCGATCCGCTGGTAACCCGGGATCGACCTGATCCCGCGACCGTTTCTTCTCGTCGTGAAGTGGAAGCTCGAACTCCGACATGGTCGAATCCTGTCACGCGATGCCCGCAGACCGTGCAGGCGGAAATCCTTTCACACGCTTCACACCTATCCAATTCTCATCAAAGCCCAATCTAGCCCTCACCAGTTTATGGAGAATCCTGTACCCGTAGCGGAAATGAAGAGGAACAGCCATATCGCTCACGGTAAGCTCTTCACGAGAAGCGGGAGGTTGCCAAGAGAGTGGAAACTCTCCCGACTGTCGATCGAAGGCTCCAAGGAACGGATTGATGAGGTCAGGTGGACCGATGCATGTTTTTTCACATAGATTGTTCCTATCCTCTTGTTAGCTATGGTGGAGTTTTTTGAAGAGAGTGAAGGGGATTGATCGTAAGAAAAAGTAACAGAAATCACACTCTAACTGTGCCAGTTGAGAAGGTTCTAGCTTTCAGGGTCCAGCGTCATAACTTGGATCGGAAGGAGTCGAGAGAGCTCGCTCAATTAGCGGGAGTGTGTGGAATCCATGCCCAGGTCATGTCTGCGGCACTTGCTCAATTCTGGGTGAGGACCAAAGGGATTGGACTGGAAGACATGCACGATGGATTATGGAAAAAACGGACTCTCATCAAGACATGGTGCATGAGGGGAACCTTACACATTGTGCCAAAGGGCGACCTTGACGTTTTCGCCGGTGCGCGGCGCAGAGTTTCCACAGACAGGGAAACACCGTGGATGAAGCATTTTCACGTTTCGTATGGTGACCTTGATGCGGTTACTCTTGCAATCCGCGACGCCCTTGAGGGCGAAGCCCTCACAAGGTCAGAACTAATGGAGAAAATTGCCAAGGTCGTTAGGCCCAAACTGCGGTTGTTACTGAAATCCAGTTGGAACGAACTGCTACATCCGGCTTCTTACGAAGAAGTGCTCTGCCTCGGGCCGCAAATAGCCAGTGAGAGTACCTTTGTCTCGCCGAAGGACTGGCTCAAATCGTGGAAAATTCGTCTAACGCCTGAAGAATCTAGGGTGGCTCTGCTTGAGCGTTATTTGAGGGCCTATGGTCCATCAGACAGGCTAGAATTTGCAGCTTGGGCAGGCTTGGACCCAATTAATGCTAAACCAACTTGGGAATCCATGCTCGATAAGATGATAGAGGTCGCGTATTGTGGCCGAAGAACTTGGTTACTGAAAGATGACCTGGATGCCCTCTTGAGATCAGAGTTCAGAGACACCGTAAGGTTGATTCCGAATTTCGACGTTTACTTAGCAGGACGAGACAGAGGAGTGCTCACGTCGAGCAAAGGAGAGCACAAGAAAGTGTTTCGCGAAGCAGGATGGGTATCAGCTGTGGTACTCTTGCAGGGAAAAGTGGGCGGAGTGTGGTCAGTAAAGAAGCAGAAAGGCAAACTATTTCTCAACATTCAATCTTTCATCGAGTTCGGTTCAGACATTCGAAGATCCGTTGAAGAGGAAGCTGAAGCTTACGCCGATTTCTTAGAAGGCTCATCTCGCGTAAACATTTCATGGTCCAGAGCATAGCTGGGGCTGTACCCCAACATCACTCATGGAATTGGTGCGGGGGATGGGATTCGAACCCATGAAGGCCTACGCCACAGGATTTCTCCTGCGAGTCGGATCTTAAGTCGAGCACTGCTCTCCGCGAGCGGCCCTGCCCCTTTGACCTGAATCCCGCCACCCAGCGATCTGCCACGTATGGTCTCGGGAACCCCCGCATTAACATGGTCATGCCACGACGTGCTCTTAAAACTCCTGAGAGAGGATCTCGCTCAGACTACAGGGATGCACCGATCTCTTGCTTCTTAGGCTACGCTTATGGGTTCTAGACGGAAGCCTCGCTCGATTTTCTTAAACTGTGGGAGGATATTTCGGGTAACATTGCGACTTAGAGCGAGACGTTGTCGATCGCACCCTAGCTAGACATTAGGCTTTTGGGGATTTGCCAAGTCATGAGTAGAGTGAAGATAGCGCTCGACGGGAGCCCGTAGTCGTGATGCCCTGACGGGGAGGGTTGTCCTAGAAGAGGTCTCATTATTGGATAGGGCGGTGTTTGACTCAGCGTTTCAGATCTCTCTGTCGAACACGCTACGAAGCTTGGGAGAGGATTGTCTATCATCAGTCCTCTCTCTACTAGGGAGCGGACGGGAGATACCATTGGCGAGTTTGACGTCACATCTGGGAGAGATCGATGGTGTTCTTGACGAGTTGTTCGGCAAGTTTTCCAAGATAATCAAGCACGTTACGATTCTCGAAACCTCCTCGCAATTGAAGCTGGACCCGCCTAAGCTTGGGAACAGCTTGTTCTGGATGGTGGAGGAACTCCGCTCGAATCTGTGGAAGGCTCCTTAGTAACATGCGGACTCCCAACATCACTCTAATTCACGAGACGGTTTCTTTCTGTTTCGACCAGGTGTTGAGCACTCTGGGAGAGAGAACGAAGCGGGTAATCTATGACTTCCTCGCTAGGAGGGGAATTGGCAGGGAGGATCTTTCGAGTCGGTTCGAGGACGTGGAGGGCGTCCTAGTCGAGCTTTATGGCCAGGGTGGGCGTTCTGTAATGATAGGAACCCTCGCCAAGCTGTGTGAGGAATATTCTATCCCTCTCAACCTGGACTACTCGGACTCGCTCGGTAATCGAATGGCTCAGCTGACCGAGAATATTCTGATGCAGAAACTGATTCCCAAACATTTTCGGAAGGATGTTGATACCAGAGCGTTTGAGGATAAGTCCGGCTCGTATGCGGGTTGGAGTGACTAGATCTCCTTAAGGTTCAAGAGTTGTGTTTTCAATGGTCGTCGGCAGATTGGTCAGCCATTGACTGTTCTAGGTCTAGGACTCGCGGCGATAGATCTATCCGCAGTGTTGGATTAGGATAATCGGATCTTGGGAATCTTTACGCTGCTTAGGGTGAAGATGAATCCGACTAGGATTAAGAGGATGCCCAAGATAAGGTATTGGTTTGCGGCTACCGTGTCGGCGTAGGGGACCCTTGAGGTTGTTATGTACATCGCCTCTGAGATGATTCCTGAGAGCAAGAGTGCGAGGCCGATTAGGAGCATTATCTTCCTCAAATTGTTTCCAATAGAGTCTCTCCTTGCGAGAACACTTAAGCCCTGTTTAACCATAGCCAAATAACAATCGGATACAAGGGCACAGATCTCGCGTCGACATGTGATGATAAGAAAAAGGTTGAGACTCTGGTGTTTGTACCAGAGTCTTATTCGGATTAGCGATTCTCTAGTCTTGTTCGGCTTCTGTTGGTGTTATCGTCAGCTCTGTGAGCTTCTCTCCGCGTAGCACTGAAAGCTTGACTTGTTTTCCGATCGCTCCATCATCAAGGAGGCTACGTAGGTCTGCGAGGGTCTCTACTGGTTTGCCGTCGAGTTTTACGATGACGTCGCCTATGGCGACGCCTGCTTTCTTGGCTGCGCTCTCTTTGTCGACACCGTAGATGATGAGTCCTGCGGGTTGGCCGACCAGATTGTCTGGTAGGCGGATTGTTTCGGCCGTGATGCCCATGTAGGCTCGCTTGATCTTTCCGTCTTGGAGTAGTTTGTCGACGATTGTCTTTATCGTGTTGACCGGCACCGATATTCCTCGGTTGTTGGCGTAGGCTGCGTTGATTCCGACCATTCTACCCCTAGCGTCCACTAGTGGACCGCCAGAGTAGCCTGGGTTGAGTCGTGCATCTGTGACGAGGACCTTGTCAAGTCCTCCGCCTCCCCACCATCTTCTTGTGCTGAATGTGGGATTGGTGACAATGCCTGATGTTGCGCTTGGTTGTCTGCCGAAAGGATTTGCGACCGCGAGAACGAACTGTCCAACTTTGAGGTTGTCAGAGTTCCCGGTCTCAACCGGTGTTAGGTTGTTAGAGTCCACCTTCAACAGTGCTAGATCGGAGTAGGGATCGCGTCCTACAACCTTAGCGACTTGTTTGGTGCCGTCGTTGAAGCCGACTTCTACTTCGCGCATGTCTCCGATGACGTGGTTGCTTGTTACGATGTGTCCGTCTTTGCTCCAGACGGTGCCTGTGCCGCCTCTCCATCTTCCGGCTCCTACCCGGACGACAGATCTTGATACGCGCTCGGTTACGTCTACGATAGCGTCTGATACGGATTCGAGAATCGCTGACGAATTGGTTGTTTTACTCATTTTTTCACCTACCCCATTAGGGTAGGGTGGTCTATTTGTTGACCAATGATGTCGGAGAACTGGTCACAGGACTAGGCGAAGTCAGTGTAGAAGACTACTGGAGAGACCATGTGGCCCCTCCGGCGAGGAGTGGTGTATGATCGTGAAACATGTCCCAGCAATAGGTGAGCCGCCTTGACTGCCTCGCTAGTCTTCCCTGTCTCTGCAATTTTCGCGTCGATACTCAGATAATTGTCCATGAATTTCGCGTCTATCTGGAACCCGTCTTCTTCCGCGATCCATTTCAAGACGATTCCATCATCGTTCTTCGCGTATCCGAGCCACCGAAGCTTGCCGAACCAGCGTCCCTTCAACTGGGAGAGGATGCGCTCGAGGTCGATGTCTCTGGGAAGAAGCGATTGGACAATAGGGACAGCTGGTTGGGCGGAACCCATAGGTCGGGCGACTGCCACATTTCCTCTAGCCGTGATCCTGTAGCCTTCGGGCACCTTCTCCACGAACCCTTCTTCCTCCAGACGATCAATGATCCGGGACAGCTTCTCCTGGTGCAAACCAACAAGTCTCTTTAGCCCATCGAATGTGAATACCGTCAGACCCTCTTCCATTATAGCCCGGATGACGTCAGTATCCCTGGCTGTGAGGTTGCTCTCATCCAGACCTTCAAGGGTCGGAAGTGTTGAGGGGCCGCCGCTTTCTCTCGTCGCAGTCACTGTCTCCTGTAGAGGCGCTTCGCAATATATACTTAGTAGTCTCCTCGAACTGAGTAGGTAAGGATAACTTTAGTGACCGTTTCCGCCTAGTCCCGTAACCAGCTCTCTTTGTTAACCGTCAAGGCTTACAAAAGACTACCTGGCAACCAACTAGAGTGGAGTCTGAAGTCTTGGTGGCTGGGCTTGTCTACCGGAAATTCAGAGTCAAGGGCAAGAACATAGTCTTGAGGCCCATGTCTTGGGACGACCTTGACAATTTGCTCGCTTTCATAAACGGACTCGTCGATGATAAGCAACGAGGCCGAGGCTCGGAGGTCTTCACAGGTTTCGAGGAGAAGGTCACCCGTGAAGAGGAGGCCGACTGGCTCGCAAATCGAATAGTGCGGATAGAGAAGGGCGATATGGTGAGCGTCTTGGCGGAAGTCAGCAAACGAATAGTGGCCAACGGGGACATAGCTAGAGGCCATTACGGAGAGACCCGACACCATGGTGAGCTGGGTCTTACCGTGACCTCTGCGTATAGGGGCATAGGAATCGGCAGAGAAATGGTAAAGGTCCTCGTGCGCGAAGCGAAGAGAATCGGCCTAAGGAGTCTGGAGGTCGAGTTTCTCTCAACAAATCATGCCGCGATACACACCTACCAGAAAGCAGGGTTTAGAGAGGTTGGCAGAATTCCAGCGAAGGTTAAGAGAAACGGAAAATTCCTGGACTCAATGATAATGGCCCGCCAGATCTACCCTACGGAGGTCTGACCTAGGACGCGGGACTGGCTTCGCAGATTTTCTTGGCCTCTCTCATCGTGTTCGTCCAGAACATTCAATATGGATACAATCATCTCAAATCGCTGGTCCGAATTAGACTCAGGACCTGGTAGGGTGAGTTTCAGGCTTGAGCACGACGAGGGGTCCGCGGGAGGCGGTCACGCCGTACTCGGTCAAAGTGTTAATGTTAGTTGAGGCTGGGATAATCGCATTCCTAGGCTACTGGCTAATGAGCGAGTATGTCTATGATGTATCCTTTCACTCTTATGTTGATCAGGCTCTGCTGAGCCGTATTACATGGTACACGGCCATGCTCGGGCTGGGAGTCTCGATGGCATGTAGCGGAGCTGTGGTCGTGTGTTACAAGATCCTGCGGAACGCTAAGCATGGGTTGGAAACGATTAACGTGCCGAGGGTCAGAGGAGGGTTTGACAATTTGAGCACAGGATCACATGGCGGTGATGCGCGTTCTCCGTCTAGCGTCACGGTAGAGCCCAAGGCTTCTAATGCTCCAGCACCGTCGACCTCTTCCGCGGTGACGGCTATCGTTCCAGTCCCAGAGAAGAGTGAAACGAAGAAGGATGCCAGCTGACCTAGAGGTTCTCGCCGCGCAGCTTGGCCAGTTCTAGCAGTAGTTCTCGTTCTCTCTTGTTCAGTTCCTGTGGAATATCCACGTCGACTCTTACCAGCTCGTCCCCGCGGCCCCAGCCCTCGACATGTGGGAAGCCCTTGCCTTCCAGACGGAACACCGTCCCGGCTTTGGTCCCGGGCGGAATCTTTACCCTAGCCTTCCCATCGATCGCCGGGACTTCAAGCTCGCCACCCATTGCAGCCTTTGGGAAGCTGATCCTTGTCTCGTAGAGGATATTGTCTCCGTCTCGTTTGAAATATTCGTGGGGTTTCAAATGTATCCGGACGTAGAGGTCGCCGGCTCGTCCGCCTTGGACCATGTTTCCTTCGCCGCGCAGCCTCAGACTCTGCCCCTCGTCAGCTCCTGCGGGGACCTTGACCTGAAGCTTGGTCTTGTTCCGCATCAGCCCCGAGCCTCCACAGTTCTTGCAAGGTTTCTCCACAATCGTTCCTTCGCCGTTGCATCTAGGACACGTGGTGATCTGGATCATCTGCGCGAAACCAGAGCGTCGGACCTGTTGCACTTGGCCGCGGCCGTTACAGGTCTTGCAGGTCTTCCGTTGGCTGCCGGGCTGGGCTCCGGACCCGTTACAGACGTTGCACTGGGCGAGGCGTGGGACATCGATCTCTCTGCTCACTCCATGAGCAGCCTCGTCGAGGCTTATCCCAAGATCATAGACCAAGTCCTCTCCCCTCGAGGGTCTCTGGGGACCGGCGAAGCCTTGGAAGCCAAAGCCGCCGAATCCTCGTAGAAGCTGTTCAAAGATTCCGCCGAAACCGCCAATGTCCCGAAAGATCGAGTCGAAATCAGCCCCCCGGAATATATCCTCAGGGTTATAGCGTTCGTAGATTCCAGCTCGGCCGAACTGGTCATACTGGCCCCGCTTCTCATCATCCGATAATATCGCGTAGGCTTCCGAGATCTCCTTGAAACGCTCCGTTGCTTCAGGCGACTTGTTCCTGTCCGGATGAAACTGTAAAGCTAGCTTACGGTAGGCTGCTTTTATCTCGTCTTTGTTGGCGCCCTTGGGGACTCCGAGGACGTCATAGTAGTCTGGCTTGTCCATACCCTGTTCATTCTACTCGTTCTCTACCGGGATCCCTCATCTTTTACTTCCCGATACTCAGCATCGACCACGTTATCCGCATTTCCCGCCGGGCCCGCTCCCGGAGGCGGGGCCTGCTGAGGCTTCTCCTCGCCTTGCTTTTGTGCGACTTTCTGGTAGATTTCTGCGCCGATCTTCTGCAGGACTCTGCTTAGCTCGTCGCTCGCGCTCTTGATCCTGTCAGCTTCCTTGCCCGACATGGCAGCCCGCAATATTCCGGCCGCCTTGTCGATCGTCTGGACCTGGTCGCCGGATATCTTGTCCTTCAGCTCCTCCTTCGTCTTCTCCGCCGTGTAGAGCATGCTCTCGGCGCTGTTGCGCAGCTCAACCTCCTCCTTCCGCTTCAGATCCTGTTCCGCGAACTGTTCCGCCTCCTTGACCATCTTCTCCTTCTGGTCCTTGGACAGCTTGGTGGAGGCTGTGATGGTGATCTTGTTCTCCTTTCCAGTCCCCAGGTCTTTTGCGTTCACGTTGAGCATTCCGTTCGCGTCTATGTCGAAGGTTACCTCTATCTGAGGCACGCCTCTGGGTGCGGGTGGAATGCCTGTCAGGTTGAACATTCCCAGCGAGATGTTGTCGGAGGCCATGGCTCTCTCGCCCTGGAGCACGTGAATCGTGACCGTCGTCTGGGAGTCGGCTGCGGTCGAGAAGACTTGGCTGCGTTTTGTAGGGATCGTCGTGTTCTTCTCCAGTATCTTCGTCGCGACACCGCCTAGGGTTTCGACGCCCAGCGACAATGGCGTGACGTCCAATAGGAGGATGTCTTTGACCTCGCCGGCCAAGACTGCTCCCTGGATTGCTGCTCCCACTGCGACGCATTCCATCGGGTCCACTCCTCTCTCAGCCTGCTTTCCGACTATATCCTCGACGAACTTTCTGACCAGTGGCATCCGGGTCTGTCCGCCGATCAGGATTATTCGATCTACGTCTTTCGCCTCAAGCTTCGCATCTTGAAGGGTCCGTCGGATCGGCGTTTCGACCCTCTTGACGATCGGACCCGCGAGGTCTTCGAGCTTCGCTCGTGTCAGTGTAACGTGGAGGTGTTTTGGTCCAGAGCTGTCTGATGCTATGAAAGGTAGATCAATGTCTGTAGTGAGGAGTGTGGAGAGTTCGATCTTCGCTTTCTCGGCCGCTTCTTTCAGCCGGGTCATTGCTGCCCGGTCGTTTCGGAGGCTTATACTGGTCTGGCGCTGGAACTCGGTGAGTAGGTGTTCGACGATGGCGTTGTCTATGTCGGTTCCGCCGGTCTGGGTGTCTCCGCTTGTGGATAGGACTTGGAAGACTCCGCCGCCGAACTCCATCAGTGTAACGTCGTGTGTTCCGCCTCCGAAGCTGAAGACCATGATTTTCATCTCCTTGTCTCCCTTGTCGAGACCGTAGGCGAGACACGCCGCGGTCGGCTCGTTGATTATCCGGTCCACTTCGAAGCCTGCGATTTCTCCTGCGTCCTTTGTTGCCTGGCGCTGGTTGTCGTTGAAGTGGGCGGGGACAGTGATAACCACCTTCTTTACGGGTCGCCCTAGGAACGTCTCTGTGTCTCTCTTGATCTTCTGGAGGATGAACGCGGATATTTGCTGCGGGCTGTACTCTTTTCCGTAGATCCGGACCTTGTAGTCGCCGCTGCCCATTTTGCGCTTGATCTCCCGTATCGTCCCCTCAGGATTGGTGGCCTCCTGTCTGATCGCGGGCTCTCCAACGATCATCTGTCCCTCCTTTGTGAACGCGACCACCGACGGGAACATCTTCCCCGCGGCAGTCTGACCCTCGGCACTAGGAACGACCAGGGGCCGTCCAGCCTCCATAACCGCGGCTGCGCTGTTCGTCGTTCCCAGGTCGATACCTATGATCTTCTCAGTCTCAGGCTTGCTCATGCTCTCGTCTCCTCTCTGCCTTCAGATTCCTCTAAAGGTCTCTTCTCTGCCACTTTAACTATACTAGCTCGGAGGACCCTTCCCTTCAGCCGATAGCCCGGCCGGACTTCTTCCACGACGGTCCCCTCCTCCTCGTCGGAGGCGATTCGCATAGCCGCCTCATGATAGTCCGGGTTAAACTTGGACCCGACGCCAGGAATCCGTTCCACGCCTTCCTTGGAAAGGAGAGACTGGATGCGCTTCAGGATCATTCCAACCCCGTCCACTATCGCGGGGTTCTGCTTGGTCTCCTGGGCCTTAGCATACGCCAGTTCGAGCTCGTCTTTGACTGTCAGCATATCTGAGAGTAGTCTTTCGTTCCCGAACTTCCTAACATCTCCCATCTCCTTCTCTACACGCCTCCTATAATTCTCAAAGTCAGCCTGGAGATACTGGAGCCGGCGTAGAAGATCCTCCGACTTGGCCTTCTCTAGTTTCAGAGCCTCTTCCAACTCAGACGCACGGTCGTCGAGGCTGGCTTGCGCCTCCTCTTCCGAACCCTTCTTCTTCTGCTGGAGTGGCTGGCTCTTCGACGGTTGGTCCTCTACCGTTTCCGAAGAGTTCCGAGTCTCTTTCTCATCCAAGATGTAGCTCACCAGAGACCAACCTTTGCCAGCGCGTCTGTCCGTCTTTCAGGGCTAACAGGCCGAGTTTTTCGGGAAAAATTAAACCTTCTGACACGAGAGCCGGGACCGCGCGCGTTCTGATCATTCTCCTTCGTTTCACCGTTCGGGTTACGCTCTATTGATAGGTCGGGGCTTCGCTAAAGCTGAAACGTCTAGTAGGAACCGGCCATGGGTCTGTTTGATCACCTGAAAGCTCCGAAGGGCAAGGTGTGGATAAGCTTCGACAAGCCTACATTCGTAGAGGGAGAAGCTGTGGTTGGAAAGGTAAACGTCGAGGCGGGCGAGTATGTCCAATCGCTCGGGGTTAAAGTCGAGGCTAGAGTCTTCGAGAATTACACAGAACTCGTCTGGATCACGATCAACAATACGCGGGTCCAAGAGCATGAGCGTCGGCAGAACGTTCTCTTCTCTCGAGACGTCGTGGTCACCGGACCCAACGATTTCGGGAGCGGTCCAACTCAGACATTTCCGTTCAGCGTGGGTATGCCGTCCTGTCGGCCAACGAGAGCCGGGGGGTCTATCGAGAACAGTCTCAAGGCTGTCGTCCAGGTCAAAGGCCGTCCAGACATGACTGGTCAGGCACAGGTTGCTTTCCAACCGGCCGGCAGTATTCCTCAGCCGATGCCAGGGTACATGCCTGGAGGATACCCGGTGCAGCAGGGTTATGGTCCGCCAGGATACAATCCGGGTTATAATCCGAATCCGGGCTACGGGATGCCTATGGGTCCTGGGTATGGACAGCCGATGCCGGGGTATGGTATGCCTCCGCAGCAGCAGATGCCCCCCCAACAGGTCGCCCAAGTCCGCTGCAAGTATTGCCAGGGTCTCATGAACCAGAACTCTAGCAACTGTCCCAATTGTGGGGCTCACCAATAATACCAGCTCGGTAATCAGTTTGTTTTGCCAGTATCAGGCCGCAGTGGATACTAGAACGACACCGGTGATTATCAGGGCCGCGCCCGTACCAGAGTAGAGATTGAACGGATCGTTGAAAAGTATCACGGACAATGCGACGGCTACTACCACCTCGATCGGTAGAATTATTGAGGATACTGTGGGTGAGACTGTTTCGAGTCCTTTCATGAAGTAGTAGTATGCTCCCACGGTTGCGAACACCACAAGGTAGCTAATGTAGAACCATGCTGTCATCGTAAGATTTGCCGGATGACCGAAGTCCAGCAGGATTGTGGGTAGCAGGAGAATAGTTGTCGTCAAAAGTAACGCTCCCGTGACTGGTCTTCCGCCGCGCCTTTCAACGATACTCTTTGAAAGAACGAAAACCAACGCTATAGTGACTGCTGTCGCAAGAATCAGGATATCACCAACGAACTCGGAATTTTCTAGTGCAAATGCTTGGCCTCTGGTGACCACTAGGGCCGTTCCGACAAATCCTGTCACTACTCCCGCGATCTTTCTTCCACCCATTCTCTCTCTTACGTAGACCAGCGAGAGCAGGGGGATCATCAGCGCGGCGGTGCTGATTATGAGCGCCGCGTTTGACGAGGTGGTAAGGACTTGTCCCTGGAACTGAGTAACGTATCCTGCAGCATTGATGAGTCCCACGGTCCAGATCGCTCTTGACTTGAAAAGGTCCCACTGTACCCATCCTCTTCCCCGGAACAGGAGGAGGATGAGTCCGGATGCTATCGCGAACCGTAACTCTACAAACAGTTCAGGAGGAATATTCATGTCAAGGCCGAGCTTGATTACCGGGACGCTGGTCCCGAATAGGACCCCTGCGAGCAGGGTTGCTATGAGCCCGTCTCTCTGTGCCATTCGTCTGTAGCCTGGGGAGAACCAGCGCGAAGAATCGCGTTAAGCCAACTGTGGCTGTTTCCTGTACCATTCAAGAGTCTTTTCCAGTCCGTCTCTCAGCCCTAGGACTGGCTTGTAGCCGAGGACCCGTCGTATCTTGTTGATCGATGGTTTCGTTCTTCTCGGCTTCGCTTCAAGAGGTGTCCTCGGAGGCAATGTTTGGAGCTTTGACCCGGATCCTGTGATCTCCCTGATCATCTCGGCAAGCTGTCGAACGGTCGTTTCTTGGCCCGTCCCAACGTTGAATGTCTCGCCAACCGCTTTCTGACTGTTCAGTGCCAGAGCGACGGCCTCGCAGTAGTTGTTGACATGGTAGAAGTTGTCAGCATCTCTACCGCCATTGTATAACGGGATTGGTTCGTTAGCGAGACAGGCTTTGATGAAACGTGGAACAACCCTGGTCGGTTGGTCATTGGGCCCGAATAGGTTCCAGCTCCGGAGAATGACTGTTGGCAGACTCTTGTGCTGGTGGAAACTTTTGGCGAAGTGTTCTGAGACGACCTTCGAGTAGTCGTAGGGTGATCTGGGATCGTAGGGGTCGTCTTCTTTGACCGGAAGTCTTCTGGGCGGACCGTAGACGTTGTTGGAAGAGGCGTAGACGAAGCGTTGGACTTTCTTCTCTGCGGCCATGTTGAGGAGGTTTAGGGTGGCGAAGCAGTTTACCCTGTAGCAGGTGTATGGGTCGGCGAGCGATTTGGGAATGTTGACTATCCCAGCAAGGTGGACTATCGCATCGAAATTCTCCCTTGCCACGGAACCGTTGACGAAGGTCTGTTCTGTAAGGTCCCCGTTGACGTCAGATCTGTCAATGTCCGTTCGCAATATCTCAAGCCCTTTGGTCTGAAGGTACGGCGCTAGGTTGGTCCCAACAAAGCCGTTTGCGCCAGTGATGAGTACTCGCAAAGCAATTCTTGGATGCGCGAGAGATTAGCCGACTATTAGAAACATGACCCACGGAACCGATTCGCACACTGTCTGAGACACACACCCTCATTCATATGACGAAGCATGACGGATGCGCAGTGAATTCGCGTGTGTACGCTAGGCTTATCTTCTGGCAATGCCCCTATGCGGGCAGGCATGAGTGAACTTGAACTCCTTCCCAGGAACATGGTCGAATGCGCCTGGTGTAAGGACCCTAAGCCGGTAACTGAGACTACATGGTTCATGCCTGAACCTGGAGAAAAATCGGTGCGACTCTGCGGCTTCTGCTACGAGGAAGCTCGTAAGCAGGTACGCCTGGTACGGTACGTGAGACGCCGGGGAGAGTTCCCGGTCGAAGCTGCATCCTGAAACACACCCCGTCCGATACGATACAACTAGCGTCTATAATGCGAAAACAAGTAGGATACCGTCTGAAATTGTAACACCGCCTTCGATGGCAACGTTCGCTCCGGGCTATCGCCGTCTGATAGCAAAGTATTATGCCTCGGGCTGAACGGCTCTCTCAACCCAGATCAGTATGCCTTCTAACATTGTGGTTCTGGGTTGTGGGCTCGGCGGACTCAAGGTGTCCAGCCTAGTCTCGAAACAATTGGGCCGTTCTGGAACCGTCACGATAGTTGAGCCACGAGCAAAGATCCCGCTTCCCTCATCACTTCCCTGGATTGCCTTCGGCTGGCGTGAGCCGAACAGAATTCAGAAGGATCTGAAAAGCCTCGCGAACAGAAAGAACGTTCGGATGGTTGCCGAGAAGGTTGAAAAAATCAATGTCACAGGACGCACCATAAAGACTCAGTCACACGAGATCGTGTACGACAAGCTTGTCATTTCCCTGGGCGCCGATCTGGTCTTCGACGAGATGCCCGGGTTGGACACTTACAGCCACACCATGTACTCACTTGAGGGAGCGGTAAAACTCCGGGACGCAATCAAGAACTTTCAAGGAGGCACAGTCGTCGTTGGAGTATGTCGGACTCCGTACAAGTGTCCCGCTGCACCCTACGCGCTATCGCTTCTGATGGAAGAGAACATGCGACGAGCCAGAAAGAGGGTTGACATTCAACTCTTCACACCTGAACCGCACCCGGTCCCTGCAGCGGGGAGCGTCATCGGAAAGCAAGTCGAGAGACTCATCAGCAGTCGCGGGATCAAGTATCTTCCGAAGACGAAGCTGGTCAAGGTCGAGCGCAATAGGGTAATGTTCGAGGATGGTTCCGCACTCAAGTACGATCTTTTCGTCGCAGTCCCGCCACACCGCCCACCCAGGGTGGCGGTGGAGGCTGGTCTGACTGGAGAGTCAGGCTGGGTGCCGGTCAATCCTCAGAACCTTGCAACTCGTTTCGATGATGTGTACGCGATCGGCGATGTCACGTCGATCGAGACCCCCCACGGTCACGCTCCATTCCTTCCCAAGGCCGGCGTTTTTGCTCAGGGCCAGGCTGAGGTCGTGGCCAATAATATCGCAGTATCCGTTACGGGCAAGGGAGCGATGAGGCAGTGGGACGGGATGGGCTCCTGCCATTTGCAAGTGTCCAAGTCGGAGAGCGCATTCCTTCGAGGAAGCTTCCTATCCAACCCTCCACGGCTCGAGTTTCACCCTGCGAGCCGGAAGTGGTACCTGGACAAGGTGAGACGCGAGAGGGACTGGCTGAGCTGACCAGTTGCTCTGAATGATTCATCTGAACTTTGCCAGTCTAGCAGCCGCCTTCCGGATAGTCTCGGGCTTCTTCGAGAAGGAGAAGCGTAGGTTCAGCCTTCCCCTAGATGGGCGATGATAGAAGCTGGATCCGGGAACGCTGCCGACGCCGACACGGGATACTAGATGCCTCGCGAGTATCCGGTCGTCTCTGAAGCCAGTATGTCTGATGTCAGTCCATACGTAGTATGCGCCTTCGGGACTGGTGCACGTGAATGAGGCCTCCTCCAGCGCTTGGAGAAGCAGGCTCCTGCTTGTGTTGTAGAGTTTTCGGAGATTCTCGTAATATGACGAAGGCAACTTCAGTGCCGCTATACACGCCTCCTGTAATGGGGTAGGAGCGCAGACTGTTAGAAAATCGTGGACCTTTCTGATCTCTCCCGTCAGTTTCTTCGGAGCTACGATATAGCCGACCCGCCAGCCAGTTGCGCTGTAGGTCTTTGAGAATCCGGATATTGTGATTGTCCTGTTGCTCATTCCGTCGAGGCTTGCTATGCTGACGTGTCTTCGATCGGCGTAGATGATATGCTCATAGATCTCGTCCGTGATGGCGAAGGCGTCATAGTCTCGACACAGGTCTCGGATCAGCTCTAGTTCCTGACGTGTAAGGACTCGTCCGGTCGGGTTGTGGGGGGTGTTGACTATGACCGCTTTAGTTTTTCTGGAGAATGCCTGCTTGAGGTTTTCCTCGTCTATTCTGAATGAAGGTTCGTCTAGTTCGACGTATCGACACTTCGCCCCTGAGAGGATCGAGTCGGGACCATAGTTCTCGTAGAACGGTTCGGGAATCACAACCTCGTCCCCGCGATTGAGCAGGGCGAGCAGGGCAGCTATCATCCCTTCAGTCGTGCCGCAAGTGACCGTGATGTTGTCTTCTGCGTTGCACGGGATGTGGTTGTATGTTCGTACCTTCTGGGCGATGGCTTGTCTGAGGCGAATTGACCCGTGAGTTGTGGAGTACTGGTTGTAGCCTTGTCTGACAGCCTGGGCAGCGGCTCTTCTCATCGCAACGGGAGGGTCAAAGTCTGGGAATCCCTGCGCCAGGTTTATCGCGCCGGATGTTTGGCAGAGTCTAGTCATCTCACGGATTACTGATTCTGTGAATTTCGCGACTCGCCGAGAGGCTTCCTTACCCATGCTCACCGCAGGAACTCAAGGGCTAGTAAGGGTTCTTCTAGTTCGTCCGAGAAAAGGTGGGTGGGGTCTAAATAAAACCGGTCACGTGGGATGGGGACTAGTCATGGCCTACTGTTCCGTCTTTCTTTATCGCGTGCCAAGACGGAAGGCAGAGGCTTTCATCCATGCTCTAAGACCCATAATGAAGCTCTTCGAGGATGCGGGGTGCCTCTCCGACGAGCTTCTGCGTCCAAAGGACGTGTCCGCAAAGTTTGGAGGAGTAAGCCTTCCAACGGCCATAGACTTGGACGCGGATGAGGAGCTCTGGATCGAGATCGCCAAGTTCAAAGATGCTTCTCACATGAAAGAGGTTCACTCGCTGGTCGCGAAGAATCCTGACCTCGAGCGACTGCACTCCAGATTCGATCTTCTAATCTCCGGAAAACACGTGTATCACGCCGAGTTCGAGTCGTTACAAGCAAGCACGTAGGGTCCAGGCGCGAGGACGTTGATGCGAAATGAGTCGCACAATTCTCATCGTTTCGCGGCGTTAGTAACACTACTCTGAAAGTTCAGGCTTCCGTGTTGCAAAGTGAAGTATTTGCCAAGGACGAGGAAAGCAACCGGTTCGTCTAGAAAGACAACCGCAAAAAGAGGTTCTTCCAAGAACACCAAGACTCGGAGAACCAAAAGTCACGCTAGGAGATCTACAGCGACCAGACGAGTAGCCGCACGGAAACCTTCTAGTCACAGGACGGCGAATGGTGCGACTTATGTTTTCGAGTGTACAAGACAGGGTTGTGGATATCGAATCGTACGCGAGGAGAATGCGGAAGTTGGGCAGTTGCGGTCCGACCTCAAGTGTCCAAAATGCCACAACAGCGAATTCAAGTGTCTTGGAAAGGGCGATTTACCAGACACCTTAGAACTGGCTATTCCAGCAACGACCATCGACTTCGACAGTATCAGGCCGGTAGACTTAGGTTCAAACTAGACATACGAGTCTCTGCCTAGGCTTCAGCTTCTGAGTTTCTGCAGGTGTCTCTTTCGCCGAGACTTCCTCTTGGATATGCGATCAAGTTTCTTCAGCTCACGATTCGATCCTCCCAGTTTGGGTTGGCCCATCGACTCAAGCTCATTCTGCCATGGCCGGAGCATGTACTCGCCTACGATTCCGCCTCCCATGGGGTTAGGGAATACAGTGGGATGTTTGCTCCATTTTCTGTAGTTTTTGGACTGGTTTTGGAAGAGGTAGAGAAACAGGCCGTCGAGGCCGACAGTGATCCCTAGCAGCGAGAGCCAGTTGAGTCTATAGAGTAGACTGACAACAACTGCTGCGAAGAAAGCGATCATAGTCGAGGCCATTATCTCGGCGGCTTTGAAGCCCAAGGTTTCCTTTGCTTCAATCATATTCAGTTGCATTGTGGAGTATAAGTCCGTCGCCTAAGCAGAGCGAGCCTTCATGAACGACAAACTAGCCGTCTCTAAGCTTGAAAACGGCCTGAGAAGACGAGAAACCACCGGAAAAGAAGACTTAACAGAATCATCACCATTTCTTGCCGCCAATGACAATTACTGAGCTTTCGCCTGAAAAACTGAGACTCGAGTGTCCACCCGGCCAGGTGGGATGCGAGACCAGTGCCGAGCTGGGACCGGTAGAAGGCATCATCGGCCAGGACCGGGCCCTCAAAGCTCTCAAGTTCGGCATCGAGATGAAGGGCAAGGGCTTCAATGTTTACGCGGCCGGCCCACCGATCACGGGAAAGAGGCCTGCGACTAGAAGTTTTCTGGAAGCCATCGCAAAGACGAGGCCGGTCCCGTCCGACTGGGCATACGTAAACAATTTCCAGAACCAGTACGAACCAAAGGCGCTGACGTTTCCTCCTGGCAAGGCGCGTGTCTTCCAGAAGGATCTGAAGAATTTCATAGAACAGACGAAGCGCGCGATTCCGACGACGCTGCAGAGCGACGAGTTCGTATCTCGAACCAACAGCATCACGAAGAAGGCTGTAACGGATCGGAACAAGATTCTCAACGATCTGAACAAACAGGCCGAGACCCTCGGATATGCTGTCAGGATGACCCAGCTCGGCATCACTATCGTTCCCGTTGTCGATGGGAAGCCGGTTAGCCAGGAAGATTTCGACTCTCTGCCAGCCCGCGTGAAGAAGAAGTACGAACTGAATCGGGACACTATGCGGACCGCTTTGGACAAGGCGGGAAAGCAGATCAACGATCTCGACACTACGACAGTTGAGGAGTTGAAGAAACTGAGAGACGATTCAGTCCATTACGCAATGGGAGGTCTCATGAACAGCCTCACATCTCGCTACCAGGACCTTCCCAAGGTCCTTCAGCACCTGAACGAAGTGCGAGACGATATACTCGAGAACGCGGAGGTCTTCACTGGAGGAGGCGGGGAAGAAAAGCCGGACGAGGAACAGCGGAGCCCCGTTGAAACCAAACTTCCTGATCGCGCCTTTCGAAGATACGATGTGAACGTGATCATTGACAACTCTGAGCTGAAGGGTGCACCGGTCATTGCCGAGGACAATCCCACTGCTGCCAATCTCTTGGGCAAGATCGAGTACGAGTCTAGGTTCGGAGCACTCGTTACGGATTTTACGCTGATAAAGGCAGGCTCCCTCCACCGTGCAAATGGGGGCTTCCTCGTCGTCGGGGTCGACGAGCTACTCAAGAACCAGTTCTCCTACGACGGCCTGAAACGAGCTCTCCAATCCGCGAGCCTCCAGCTCGAGGACATGGGTCAGAGGCTAGGAGGAGCCGCCACTAAGACCCCGGTGCCAGAGCCGATACCGTTGAGCGTGAAGATCATACTCGTGGGCGATCATGAGACCTATCAGGCCCTCTATGCTCTGGATCCTGATTTTTCGATCCTCTTCAAGGTCAAGGCGCATTTTGATGATTCGATAGAGAGGAATGACAAGAACCAGAAGACCTACGGCAGCTTCGTCCACTCGCTCTGTGAACGGGAGGGCCTGGGCCATCTCGAGGCTCCGGCCCTTGCTAGGATAGTCGAGTATGGCTCGAGGCTCGCCGAGGATCAGACGAAGCTCTCGACAAAATTTCCGCAGATCGCGGACCTCATCCGAGAGGCAAACTTCTACGCCTCACAGGAAGGTTCGAAGCTCGTCAGAGAGGTTCACATCAAGAGAGCTCTCGACGAGAAGGTCTATCGTTCTAACCTTCTCGACGAGAAGGTCAAGGAGATGATCCAACGGGGTATCATACTCATAGACACGTCAGGCTCGAAAGTCGGCCAGGTGAACGGTCTCTCGGTAATCGGCCTAGGCGACTTCGATTTCGGCCAGCCCTCGAGAATCACCGCGAGTCTAGGCCTTGGACGAAGAGGGATAATCGACATTGAGCGCGAGTCGAAGCTGGGCGGACAGATCCATACGAAGGGAGTGCTCATTATCTCTGGTTATTTGGAGAACAAGTATGCTCGTGACAAGCCGCTCAGCCTGTCATGCAGGCTCGTCTTCGAGCAGAGCTACGGGGGCGTCGATGGTGATAGTGCGTCAAGCACGGAATTGTACGCGATTCTCTCCGCCCTGGCCGAGCTTCCGATCAAGCAGAACCTTGCCGTAACCGGATCGGTTAATCAGGAGGGCGAGGTCCAGGCTATAGGCGGGGTCAACGAGAAGATCGAAGGCTTCTACCAGACCTGCAAGGTCAAAGGGCTCAAAGGAGACGAGGGCGTCATCATCCCCAAGAGCAACACCCAGCATCTGATGCTGAACGAGGAAGTGGTCGATGCGGTCAGAAAGGGCAGATTCCACATCTACCCTGTCGGAACGATAGATGAGGGTATAGAAATTCTGACGGGGGTCAAAGCCGGGCAGTTGAAGAGCGATGGGACCTACGAGGCTGGCACCGTGCACTATAGAGTCAACAAGCGTCTTGCCGAGATGACCCAGAGAATGGCCAGACTGGTCGGCTCGTCAAGATTCGCAGACGAAAGTCGTCCGGCTGAGATTGGGGCACTGGCTCATTCCAACCCCAAACCGTGACGTTGATGCTACTTCTCAAATCTTGAGTCGTCAATCGCTGTCAGTCTTACGTCTCAACCAGGCATAAGTCGTGAGACTCTGCCAAAGTCGCGCTGTGCTAGGGCTTGACAGTTCTCCTCATCAATAGATGGTGGGGTCCCATGGGACCTACCAGCTTGAACCTCTCCCGTTCGAACATTGATTCTGTTCCGAACCAGAACCAGTTGGACCATTTCGACCATGCTTTTGCGGACTTGCGTGTCACGGGGTATGCTTCGACCACTCCTCCGCCCTTCGCCTTGATCGAAACTAGAGCAGCCCTCAGCGCAACCTTTGCGACACCTTTCTTCCGATAGTCTCTGTCCACGAAGAAGCAGGCGATACGCCAGAGTCTCTCAGAATCCTCCTTGAGACCTAGCCGCTTGTAGTTTCTCCCGTTATCGATCCGGGGAAACTCTTGCTTCAATCCGTATGCGCACCACCCTATCGCATTTTCACCATCGTAGAGAAGAACTCCATGAGCGCCACCATCGTCAACCAGTGATTTCTTGTCATGCTTGTTCTTCGCAACCCTCTCTGCGGACGTCAGTCCTTTCATTGTTCCACTGTGGGGCCGCTGATAGTACATGCACCAGCATCCTCCCACTCCTCCGTGCTGGGAGAATAGCCTCTCAAAATCAGGCCAGGTCTTGACGCTCAGTTCCTTCGTTGTGTAGTTGCTGTCGTACGACAATGAGCTCCGGAAATGTGTGCGGTTTCAGCGAGATAACTTCTCTGCCGGCGAGCGCCACTCAACCATTGTCACGTTTAACTAGGAGTAGGCGAGGGAGGCTGTGCGGTTTCTAATGGAAGCAGCAACAACCACAACCCGACCTCAACCACGAGAACACACACTGGTCCACTTCGAGATACCTACCAGCGACCCGGCCAAGGTCAGCCAATTTTACGAGCAACTATTCGGCTGGAAATTCAACAAGATGCCAGCCGGAGACATGGACTATTGGCTCATCTCCCACAAGGACGCCCCCGAGAACGAGACCATGGGCGGCCTCTACCGGAAGACAATGGCTGAGACAGGCTTCGTCAACTACTTCAGCGTCGTCAACATCGACCAATCGCTCGCCAAGGCTACGGATCTTGGAGCGAAGGTCGTCCGGGGGAAGGAAGAGATTCCGAACATCGGATGGTTCGCGGTCGTCCAGGACCCTGACAACAACACTTTCGCGTTCTTCCAGCCAAGCGGCAGAATGTAGACAAGAACCCCCAACACCATCAACTCCTCCTTTTTTCGGTCCAGACAGGAGACAGACCGAATCCATGTTTTTGGATCATCCATCGATACCCGAAAAAGTCGGATATTCTAACGATGGGTCGTCCTACAATCTGTCAGGGAATGAAGTTCAGATAATGATCGTATTCGATGCGAAGATCAGAATTCAGGCGGAAAGTTTTTCGGCTGGTTTTTGGCTTATGGATTCCAGATACTGTTTGAGCGACTCATACAACGACCAGTATACCTTTTTGTCTCTCAGATTCTTTACCATGGCAAAGGCTCCTTCCTCCACCATAACGACAAACTCTGCCACCTGTCTCGGGTTGACCTCTGGTTTTAGGTAACCTTGCTGTCGGGCCTTGGTGAAATATTTTTCAGTCTCTGATATCCAGAGCTGCATAACCGTACGAAGTTTTTCTCTGAAGACTGGGTCGACTGATGACATCTCCTGCGTGAGGTTGTTGAGAGGGCATCCCAGCGCCACGTGCTCATCAGGTGTAGATTCGATTATCTTCCGGAAGCGGCTGATAATCCCCTGGACGGGATTCTTGTATGCGGCTAGCGGCCGTATCCATCTGTCGAGGATCATCTCCCTCAGAACTTCGTCGGCGATCGCATAACCTAGATCATTCTTTGTTGAGAAATAATGGAAGAAGGCTCCCTTGGTCAGAGTCGTCTTAGCGACTATTTCGTTGACGCTAGTGTCGTGGAATCCCCGATGATAAATTTCGTCGAATGCAGCTCCTAAAATGCTTGCCCTGGTCCTTTCGGGATCTCGCAATTTTGCTTGTCTATCATACGTTTTGGATGCTAATATACCATTTGGTATGACAATGAATAGCGTGGAACGTTTAAGTACGCGTCTCCAACATACCGCGCGGTATGTCAGAAACCAAGTCGAAGTTGGAACCCGGTCAAAGCCACGAAACGGGGAAGGTCACCCTGTTTGGTCAGGCCTGGAAACCAACACTCCACGCCCAACTAGTCTTTGCTCTGATAATCGCGGCTGTCTTCTTGGACGTCGTCGACTTTTCTATAATTCAGGTAGCTCTGCCCTCGATCCGAACCCAGTTCCTAGTCTCACTCGCTGACAGCCAGTGGATCGTAGGTGCGTACGGAATCACCATGGCAGGGCTCCTACTACTCAGCGGACGAGCAGGCGATATTTATGGTCAGAAGAAACTGTTCATCTCGGGAATAGTCCTTTTCACAATCGCTTCAGCGGTTGGCGGCTTTGCCCCGTCGCTCCTGTCGCTCGTAATCTCTAGGGCGATACAGGGGATTGGCGCAGCGATCTCCTCAGTCACAGCTTTCGCAATCTTCATCGAGCTCTTCCCTGAAGGCAAGGAGAGAAACAAGGCACTCGGAATCTTCATAGCCGTACTCTCAGCAGGCTTCGCGGCAGGGTCCGTTGCGGGCGGGGTCCTCACAGTCGCGTTCGGCTGGAGGTCGGTCATGTTCATCAACGTCCCAATAGGAATTGTAGCAGCCGTCCTGTCGCAAAAATATCTGCCCCAGGCCAGAGGCCGACTAATCAACGGGCATCTGGATCTGCCAGGCGCTCTGACAGTGACCGGTGGACTTCTACTCCTCGTCTACGCGTTGACAGTTGCTGCGACCGATGGCATCTCCTCCCTCTCGACTATGCTCCCACTGGCTCTCTCCGTACTGGCACTCGGAGCATTCGTGGTCATCGAATCTCGTTCAGAAGCCCCGTTGATGCCGTTGGGCTACTTGCGCCGAGGCACCGTTCTGACAGCGAACGTTCTATCCTTGATACTCGGAGCCACAGTAGCAGGGCTCTCATTCATTCTCACAATCTACCTTCAGCAGATACTAGGATATTCCGCCTCTGAGGCAGGCGCAGGATTCCTCCCCGGAGCGATCATATTCTTCGTTGTCGGAGGATGGGGGGCATCACGCCTCGTGAACCGTTATGGTATTAGACGAGTGTTAGTTGCATCGGCTGCCCTCATAGCCACAGGATCGGCCTTGCTCGTCGGTATTTCTCCGCAAGGAGACTATTTCGGGGTACTCCCTGGCATGATTCTCTGGGCTCTGGGTGCGAGCATCGGCTTCCCGGCGATAAATGTGGCCGCTATTGCAGGCACCAAACCCGGAGAAGAAGGCTTGGCATCAGGGCTAATCACCACTTCTACTCGACTGGGCTTTCCTCTAGGATTGGCAGTACTCTTGACTGTCGCAGGCGCAACCGACCCCGCACCTGACGCCGCTGGGGTTGTCACCGGGTTCCGTTACGCTATCGCCGCAGCGGCACTCCTTGGAGTGCTGGGAGTGTTTGTCGCACTCCGCGTAAAGGAACCTCCAAAGGCCTATGGCAACTTCCCGGGACCCCAATAGAACTGGGAGCAGACTTCTACCAGGAGAATAATCGCTTCAGAAATGGTGTCGCTGGATGGCTTCTTTGCGGGACCGAGGGGAGAGTTTGACTGGCCCCTCGTCGATGAAGGCTTCAACCAGTTCGCGATCGACCAATTGGACGCCGTAGACACTCTCCTGTTCGGACGGGTTACCTATGAGGGCATGGCGAGTTATTGGCCGACTGCTGCTACGAGTCCAAGTGGCACGCTGAAGAGTGATATCGGAGTAGAGTTCGCGGTCCCAACATCAGCCTCGGACTACCACGCCCGGATAGCCGACAAGATGAATACTCTTCCCAAGGTCGTCTTTTCGAAGACCCTGAAGAAAGTCGAATGGAACAATTCGACGCTGGTCAAAGAGGTTGTGCCGGGAGAAATTATGAAGATGAAACGGCAGCCTGGCAAGGACATGGTGATTTTCGGCAGCGCAGACCTGGTATCGACCTTGACAAATCATGGTCTGATCGACGAATATCGCCTCTTCGTCAATCCGATCGTCCTTGGTGATGGGAAACCGTTGTTCAAAGACGTAAGCGAGAGACAAAAGCTGAAACTCGTGAACACAAAGCCGTTCACGACTGGAGTCGTCGGACTCTTCTATCAGAAGAGCAAGGAATAAGATAGTTCGGATTGTTACTGGGCTACCACAAGTCTCTCGAACAAGAGTTGTCGGGAGAGACTTGCTAGGCTAACTGGCGACGTGCCGTCTGGTTTCGCAACTTCTTGTCCTGACGGGGGTACTTCTAGGTAGCTTGGTATCCGGGCCCTTATGCGATCCGCGTATGTTGGAATGGTCTCGTTCTGGTAGAAGACGCCTATCGGGATCTTGTCTCCCCATTCTCTCGATTTTTCGATTATCTGCGACATTTTCTTCTCGACATCATCCTCGCTCATCATTGGAGTTATCCTTCCATCGTAGCCCGTGCCTTCCATCTCGTACGGACGTGGTGTCGGCTTCTTCGTAGCCGGATCTATCCGGTCCTCGCCACCGTACCATTCTTTTGTGTTGATGTCGTTGTATGTCGGGCATGGTTGGAGTATATCGACTAGAGCGAAGCCTTTGTGTGCCACAGCTCTTTTGACTGTCTCTTTGAGATGTTTCGTGTTGTAGGCGTAGGTTCTGGCAATGAAAGTGAAGCCAGAGGCGAGAGCGAGCATTATTGGATCGACGTTCGTGTTGATGTTCGGCATCGGCAGGGATTTTGTCTGCATCCCGAGATGAAGCGTCGGCGAGGCCTGTCCCTTGGTCAGGCCGTAGACTCCGTTGTCGTGTATGATGTATGTCATGTCTATGTTTCTTCTGCCTGCATGCACGAAGTGGCCTACTCCGATTCCAAGCCCGTCCCCGTCGCCTCCGATAGCGATAACCTCCAAATCCGGGTTCGCCAGCTTTGCGCCTTGGGCAAAGGGGAGGACCCTACCGTGGAGTGTGTGGACTCCGCTTGCGTTGGTGAAGTGTACGATCTTGCCAGAGCAGCCGATCCCTGAGAAGAGGACGAGCTTATTGATATCAATCGGTAGCTCCGTTAGAGCCATCTTCAGCCCGGCTTCTATTCCAAAGTCTCCGCATCCAGGGCACCAGTCGTTGTGGACGTCTGTTCTGAGGTCTGAGAGCTTAAGCACCATGAGTCAACACTACCCTCGTGTTCTGTGACGGGTTGGAGATTATCTGTTTGACTCCTTGGTAGATCTCGTCCTGGGACATTGGTCTGCCGTTGAACTTGACTATCTTGTTTTTGATGTCGATCATCGTCTTCTCTGCGATTACAGCTGCCATCTGGCCGGAATAGTTCTGTTCGATATCGATAGCGAGCTTAGCTCCTGCCAGTTTTTCCTTGACGCTCTCGGTTGGGAAGGGGCTTGCCAGGCGTATCTGTAAGAACTCCACGCCGATTCCCTCCTTCTCGAGCATCCGCATAGCATCCAAGATAGGTCCCTTGGTTGACCCCCAGCTTACAAGAGTAACGTCAGCCTGTTTCTTGCTGGAGGGAAGAAGTTGAACTTCTCTTCCTCCGGAATCTCATGAGCCGCCGTCTCTAGCTTTGTCATTCTCTTTGTCATCATCTTGATTCTATTATCCGGGTCCTCCTCAATGTGTCCAATCGTATCGTGTTCGTCTCCACTGTTCCAGAAACGATATCCCGGCATCCCCAGCACGGCTCTCGGTGAGACACCGTCGTCAGAGAACGCGAACCTATGATATTCTCCGTTACCCTCCGATTGGTGACCCTTGTGGATCAGTTTTCCTCTTTGAATGGGAACCGTATCCGAGCGGAGCTGAGGAATCGTCGCGCTGCTATTGGCGAGGGACTTGTCGATGAGATGTATCGCCGGCACCTGGTATCGCTCTGCATAGTTGAAGATCCTGATCGCGTCATAGAAGCATTCCTCGAGGTCGCCAGAGCATAGGACGATCCGAGGGAACTCGCCGTGGGAGGCACTCAGGACGAATTTCAGGTCTCCCTGCTCATGACGAGTCGGCTGTCCAGTCGACGGACCGCCCCGGGAGTATTGTGTTATCACAACTGGGACTTCGTTAATGCCCGCCCATCCGAGACCCTCAACCATCAGTGAGAATCCTGGACCGGAGGTTGATGTTGCCGCCCTGACGCCTGTCAGAGCTGCGCCTGTAGCCATCGTGATCGCCGCTATCTCATCCTCTGTCTGCGTAACGAGAATCGATCCCTTCTTTCCCGGCTCGCCACCGTCGAGGAGATCGAAGTTTTCATGAGATTCGATAAACTCGCTCTCGTCGGCTGCTGGAGTGATGGGATAGTAGGTCTGGACACGGCAGCCTCCCACTATCTTGCCGAGGGCTACTGCTTCATTCCCCATCAGTAACAGTCTAGATTGGTTTTGGACTGGTTTGAGCTGGTAGGGGAAAGGCTGTTTTGTCAGGCCTTTCGCAATGTCGTAAGCCATTCTGGCTCCGATCTCGTTCATCTCTATGACCTTCTTCTTTCCGCCAAATGTCCGCTCTAGCGACTGGTCTAGATATTTGAGGTCGAAACCGAGGAGAGCGAGAGAGGCTGAGACTGAGAGCACGTTGATGATTCTGGAGACCTTGCTAAGCTGGTGTTCTCCTATCTGGGCCGCGGTCTTTGCAATGATGTCACTGTAAGGTATAGGGTAGAGGTTGACGTTTCTCAGCTTCGCCTCGTCCAGAATTCCAGCCACAGTGGCTGGGAGGCCTTGTTTTGCGAGTCTTGCCTTGATTCGAAGTACCGCTGGGGTCTCGATGGTGTCAACTTTGTCGATTTCAACGGTGCTGAAGCTGGGGTCGTAGAGTATTCCTCCTCCCGGGTTTACCTCGTCAGCGTGTCTGATCAGCGTCTCAGCGTCGAACGTTGCTAGAAGGTTCACGTTGTTTACGTGGGATCGGATTCTCTCGCTATTCACTCGGACCTCGAAATAGCTGTGTGGTCCTTTGATGCTCGAATAGTACTCTCGAAGCCCGAAGGTCCAGAGACCACCAAGCGCGCAGGCTCCTGCGAAGATGTTTGCAGATGAGTCTACCCCGCTACCCTGTGGGCCGCCTGTCATCCATGATAGGTCGTTGACCTTTGCCGGGACCTTGCTCGTCGATTAGCCCCCGGTCGCCCTTCCATGTCCGACAGCGCATTCACAATCGCTGGTCTCGCTGCAGTATGGACAGGCGCACTCGCAGCCGTCTATCGGGGACTCACAGTTCGGACACATGTACTGTTCTATCTGGTCCAGCACAAGCATCCCATACTAAAAAGGTCTAGTCCTTCCAATAAGTCTTTACGAGGCATCAGTTTGATCTAGGACTCGCCTCGTCGCCCTCCTAGCTCTTCTGGCGAAAAGGAGGCTTCGGCTAAGAAATACTCTAGCTATCGGGTTGGTCTAGTTCTGCTTCGTCAGCTTCCTCTTGGAGCATAGAGAAGACGTCGTCGACTATCTCGAAGAGCAATCGCGTCTCCTCATAGTCTTCTGGAAGGACAGGAGGGTCGACTTCGACTCTTCCATCCGTGTTTAGCCTGAATCTGGTCTTGAGTGTTGTTTCCGCGAGCTTCTTGTTAGCCCTCTCCCACCAAGAATCCGATTTCTCGACCTGCTCCAACACGTGAACACTTCACTGACTGTCATGTTGAATTGCGACAAGAAAAGGGTTTGTTCTTCATCCTTCAGATGACTTCGATGTTGTCTTCGCTGAACCCCATCTTGACCAGCTCAGCCATCGCCTTGTCTCGTAGATCTCCATGTAGGACGATTCGTCTATCCTCCACATCTCCGCCTGTACCAAGGGTCTCCTTTAGCTGGCGTGCGAGTTCTCTCAGCCATGATTCATCCTTGGTAGGTCTGTGCGGCTCTACGACCGTCACTTCTCTTCCCGAGTGGTGATGAGTCTCCCGCCTTATGACAAAGTGTTCTGATTCTCTGTCAATGTGTTTCAGGATATCCTCGAAGGTGAGATCTTCGCTGTTCATCCGATACCCTCCTATGCCTCAACCATCTGTCGTGAGTGTTCGGTCATGTGATGGTAGTGTTCGGGTGGCATGAGGGACTGGAATGCCCTGTCAACAACCTCGTTCAGTGCCGGGTGGATGTGCATCATGTCCCTTATCGGCCGATAACTCTGTTCAGGCGTGTACATTAATGGGATTATCTCGTGTATTAGCGTCGAGGCTTCAGGCCCGATAATGTGGGCACCGAGGATTCTCTCGGTTTCGGCTTCCACGACCACCTTAACGAAATAGTCCTTGACGTTCAGTGCCTCTCCCTTAGCCGTGTCCTCGTACTTGTGATGACCGATGAGCACTTTGTCAGCTCCGTACTTGGCTATCGCTTCCTGCTCTTTCATCCCGACCCCTGCAACCTCGGGATAGGTGAATATGGCGTGAGGGACTGCGTGATAGTCCACCTTCACTTTTCTCTTGAGTATGGCGTTGTAGTAGACTATAGCCGATTCGTAGTTTGCGACGTGTTTGAACAGAAACTTGCCATCAGCGTCTCCCAGCGCCCATATGCCCTGCTGGGAGGTCTCGAGATACTCGTTGACCGCAATCCAGCCCTCCGGTGTCGTCTTTATCCCCGCTTTCTCTGGATGAAGAATGTCTGTTATCGGTCCTCTTCCACTGGCGATCATGATCTCTTGTGCGGTGACCGTCACAGTCTTTCCGGTCTTCCGGTCCAGAGCAACGAGCTCCTTGAGGCCCGACGATGTCCCTTTCACCTCTTTCACTTCATGGTTGGTGATGATGTTGATGTGCCTGCCCAACACTTTCTTTGCAAGTTCAGAGACCTCCGGCTCTTCGTCCGGGACAAATCGGGAGTTCCGTCCTATGATCGTGACCTTGGACCCCATACATGCGAAGAAGTGGCCGAACTCTGCGGCGATGTATCCGCCTCCCACGATAGCGATGCTCTCCGGCAATTGTTTCATTTCGAAGGCTGAATCGCTAGTGTGGTAGCTGACCTTGTCGAGACCCGTGATCGGAGGTATGGTCGTCTTCGAGCCGATGCAGAGGAATATCATCCTCGACTTGATCTCAGTGCCGCTGACCCTCATAGTGTATGGTGCTGTGAATTCTGCTGGCGCGTGATAGTAGTCGATGTTTTTGGAACCGGATAGCCCTTCCCTGATCTGATCGATGTCTGTGTTGATGAGCTTCTTCATTCTCTCCATTACGAATTCGAAGCTAATCTTCCTGATCTGGGTATCAATGCCCAAGTCCCGAGCCTCCTCGATCTTCCGAACCAGTTCCGCGGGGTAGAGTAGAATCTTGGACGGTATGCAGCCCCGGGTAAGGCAGATGCCTCCAGGCTCGTCTTTATCGATGA
>WNGL01000500.1_pt1 | contig 46098 bp, 38 predicted proteins | sample 5400591 | NCBI WGS metagenome assembly WNGL01 (sample SAMN13153377, study PRJNA577476) | soil metagenome | isolation source: 80 cm soil or saprolite under Garry oak tree replicate 1 | place: USA:California | collected 2016-06-15 | reverse complement strand
GCGCGGTCATCCGGCGGATGCGCATGCGGGAGCCGGCCTCGTCGATGAGGTCGATGGCCTTGTCCGGCAGGAACCGGTCGGAGATGTAGCGGTCGGACAGGTTGGCCGCGGCCACCAGCGCCTCGTCGGTGAACGACACCCGGTGGTGCGCCTCGTAGCGGTCCCGGAGCCCCTTCAGGATCTCGATGGTGTGGGCCACGGTGGGCGGCTCCACGTAGATGGGCTGGAACCGCCGCTCGAGGGCCGCGTCCTTCTCCAGGTGCTTGCGGTACTCGTCCCGGGTGGTGGCGCCGATGGTCTGGAGCTCGCCCCGGGCCAGCATGGGCTTGAGGATGGAGGCGGCGTCGATGGCCCCCTCGGCCGCGCCGGCGCCCACCAGCGTGTGCAGCTCGTCGATGAACAGCACGATGTCGCCGCGGGTGCGGATCTCCTTCAGGACCTTCTTCAGGCGCTCCTCGAAGTCACCCCGGTACCGGGAGCCGGCTATGAGGGCCCCCAGGTCGAGGGTGTAGATCTGCTTGCCGTTGAGCGTCTCGGGGACGTCGCCCTTGATGATCTTGGTGGCGAGCCCCTCGACGATGGCGGTCTTGCCCACGCCGGGCTCGCCGATCAGGGCCGGGTTGTTCTTGGTTCGGCGCGACAGGACCTGCATGACCCGCTCGATCTCCTTCTCGCGCCCGATCACCGGGTCGAGCTTGGCCTCGCGGGCCAGCTGGGTCAGGTTCCGCCCGAACTGGTCCAGGACCATGGAGCCCTGCGGCGTCTGCTCGGACGAGGTGGTCTCGCCCTTGCCGCCGGCGTAACCGGACAGCAGCTGGATGACCTGCTGGCGGACCCGGTTGAGGTCCGCGCCGAGCTTCTGGAACACCTGGGCGGCCACGCCCTCCCCCTCGTGGATCAATCCGAGCAGGATGTGCTCGGTGCCGATGTAGTTGTGCCCGAGATGCAGGGCCTCCCGGAGCGAGAGCTCGAGGACCTTCTTGGCCCTGGGGGTGAAGGGGATGTGGCCCGTGGGGGCGGACTGCCCCGGGCCGATGATCTCCGCGACCTGGGACCGAACGGCTTCCAGGGAGATCCCGAGGGACTCGAGGGCCTTGGCGGCTACGCCCTCCCCCTCGCGGATCAGTCCGAGGAGGATGTGCTCGGTGCCGATGTAGTTTTGGTTGAGCATCCTCGCCTCTTCCTGGGCGAGGACCACGACCCGCCTGGCGCGGTCGCTGAATCGCTCGAACATTCCGTTCCCTCCGGGCCGACGCTCGGCCCCGCTTATCTCCGGGGGTGCCCCCGGGGGATCAGCGGACCACGGCCTTCCCGCGGGGCGAAGAAGGCGCACTGGTGGCGTTTGCCGCGCCCAGAGCGCCTCCGACCCAATCATACCCGTGGGGTCTGCCTCAGCTTCCGGCGACAGCACGAAGCAGACCCACCCGGGCGTATTCTTGGCCCGTGCCGAATTACCGGATCACCATGCCTCGAATCGGCAGCCGCCTCACGCTTGATGCCTGCCGCGCCAAGGCGATGGCCCTTGCCCGCAAGGAGGGCATCCGAGGCGAACCCGAAGTCGAGAGTTACGACGGCTGGCACAGTTCGAATGGGCCGCTGTCCAACCCGCAGGGCTACATCTTCAGCTGGAACGTCGACGAGGAATCCGCCGGGGGAGTCGTGGCTCCCACCGACGACACGAAGCCGTCATGAGCCGCTTGGTTCTCTGAGCTTCCGGAGTCTGTTGTAGACGGTTGCTCAGACGGTTCCCAACGCGCCTGCGATGGCCTCCTTCGGAACTCTTGCTCTCTCTGCCTGACCCAGCAATCGGGCCGCGAGGAGGCCTGGACCGTCAACCCACGGCGCAATCAGCATGTACCGGTGCGGAATCATAGACGGGAATGGGCAACGACAGGGTGCGCCACTGTCCGGCTCGTCCGGGGCCATCGACGATCGGGCCAAGGATGCCTACGACCTGATCGAGGAGCTCCTCAGCGCTGGGTTCGGAGCCGACGACCGGTTCATGCTGGCAGCGAAGCGGCTCCGGATGGAGCTGCTCCAGACCAAGGGAGAGCTGGAGCGGGAGCTTCTCAAGTGGGTTCTGGACTGCCGCCGCTGCAACCGGACGGCGTAGGGGTCAGAAACCCCGGTGCGCGCCTCGGGTGGCGGTTCCTCTACCATGCCGCGATGGTCTTCCTCTTGTCCCTCGTGATCCGGGCGTTCGCCCGACTGCTGGCCGGCCATCGGAGGGACGACGGCGCGAAGGACCTGGAGATCCTGGTGCTCAGACATCAGGTGCGCGTGCTGAAACGCAAGACGGGCCGGCCGAAGCTCAAGCCGCTCGACCGGGTGCTCCTCGCCGCGGTGAGCCGGGTCCTCCATCGGGATCGGTGGGCGTCGTTCATGGTGGCTCCCCAGACGCTCGTTCGCTGGCACCGAGAGCTGGTACGAAGAAAGTGGACCTACGGTCGGGGCGGGAAGCCAGGGCGTCCGCCGATCGAGCCCGAGGTCCGCGATCTGATCCTGCGTCTGGCCCGTGAGAACTCGAGGTGGGGCGCTGTGCGCATCCAAGGAGAGCTCCGCAAGCTCGGGATCCGGGTCGGTGCCACGACCATCCGGATGCCCCTTCGACGCTCGGGCCTCGGCCCGGCCCCGAGGAGGGCCGGTCCCACCTGGTCGGAGTTCCTCCGCGCCCAGGCCAATGGGATCATCGCCTGTGACTTCTTCACGGTCGAAACCGTCTGGCTCAGGACCCTGTACGTCCTCGTCTTCATCGAGCTCGGAACCAGGCGGGTGCACGTGACTGCCTCCACGTCCCATCCCGACTCCGCATGGGTCACCCAGCAGGGGAGGAACCTGTCCATGGGCCTGGAGGAAGGAACGTCGCCGGTGCGGTTGCTGATCCACGACCGCGACTCGAAGTTCCCCGGTCCCTTCGACGAGGTCTTCCGCTCGGAAGGTGCGGAGGTGATCCTCACCCCCATCCAAGCGCCGAACGCGAACGCCTTCGTTGAGCGCTGGATCCGGACGGTCCGAGCCGAGTGCCTGGACTGGATGCTCATCCTCGGCCGTCGCCACCTCGATCAGGTGCTCCGCGTCTACGCCGAGCACTACAACCGCCGGAGACCGCATCGCGCGCTCGCCCTCGCCGCACCCATCCCAGAGGTCCTGGCTCCGACACCGACCGAGCCTCATGAGGTGCGCCAACGGAACGTGTTGGGTGGCTTGATCCACGAGTACCACGGGGCGGCCGCATGACGAATCGGGTTTTGGACCCCTACGGGCTGAACGTGTGCTATCTCGTGCATGTAGACGATCGTGGGCAGTGATCGCTGGTCAATGGGGTCCCGCACTCGGGCGGTGGCTCAATTCTCGGGGCTCGCCCCTTGGTCCGACGCGGCAGCGGACTGAGCCTTTGCAGTCCGAGCAATACGCTTGGCGGTGGGTGCCTTCTGGGGACGCCCTCTACGCTTTGCCCCGGTAGCGGTAGCCTTCGGGGGCCGTCCCCGGCGCTTGGCTGGTGAAGCCACGACGGTTCCCCTGCGGCGACCAGGGCGCGGCGCCCTGGCACCGGCGGCGAGCTCTTGAAGGTGCACCTCGCAGTAGTCCTTTTGCAGGCTCCGCCTGCCGATCTTGAACGTCACGGATTGTGCGGCAGGTCGGCCACAGATGTCACACACAAGAATGGTTCGTTCGGCCATGAGTCCCCTCCGACTCGGGTACGGTGAGCCTAACATGCGGTCCGAATTGGACCCTGGATCTCGACGCGGGTTCTGGTAGTCGTGCCGGCCCAGCACTTGGCTAACCTTCAATCATTGGAAGATCCCCGAGCTTGTCCGCCGTAACTTCGTCCGCCCGCGAGCGGACTCCCCTGTCCGTGTTGATGGTCAGGTGCGTGCCCGTGCCACCCCGGAACCCTTCCTTCAGAAAGCGGCGGCTGCGTGGGTTCGGTGGTACACCTTCATGCCGCCCTCGCAACGATTTCGACCGACTCGGGCGTGAAGGCCTTGACCGATGCACTCGTGGTCGCGACCACGATGTGCCTGACGAACGCCCGCAGGTAATCCTGAAACTCGGCGATGTCTTGAGCCGTTGATTCACCAGCCTCGTACCGCCGTGCCTTCTCGACGAGATCACCGAACTTGGGAAGCGGACCAGCAGGAGCGGCAGCGTTCAGTTCGGCTTGGAGGGCGTCCCGTCGCTCTCGCAGCTTCTTCGAGCGGATCGCAACCTGCCGCTCGTCAAGGTCGATGTTCTCGGCCAGAGTGTCAAGTCGTTCCTCCAACGATCGAATCTCGGCCAGGAGCTCTGCCTCCACGTTGCCAGTGCCGTCCGTCTCCGGCTTCGATTCCGATGCCTGCGACTCGACCCACCCGCTCACGTGCGCCTCAAGTGACTTCGCGTCCACTCGTGAAGCTCCACACCCTCCCGCACGACCTCGGTCGCACACATAGCGTCCGCCAGACGAGACCAGGTTCCGACCGCACGCGTGGCATCGAAGCAGACCGGAGAGCAGTGACCGCCGTGCGCCTGGCCGAGCGCTGCCGCGGTTGGACCTGAGCCGCTGTTGCAGCAGCGCGTGCTGGTCCTCGGTGAGGATCGCGGGCCAGGCTCCCTTGGTGATTGTGCCGGTCGGTTCGTGATAACGAAGCCCGGCGAGCGTCGGCTTGACCATGAACTTCGCAAGGTTCCCCGTTCGCCACGGGTTGCCCTGCGGCGTTCGCACACCCGCCACGTTGAGGTCTTGGTTGCACCGGTAGACACTGACGCCCGCCAGCAGCTTGCTCGCGGCCTGTTGGATGGCTTTGGCCTCGTCGGGCACGAGACGCATGTCGTGTGTGTATCCGAAGCACCGAAGCCCGCCGCCTTGTCGTCGTCCTTCACTCGCCTGCTGAAGCCGCTGTGCCTTGAGCCGCTCCGCCGTCTGTTCGGACTGGAGTCGGTTCATGATCGCGCCGACGCGGGCCATGGCTCGCGTCGTCGGCGTGCTGAGGTCGATCTCTCCCGCCTTGACGGTAGCGAACTTGACCCCGCGTTCTTCGGCGAGGTCGATGAGCCCCTCCAGGTCCTTCGGCTGACGGTAGAGCCGGTCGGTATGCCACGCGATGACCGCGTTGATTCGCCCCAACCTGATGGCGTTGAGCATGCGCTGGTACGCAGGTCGTGGCCTCCCGGAGTATGCCGACACATCGTTGTCGGTGAAGACATCGACCACATCCCACTCGCGCTCGGACGCGAGAACCCGGCAGTCCTTCTCCTGGCGGGCGACCCCGGCCTCCTGGCCGGTCCGATCCTGCGAAATCCTCAGGTACAGCCCTGCCTGGATACGCACCTGTCCCTCCCTTGCTTGGACCCGCAGGGAGTGTATCAAGAATGAGACGCTATCGCTATATCGTTGGGACGAGGTAGTAGCCCTGGACGTCGCCGAAGGACATCTGGGCGTTGGCCGCCTCGGCCTGCTGCTCGGTGGGGTACATGCCGCCCACCACCAGCAGGAGGCGTTCCCCGACCCCGGGGTCGGCGGGGATCTGCGGGACGGACGGATCGAACATGCCGGGCGGACCGGCCGGTGTGGCCGCGGCCCCGTGGCCGGCCACCGCTAGCACGGCCACACCGGCCATGGCCCCCAGCAGCAGCCCGATCCCGATCGCGATTGCACGGCGCATGGTCGTCTCCTCCCTCTAGTAGTTGGTGGCGTACTGGAACTGCATGGGGTCGCACCAGGCCAGGCCCCACGTCCATCCGTGCGACTGGAAGATGTCCGCGAAGTGGTAGTTCGTGGTGGAGGAACACTGGTGGTTGGGCTCGTACTGCCAGGACACGTCGATGGCGATTCCCCACGCGTGGGTGCTCCACGCGCTGGACCCGCTCATGCTCCGGCACGCGTAGCTCCCCACGTCGGTCTTCACGTACTGGCTCAGATGGTTGTTCTTGATGTGGCCGAACACGTCGTTGTCGAGATTGGTCGAGGACCCACCTTTGCCCGAGAGCATCTCGGTGGCCATGCCCCCCAGCTTCTTGTGGAACCACACCGTCTTGGTGACGCCCGTGTCGGCCAGGGTCACCGACATCCACACGGCGTGGGCATTGCTGTTGCAGGGCTGTCCGAACGTGTTGACGATCTGGGTGTAGCCGGACGGGACGGGCGGATACCCGATGTGGTGGTCACGCCAGCCCTGCGCGGCGTAGTGCCAGCCCGTCATCGCCGGCACAGCCACCAGCACCGCCACCCCCAGGGGAAGGACGCGACCGCCGATGCGGCCGAACCTCAGGTGCACGTTCCACCTCCTTGGTCTGGAGGGGGAGGTGGATTGGGGCGGATGATAGAGGAAACGAACAGGCGTTCGAATCGCCCGTCAGGGGGAAATCAGGACACCGGACCGGGGGATTCTGGATAGTCCCGCCGGGCTATTCCACCATCCGGGCCGGCGCTACTTCGACGCGGACTCCGCGCTTCCCACGGCGGCCTGTCCCGCAGCCAGCCGCGCCGTCTCCACCCGGAACGGCGAGCACGACACGTAGTCCAGGCCGATCTCGTGGCAGAACACCACGCTGGCCGGGTCTCCCCCGTGCTCGCCGCAGATCCCCACGTGCAGCGACGGGTTCCCCGCCCGGCCCTCGTCGACCGCCATCCGCATCAGCCGCCCGACACCCGGCCGGTCGATGGTCACGAACGGGTTGGCGGGGACCAGCTTGCGCTCCTCGTACATCCCCAGGAACTTCCCGATGTCGTCTCGGGAGAACCCGAACGCCGTCTGCGTCAGGTCGTTCGTGCCGAACGAGAAGAACTCGGCCACCTCGGCGATCTCGCCGGCCGTGACGCAGGCCCGGGGAAGCTCGATCATGGTCCCCCACTCCAGGTGGTCCAGTGTGACGCCCTCCCGATCCAGCACCTCGCGGGCCACCGGCTCGAGCTCCTCGCGCATCTGCCGGAGCTCCTCCCGGGTCGCCACCAGCGGGATCATGATCTCGACCCGGGGGTGGCCCCCGTCCTTCTTCACCCGGCACGCGGCTTCCACGATGGCCCGAACCTGCATGGCGTACAGCCCGGGCTTCCAGATCCCCAGCCGCACCCCACGCAGGCCGAGCATCGGGTTGTCCTCGTGCAGCTCCTGCACCTTTGCCAGCAGCGCCATGCCCTCCTCGAGCGAGAACGTCTCGTCGCGGAGCCTGACCGGCTCACCCGTCGACCTCGCCACCGCCACGGCGGTGGCGAGGTCGACGTGGTTCGGCAGGAACTCGTGGAGCGGGGGATCCAGCACGCGGACCGTCACCGGCAGACCGTCCATGGCCTTGAAGATGCCGACGAAGTCGTCCCGCTGGAGGGGCAGCAGCGCGTCGTAGGCCTCCTGCTCCTCCTCGGACGTGTCGGCGAAGATCATCTTCCGAACAGCGGCCACCCGTTCTTCCCCCAGGAACATGTGCTCGGTCCGGCACAGCCCGATCCCCTCCGCGCCCCGCTCCCGGGCGTTGCGGGACTGGTCCGGGGTGTCGGCGTTGGCCCGGACTCGCAGCCTGCGAACGGAGTCCGCGTGCGCCATCAGCCGGTCGAACGCCTTCCAGATCTTCTCCTGCCGGGCGTCCTCGTTCCCCGACCGCGCCTTCTCCAGCCGCGACTCCTCCAAGGGCAGGTCGCCGAGGTAGACGGTCCCGTCGAACCCGTCGATGGTGACTAGGTCGCCCTCGGCGACCTTCGTGCCGTTGGCGGTGAAGGCGCGGGCCTTGACGTCAATGTGGATGGCGTCGGCACCGCACACCGCGGGGATCCCCTCGCCCCGGGCCACCACCGCGGCGTGGGAGTTGGTCCCCCCGGCCGAGGTCAGGATGCCCTGCGAGCGGATCATGCCGTGGTAGTCGTCCGGCGTGGTCTCCCGGCGGACCAGGATGACCTTCTCGCCGCGCTCGGCCCATTCCTGTGCGTCGTCGGCAGTGAACACCACGCGGCCCACCGCCGCGCCCGGCGAGGCGTTCAGGCCGCTGGCCACGGGCTTCTCGTCCTTCTTGGACTTCTCCGCGATGACCCGCTTGAACAGCTCCTCCAGGCGGTTCGCGTCGACACGCAACAGCGCCTCATCGGAGGAGATGAGGCCCTCCTCCAGCATGTCGTGGGCCATGATCCACTCGGCGAAGGCGGTCCGCTTCCCCACCCGGGTCTGCAGGATCCACAGCACGCCCTTCTCGATGGTGAACTCGATGTCGCACATATCGCGGTAGTGCCCCTCGAGCGTGTCCATGGTCGTGACCAGGCCGTCGTAGGACTTCTTGTCGAGCTCCTCCAGCTCGGCCAGCCGCAGCGTGTTCCGGATCCCGGCCACCACGTCCTCGCCCTGCGCGTTGGGCAGGTAGTCGCCGTATCCGACCTTCTCGCCCGTGGCGGGGTCGCGGGTGAACGCCACGCCCGTCCCCGAGTCCATCCCCCGGTTCCCGAACACCATGGCCACCACGTTCACCGCGGTGCCCAGGTCGTCGGAGATCTTGTTTTGCCGGCGATAGTCACGGGCCCGCTTGCCGTTCCAGGACCGGAACACGGCCTCCACGGCCAGGCGGAGCTGTTCGCGGGGGTCCGTGGGGAAGTCCCCCCCCACGTGCTCGCGGTGGATGCGCTTGAAGTCCTCGACCAGCGCCTGGAGGTCGTCGGCGTCGAGGTCGGTGTCGGACGACCCGGGGCCCTTTCGTTCCTTGTACGCGTCCAGCTCGTGCTCGAACGCGTCGCCCGGGATGCCCATGACGATCTTGCCGAACATCTGGATGAACCGGCGGTAGGCGTCCCAGGCGAAGCGCCAGTCGCCGTCGGACTGCTTGGCCAGGCCCTGGACCGAGTTGTCGTTGAGCCCCAGGTTGAGGACGGTGTCCATCATCCCGGGCATGGAGAACTTCGCCCCCGAGCGGACCGAGACCAGCAGGGGATCCTCCGGGTCGCCCAAGCGCTTGCCCATGGAACCCTCGAGCGACTGGAGGTGCTCCTCGAGCTCGTCCTCCAGTCCCTCCGGCCAGGCCTCCTTCTCCAGGTAGGCCAGGCAGGCCTCGGTGGTGATGGTGAACCCCGGAGGGACGTGCAGTCCCATGTTGGTCATCTCGGCGAGGTTGGCGCCCTTCCCGCCGAGCAGGCCCTTCATGTCCCTGTTGCCCTCGTGGAAGTCGTAGACGTACTTGCTGGCCATGGCTTGCCCTCCGCGACGTTCGGATGACGCTGGTGTCCGATCCGCGATCAAGTCTACGGAAGGTGTGGTGGGGGCGCCGGGCCGAGCGGCCCTACAGCTCGGGGGCGCTCGTCCCGTCCCGGAGCCAGGCCACGCCGACCACGCCGGGGCCGGTGTGTATGCCCATGGAGGGACTGAACTCGACGATCGTGGCCTTGCCGCCGACGGCGGCCCGAAGCTCCTCGGCCCGGGCCGGCGAGGCCGCGTGGAAGACCATGCGCGGCGACGACGCCGACAGCCCCCGCAGGGCCGCTTCCTTGCGGACCCGGCGCAGGGCCCCCTCCGAGCTGCGGGCCACCCCCAGGCGCTCCACCCGGCCCCCGTCCAGCCGGAACACCGGACGCACGCCCAGGCGCTCCGCCAGCTCCAGCGCCACCGACGGGACCCGGCCGCTCCGGCGGATGAACTCCAGGCTGTCCAGCACCCCCACCAGCTCGGCCCGGCGGGAGGCGTCCTCGGCGGCCCGGACGACCTCGGCCTCGGTCCCTCCGGCCGCGGCGACCTCGGCCGCGGCCATGACCACCAGGCCGTGGGCCGCGGCGGCCGCGCGCGAGTCGACCACGCTGACCGGCCGCTCGGCCATCTCCGCCGCGAGCACCGCGTGCCGGTACATCACGGTGAACTCGATGGCCGGCGTGATGACCACGACGGAGGCGGCGTCGGCCTCCTCCATGGCCGAGAGGTACTCGACGGTGGCCGGGGCGCTCGACTTCACCGGCTCGCCCGCCGCGAGGGCCCGGTAGACGAGCTCGGGGGCGTTCGGCGTCCCGTCGTGGATGTCGCCGGAGGAAAGGTGGATGGCGATGGGGAGCACGCGCACCCCGAGGCGATCGGTGACCTCGGGAGGAAGGCAGGCGCTGGAGTCCGTGATCAGGGCGACCCCGCCCGGCTGGTCTCCGCTACCCACGACCACCCACCCTACTCGAAGAGGGGCGATCATATGGGAAGATGCTGGGCCGGTGCACGTGCCTGAAGCTGATCGGTTCCCGGTGCACGAACTCGTGGCCAGGACCGGCGTCCCCGCCGCCACGGTCCACCACTACCTGAAGCTCGGCCTCCTCCCGCCGCCGCACCGGTCCTCCCGGAACCGGTTCCTGTACGACGACCGCCACGTGCAGGGGCTCCGGCTGATCCGGACCCTCCGGGAACGGCGGGGGCTTTCGCTCCCGGTGATCCGCACCATCCTCCCGGACCTCCTGGGCCTGGAGCAGGAGCAGGCCTTCCGGCCCGAGATGTGGGACCGGGCGGTCGTGCTGCACGCAGGCCGGGGTCGGCGGGCGCCGGCGGAGCGCCTGCTGGACGCGGCGGTGGACGCGTTCTCCCGGCGCGGGTACGGCGACGTGAACGTGGACGACATCTGCAAGGCCGCCCGCATCGCCAAGGGGTCGTTCTACCGACACTACCGTTCGAAGGAAGAGCTGTTCTTCGCCGCGGCCGAGGCGGCCGCCACCGAGGTGGCCGAGTCGTTCGGGCGGGCCATGGCCGGTGGCCCCGTGCCGCTGGACCGGGCGCCGGAGGTGCTGGCGCCGCTCATCGAGCGCCGGGTCCCGGTGTTCATGGACCTGTTCACCCGGGCCATCGAGCGCCGGCCCGGCTACCCCAGCACGGCCCGCCGGGTGTTCAGCGACCTGGCCCTGGAGCTGGGGCGGCACCTGGAAGCGGCCGACCCGCTGCTGGCCGGGGCCCGGACGCTCCAGATGGCGGCGGCCCGGCTGTTCCAGCAGGCGCTGGAGCCCTCCCCGCTGGCCTCGCTCGGCGCCGTCCCCGCCCAGGCGTAAGCGCCGGGCCGTCCCGGTCCCGCGGGACGGGTTTGACTTGCCGGCGCCAATGTCCCCAAGATGTAAACAACGAGTGTGACTGGGTGGTCACCCGCGTGCATTGTCGGGTCGGAGGGAGTCGAGGAGGCGGCGGGATGAGGTTCCTGCTCGAGAACCACAGCTTCACCACCAGCGGCTGCGGACAGTTCATCGACGTCACCGAGGACGTCCGCGAGGTGGTCGGCAAGAGCGAGGTCCAGAACGGGATGGCCCTGGTGTACTCCCCCCACACCACGTGCGCCATCGTCATCAACGAGCGGGAGTCCGGCTTCATCCGGGACTTCACCCGCCTGATGGACTCGCTGGTCCCGCTGGACGGCGCCTACCACCACGACGACATGGACGCCCGCACCGAGAACCTGGACGACGACCCGCACGACGTCCCGAACGGCCACGCCCACTGCCGCCAGGCCCTGCTGGGATCGGCCTCGCAGACCATCCCGGTGGTGGACGGCAAGCTCCTGCTGGGCCGGTGGCAGAAGGTCTTCTTCCTGGAGCTCGACCGAGCGCGAGACCGAAAGGTGCTCATCCAGGTCATGGGGGAATGATGGCCAGGGTCGCGCCCGCGACCTCCGGACGGGGCTCCGCGGAGCCCGCCGTCCCCTCGGCCTGGGCGGTGATGGAGCAGGCAGGGCGAGAGAACTTCCCCGTCGCCTCGAGGCTCCTGCCTCGCGAGGATCGGGAGCACCTCCTGGCCGTCTACGGGTTCGCCCGGCTGGTGGACGACCTGGGCGACGAGGCGCCCGGCGACCGGGGGCGCCTGCTGGACTGGCTGGAGGCCGAGCTGGACCGCGCCTACTCCGACTCCGGCTCCGGCTCCCCAGGGCACCCGCTGATGGTCCGGCTGGCCCAGACCATTCGAGCGCGGGCGCTCCCCCGTGAGCCGTTCATCCGACTGATCGCGGCCAACCGGCAGGACCAGACGGTTTCCCGGTACGCGACCTTCTCGGAGCTCGTCGCCTACTGCGAGCTGTCGGCGAACCCGGTGGGGCACCTCGTCCTGCACGTGCTGCGCGCGGCGACCCCGGAACGGATGCGATGGTCGGACGACGTCTGCACGGGGCTCCAGCTGACCGAGCACTGGCAGGACGTGGCGGAGGACTTCCGGCGGGGACGCGTCTACCTCCCCCGGGAGGACACGGAACGGTTCGGGTGCACGGAGGACGACCTGGCGGCGTCGCGTCCGTCGCCGGGGTTCCGGCGCCTGATGGCGTTCGAGGTGGCCCGGGCCCGGGGACTCCTGGACCGGGGCGCGCCGCTGGCCGGGGACCTGGGAGGCAGGGCGGGGTTCGCGGTGGCGGCCTTCGTGGCCGGAGGGCGGGCGGCGCTGGACGCCATCGAGCGGGCCGGCTTCGACGTGCTGGGGCGGACGCCGCGGCCCACTCGCGTGAGCGGGGGGGCGGCGCTGGGGCGGACGCTGGTGGGTTCGTGGCGGCCGTGGCGGGGAGGGCGCCGGTGAACCTCCAGCGCGCGTACGCTCACTGCGAGAACGTTACCCGGTCTCGGGCGGCCAACTTCTACTACGGCATCCGGCTGCTGCCGCCCGATCGCCGCCGCGGCCTGTGCGCCGTGTACGCCATGGCCAGGCGGGTGGACGACATCGGGGACGGCGGCCTGGACGACGACGGGAAGCTGGCCCGGCTGGCGTCCGTCCGCTCGAGCCTCGCGGAGGTGTCCGTGGGATCCGACGATCCCGTTCTGGCGGCGCTGGGCGATGCCGTTCCTCGGTTCGACCTGCCGCTCGACGCGTTCGGGGACCTCCTGGACGGAGTGGAGGAAGACGTCCACGGCGCCACCTACGAGACCTTCGCCGACCTGGAGGGGTACTGCCGCCGGGTGGCCGGGTCGGTGGGGAGGCTGTCGGTGGCGGTGTTCGGGTCGACGGATCGCGCCCTCGCGTCGGCGCTGGCCGACGACCTCGGCGTGGCCATGCAGCTCACCAACGTCCTGCGCGACGTGCGGGAGGACCTCGACCGGGGGCGAGCGTACCTGCCCCGGGAGGACCTGGAGCGGTTCGGGTGCTCGCCGGCCGATCTGACCGGTTCGCCGGTGGCCGCGGTGGCGGGCCTGGTCCGGTTCGAGGTGGCCCGGGCCCGGGAGTGGTTCGGCCGCGGGCTCCGGGTCCTGCCGCTGCTGGACTCGCGGGCGGCGTCCTGCGTGTCGGCCATGACCGGCATCTACCGGCGAATCCTGACGCGGGTCGAACGGCACCCCGAGGACGTGCTGCAGCGACGGATCTCCCTGCCGCCGTGGGAGAAGGCCTGGGTGGCCGCCCGGAGCCTGGCCGGAGCACGGGCATGAGGGCATGAGGGCATGAGGGCGTGAGGGCATGAGGGCATGAGGGCATGAGGGCATGAGGGCATGAGCGAGCCGCGCGTGGTGGTCGTGGGCGGCGGGCTGGCCGGACTGGCCGCCGCGCTCTCGTGCGCCGACGGCGGCGCCAGGGTCACCTTGCTCGAGGCGCGTCCACGCCTCGGCGGGGCCACGTTCTCGTTCCAGCGCGAGGGCCTGAGCGTTGACAACGGGCAGCACGTGTTCCTGCGGTGCTGCGTGGCATACCTGCGGTTCCTGGACCGGGTGGGAGCCAGGGACCGGACGGTGCTCCAGGACCGGATGGCCATTCCCGTGCTGTCGCCCGGCGGGGGTACGCAGTGGCTCCGACGAAGCGCGCTGCCGGCGCCACTGCACCTGGCGGGGTCGCTGTCGCGGTACGGGTTCCTCCGCCCGGCCGAGCGGGCTCGGGCCGTCCGGGCCGCGCTGGCCCTGGCTCGGATGGACCCTCGGGACCCCCGGCTCGACCGGCAGACCTTCGGGTCGTGGCTGGCCTCGCGGGGGCAGTCGCCCGCCGCCGTCGATGCCCTGTGGAACCTCATCGCGCTGCCCACGCTGAACCTGCCGGCGGACCAGGCCTCGCTCGCCCTGGCCGTGAAGGTGTTCCGGACCGGACTGTTGGAGCACCGGGACTCGGCCGACATCGGCTACGCCCGTGTCCCGCTGTCGGAGGTCCACGCGGAGCCGGCGGCCCGGGCGCTGGCCGAGGCGGGGGCCGAGATCCGGCTGCGCGCCGCGGTCCGACGCATCCGGCCCGCCGGGAGCGGCCTCGAGGCCGGCGGGAAGGGCTTCGAGGTCGAGACCGAGGTGGACCGGGTGGAGGCGGACGCGGTGGTGGTGGCGGTCCCGCACGACCGCACCGCGGAGGTCCTGCCCGCAGGAGCGGTGCCCGACGGGGCCGCGATCGCGTCGCTGGGTTCCTCCCCCATCGTGAACGTGCACGTCGTGTACGACCGTCGGGTCATGGACCTCCCGTTCGCCGCCGGGCTCGGCACCCCGGTGCAGTGGGTGTTCGACCGGACGGAGCATTCCGGTCTGGACCGCGGGCAGTACCTGGCGGTGTCGGTCTCGGGCGCCGACCGGGAGATCGCCGAGCCCACGGCCGACCTCCGGGACCGGTTCCTGCCCGCGCTGGCCTCGCTGTTCCCGCGGGCCCGGGAAGCCGGGATCGAGCGGTTCTTCGTCACCCGCGAGCCCCACGCGACGTTCCGCCAGGCCCCGGGCTCGGGCGCGCTGCGGCCCGTGACCAGGACCGCGCTGCCCGGCCTGTTCCTGGCGGGGGCGTGGACCGACACGGGCTGGCCGGCCACCATGGAGGGAGCGGTGCGCAGCGGGCTCGCCGCCGCCCGGGAGGCCCTGGTGTCGGTGGGACGGACCCGCCGGCTGCCGGAGGTGGTGGCCGCGTGATCCGCTACGGTGCGGCTCCGGGAGGCGATGGCGGCGGGACCCGAACCGTGCCGTCGTCGATGGCGCGGGCACGGGAGCAGCTCGTCCCCGCGCTCCGGGCCGCCGTGGAACGGCTGTCCCCCGAGGTCCGCCGGGTCGCTGCCTATCACCTCGGGTTCGCGGACGCGGACGGGTTCCCGGCGAACGGCGACGGCGGCAAGGCTGTCCGCCCGGCGCTGGCCTTCCTGTCCGCGGAAGCTGCCGGCGCGCCGGCATCGACCGGCCTCCCGGGAGCCGTGGCCGTGGAGCTCGTGCACAACTTCTCGCTCCTGCACGACGACGTGATGGACCAGGACCTGGAGCGGCGGCACCGTCCCACGGCGTGGGCCCTGTTCGGGGTGGGCCCGGCCATCCTGGCCGGCGACGCCCTCCACACCCTGGCCCACCAGGTGCTGCTGGAGGCGCCACGGTCTGGCGGCGTGGCCGCGTCGGCGGCTCTGGCCCGAGCGACCGCCGACATGATCGCCGGCCAGGGCCAGGACCTCGGCTTCGAGTCCCGGCTCGACGTGGACGTGGAGGAGTGCCTGCGGATGTGCGCGCACAAGACGGGCGCGCTGCTGTCCTGCGCGGCCTCCGTCGGGGCGATCCTGGCCGGCGCGTCGCCGCCGGTGGTGGAAGCGCTCGCGGAGTTCGGCGTCCGTCTGGGGATGGCGTTCCAGGCCGTCGACGACGTGCTGGGGATCTGGGGCCGCTCCGAGGTCACCGGGAAGCCGGCGGCCAATGACCTGCGGCAGCACAAGAAGAGCCTGCCGGTGGTGGCTGCGCTCCGAGCGGGTGGCCCCGCCTCCGAGCGACTGGCCCGGCTGCTGGCCAACGGCGCGCTTTCCGAGGCCGACGTGGCCACCGGGGTCTCGCTGGTGGAGGAGGCCGGGGGCCGGCGCTTCGCCGTGACGGAGGCGGAGCGGCAGCTCGACCGGGCGCTGGCGGCGGTGGAGCGAGTTCCCCTGGAACCGGAGGCTCGGGACCAGCTGGGCGAGGTGGCCCGATTCGTGGCGGCGAGGGAGTTCTAGGCGATGGCCGTGCGCGCGGAGTCGGTGATCCAGGGGACCGCGGAGGGGACGCTCCGCCGGGCCACCGGGCACCTCCTGTCGCTCCAGCACGAGCGAGGGTGGTGGAAGGGGGAGCTCGAGACCAACGTGACCATGGACGCCGAGGACCTCCTGCTCCGGGAGTTCATGGGAATCCGGGGATCGGAGGAGACCCGGCTCGCGGCGAACTGGATCCGCAGCAAGCAGCGCGACGACGGCACCTGGGCCAACTTCTTCGGCGGGCCGGCGGAGCTGTCCACGACGGCCGAGGCCTACGTGGCGCTCCGGCTGGCCGGCGACCCGCCGGGCGCGGCCCACATGCGCCGGGCGGCCGAGTACGTCCTGGAGTCCGGCGGGCTGGAGCGAACCCGGGTGTTCACGCACATGTGGCTGGCGCTGTTCGGACTGTGGTCGTGGGACGACATCCCCGCGCTGCCGCCCGAGGTGATCTTCCTCCCGGAGTGGTTTCCCCTGAACGTCTACGACTTCGCGTGCTGGGCCCGCCAGACCATCGTGGCGCTGACCGTGGTGGGAGCCCACCGGCCGGTCCGGTCCCTTCCCTTCGGGCTGGACGAGCTTCGGACGGGCTCGCCGAAGCCACCCCCGGACCCCTTGTCCACGTGGCGGGGCCGGTTCCAGCGGCTGGACCGAGCGCTGCACCGGTACGAGCGGCATCCCTCCCGGAGGCTGCGGCGCCTGGCCCTGGCCCGGGCCACCGAGTGGATCCTGCGGCGCCAGGAAGCCGACGGCGGGTGGGGCGGCATCCAGCCACCGTGGGTGTACTCGCTCATCGCGCTGCACCTCATGGGCTATCCGCTGAACCACCCGGCCATGCGGGCAGGCCTGGCCGGCCTGGACGGCTTCACCATCGTCGAGGGCGACGTCCGCCGCCTGGAGGCGTGCCAGTCCCCGGTGTGGGACGCCGCGCTGGCCGTCATCGCCCTGGCGGACGCGGGCCTTCCGCCGGATCACCCCGCGCTGGTGCGGGCGGCCGGATGGCTGCTCGACGAGGAGATCCGGGTGAAGGGCGACTGGGCCGTGCGGCGGCCGGGCCTGGAGCCGGGGGGCTGGGCGTTCGAGTTCGCGAACGACGGCTACCCGGACATCGACGACACGGCCGAGGTCGTGCTGGCCCTGCGCCGGGTTGCCCATCCGGACCGCCTCCAACTGGAGGCGGCCGCCGGGCGCGGCGTCGAGTGGACCCTGGGCATGCAGTCGTCCGACGGCGGCTGGGGCGCGTTCGACGCCGACAACACCCGCGACCTGTGCCGCCGGCTGCCCTTCTGCGACTTCGGCGAGGTCATCGACCCGCCGAGCGCCGACGTCACAGCCCACGTGCTGGAGATGCTCGCGACCGAGGGCCTGGCCGGCCAGCGCGCGGCACGGCGGGGGTTGGGCTGGCTGGCCCGGAACCAGGAGCGCGAGGGCTCGTGGTTCGGCCGGTGGGGGGCGAACCACGTCTACGGCACGGGCGCGGCGGTGCCCGCGGCGATCGCGGCCGGGATCCCGAAGGAGGATCCGAAGATCCGCGCGGCCGTCCGCTGGCTGGAGCGGCACCAGAACCCCGACGGCGGCTGGGGCGAGGACCTCCGGTCCTACGAGGATCGGTCGTGGGTGGGGAGGGGCGCGAGCACGGCGTCCCAGACGGCCTGGGCGCTGCTGGCCATGCTCGCGGCGGGCGAGCGTGAGGCCGAAGCGACGCGGCGGGGCGTCGCCTGGCTGGCAGAGACCCAGCTCCCCACCGGCACCTGGGACGAGCCCCAGTACACCGGGACCGGGTTCCCGGGCGACTTCTACATCAATTACCACCTGTACCGCCTGACCTTCCCCGTGACGGCCCTGGGCCGCTACGTCGGGGGGGAGGAGGCTCGGTTGGGACGCTACACCGGGGGTGTGACATGAACGGAGCGCCCCGCCGGGAGACCGGCACCGCCACCACGGCCGGGTGGGACACGACGAACCGGCGACCGTCTCGGCAGGTCTCCATCGGCGGCGTGACGGTGGGTGGCGACGCTCCCGTGCGGGTGCAGTCCATGACCACCACCAAGACCCACGATGCCGAGGCCACGCTGGCCCAGATCGAGCGGCTGGCCGCGAACGGCTGCGAGCTGGTCCGCGTGGCGGTCCCGTTCGACCAGGACGCCCAGGCGCTGCCCGAGATCGCCCGGCGCTCCCCGATCCCGGTGATCGCCGACATCCACTTCACCTGGCGGCACGCCATCGACGCGCTCGAGGCGGGCATTCCCGGGCTCCGCGTCAACCCCGGCACCATCGGCGACAAGAAGCGGGTGAAGCTGATCGCCGACGAGGCCAAGGCACGCGGCGTCCCCATCCGGATCGGGGTGAACGCCGGCTCGCTCGACCCCGAGCTGCTCCGCCGGTACGGCTCCCCCACCGCCGAGGCCCTGGTGGAGAGCGCGCTGCGGGAGGCGGCCGCGCTGGAGGAGCACGGATTCACCGACATCAAGCTCTCGGTGAAATCCGAGGACGTCCACATGTGCATCGACGCGTACCGGCGGCTGGCGGAGGCCTGCGACTATCCGCTCCACCTCGGCGTGACCGAGGCGGGGCCCCCGCCGCAGGGAGTGGTCAAGAGCGCGATCGCCCTGGGGACGCTGCTGCTCGAAGGCATCGGAGACGCGCTGCGGGTCTCCCTCACCGCGCCTCCGGAGGAGGAAGCGGTGATCGGCTGGGAGATCCTGAAGTCCGTCGGCCTGCGGCGCCGCGGGGTGGAGATCGTGGCCTGCCCCTCGTGCGGCCGGGCCGAGGTGGACGTCTTCGCGCTGACCCGGGCGGTCCAGGAGCGCGCCGGTGAGATCCCGGAAGGGATGAAGGTCGCCGTGATGGGCTGTCCGGTGAACGGCCCGGGCGAGTCCCGGGGAGCCGACGTGGGGATCGCCGCCGGCGTGCACCAGGGCCTGCTGTTCGTGGGCGGGAAGTCCGTGGCGCGTTTCTCCGAGGACCGGCTGGTGGACGCGCTGATCGACGCGGCCCGCGAGTACCACGCGAGCAACGGGGGGAATCCGTGACCCGGACCACGGGCGCCGAGGGCCTGCTGATGCTGGCCCCCCTGGGCTTCGAGGCCCGAGCGATCCGCCGCGGGCTGCGGAAGATCCCGGGCGACCTGCGGGTCGAACGCACCGGGATGGGCCCGCGCCGCTCCCGGGGCGCGGCGATGCGCGCCGCGGGCACCCCGGCTCGCGCCGTCGCGGTGGCGGGCGTGTGCGGCGCCCTCGACCCGAGCCTCCGTCCCGGCCACGTGGTCGTGGCCAGCGAGGTCCGCGGCCCCGACGGCACCACGGTCCTCCCCGGCGCCGGTCTGGTGCTGGCCGCCGTCCGAAGCCTGGGGCTGACCGCGGCCATGGGCCCGGTCCTCTCCATGGACCACCTGGCGCGCCGCCGGGAGCGGGCGGAGCTGGCCGCCACCGGGGCCATCGCCGTGGACATGGAATCCGCGTGGCTGGCGCCCGCGGCCGCCGGCCGGCCATTCGCCGTGCTCCGGGTGGTCTCGGACACGCCGCGTCACGGCCTCCTCGACATCCCGGCCACGGTGTCGGGCGGCCTGACGGCCCTTCGAACCCTGCGCCGGGCCGCCCCCGCCCTGGCCCGTTGGGCGGCGGCGGCCGAACCCAGAACGGTGCTGCTGGCCGGCCCCCGCTCGTTCTGCGCCGGGGTGGAGCGGGCGATCGAGGTCGTCGAGCGCGCCCTCGACCGCTACGGCCCGCCCGTGTACGTGCGCAAGCAGATCGTGCACAACGTCCACGTGGTCCGGGACCTCGAACGCCGGGGCGCCGTGTTCGTCGACGCCCTGGAGGAGGTTCCGCCGGAGGCCCTGGTGGTGTTCTCCGCCCACGGGGTCTCCCCCCAGGTCCGGCAGGAGGCCAACCACCGCAACCTGAAGGTCATCGACGCCACCTGCCCGCTGGTGACGAAGGTGCACAGCGAGGCCAAGCGGTTCGCCCGGGCCGGCTACACCATCGTGCTTGTCGGCCACGAGGGGCACGAGGAGGTGGAGGGCACCACCGGTGAGGCCCCCGAGGCCATCCGCCTGATCGAGCGGGCCGACCAGATCGACGAGCTGGAGGTCGACGGAAACGGCGACGGCCCGGTGGCGTACCTGACCCAGACCACGCTCGCCGTGGACGAGGTCACCGACGTGGTCGAGGCGCTCCGGGCCAGGTTCCCGGACCTGGCCGGGCCGGGCTCCGACGACATCTGCTACGCCACGTCGAACCGCCAGGACGCCGTGAAGGTGCTGGCCCGGGAGTCGGACGCGATGCTGGTGATCGGGTCGGGGAACTCCTCGAACTCCAAGCGGCTGGTCGAGGTGTCGGCCCGGGAGGGGTGCCCCGCCTGGCTGGTGGACGACGAGACCGAGATCGACCCGGCGTGGCTGGTGGGGGCCGGGACCGTCACCGTGACGGCCGGCGCCTCGGCCCCGGAGGTGCTGGTGGATCGGGTGGTGGCCGCGCTGCGGAGCCTTGGCCCCGTAACCGTGGAGGAACGCCAGGTCATGGACGAGAGCGTGCAGTTCACGCTGCCCATCGAGCTGCGACGGGCGACGAGCAGGACCGAATAGGAGAACGGGAGGCGAGCGCGATGCCGGTGTCCGTCAGGCAGCAGGTCCGGGTGGGGTCCTACCTGGTCAAGCAGAAGCTCCGCAGGCGCGAGAAGTTCCCCCTGCTGGTCGAGCTGGAACCCCTGTTTGCCTGCAACCTGGCCTGCGCGGGCTGCGGCAAGATCCAGTACCCGGCCGGGATCCTCAAGCAGCGGATGTCGGTGCAGCAGGCCGTCGACGCGATCGAGGAGTCCGGCGCGCCCATGGTCTCCATCGCCGGCGGGGAGCCCCTGATCCACCCGGAGATCCACCAGATCGCCGGCGAGCTCATCAAGCGGAAGAAGTTCGTGTACCTGTGCACGAACGCGTTGCTGATGCACAAGAAGATGGACCTGTTCGAGCCGTCGCCCTACTTCGCCTGGGCGGTGCACATCGACGGGATGCGGGAGCGACACGACGCATCAGTGTGCCAGGACGGCGTGTTCGACAAGGCCGTCGACGCCATCAAGGAGGCCAAGCAGCGAGGGTTCCGGGTCACCACCAACACGACCTTCTTCACCACCGACACCCCGCGGACGGTCCGAGACGTCCTGGACTTCCTGAACGACGAGCTGAAGGTCGACGCCATGATGATCGCGCCGGCCTACGCGTACGAGAAGGCGCCGGACCAGGAACACTTCCCGGGCCCGGAGGAGACCCGGAAGCTGTTCAGCGCGGCGTTCGCCGGCGGCAAGCGCAAGAAGTGGCGCCTCAACCACACGCCGCTGTACCTGGACTTCCTGGAGGGGAAGGTCGACTTCCCGTGCATGCCGTGGGGGATCCCGTCGTACTCGGTGTTCGGCTGGCAGCGACCCTGCTACCTGATGGCGGACGGCTACACCACGACCTACCGCGAACTGGTCGAGACCACCGACTGGTCCCAGTACGGCCGGCAGAGCGGCAACCCGAAGTGCCAGAACTGCATGGCTCACTGCGGCTACGAGCCCACCGCCGTGCTCGCCACCATGGGGTCGTTGAAGGAGTCCATCCGGGCCATGGTCGGCGCCTGAGCCACCGCTTTCAGGGCGACAGAACGTGCTCGGTTTGCCTCCCACCCCCCGGAGGGATAGATAGATCCGGGGAGCCCGTCCAGGAGGAGGTTCGACATTCCCGACATCGAGGAGCATGGCGTTCGCACGGTCGGCGTGGTGGGGTGCGGCACCATGGGCTCGGGCATCGCCGAGGCCTGCGCGCGCTCCGGCCACGCGGTGGTCGTCCGCGTCCTGGACGAGACCCACCTGAAGGCCGGCCGGGCCCGCATCGAGGAGTCGCTGGGCCGGGCGGTGGCCCAGGGCCGGTTGGAGGCTGCGGATCGGGACGCCGCGCTCGCGCGGATCACATTGACCACGGACCAGTCCGATCTTCAAGCGGCCGACCTCCTCGTCGAGGCGGTGCCCGAGCGGCTCGACCGGAAGCGGGAGGTCTTCGCCGAGCTCCAGTCGGTGTGCCGGCCCGACGCCGTGCTGGCCACCAACACCTCCTCGCTTCCCGTGATCGAGCTGGCCGCCGCGTCCGCCCGGCCCGAGCAGGTCGTCGGCCTGCACTTCTTCAACCCCGCCCCGGCCATGAAGCTGGTGGAGCTGGTGGAGACGGTGGCCACCTCCTCCGCCGTGCTGGCCGAGGCCCGCCGGTTCGCCGAGTCCCTGGGCAAGACCGTTGTCCCCTGCAGGGACCGAGCCGGGTTCATCGCCAATCTCCTGCTGTTCCCCTACCTGAACGAGGCCGTCCAGCTGCTGGACTCCGGCCACGCCTCCCGGGAGGACATCGACGCCGCCATGCGGCTGGGCGCCGGGCATCCGATGGGTCCGCTCGAGCTGGTCGACCTGATCGGGTTGGACGCCTGCATGCAGATCCTGGAATCCCTGCACCAGCAGTTCGCCGACACCCGCTACGTCCCCTCGCCGGTGTTCCGCCAGCTGGTCACGGCCGGATTCACCGGACGGAAAACCGGCCGCGGGATCTACCGGTACGCGGACGACGGGTCGACCCGGCGCGACGGCGACCAGGACGGGGGGCACCCACTCCCACCCCCCGAGGCCGAGGTCGAGCGAATGGGCGTGGTGGGGACCGGCGTCGTCGCGTCGGGGATGGTCGAGGTCGCCGCGAAGGCGGGGCTGGAGGTGGTGTGCTGGGGCCGCTCCCAGGAATCGATCGGACGGTCACGCGCCGCCGTCGAGAAATCCACCGCCCGGGCCCTGGAGAAGGGCAAGCTGTCGGCGGAGGACCGCGACGCGCTCCTTGCCAGGATCACCCTGACCACCGACCTGGCCGACCTCGGCGGCTGCCAGCTGGTGGTGGAGGCGGTGGCCGAGGACCTGGAGGTCAAGAAGGGCGTCTTCCGTTCGCTGGCCAAGGCCACGCCGGAGACGGCCATCCTGGCCACCGCCACCTCCTCGTTGCCGGTCATCGACCTGGCCGCCGAGACCGGCCGCATCGAGCGCGTCCTGGGCGTCCACTTCTTCAACCCCGTCCCGGTCATGAAGCTGGTCGAGCTGGTCCCCACCGTGGCCACCGCCGGCTCGGTCCTGGCGACCGTGGCCGCGCTGGTGGGGCGCCTGGGCAAGTCCTGGGTGCTGTGCCGGGACCGGGCCGGGTTCATCGTGAACCGCCTGCTGTTCCCCTACCTGAACGACGCCGTGCGGATGGTGGAGGAGGGGTACGCGACGCCAGAGGACATCGACCTGGCAATGACCCTCGGGTGCAACCACCCGATCGGGCCGCTGGCGCTGGTGGACCTGGTGGGGCTGGACGTCACGCTGTCCATCGTCCGCTCGCTCCACGCCGAGCTCCGCGAACCCGGATACGCGCCGGCCCCGCTGCTGGAGCACATGGTCCGGGCGGGGTTCCTGGGGAAGAAGTCCGGGCGCGGGTTCCGGACCGCCGGGAGCTGACCCGCGCAGCACGGAGCTGAACGGCCCCGCCTGCCCTAGCCCCGCAACGCCTCCAGGGCCGGGATCTCCGCGACCTTCTCGTCCGACAGGTGGTCCCACAGGATGCCCCGGGGCCGGCGGACCCGCCGGCACCGGATCACCTCCTCCGGCGTGACGATCCGGTCCACCCGGAAGTCGTGGTCGGTTTCGGGGAGATCCTCGTCCAGCACCTGCAGCGGGTGCACCGTGGTCACGATGGAGGTCTCGCCGTCGATCCGTCGGGCCTCCGCCAGCAGCGCGAACTCCAGGTCCGAGAACCCGCCGCCCTTCCCCACCCGTGCGCCCCGGCGGTTCGCGGCCACGGTCCCGCACACCACCAGGTCGATCCGCTCCACCTCGTCGATGCCGACGGGACGTCCCTCCGACGCGGCGCCTCCGATCGAGGCCGCCGTGCGAGGTGATGCGCCCAAGCGGCTCCCGTCAAGCAGCAGAAACGGCTTCTCGGCGCGGAGCCGGGGGACGGCCATGTAGACGATCTTTCCTTCAGCCAGGGCCCGAGCTCGCACCGGCAGCTGCGGGGCGTCCGGGTTCGCCTTGATCACCCGGGCCTCCTGCCACTCGGGAAGCCTGGCCAGGGCCTCGGCCGCGCGTTCCGCCCCCACGAAGTTGGGGATCCGGCCGCTGGCGCCGGGGAACCGGGCCGCGCCGGCCTTCTCGAGGGCGGCCCACACGCGTTCGCGTACCTGTTCCTTGTCCTCGAACACTCGCTCCATGCTCACGGAACGAGCGTAGTGCGGATCAGGAGTCTTGGCGTTGATACCCGGACCCGGACTCCTGGCCGCCACCGCCCGGGAGCCCCGGCGGCGGCGGCGGGGGGCGCCTGATAGGACCCTCCGCCGTAGCCGCCCCCGGCCTGGTCGCCCATGGGCGCGGGCCTGGCCGCGGAGCCGGGTAGGCGCGTGTACATCTCGGGGACCGGCGGTCGTAGTAGTGTCGGCCTCGGGCGGCGATCCGAACGACGACTCGGAGGCGTGGAACATGCGGTTCGGGCTGTTCTACGAGCACCAACTCCCCCGTCCATGGGAGGAGGACGCCGAGGCGAACCTCCTCCGGGACGCCCTCGAGCAGGTCGAGCTGGCCGATCGGCTCGGGTTCGACCACGTGTGGGAGGTCGAGCACCACTTCCTGGAGGAGTACTCCCACTCCAGCGCCCCGGAGGTGTTCCTGGCCGCGGCCAGCCAGCGGACCCGCCGCATCCGCCTGGGGCACGGGATCGTCCAGCTCCCACCCGGCTACAACCACCCGGCCCGGGTGGTCGAGCGCATCGCCACGCTCGACCTTGTCTCCGGCGGACGGGTGGAGTTCGGGACCGGAGAGTCCAGCTCGCAGATGGAGCTGGGTGGGTTCGGGGTCTCCCGCGCGGACAAGCGAGACCAGTGGGAGGAGGCGCTCGACGCCATCACCCGGATGTTCGTGGAGGATCCCTTCGCCGGCTACGACGGGCGATGGATCCGGATGCCGCCCCGCAACGTCGTCCCCAAGCCGTTCCAGAAGCCCCACCCGCCGCTGTGGATGGCGTGCAGCCGGCGCGACACCATCGTGCTGGCCGCCACCAAGGGCCTGGGCGCGCTGTCGTTCTCGTTCGTGGAGCCGGAGGACGCGAAGCAGTGGGTCGACGCCTACTACGAGGTGCTGGCGTCCGAGCGGTGCGTGCCGGCGGGGTTCTCGGTGAACCCGAACGTGGCCGTGGTGGTGCCGTTCCTGTGCCACCAGGACGAGGAGACCGCCATCGAGCGGGGCATCGACGGCGGCCACTTCTTCGGCTACTCGCTGGCCCACTACTACGTGTTCGGGCAGCACCGGCCGGGGCATACCCGCGTGTACGAGGAGTTCGAACGGAACCGCGCCGCGTACGGGTTCGCCCGGGAGCTGATCCGGGCCGAGAACGCGCCGCTCGGCGTTCGCCTGCTCCAGCAGGAGCTGGGGTCGCTCCGGGGCGCGGTGGGCACGCCCTCCCAGGTGGCCGACCTGTGCGCCCGGTACGAGGCCGCCGGGGTGGACGAGGTCATCTTCGTGTCCCAGGCCGGCCGGAACCGGCACGAGCACATCTGTGAGTCGCTGGAGCTGTTCGGCAAGGAGGTCCTGCCGCGGTTCGCCGAGGAAGCGGACGAGAGGGACGCGCAGAAGCGCGAGCGCCTAGCGGAAGCCGTGGATCGGGCCCTGGGGAGGCGCGAGCCGGCCCGGACCGCCGACCCGACCTACCTTGTCACCTCCCAGGGCGAGCTCGACGCCGCGCCGTCGGCGGTGCTGGCCGGGACCCCGGAGGCGGGCGCGTCGGTCCGCCCGGCCGGAGCTCGGGAACGGCTCCGCCGTCGCGGCGAGGAGGCGTTCCGGAAGGTGCTGGCCGGCCGGACCGACCGCCAGATCGAGCGGATCATCGGGAGCCGGATCGGGATGCGGGCGGTCTTCCGGGGCGTCCAGCGCGCGTTCCACCCCGATCGGGCCCAGGGCTTCCAGGGAGACATCCAGTACGTGCTGGAGGGCTCACGCGAAAGCTTCCGGTGGGTGGTGCGGGTGCAGGACGGCCGCGCCGTGGCCGGGCCGGGGTCCGCGCAGGCCCCCGCGGTCACGCTGCGGATGAGCGTCCCGACGTTCGGACGGATCTTGTCCCAGGAGCTCCAACCGGGGCTGGCCCTGATGGAGGGCAAGCTGGGCATCGAGGGCGACCACACGGTGGCCGCGCGGATCGGCTACATCTTCGCGCCGGAGGACTGACCCGGGGCTTCGGTACACTGGGCGCCGGCGGCCCCGGCCGCGCGAGGTCCCATCGTCTAGAGGCCGAGGACACCACCCTCTCAAGGTGGAGACACGGGTTCAAATCCCGTTGGGACTACCCTTCTGATCAGCGCGTTGTATGGGAGCGACGAGAACCTATCGACTCCTGGAACCCCCCCATGGAACCCCAGTCAGTCGGCGAGCAGCGCCTCGAGGCGCGCCGAGGCGTCGGCGAGCAGCTCGGGGACGACCTCCTGGTACCGGCGCAGGATGCGGGTGTCGGCGTGTCCCATGATCTCGGCGACGACTCGGTCCGGGACGCCAGCGGCGAGCAAGAGTGTGGCCGTGCCGTGGCGTAGGCCGTGGAACGTCACCTGGCCGAAGCCCTGGCCCTCTGCCCACCGGGCCCAGTAGGTCGAAAAGCTGGGGGGGAGCCACGGCCCGCCGTCCCCCTTGTCCACCACGAGGTCGTCGATCACTCCCTCAAGCGGCCAGGCCTCGCCAAGGAGGAGGCGGCGCCTCAACTGTGCGGCCCGGTGACGCCGCAACGCTTCCGCGACGAATCCTGGGATGGGAAGGTCCCGTTTCCCCGCGGCCGACTTCGGAGGGCCCCAATACAGCGCCTTGCCCGCATAGGTGAGGGTTCGGCGCACCCGCAGGATCCTCGCCTCAAGATCCACATGCTCCCATCCTAGGCCGAGGACTTCCTCCCGGCGCAGAGACATACCTAGGGCTAGGTGAGCAGCTGCGTCCCATGGATCCGCGCTCCGGGCCGCCCCTAGTATCTGCTTTCCGAGCTCCGGCGTGACGACGGCGAACTTACCGGGCTCCCCCACAGGGCGATTCACGATAGATGCGTCTGCGTGGTTCCGCCCGATCAAACCACGGGCTGTGGCTCTGGCCAGGGCTTGGCTTAACACGCGTAGGACGTCCGCGACCGTCTGAGGAGCCAGCGTCCCAGTGGCCAGGAGCTCCTCCCGCAGGCGCTCAACGTGGGACGCTCGGAGCTGAGTCAGCCGCACCTTCCCAATGCTGGCAGCGATGCGTCCAACAGCTTGTTCGTAGCGGGCCCAGGTGGTAGGAGCGAGCGGTCCTCCTCGCTTGGATACCTTCGTCACAGCCGGGAGCCACTCTCTCTCTAGGTAGCCGGCCAGGGTGACTCCACGTGCCGAGGTCAGCGACCCGTCATCCCGGCGCCTGAGTAGCTGGCGCTCATCACGCTGGGCTCGAGGCTTTGATATCGTCCACGGCCCGTACACGACGGACCAACGGCCCTCGTCGTCCCGAACCTTGACCCGGGCCCGAAACGATGTCTTCCTCGCAGTCGTGCTTCGCTGCTGAATCACCCTCCGCCCTCCCTCCCTTTGCGCTCCTTGGTTCGCCGCCGATACTCCCGCTGCGCCTGGGCGAGCCCGCACGTCCTGGAGCAATATCGGAGAACGTCGGTTCGGTGCCCCCCGTATCGGCTCCTCCCCTCTTGAACGGAAAACATTCGCCCGCAGGCCTCATTCGCGCAGAAGCGATATGGACGGTTGCCGAGCAACACCTGCGCGAACTCCAAGATGCAGGCCACGTAGAGAGACCTTGGCTCACGCAATGAAAGCGCAAGAGGTGGCCCCTGACCTGAGCTGGCCGTCGCAGCGAGGCCGAGAGCGCGACCCTCTTCGATGGCCGTGAGACCTAGCGAAACTTCGCGCAGTCCAGCGTCAACAACCGCAGCGACGAGAAAACGGGCATGCGAGCGTGTTTGGGGAGGGACCCAGGGGCTGTGGCCCGGCCAGTTAGCCGTAATCCGTCGCGCCGAGAAGGAAGCGGCCCCAAGTTCCTGATGGCACATGACCAGCGATGCGACGGCTCCAGCGGCCACGACGAGCTCATCGAGGAACTCGCCGCGGTGGTCCCCCAGACCCACCTCAGCGGCGCGCATACCACCGCGGTACCAGGCAATGGTAATTGCTGGGTCTGCTTCCCATTCGGTGTCGGTCCATCCGAGCCCGAACGCCTGAGTTCTCAACTCAGCTAGACCGTCGATCACCTTCGAGACCAACCCCCACGAACGCATGGCTCGGAAGTCCTCTTTCCAGGCCCCCAAGGGCCCGTAGGCTCGCACAAACTCGATGATCGCCTTTGGATCGTCGGGGTTGAGTTCAGCCACCAGGGGAACGAGCTCCACTGGCAGATCGGCCCGGCGGAAGAAACTTGAAGGGGCGGGAGCGATGAAGGGGCGACCAGCCCGTTCCGTAAGCTCATAGTCGGCCACACGCACCACTGAGGAGGGTCGAAGGCTCCCTACCTCTCCGGTGAGGCGAAGTCTTGATTCCGTAATCCTCAATCGTGCTCCCTCGGATCACCCAGTCACTATCAACGGCCGTTATCGTATCTCAGCCTATAGAGGATGACGAGCGTCAGGGGGCCGATGGCTCATGCCAAAAGGTGGGGGCAATCACGGAGCAGGAGCGCATCAGGCGCAGCGCCGGACTGTCGGTGACCGCTCGATGAATCAGCCATTGGTTTTCCGGGGGGTCCGTGCGGCCGCACGCGGGACGGGGCTACCGCGTGACTTTCTGTACCAGGCCATTCGTGAGGGACGCCTACGCGTCGTTCGCTCAGGGCGAACCGCGCTCATCCCTCTCGCTGAGATCGACCGGTGGCTGCGGGCCGAAGCAGGCAGGGTGCCGTGAAGGACCGAGGCGAAGATCTCCCACCATCTCGTACAGACGCCATCGAATGCCGGGGTCACCATCTCCGCAAGCCAGCGAATGAGGGAACCCCTCTTCGCGGCCGGATGCTTGGTGCCGGGCACTGGAGTCCTCGCCATCCCCCTCTACAGGTACCCGGGCTGTGAACGCCACACTCTCCGCACCCCGAACAGATCGCTTAAGCCCGAAGCCCGAATACGTGCCCGATGAGGGACTCCCTCCAGATGAGGGACTCCCTCCAGACTCAGGTCCACGTTCCAGGGCCGGACTGGATGCGACGAAGGCCCGGACCACGTCGACCGGGCCCCCATCCGATTCAATTCACAAGGAGCAACCCTTGTGCAACAACATCATACACGTGTAGCCGCCTCCCTGCCATTCGCGAAAGCACTTGCGGGCCGCCAAGACGTCGTCCGCGTGACGAACCCCCGGACCGGCCGGTACGACCACTGGGAGACGTGGCCCGACTCGGAGCCGGCCTACGTATACGCCGTCGGCCTCGCGGACCGCGACGGCAGTTTCCCCACGCTTGGCTTCGACCTCGATGCCAAGAGGCTTGGCCCAGAGGCGGCGGCTCGGGCTGCCGAGCTCGTCGTCGAACTGACCACCTCGGTTGGCATGAGCCCAGTCGGCGAGCAGTCGGGCCCAGGCGATGGTCGTCACGTCTGGGTCACGCTGGCAGAGCCCGCTTCGCCCGACCTGGTGACCGAGGTCGCACGGCGACTCAAGCTCGCTGCGCCCGCCCTGGACACGGCCCCGCTCACGAACCCCCGCACCGGGTGCCTACGCCCCCCAGGTTCACTCCACCCCGCCCACCTCGAATCCGGCTGGCGAAGCAGAATCCTGCCCGAGCTCCTCGACGGGGACGACCCCCTTGAGCGGCTCGCCAGGAGGGCACCCTTGTCCGCGCTGCTCCGGATGGCCGACCTCCTCCCCCCGACCAAGGCCACGAGGCCGGCCGTCCCGCCCCCCACGGAGAAGACGGGCAAGCTCGACGACGAGATGTTGGAACTCCTCGCCTGCGGAACGGTCAGGGGCCGCGCGTTCCCGACGCGGTCGGAGGCCCTCCAGTCCTTCGCCTGGCGGGCCAGGTGGGCCGGCTCAGATAGGGAGGAGGCCTTCGAGCTCGCCCTCTGGAGCGGCGGGCCGATCGGGCAGCGCCTCCGGGAGCGAGGGGACGGGCGGTCCGACTTCGCCCACTCCTGGGAGGTGGCCCTGCGGCTGCCGGGCCCTCAGTACGCGGTGGCCCAGGTCGAACGAATCCGGGCTCGTGCCGATAGCGATGTCCGGCAGGGCCTGATGCGCCTGCCAGGGAGAGCCGCGCTCGATGTGTTGCTCTCCCGGGCGGAACTGCTGGGCAGGCTCGACTTCCCCTACCCGTGGCACCGTATAGCCCGCCGCCTCCACCTGACGACGGAGCCGGCGCGCCGCCACGTGATGTCCCTCGTGGGGCGCTACGTCGAGGTCGTCGAGGTGGGAGACCCGCAGCGAGGTACGGCCACGGTCTGGCAGTTGATCGAGCCATCCACCGACGAGCGGCCCGCCCACATCTTCCCCGCCACGCCCGGGCAGCCTGCAAATGGCACGAAGGGATCACAACTCCCCACGACGGTGGAGACTCCTGGCTGCTTCGTCTCCTCCGGCTCCCCGCTTGGGACCGACGCGCTCGTCCCAGACGTCTCCGTCACCCCTACGTGGGACAGGGATCCACCTCATCCCCCCTCTTCGTCATCCGTGTCTGCTTCGGGGCGCTCGTCGTCCGTGGAAGCGCCATCCCCTAGTTCTGCTCCTCTTGCTCGAGACCCCATATCGGTTCCTTCTCAATCTTGTCTCTCCAGTCCCCCCCCGGGGCAATGTCTAGGGCGTGGATTTCGCAACAACGACGCACTCGAAGACGAGGGCCACGAGGTTCAGGACCGTTCGAGGTTCGACCCCGCCCACCCAGTGTGGGGGCACGGACGGTTGCACTCGAACGGCTGGTGGATTCTCGACGCCCTCAGCGGGCATGGGGCCATGCGACAGGGTGAGATCGCCCGGGCGACCGACCTCGACCGGAGCGCCGTGTCGAGGTGGATGCCGTGACTCGAAACCTACGGGTTGGTCGTCCGGATGCCCCACGGCAGGTGGGGTGTGGCGCCCGATCCCCCCAGCCTTGACGACGTCCTTCGGCGGCTTGAGGCGGGTAGGACGCCTGCGGCCCGGCCCCGGAAGCGGTTCGGGCGGACGTTGGACGACGCGCTCAGCGCCTCCGTTGAAGTGTACGCGCATATGTACCAGGAGCCGGAGGCCGGGACCTCCCCACGGGACGCGGGACTGCCGTTCCGCAACCGGGAAGCAGCCTCGCACGAGGTTGAGGAGCTACCCGGCCCGTGGGCGAGGGATGAGCGCCCCGATGTCGTCGCCTCCGACGCGACGGCCCGCAGGGATGAGGAGTTCGCTGCCCCTGATCTGGGCGCAGGGACGACTCCCCCTCGGTTCTGGGACCGCCTGAGCGGCGGCGAAGGGAAGTAGAAGCCGGTGTCAAGCAGATGAGGGACCCCCTCACCCAGGTGGTCGCACGTGAGTGATCGCGGTCCTCCTGCCCCGGTCGACGGCGATCGCGCTCGCCGCGTCGTCAGGATTAGCGACTGGATCGGGCGGCTCCAGACGAGGAGATCCCCCTCCCGACGTGGGAATGTGAGGGAGCGCGCCCGGCGAGAGCCAGGTGGGCGCACGGAGGTGCCGAGCCCGTCGGTCGAGGGGCCGCCGATCATTGCCCCCGACCCGGAGCCGAACGACGAGCCGGTCGACGGGGACGCGCTGCTAACCGACCTGGTCGCGTTCATCACGCGGTTCGTGGTGATCGAGGAGTTCGCCCTGGTCGCCTTGGCGTTGTGGGTCCTGCACACCTGGAACCTGGACGCGTTCGGACTGACGCCTTACCTGGTCATCAGCAGTCCGGTGTTGCGGTGCGGCAAGAGCCGCCTGATGCGGGTGCTGGAGCTCCTGTGCCGACGTGCCCTCCTCGCTGCCCACCTCACCCCCGCGGTGCTGTTCCGCGTGGTGGCCGGGCACCGCCCCACCCTGCTGGTGGACGAGGGAGACACCTTCCTCGGCCAGTCAGAGGAGCTTCGGGGATTGCTGAACGCGGGGAACGCCCGCAACGCCGTGGTGTGGCGGGCGGCCGGGCCGGGCCACGCCGTTCGAGCATTCCCCGCGTGGTCGGCGAAGGCGCTCGCCGGAATCGGCACCCCGTCGCCGACGATCACCGACCGGGCTGTCGTGATCCAGATGGCTCGCAAGTCCCCCAACGAGAAGGTCGAGAACGCGTTCCGGCCCGGCCTGGAGGATGGAGAGGACATCCTGGCCCTGCGCCGGAGGGCCTTGCGTTGGGCTGTCGACCACGTGGCAGACCTCCGGACGGCGGAGCCGGAAGCGCCGGGCGGCCTCGACGACCGGGCCCGCGACAACTGGCTGCCGCTTCTCTCCGTGGCCGAGCGGTGCGGAGGGACGTGGCCGGAGCGCGCCCGGGCGGCCGCCGTGGTCCTGTCGGGGGATCGGTACGAGGACGATCAGGCACGGATCCTACTCCTGGGGGATCTGCGGGACCTGTTCGTCGCCCGCCAGGACAGCAGGATCGCAACGAAGCAGATCCTGGAGTACCTGAACGGGCTCGAGGAGCGGCCCTGGCGGGCGTGGAGGGGCAGACCGCTCAACCCAGAGGGGCTTGCCACCCAGCTCCGCCCTTTCGGGGTCCGACCCCGCAGTCTGTCCGGCACGGTCCGCGGCTACGTGCTGGACGACCGCCTCGTTGACGTGTTCGGGAGGTACCTCCCGAACGGACCTGTCATCCCCGACGGTGCCCACCAGGAGGCGCCCACCGATGACGAAGCTACGAAATGAGGTGGTCACGGCGACGTTCTGGTTCCACAAGATGGCTACCGCGGATTCGGTTCCCGTGCGATGACGGGATGACGGGTTTGGGCGGGGAACGAGACCGCCTCTGGTGGCGTCACCACCACTCATCCGACGGGGGTGCCGCTGGGCGTGAGAGGAGGAGGCTGTGGCCACCACCGCTCCCCTTGGGCACCGTAGGGGAAGTCGAGATGACCGAGCGGGAGGTGGACGACATGGTAAGCGAGGAGCAGCGGTGAGGGGCCGGCAGGAGGATCCTCTTCCTCCACTGAGCGACCCGTCCAGGCGCTTCCAGGTCGGAGCGCACGTCCTTGATGCCGCCGGTCTGGCGGGCGCCACGGATGAGCGGTTCTCGCTTCCCCGGGGCTGGGGAACGGGGCCAGTGTGGCTCGAACTGGGCCGGCACGGGTGGCCCCCACTACCGGAGGCCGCCGCGTGGAAGCGGGCCTGGATCGAGTACATGCTCCTTCCCGACGGAGCCCCTCGGGAAGGGAGGGACGTGGGGGGCTTGACGGATCAACCGATCCGATCGGATGTGGCCTCCCGCCAACAGGAGCTCCTGGAGTACACCGACGCGTTGGCATGGGCGCAGGCCGAGTTCCTGACCGACGGGGAGGCCGACAGCGTGGCGGAGTTCCTGGCGGCGGGGTACGGCCGGTGGCTGGGCCGGATCGAGGTGATCGACCGCTCGACCGGCTACTGGGATGTGTGGCCCCAAACCGACGCCGCAGGGGGACTGTGGCTCCTGAACAGGGAGCCCGGGTACCGACTTCCATTCCGGGTCGCCGCATCCATCTGGCCCTCCCGGGGCCGGTCGTCGGCAGACGATGACGCGACAGGGCATTCCGAGTCTTCCGCAGGCGATGGAACGGGATGGGACCACCCGTACGGGTTCCCGGTGTTCGACCCAGGCCGAGCGTGGCGCGTGGTGGCGGAGGTGGCTGACGCCGCGGCCCTCCGGGGGACCACCGGCCTGCACGTCTATAACCGCCGGCCTGGGGAGCCTGAGGCCAGGCAGTTCCTCGTGGCTGGCCTCCAAGATCCGCGGCTGGTTCGGATCGACCGGTGGATGAGGCGGGTGGTGGAGGTGCTGGCGGGTAGGGAGGGGCCCTTCGACTTCTACGGGTTCGATTTCATCTACCTCGATCTCGCGCACGACCTCGCCCTCTACCAGGGCGAGTTGATGACCGAGGGGCAGGCGAGGGACCTCGCCGCCTGGCTGGAGGCGAACCACGGGGGTCCCCTCGCGTCGGTGCGCCCCGAGCGGGTCGAATACGTCGATCCGGACGGCTTCGTGTCGGTCCACGACTCCGGCCCCTCGTGGCTGCTGCATCGGGACCATGCGTGGTCGCTGCCCTTCCTGGCCGCGGCGACCACCTACTCAGTGCAACTGGCCCCTCCCGACTCAGGCTCCGACGGACGGGTGTAGCCGCGGATGCGCGGGGGGCCGGATCGCATGGATAGGTCGGGGGGAGTCACCACGCACGTCGTCCGTGAGGGCGACGCGAGGGACCTCGGGTGGATCGAGACCGAATCCGTCCACCTGGTTGTGACGAGCCCTCCATACGGCTCCTTGAAGGCGTACCCGGACCATCCCGGGCAGCTCGGCAACATCCCCGCGTACGACGAGTTCCTGGACCAGCTCGACCGGGTATGGCGGGAATGCCTCGGGGTCCTGGTGCCGGGCGGCCGGGTCGCCTGCGTGGCGGGGGATGTCTGCATCTCGCGCCGCACGGGCGGCCGCCATCACGTCCTCCCGCTCTCGGGCGACATCCAGGTCCGGGCGCGCCGGCTGGGGTTCGACTGCCTCACCCCCATCCGGTGGCTGAAGGTCGCGAACATCGCCCTGGAGGCCTCCCGCTCCCGCCGGTACCTCGGCAAGCCCAACCTCCCGAACGGGGTGGTCAAGAACGACATGGAGCACGTCCTGTTCCTCCGCAAGCCGGGCGGCTACCGGAGGCCCACCCCGGAGATGGAGGAGCGGTCCCGAATCTCGACCGAGGACTACGTCCGGTGGTTCGCGCCGGTCTGGACAGGCGTCACGGGGCAGGTGAGGCGAGACCACCCCGCCCCGTACCCGGTGGAGGTGCCGCGGCGCCTCATCCGGATGTTCAGCTTCGCCGGCGACGTCGTACTCGATCCGTTCGCCGGCACGGGGACCACGGCCCTCGCCGCGATGGAGGCGGGCCGGAGCTCCATCTCGGTCGAGATCGAGCCCACCTACGTCGACCTGGCGGAGCGGCGGCTTGCCTCGGTCGCGCTGGGAGCCCGACTGGATGTTGTTCGGGCCCCCGTGGCTGGGTGGTAGAGGGGTGGAGACTCCTGCGTGCGACGAACTGCTGCGCAGGCTGCGCATCTGGGTTGCGGTGCACTACGACCCCGCGGGGTCGGACCGCCGAAGCGACGAGCTGTTCTGGGATGAGGCGATCGGCAGCGTGCTGGGAGGGCCGTTCGAGGGAGGCGGCGCCCCACCGCTTCGCGCGGATGAGCGGGAGCTCCTCCTTGCTGCCTTCCGGGAGCTCGCCGGGCTCGCCAAGGCGGCGGATGATCGCCCGAGCCCTCGGGAGGCGAGCGACGAGGAGGCGACGGCGGCGGCCTTCATGGTCAGGGTCTTCCCGTCGAAGGGAGACTTCCTCGGGTTCACGGAGCACCTCGCGGACCTCGACGAGGACGACGAGGGATGGGCCCTCGCCTACTACCCGGTGGTGAACTGGGTCACGAACATCTGCGGCGGCCTCATGGACATGACCTTCGACCTGGGAGAGGCCAGGAAGGTGAGCGAGGTCGACAGCGATTCCATCCGCCAGATGCTCGGTCTGCCGTGATGGTCCATCTCAGGGGCCAGGGCCGAGGTCCGGGGAGGTGGTGTCAGGCCTCGCTCGCCCTGGAGCTGGAGCATGCCACCCCGGCCACCTCGGGCCGTCGCCGAGCGGTTGCCGACCCCCCTCGCCTCCGAGCAGCGCGAGGACGGCGGGTTGGAGGGGCTCCCTCTTGAGGGACTCCCTCAAGGGGGCTGGCAGGGCTCGGCCCGGGATGGGTTCTCTAGTGGGGGCGGTTCCCACCAAGCGAGCGATTGATGTGCTTTCGGGTGGGTCCCATGCCGCCAGGACGCCGCCTCGAACGCACACCCCGAGTGCCGGCTCAATTCGACGAGGGCGGGCGGTCGTGCCCAGGCCGACCCTGGTCTGCCCGGGCCTCCACGGCCGACCGGATCTCCCGGATGATCCGCCTGCTCACCTGGCGCTTCACCCCGGGACGGCCGGGGTCCGGGGCCCGGCGGTCTCGCTCTTCCGTGGCAGAGCGGCCGTACAGCCCGAAGGCGGTGGCGGCCACCTCGTGGGGGTCGATCCCCAGGGACCGTGCGATGTGCAGCTCGAGCTCGCCTTTGGCCGCGCGCTCGATGAGGGCCCGGGGCGCCTTGCGTCCGGGAGACTGCGCCCGCCGGGCCCCGGCCCCCGTCTTTGGGGGGATGCCTCCGAGGGCCCGCTCCGCGGCCTTGGGCTTCCCCCCGAGCGCCAGCCGGACCGCCTCCAGGGGCACGGGGGTCCCGTCGTCCAGGCGCACGGACCCCGGCCGGCGGGGGATGAGATCCCCCGGGGGAACCCCGAAGGCGACCGAGAGAGCCACCAGGTCGCCGGCCGAGAGTTGGCGCCGCCTGGTCTCCAGGGCGCCCACCATCGCGCGGGTCCACCCCAGGAACCCCGCTGCCCGCATCCGATCGGCGAGCCGGTCCTGGGTCCATCCCCGGCCCGCCCGGAGCTCGCGGACCCCCTCCGCGATGGCCTCGTTCAGGCTCGTCGGGGCGGGGGCGGCGCCACGGGCGCTAGCGGTGCGGGGGCTCACGACCCTGACCCTACATCCTCACCAGTTGATTTCCGCCCATCTGAAGCAGTAGAGTTGGAAAGCGCACCGATGTGAACACGACGAGCCGATCGAGCGGGGAGCAGGTCATGGGACTCTACGAGGAGCGGGTCGACCTCCTGCCGGCCGGGAGGGAGGAGGTTCCCCCGGTCGCCCCCCAAGAAACGGAGTACGTCCCGGGGGGCGACCGGTTCGCCGACGAACCAGGGGACGCCGACCACGGGGCGGTGCCGGACCGCCCCCCGGAGCCACCTTGCTCTGACGGCCGGCGCTCGCTCGCCCACCAGGCGCTCGGCCAGCTCCTCGCCCAGCCTCCCCTCATGGGGGCGGTGAGAAGGGTCCGCGAGGAGTTCGAGCGCCTGTTCATGATCCGGTTCCTGCGGAGGTGGCCGGACGAGATCCGCCTCCCCGGAGGGATGGCCGAGAGCCCGGCCGTACGGATTCTGGCCTGGCGGTGCTCCGATGCCCTGCACCCCTTCAAGCGCGTCGTGTCGAGGACGCCCGGGGCCAGGGGCTCGGCGGGAGCGGTCGCCCTGCTCCCGGCAGATCTCCTCGGGCCGGGCGGCCACCCCCTTGCGGACCGGGTGTGGGAAGGGGCGGAGCGCCTCCTGGGGCAGCGCGAGGCCGCGGTGGTGGAGGGCGACCGGGTGGCGGCCCTGGAGGGGGAAGCGGACGGGTCGGGCGACCTGTCCGGGGTGGCGGCGCTGCTTTGGCGGCTCGGCTACCTGCTGGAGCCGGACCCCAGGCTGTCGTCCCGCCCGGAGCCCATCCTGGTCCTCCTCCGGGCGCCCCCCGGTGAGAGCCTTGGCCCCCTGAGCGCCTTGAGCAGGGACGTGGCGACGATCGGGGCCCTGGTCCTGAGGGCCCTCGGGGAGCGAGCCTCCCTGGAGGGCCTGGGGTCCCCAGTCTGGGCCCGGGTGGTGACCGCGGGCGGCATCCCGGCATCGGACCTCGCCCGCACCGAGGCCAGGGTCCGCTGGCTCATCGCCACCGGCAGGCGCGGGTCGGGCCTCCGGGCCCGCCTGGGCTGCCTCGACGAGGGCAGGAGGCGCCGGCTGGCCGAGGCCCTCACCGGACTGGTCCCCGCCCCGGCCGCCGCCTCCGCCCCCGTGGTCCAGGCCGTCGTCCGGGTGTGGCGCCTGCTCGGGCTCGGGCCCGACGAGGCCTACATGGCCCTTCACGACCGCGCCCTGGGTCGCCCGAGCGCCCCTCGGTCGGTCGCCGCGGGGGCACCGGGACCGGGCCTCGACCGACAGCAAGTCGACGCGACGCGGCGGGAGACCGAGGCGGCCAGGACGGCCCTCGCCCGACACCTCGGAGACGAGGAGGAGCCGCCGCCTGCCCCTTCCCCCGGAGGGCTTCATGGAGCCCACGTCGCCCTGCTCCGGGACCTGGCCGACCGGCCCAGGTGGGCCCGCCGAGAGGTGGCGGCCCTCGCGGCCGGGCATGGGCTCTTGCCGGAGGCCGCACTGGACCGCATCAACGAGACCGCCCTGGAGAAGTGGGGGGAGCCGGCGATCGAAGGCGAGGATCCCTTGGAGGTCCACCCCCGAGCGCACGAGCTGACGCGAGAAGGATTCGACCTGAAAGGAGCTGATCTGAGATGAACGAACTGGTGCGACCACGAACGAGCGAGCGGGACCCCGTCCGGCCGAGGGAGCGCGACGCCATCATCGCGGCCCTTCGGGCGGGGGAGGTCCCGGCCCGGGGGCTCCACCACCTGGTGGTGGGGCGGGGGGCCGAGATGGAGGCCCTCGCTTCGGACCTGGACGCGGTGGCCCGGGGCGGGGCGAGGTGCCGGGCCGTGGTGGCCCCGAACGGGGCGGGGAAGACGTTCCTGCTCGCCGTCCTCCACCGGGCCGCCCTGGCCAAGAACCTGGTGGCGGCCAGGGTGGACCTCACCCCGGGGCACCGCCTGCACGGCACGGGAGGCCAGGCCCAGGCCCTGTACCGGGCCGTCACGGCGAGGCTCTCCACCAGGGCCCGCCCCGACGGGGGCGCCCTGCCCGCGCTGCTGGAGCGGGTGGTGAGCGACGTGGTGGCGAAGGCGGCCGAGGAGGGACGGGGCCCGGACCGGGCCCTCCGGGAGCACCTCGCCCCCCTGGCCGAGCTCCCCGGGGGCTACGACTTCGCCCTGGCCGTGGAGGGGTACTGGAGGGGCCATGACTCGGGGGACGAGCACCTGAAGGCCCAGGCCCTGCGGTGGCTGCGGGGGGAGTTCACCTCGAAGGCCGACGCCCGGGCAGCCCTGGGAGTCCGGACCATCATCTCCGACGGGAACTGGTACGACTCCCTGAAGCTCCTGGCGAGGCTCTGCCGCCTGGGGGGACACGACGGGCTGGTGGTGCTCCTGGACGAGGTGGCCGTGCTCCACCGCATCGCGAACCCCCAGGCCCGGGATGCCAACTACCAGCGGATCCTCGGGATCTGGAACGACACCCTGCAAGGGGGGCAGACCGTCTGGGGTTCGCCTTCGGGGTCACCCCGGAGGCCCTCCTGGACCCCCGCCGGGGATGGCACTCCCATCCCGCCCTTGGCTCCCGCCTGGCCGAGAACGCCTTCGCCGGGGACGGGCTCCTCGACCACTCGGGGCCCGTGATCCGCCTGGCCCCCCTGGCCCGGGAGGACCTCTACGTCCTGCTGGAGAACGTCCGGCGGGTGTACGCCTCGGGGGACCCCTCGACCCACCTGGTGCCCGACGAAGCCATCGAGGCCTTCGTGGCCCACAGCGAGGCCCGCCTGGGGGAGGAGTGCTTTCGGAACCCAAGGACCACGGTGAAGAACTTCTGCGACCTGCTGTCCCTCCTGGAGCAGCATCCGGGCACCTCCTGGCGGGACGTCCTGGGCCGGGTCGTGGTCCCCGGACTTCCCTCCGACGCGGCGGGGAAGTCGGGTGATGACGACGGCCTCACAGACCTCGTCCTCTGAGATCCCGCGGGACCTCCCCTTGCTCCACCCCCTCATCCGGGACTGGGTCGCGTCGCGGGGGTGGGCGGGCCTCCGCCCGGTGCAGGAGGAGGCCGTCGCCCCCGTCCTGGCGGGCCGGGACACCCTGGTGGTGGCCCCCACGGCGTCGGGGAAGACCGAGGCAGCGTTCCTGCCGGTCTGTTCATTGCTGCTGTCGGGGCCCCCAGTTCACGGCGTGGCGGTGCTGTACCTGAGCCCCCTGAAGGCCCTCATCGACGACATCGCCGAGCGGCTGGAGGCCCTGTGCTACCCCCTCGGCATCGAGGTGACGCCCTGGCACGGCGACGTGGGCTCCTCCCGGAAGTCCCGCCTCCGACAGGTCCCGTCGGGGATCCTGCTCACCACTCCGGAGTCCCTGGAGGCCATGCTCTGCCTCCGGGGCCCCGAGACGGCGGCCATGCTGGGGTGCCTCGTCCGGGTGGTGGTCGACGAGGTCCACGGGTTCGCCGGGACCGAGCGGGGGGCCCAGGTCCGCTCGCTCCTTCGGAGGGTGGAGGACGCCACCGGACGGGCCGTCCCCCGGATCGGGCTCTCAGCCACCATCGGGGACGTCTCCTCCGCGGCCGAGTTCCTCCGCCCGGGGGCGGGGGACGCCGTCGCCGTGGTCCGGTCCTCCGAGCCCCAGCGGGTGCGGGTCCAGGTCAAGGGCTACCGTGCCCCCACCCGCTCAGATGACGACGGGGAGGAGGGGCTCGACCCCGAGGAGGCCATCGCCCGGGAGTTGTTCCGGCTCCGGGGGACCGACAACCTGGTGTTCGTGAACTCCCGGGCCGCCGTGGAGCGCTACGCCGACCTCCTGGGGGAGCTGTCGGAGCGGGCCGGGGTGCCCTCCGAGTTCTGGCCCCACCACGGCAACCTCGCCGCCGGGGTTCGCCGCCACACCGAGGGGTCCCTCAAGGGCGCCGGGGCCGCCACCGCCGTCTGCACGTCCACCCTAGAGCTCGGGATCGACGTCGGGACGGCCGAGAGCGTGGCCCAGGTCGGCCCGCCCCCCTCCGTGGCGTCGCTCCGCCAGCGCCTGGGACGCTCCGGGAGGCGGGGGGAGCCGGCCACCATCAGGATCCACGTCGCCGAGGGGGACACCGGCGACCCGGTGGGCCAGCTCCGGCCGGCCCTGGTGCAGGGCGTCGCGGCGGTCAGCCTGCTCCAGCAGGGTTGGTACGAACCCGTGCCCCCGGGGGTCCGGCACCTGTCCACCCTCATCCAGCAGGTCCTCTCGCTCGTCTCCGAGCGGTCAGGGGTCGACCCCGCCGAGGCCCACCGAGTCCTGTGCGGGGGGCCAGGGGCGGCGTTCGGGGCCGTCTCGGAGGAGGAGTTCGACCGGATCCTGCGCTCCATGGGGGACCGGGCCCTGATCGAGCTCGCCGAGGACGGGACCGTGCTGCTCGGGGCGGAGGGGGAGCGGGTGGTCGGCCGCCACAGCTTCTACGCGGCGTTCCAGACCCCCGTTGAGTACCGGGTGGTGGGGGAGGGTCGGGAGCTGGGGACGCTCCCCGTCGTCCGTCCCCTGGGCGTGGGGCAGCCCATGCTGTTCGCGGGGCGACGGTGGGTGATCTCGGCCGTCCACGAGGGGCGGCGCCTTGTGGAGGTGGCGCCGGCTCCATCCGCCGTGGCCCCGGAGTTCGGGGGTCTCGGCATGGCCGTGGCCGGGCGGGTCCGGGAGGAGATGCTCGCCGTGTACCGGGGCGAGGACGTCCCTCCCTACCTGGACCCGGTGGCCCGGGAGCTCCTGGCCAAGGGGCGAGAGGCCTTCTTCCGGCTCGGGCTCGGGGAGCGCCCCCTGCTCCCCTGGGGGGGCGGGACGTTCGCGTTCTGCTGGGCCGGGGACCCCGCCCTCGACGCCCTGGCCCTGGCTCTGCGGGCCCGGGGGGTCATGGCGTTCCCCCACGGCCCGGCGGTTCGGGCCTTCACCCCTCCGGAGGAGCTGAGGGCCAACCTGGTGGCCCTGGCCGCCTCCCCGCCCCCCGAGGGGCGGGACCTGGCCCGGGGGGTCGCCGCGGCCCGCGAGAAGTACGACCGGTACCTGCCCCGGGACCTGCTGCTTCGGGAGCACGCCGCCCGGGCCCTGGACGTGGAAGGCGCGTGGAGGGCCATCGGGCCCCTGATCGAGGAGGAGGGAGCGTCATGACCGAGCGGGATGAGGACCAGCCGCGCCGGGTCGAGCTGGGGGACGAGGTCACCTACCTGGGGCAGCGGTGGATGCTGGACGACGAGGCCCTGATCGGCCTGGAGGGGCAGCCGGACATCGTATTCAACAAGCTCGACCCGGAGGAGGTCGTGGCAATGCTGGACAGCCTTAGGCCGGCCCCGCCGGGTTGAGTGAGCAACGGCGAGCACCAGGGCATTCCCACCTCGGAGAAGTCGTCAGTGGGCGTCCGGCGTCGCCGGATCCCGGCCGCAGGAGGTCGGCCGCCAGACAGGCCCATCTGCTCGGGGATGTCCCGCATGGCCTCGTCATGGCCGCGCTCCCACTCCCTGCCCAGCTCGACCTGCCGCCTCACGACCCCGCCATCGCCCCGGAGACGCGACCAGGCCCCCCTCACCCATCTGGCAGCGTTCAAGGCCTCCCCCTGCGCCTCTCGGTCGGAGGCGGCCCGGGCATGTACTGCATGCCACGGCTCCTGACCATGGCCCTGGAGAACTCGTCGAGGGCCTCCCTCGACCCCCGGTACCTGCCCCTCCCGCGCTCCACCGTGAGGCTCGTGGCAGAGCCCGGCTCGAACTGGGTCCCCCAGCCCCCCCGGCCCCCGAAGGCGAAGGGGGCCTCCTCCAAGGCGTCCCACAGCATCCGGCGGTCGACCTCGTCCCCGATCAGCTCGGACGTGACGTGGCTGAGGGCGTCGGCGCCGTCGTCGGTCTGCACCGGGCCGATGGTGGGGGGGCCGATGGCGTCCCCCCGGCGCTGGAGGTACTTGAGCTCCACCTTCACCAGGGACCCGCCGTCCGCCCACAGCCCGTCCTCCGGGATGTGGACCCACCCCATCCCCAGCGCCGCCTTGGTCCGCTCCCACCGCCGCCGCTTCGACGGGCCCGTGGTCGGGACCTCGGTCACCCTGGGTGCCCGCCCCATCCTCCCCTGGAGGGCGGCCTTCAAGAGCGGCAGCAGCATGAACCCGTACTGGTCGGTGGTGAAGTGGGTGAGGCCCTGGTAGCGGGAGCAGATCTCGGCGATCTCAGCCACGATCCGGTCGTAGGGGAGCTGGTGGTCGGGTAGTCTGCCGGGTCCCACGCCGCGACCCGGTCCACGAAGACGTGGCGGACCGGCCGGAGGGCCTCCCTGCCCCGCTCGTCCTGGGCCCGCTCGATGTACGGCTCCGTGTGGCCGACCACCAGGACGCACCGGTGCCCCGACTTGGCCGGGTCGAGGTGGGCCCGGTAGGACCACCGGAGCACCCCGTCCCGCTGCTCCAGGTGCCTGACGTCGGCGGGTTCCGGGCCCCCCTCGCCGTAGGGCAGTCCCGCCGTCTCCCACCAGTCCTCCGGCCACTTCACGAAGGCCGGCACCGGCCGGTAGGCCCGGTCCACCACCTCCGCCATCAGGTAGGCGTCCATCACCTCGGCGAACTGGGCCCGCCGCTCCACCATGAACTTCACGGGGTCCCGGCGCTCCTGGGACGCCATGACCTCGTTGTACTCCAACGGCGGTGGCGCCATGGTCACCCCGCCGGTCGCCCTGCGGTCCCGCCAGTCCTCGAAGATCCCCCAGGAGGGGAGCTGCACCACCAGGACCTCGGGGTGCGCCGGTAAGTCGTCGTCCCTGCGCAGGCCGGCCTGGTAGGTCTCCCACGGCGGCCCGATCTTCTGCCACGGGGAGGTCGGCATGTACAAGAAGGCCTCCTCCCTCACCTGGTCCATGGCCGGGACGGCGGCGGAGTACAGCTCCTCCGCCCCCTGGGGGGATCCGGACCGGTTGAGGACGTGGGCGAGCTCGTCGAAGAACACGCAGAACGCGGCGGGCCCCCGCCCGGAGCGGGACACCGTGGGCCGCGCCGTGACCGACAGGGTGGCCACCTCCCTGCGGCCCCCCCTGGCCCGGAGGGCCTCCTCCCTGGCCCGGTCCACCGGGGTCCTCAGGGCCAGGCGGTAGGAGCTGTCGACCCCGGACCGGTAGGGGTCGAAGCAGGGCCCGAAGGTGATGGCCTCCTTGAGGTCGGCGAACTGGTCCTCCTTGGCCTGGTCCTCGGAGGTCCCGAAGCAGAGCATGGCGAGCTCCTTGCCCGGGGCCAGGCCGTAGTGGGCCTGGGGGTTCCCGATCATGCACAGGCGCCACAGGAGGTAGGCCCCGCACACCGCCCCGATCAGGTTCTTGGACCCCCGGCGCCCGGAGACGTTCAGGACCTCCCGGAACCACAGGTACCCCCGCTCCCTCAGGATCTCCCGCCGCTCCAGGACGTCGGGGGACACCCCGTGGCGCTCGGCCCCCCGGTCGAAGCCCCCCGTCCACTCCTGCACCACCTCCCGGTCGTAGTCGGTGAGCTCCTCGTTCACGAAGATGAGGCGGAGCAGGGTCCTCTGGCGGGGGTACAGCTTCGGCCCGGCCAGGAGCTTGGGGTGCTCGGCGAACTCCACGATGGGGGGGAGGTCGAACTCCCGGACCGAGAAGCGCTCCACCGCCTCCCGCAGGAGGGGGTCCCTCCTGGCATCCCCGCCGGTCAGGTCCAGGCCGGCCATCTCACGGCTCCCGGAGCTCGCGCCCCGACCCCTGGAGGTCCGCCAGGAGCTGGGCGTAGGCGTCCTTGGTCATCAATCTCCGGGCGGCCTCCACCACGGCGGCGACACCCCGCTGGTACTCCTCCACGGAGACGCCGTCGGGCTCCCGGGCGGGGCGGACCCGGCCCCACGCCTCCATGACCTTCAGGATCTCCCCGACGTCTTTGGGGACGATCCTGCCGGTGGCCACGAGGTCCCTCGACACCAGGGCCAGGATGAGGTGGGTGTCCACCACCGGGTCGATGTACTGCTCGGTGAGCCTGGTCTCGGACTCCCCGACCTGGCGGATCCGCTCTTCGGCGATGGCCCGGGCCAGGCGGACGGTGTCGGCGACGTGGAAGCTGACGTGGTTGCGGATGGAGGAGAGGGAGGGGACGTCCCGGGGGGGCCACCCCTCGCAGAGGTCCCCCACCCGGCGGGCGAGCTCCGCATCGGACACCCCCCGCGAGTGACCGGCGTCGACCAGGGGGCGGACCTCCTGGCACCGGGGGTGGCCGGTCTCGTGGGCCCGGCACACGTGGCAGGGGCGGCCCCGCCGCTTCCCCTCGGGCTCTTTGCCGAGGGAGTCCCTCACCCGGCGGGCGACCCGGGTCCGGCGGTCGATGGGGACGACCCGGTCACCCATACCGGGGAAATGTGCAGAAATGGCGCACGGCATCCTCCCTGGTCAACGGGGACATCGGCGGTCTCGGTATGTGGGAAATTCGGCACCCAGATGCTGACGTTGCGACCGGTGTCATATTCGGGATCCTCACTCGCTCTGCTCCGGGGGGGTCAGCAACGTTCGTGGTTCGAGGCCCCCGCCCCGCCAAGCCGATCGAGCACGTGATGTTCACCTCCTCGACCCTTGTGGCGACTCAGGGGCTTCTTGCCCTATAGAGAGACCCACCTCGCCCACTGCTCGCGCGGGACGAGCGCCCGCCGGCACGAAGGCTGAGTCACCTCCTGACCGCCCTGGCCTTCACCGCAGCAGCCTGAGTAGGTGAGGGCCAGTGATGGATCAGGGGGTGGCCGGGTCTGCCTTATCGGGTCACGGGCCGTTCCTGGAGGCTAGAAGCGGGTCGATCACCCGCGCCCCCCGGTGCCTCGGGCGGCCGGGCTAGGCCCTCGGTGAGGTCCTGGCGAGGGCCGGCCTATGCCCGCGGCTACAGGGACCCGACTGGAAATAGTCCTCAGTGACCATGGTGCGCGGCCCTCGGCCCTTCGTAGGCTCCGAGCAGGGAGGTAGCGGAATGAGACGTATCTTCATGTGGGTCCTGCTGGCGGTGGCTGTCCTGGCCCTGGTGTTCGGAACTGGTGCCCGGTACCACCACTACCGCAATGGATCTCAGCCGGCCGACATGTACGTGCAGCCCGGGGACATGTACGGGCATCCAGCCGACATGTACTAGAGCCCACAAGGGGGCAGGGCCCCTGCTATCTCAGAACCGGATGGTGACCGCGCGGCGCGTCCTCCCCGTGCGCCCAATGGCCCGGGACCGACGCCCGGAACCCAGTGCACCGCGCCGAATGACCTCACTTCGCAATTCAGGCGATGGAGTAGAGGCGCCAGACACCGAAGACCCCTGGCGCGGCCGAGGGAGCCGCACGGCTGGCCCTCGCCGACGCCGACCAGCACGATGAACCCGCGGCGATACATGGGTACTGCTCCAACCCGCTCCTTGACGCGCCAAGGCATCCGAGCTTCTGATCCTGCTGGCGACGAGGCGGGTGCGCGCTGGTCCACCATCACTCCGATCTGAGGAGCTCCGGACGACGGGTTACTCGGACCCACGGCAGGGCGAATGCCGTGACACCTTCTGTGTCAACCCACCCGCCTCTCATGGGCGCTGCAGGGCTGTTTTCAGGCCACCTCCTTTCGGCCGAGTTCGAGTCGCTTGGCGCCACCGTGCCGGGCGGCGTCGTACGGGGTCCGGTCGACCCA
>WNGL01001225.1_pt1 | contig 46121 bp, 42 predicted proteins | sample 5400591 | NCBI WGS metagenome assembly WNGL01 (sample SAMN13153377, study PRJNA577476) | soil metagenome | isolation source: 80 cm soil or saprolite under Garry oak tree replicate 1 | place: USA:California | collected 2016-06-15 | reverse complement strand
AAGGCGCCCGTCTCAACCGAAGCTGAGATCGGCTCGGCAAGCCCGCTGAGATCGTTCCGGATATCTTGCTCGGTCGAGCTTCACGCGTTCTGAGTAACCATGACCGCCAGTCGTCATTTCCAGAGGATTCCGCGGAGTCGCTTCGAGCAAGAGGCAACGAAGAGCCCGAGCGCCGGAGCCATGCGCCAGACGGGCAACAAGCCATGACGCCCACAAGATGAGTGGGATCGCCAACGCGAAGCCGCTTCAAGGCCCCACAGGCCGTAGCCGGCGCCGAGGGCCCGCTGCGGCCACGATCGGGCAATAAATGCGACCTCGACTTCACTCCGAGCACCACAATCGGCTTGGCACTGCTCCCGTCAACGCGAGGACCCATGGTCGGTCGCTCCGAACCGTGTCACAGATGTGTCACGCATTCGCGGAACCAGGAGGACACGGAAGGACACAGAAGGACACGACGGCCTTCGAAATTGCGTACAGGAGGACACTGAAGGAACCGGCGGGACACTGGAGGACACGACGTACGTAGGGTTCGGGACCGTGAGGCCCCGGGTTCAAATCCCGAGCCCCCGACAATTTCTGTATTCGAAACCCGCGATTTTCCGGCGTCGTCCGGAGCCGACGGGTCACAGCCGGGTCACAATTTCCTTGGGAACGATCGCAACCTAGGGGTGCGTATGTGACTGTCGCCGGCGGATTGGAACTCGATTGGCAGCAATCGATGGCTCCGCGGAGGCTTCACGCTGAGGACGCAACGGGCAGGACCGTGAGGCACACGGTTCGAAAATCACGGGCCGGCGCGCCTGAGGGCGCACAGGTCAGGATCGTGAGGCACCCACGTCATTTTCGAACCCGACACTCGGGTGTCGAAACCGTCCAAGCGACGCTGTCAGGCAGACGGGCGGAGTCAGCGAGACTGACCCATCTTGGACTCGAGCACCCGACTATTTTTCGCGAATCACCCCAAAGGTCAGACCGGCCACTATGTACCTGCGGCCGATCACCATCAACGCCAGCGGCAGCGCCATCGCAATCACACCCGAGGCGGCCATGTCGTTCCAGATGATCTCGAACTGCGTGACCAGGCCCTGAACCCCGACCGGAAAGGTTTGCGAGTTAGGTGTGGCGGTCAGGATCAACGCGAAAAGGAACTCACTCCACGCGAATGTGAACACGATGATCCCGGCTGCCATCACGCCCGGGGCGGCAAGGGGAAGCAATATCCGCCAGAAGGCGATCCAGCGACTTGCGCCGTCGACCAGCGCAGCATCCTCCAGCTCGAGTGGAATCTCTTCCAGAAATCCCTTGAGCATCCAGATCGCAAACGGCAGGTTGAATAGCGAGTAGATCCCGATCAAGGCGATTGGCTGGTCGTAGATCTGCAGTGTTCGGACGATGGCGAAATAGGGGATCACGACTGCGATCGGTGGCAGAAAGCGCAGTGACAGGGCCCAGATCAGGATGTTCACGCGCAACCGCGGCGGCACTGGCAGGCGGGTGATTGGGTACGTGATGATCAGGCCCAGCACGAGCGTCACCACGACCGTCGAAAAGCACACCACAACGCTGTTCTTGAGCAGGACCCAGAACCCCCGGTCGATCAGCACGCTCGAATAAGCGGCGAATGTCGGGTTGTGCGGTACGAGGTGCACGGAGCTCGCGAACAGCTCGGCCTTGCTCTTCAGCGAGGTAACGAACAGCCAGTAGAGGGGAAAGCCATAGAGCACGCCTGCAATTCCGAGAGCTAACGCGGCAAGGCCGCTTCGCACAAAAATCGCAGGCGCAAGGGTTCGTCTCATCTTGGCTCCAGCGGGAGCGCCCGCGAGATGAACCGGTAGAGGATGCTGAACGAGACAAGCACAAGCACGGCGAGTGCGGCGGCTTGCCCGGTATCGAAAAACTTGAATTCGACCCGGTACATGTAAAGACTCAGCAGCTGGGTTGTAGTGCCCGGGCCGCCCCCCGTGAGGATGAACACATGGTCGAACACGCGCAGCACGTCTGCCAGCCTGAAGAAGATGATGAGCAGGAACAGCGGGCGCAGGTAAAAGAGATCTATGTACCGGAACTGCGCCCACCAGTCAGCGCCATCGATCTGGGCGGCTTCCACCGACTCGCGCGGCACGGTCTGGAGTCCGGAGAAAAGCACAAGGTAGACGAAGGGAGTCCACTGCCAGATATCGACGCTGGCGACAGCCAGCATGGCGAGCGTCGGATCACCCAACCAGTTCACCTCCTGGTGGATCAGACCCAATCGCTCGAGGATCACGTTCAGCACCCCGTAGCTCGGGGCATAGACCAGTCGCGCCACCACCCCGATTGCGACCGGCGGCACCACCAGCGGCAGGATGGCAAGCACATAGATCGCCGCCCGCAAACCCGTTCGGCGCACCGTGCGATGCACCAATAGCGCAAAGCTTAGGCCGAGCAGGATTTCGATGGGCAGGACAATCACGCTGTAAATGCCGGTGGCACGTATCGCTTCGTAGAGCAGCGGATTGCCCAGGGCTCGGGAGTAATTGCGGAATCCGACCAGCGTGCCGTCATCAGCGCTGATCGACTGGATCACGACCAGGACGAACGGGATCGTGACGATGACAAAGACCGCTCCCAGTGCCGGCAGGAGGAGCAGATAAGCGAGACGCTCGTCCCGGCTCAGCCGGGACCTACCGACCCTCATCGCCTTCGCGGCCATGGGGCCAGTAGGTTCGGCGACGAACGAATCACATCTTCAAGTTAAGAGGGGTAGCCGGCCTGCTTCATGGCAGCTCGAATTTGCGAAGCGGCCGCCGTAAGCGCATCTTTCGGTGACTTGAGCCCGGCCACGGCCTGGTTGACGGCAGTGCCGTAAATCGTCTCCACCGCGTTCCACTGGTCGGTGCGGGGGCGCCAGTTGGGCTGTGCCGCGAGAGACTGCGCCAGCGCCGGGAAGTATGGGTTGGCCTGACCGAGCGTCGCGTCATTGAGCAGGCTGGTGCGCGTTGGGATGCCTCCATTCTGGACGTAGGTCTTCATGTTTTCCGGCTTGATCAACCACTTGATGAAGTCGGCCGCCGCAGACCCGTTGCTCGAACCCTTCGGGATGCCCAGCAGCCAGTTGCCCATCATCCCCAGGCCCTTGCCGCTTGGTCCTTTGGGGATCGGGATGTAAGCCATCTTGCCGGCCACCTGGGAAACTCCCGCCGCCTCGACCACGCCGGTGACCTCGGCCGGCCACGTCGTGGACTGGAACGCTTGCCCGATCGCGATCAACCTGTCGCGGTCGGCGGCATCGGTGTTCTCGGCTCCGGGTTCGGCATATTTCTTGAGTGTCTGGGTGAGGAATGTGATGGCGTCGATTGATGCTGTGGAGTCCAAGACGACCTTCCAGCTGGAGTCGAAGATGTCACCGCCGAATGACCACAGAATCGGCAGGGAGTCGCTGCTTGCCGGGTTGGTGGCTTTGCCGCGGATGACGTAACCGTAGAAGTTGGACTTGTTGAATTTCTGCGCATTGGCCAGGACGTCATCCCAGCTGCCGGGCGCGCTGGGGGCCAGGTCCTTGCGATACATGAACATCTCGACATTGCCCACGATGGTGATGCCATACAGGTGCTGCGACTTGCCCTGCTCTGACGGTGGCACCGGCCCATGCGGTGGCGGCCAGGTGCCAACGTCGTAAACAATGCTCGGGATATCGGAGTCACGCGTAAAGCCGAAGTTGGCGTCCAGCGGCTGGAGCGCGCCCATGGTGCCGAACTTGGGCATCCAGGGATCGTCCATCATGCAAAGGTCGTAGGAGGAACCATTCGCCTGGAAGGTCGTAACCAGCTTCTCGAAGAGTTGGTCGTAGGGAAACTCGACGACTTCGATATTGATGCCGGTCTGCGATTGGTAGATTGGCGCTACTTTTTTGAGCGGGCCGTCTTCCGCGCCCTGGACAGCCGCAACGGTCAGCTTGGACGGTTTGTTGGAGGTGTTGGAGCCGCTGCTGCACGCTTCGAGAATTGATGGGATCGAGGTCAGCATCGCTCCGGCGAATGCGGTGCGTTTGACGAACTCACGCCTGGTGATTCGTTCCATTACAACCTCCTTAGGTTGAACGGGCCGTTTCAAAAGGACTCAACGCGAACCTTTTCGGCCGAATCCTATCAGGTTTCCGACACGCCTCCCGATCATCTCTACTGCGGATTCTCTTCTGGCTCGTCGTACCAACGCACCCGGTCGCCAACCCGGCTGCGCAGCCGCCATTTCGCCGTCTTGGTCGTCGCCTCGATGCGCGCCCACAGCATGTCGAGTCGCTCCAGGATGAGATGCGTCGCGCTCACATCGAGTTTGTACTCCGCCAGATTTTCCTTGCATCGCGCGATGGTTGCCTTGGCGGTGCGCCACAGGCCCCAGTCCCGCGCGCAAAGCTCACCGATGTAGTCAGCCTCGATTCCAAGACCTCCACCTGCCGTCACCTCATGGTGATAAACCAGGTTGTAGATGTCGCGTTGGTCGCGCTCGGTGAGCTCCACGATCTGCAGCTTCGTCGTGAGCAGCTCGGCCAGCGGTACAGTCAGCGCCTCGCGCTCGAGCCGGTCGGCGACGGGAACCTGATGGCACATCACGAATTGGCCCACGAAGACGTCCAGCTTGCGTCCATGCTCCTCGTCGAAGAAAAGAAGGCGCCGCGATCCGTGAAGCGCGTTGAACATCTCGTCCGGCGTGTATCCGGCGCCGACCAGCACGCCCGTGACAGCAGTCCGCGCGCCACGCTTCGCGACGACATCGATGTCGTTGATCGGGCGGGGGAGGAGCGGGCCGCCGGGTGGCGACTGCAGGTAGACGGCGACGCCACCCAGCAGCCGGATCACCACACCCTTCCGGTCGGCGGCGTCGACGAGGCGGCGCGATTCCTCGATGAGCTCATGAACGAGTGGGTCGGGTGGGTTATCCGGCAGTGAAGAGAAAATCGATATAACTCCCGTCCTCGGCGATGTCCACGATAGCGCCGCGGAGCACGTCCGCGGTGTAATCGCTGCCCGGATTGAGGCACATCGAGGAGCCGATCTTCTGGGCCGCCCGAGATTCGTGAATGTGACCGTGCAGTCCCACGACCGGCTGGTGGCGCTTGATGACGTCTCGGACCGCTTTGCTCCCGACGGGCACGATGCTTGGCCGGCCGCCACGGATGACGCGTCGCAGCTGGGCGTCGAGCTCGGCCGCGAAGTCCAGGCCTGAGCCGTAAGGAGGGCAGTGGAAGTTGACCACCACCTTCCGCCCTGCCGGAACGTTCTCGAGGATCTTCTCCAGGCGGTTGCCCAGCTCCTCCTCCGAGTATTCGCGCGCAGTGTTCCAGGGAGTCGGGGTCACGTCGCCGCAGCTTGCCATCACCACCGGGCCGAGGTCGCAGATCTCGGCCTCTGGCGATTCGATGCGCGGCTCCGCCCTGAGAACCGCGTCGATCGCTTTCGGGTCGTCGTTGCCTGGGGTGATGATGCAACGCACGCGCGGCGCCAGGCGCTCCTCCGCCAGCCTGCACCAGCCGCGGATCTGGTCCACGATCGCGCGCTCGAAGGCTGCGTCGAGGAAGGCCGGCTCGGCCTCCATACGCTGGATCTCGGGGTCGCCGGCGACGATCGAATAGAAGCCAAGGCGATTGATCTCCGCGCGCAGCCGCTCCTCCTCGTTGCGCGGCACGGTTACGGGCTCACCGCGGACCTTCGCGCTCAGGCTTCCGTCATGGGAGCGGATCGGCACGAGGCCTTTGCCGGCGATGTCCCCGCCCAGCACCAGCACATCCGCCTCGTACGAATCGGCGGCGGCCAGGAACTTGCGGAAGCATCGGTCTGAGCCGTGGACGTCCGTCGCGAAATAGATGCGGAGGGCTCGCTTGGGGGCACGGCCGAAGAACATGAGCCCTCCGCCTATCCGTTACTCGGGGGGCAGCTCCCGCATCGCAAGACGCAGGTCGATCGACGAGCGTGAGAGCCTCATCTGCCGAGCGATCAGGTAGATGACCGGGCCTGCGAGCAGCACGACAACCAGCGCACCTACCGAGGTGAACGTGAAGCTGCCGAAGACCTCGGGATGGGTGATGATCAGGAGGACGACGATCGCGGCGAGAAGCGTCGTCGCGCCTCCCCAGAGCGCCGCTACCGGGACGCCGGCCATTCGCGGCAGCTCCGTCTGTCCCGGTCGCATTATCAGGTCGGGGCGGCGGTAGGGCAGAGCGGTCGCCGCCACACCGCCGGCGACGATGATGAGTGCGACGAACAGGGCCAGGTTGGCCACGATGTTGGCGAGGTTCACGAACGCGGCCAGGATCGCAAAGGCGATTCCGATGACCACGGCGACGATGATCGCATTCGTCGGAATAGCGTTCCGCTCGCTGATCTTGGCCAGTCCGATCGGCAGCAGGCGGTCGAACGCGAGCGCGAACATGACCCGTGTGACAACGGCGACGAACGCAAGATCTACCGCAAGCTCGGCGGCCGGTACCGCGATTCCGATCAGGATCTTGGAGATCGGATCACCCGACAGAATCAACCCATAGCCAAGCCCACCGGCTGACGACTGGAGGCTGGTGATGGCGCCGTAGGCGGCCGGGTCGCTGGCGCCGAGCTTCGCCTGTGACTGCATGAAGTCAAGTCCGACAGTGCTGCGCATCAGCAACCACACGCCGAGCCACACGACAACGAGCAGCGCGATGCTGATCACGGATGCGTAGAGGTATGTACGGCCAGGGCGCTTGAGCTCGCCTCCGACGTAGTACGCGTACAGCACGCCGTTGTAGTTGAGGACCATGAACGGCACCGCGGTGAGCGAGGCGCCGATCGAGATGCCGAGCGGGATCTGGTCCTTCTGCGCCGCGGCGAGGATGTCGTTGTACGCGTTCGGGTGGTTGCTGAACGAGGCGAGTGCGTTGACGAAGTCCTGGTGCGAATGCGTGATCAGGATCCAGCCGAGGACGAGAAACGCGAGCAGCTGGATGCCAACCAGCGCGAGGATCACCTGAGCGAGCCTACGGATCGATACGAGCGAAACCGCGCCGACGACCAGCAGCATGGCGACGCTGATCGTCGCCACGGCGCCCTGGCTCGTCACGTTTCCGGCCGCGTCGCTGATGGCCGAGCTGTTGAAGGCGGCGCCGAGTGAGGTGAGCATGAAGGGCGTGTACGTGGCGGTGAAGTTCGCGTTCGCCGCGAGGATGTACGTGAACGCGATGCAGATGCCGATGCCTGCCATGGCACCGAGCGCGGGCGAGATGATGCGGGAGAGATACACGTACTCGCCGCCAGCGCGAGGGATCGCCTCCAGGAGGTACTTGTACGCAAACATGGCGACAAGCCAGATCCCCGCCCCCAGCAGGAGCGGCAAGATCATGTCCGCCTGGTTGAACGAAACCAGGCCGGCATTGAAGTTGATGAACGTGTTGACCACCGCGACGGAGGCGAGCGCGATGCCGGTCGCCGCCGGAATGCCCAGCTCTCGCACGAGGCCGGAGGACTGGCGGGTGAAGAGGCCCTGGGCCGCAGCCTTACGTCCCACGGATGAGCTGGGCGTGGTGGTGCTCGCCATGCTTCCCTCCCTTAAACGAGCGAAAACAGGATCAAGACCCTCCAGTTTGGAGCGTTCCAGAACCATAGGCGAAGCCCTGTCGGCCGTCAAGTCACCTCCCCACTTGCTGGGGAGCTCGGCCGCGCAGCCGCCGGGTGGGGAGGTTCAACCCGGCTGCCCGGAGCGCACGGGATCGGATGCCCGCGTCCCGACCACCTCCCCGACCTGAACCCAACGCCGCTCCGCCGCGGAGCGTTCGATCGCTTCGCAGACCGCCTGCACGGCGGCCCCTTGCGCGAAGCCCGGCTCCCAGGGCCCATCCGGCCACCGGTCCAGCAGGTCGCCGAGATGGTTCACGAAGCTCGACCCGTAGCCCACACCCTGACCGATCGGCCACCAGTCCTTGGCGTAAGGGTGACTCTGATGCTCGGCGCGGATGCGGCGCATGCCGTAGAGCTCGGCCCTATCCTGTGCATCGCCGTAAAGCAGCTCGTTCAGGCGCGCGTACTCGAACACGAGCGTGCCGCGATCGCCGTTGACCTCGAGCGTGAGATCGCAAGGCCGGCGCACAGCGGTGCGCGCCATCTCGAACAGACCGCGGGCGCCGGACTCGAAGCGGACGAGCGCCGACGACGCCTCGTCGACGGTGACCTCGCGCCCAGACCTCTCTCGGACGAACGTCTCGGATTGGCCGCTGACCTCGCTGATCGGTCCCGCCATCCACGTCGCCATGTCGATCAGATGACTGCCCAGGTCGGCGATGGTCGTGCCGCCCATCGAGCGGTCGAAGCGCCAGTCGAACGGGATCGCCGGATCGACGAACTCGTCGGACAGCCAGCTCGCGCGGACGAGCCTGACGTTCCCCACCGCGCCCTGGTCGAGCATCCGCTTCATCAGGGAGACCGCCGGCAGCCGGCGGTAGTTGAAGCCGATCGCGTTGAGGACACCCGCCAGCTCCACCGCATCGCGAGCGGCGGCGGCCTGGGCGTACGTGACGGCCAGCGGTTTCTCGCAGATCACGGCCTTACCGGCGGCCGCTGCCGCGGCGGCGATCTCGGCATGCGTGCCCGGGGGCGTGCAGATGTCGACGATGTCCACGTCCGGCCGCCGCATCACCTCGCGCCAGTCGGCGACCCACATTTCGATTCCGTACGCTGCGGCTGCCGCGGCAACTCTGGCCTTGTCGCGACCGCTGATGACGCGCAGGCGCGGCCGAAAGGGAAGCTTCCTCATCAACGGCGCGACGGTGTAGCCGTACGAGTGGGCCTTGCCCATCATTCCGTAGCCGACGATTCCGATCCCGATCTCGGCGCCGCTCATGACGGGGACTTGACCTGGGCAGCGGCGCGCTCTGCAACCGCGAGAGCAGCCGCTGCGTCGCGGGCGCTCGCTCCCTCCAGCGGCCCCCCGTGCACGTGCCGGGCGAAGCCCTCCGCCTGCAAGCGAAGCGCTTCGAAGAACGTATCGTCGGCGGTGGGAGGCCAGAGAAACTTGCACTCCTCGGCGCCCTTGGTGCCGAAGACCTCGACCTTGCACACGTCGCCGAGAGGAAATCGCCTGCCCAGCGAGACGAGCGCTGTGGTTCCGCCAGAAAGCTCGGCCATGGCGTGAGCGCTTTCCGGGTCCCCTGGCCACGGCTGCTCGGCCACGCCTGATGCAAGGGACGTGATCGGGCCGAACTCCTGCCCGACAAGCCAACGCGTCTGGTCGAACTCGTGTACCCCCATGTCAACAAAGATGCCGCCGCTGTGCGCGCGGAAGTTCGAGGTCGGCGGCTCTCCATCCCACTGGAAGTTAGCCACGGAATAGATGTCGCCAAGCTTCCCCGCGGAGATCTTGTCGCGTAGGTCTTTCAGCATCGGCACGAACCGCCGCCAGAAGCCGACCTGGAACGGCAGCCCGGCTGAAGCCACGAGGGCGGCTGCCTGCTCGGCTTCGGAAGCCGTGATGCCGACCGGTTTCTCACACAGCGTAGGCATCCCCGCATCGACCAGCCGCTTGACCGTTGCCAGGTGAAGGTCGCTCGGCACGCAGACGAGCACGGCATCGATCGCGGCCGACTCCAGCATATGGTCGAGATCGGCGTACAGGGCGACGTTGCTGGACGGCAGAGATCGGCGGGTGCTCTCGGCCGGTTCGGCGATCGCGGTCACCTTCACCTCGGTCGAGGCCTCGAGCGCGCGCAGGTGGTTGCGGCCCATGCGGCCTGCCCCGGCAATGCCGAGCTTCAGGCGCGCCACGTGCTTTAGAACCCTCGCGCGGTCAGGTACGCGCGATTGGCGCGCTGATCAGCGGCCGCAGTCCCATCGGGGTCAGGCAGCACGTCCTGCTCGACAACCATCCAGCCTGAATAGGAGTCTCGGATCTCGTTGAGCACGGCGTCGACGTCGAGATCGCCTTCGCCGAGACGGCAGAATGCTCGCCTGCGCCAGATCTCGGTGACCGGCGCCGCTTCGCGCACGATGCCCTCTACCACTGAACGCCGCGCGTCTTTTAGGTGTAGGTGGTTGATCCGCTGCCGCCACTCCCTCATCGCGAGCAAGGGATCACCGCCGCCCAGCAGCAGGTGGCCGGTGTCGAGGCACAGGCCGATCGACGTGAGCTCGAGTACCTTCTCGATCTCCCAGGGCGCTTCGATCCGCGTGCCGGTCTCGTGGTGGAACGTCGGCTCGTAATGGCGGTCGCGGCACAGCAAAACCGCCATCTCGACCCCTTCCGCGAACTTTTTCCAGGTTTCGCCGTCGAACCCGAGCGAGCGATCCGTCGCGGCCTGACCCGGCCGCGACCGGCGCAGGTCGCTGCCGACGTCCGCAAGCGTCGGCTTCGGCTTCAGCCCGTTCTTGGTCTTTGCGGCCTCGAACACGTCGAGCAGCGAACCCAGGTCCCGCAGCGCGGCAGGCATCTTGTCGAGCTCGCTGAACGGCAGCTCGAAAAACCCGCCCGACAGGGAAAGGTTCCGGCGTCGCAGGCTCGAGGCGAGGTCCTCGCCGTAGCCGAAGTAACCGATGGGTCCCAGGTCTATGCCTGCGTAACCGGCGCCCGCTACCTCGTCGAGCACGGTGTCGCCATCGGGAACATCGGGCATGATCCCGACGGTCAGCTCAAATGCCCCGTAGCTGACCGGGGCGTTGGCGATGACGACATCTCGCGCGCCGGTCATGACTGTTTTCCGGGCGCCGCTGCCATCACTGGCTCCGAGGGATTGTCGCGCCGTGCGCGGGTTCGGTGCACTGCGACCACCGACTCACACAGAGCGATGTCGCGCAGCGAATCCTTGCCCGAAGTGATCGGCCGCCGGCCAGTTGTGACGCAGTCATGAAAATGCACCAACTCCTCCCTGAAACTTTCGCGATACGAGGTCACCTCTTCGGTGCGTGATGAGTGGGGCGAGTCCGGCTCGCCCTCCTCGGTGATCAGCATCGTCGGCATGCTGCGGAGGAACGGGGAGGGAAAGGAAAGCGTCACCCTGCGCTCAGGCGCGTAAAAGGCAAACTCCATCTGATAGCGCGCGATCACCGGAAGGTCGACCCAGGCCAGAACGCACTGCGCGGAGCCATACTTGAAGACGGCCGTGAGGCCGGTTTCCCGGATATCGGCGAAGAGCAGGCTCTCCGGCTCCCCCATCACGCCTCGCATTGCGTTCAGCTCATGCACAAGGCTGTCGAGAAGCACATTTCGGTATGCCCATCGCGACAGCGAGTCAGCGTCGGGGAGCGCAGCTTCGACTCGGGCGTTGTCGTCGTCCTTCAACGTCTGCATGAGCGCTTTGGACAGCTGACCTCCGCGGTGGAGGTTGTAGTGCTGGACGTATGGCTGGATCGGCGACTCGAGCGTCGTGATGCGGAGAAGCCTCAGGTCGGCCAGCTTGCGTGACTCTTCGATGAGGCGGGCATACGCAGGGTCGTAGCGCTTGTTGTAGCCGACCATCAGGACCGTGCCTGCTTTCTCGGCGGCCGCGATCATCGCCTGACCTTCCGCAACGGAAAAACACATCGGCTTTTCGACCAGGACGTGGAGTCCGGCCTGAGCCGCCGCGACGGCGATCGAGGCGTGGCTGCCGGAGGTGAGGACGAGCACGGCGTCCAAGGGCCGAGTGAGGAGCTCCTGCCAGGAGTCGTAGTGCTCCGAAACAGCGTACTCGCGGGCGCAGGCAGCCCGGACCTCGTCCGACAGTTCGCACAGCGCCGCGATCTCGAAACGGTCCGCAAGCTCGCGAAGGTAGTGGAGGTGCATGACCTGGGCGATCAGGCCGCACCCGATGACCCCAACCCTCAGCCGGCCGGCCATGTTCACTCCAATTGAGTACTTTGGAACGTTCCATCGACCCTATAGGAAAGGTTCTGCGGTGTCAACACCCGGCCCTCAACGTGTGGAAGTAAAGCGAATCTGTCACCCCCGGCCCTCAACGCTCGCCATCGGCCGCCCGCAATCGTCGCGTCACAGCATTTTGCAGAGCGCGTCCGCTTTCATCGCGGCATAGGAACGGTAGAGGCGCATTCGCAGCGGGCGGTCCGGCCTGTCGATGTGGACATCGCGCACCGATGCGACCTCCTGCGGCGGCCCTGAGAACCGCGCTTCGAGAGCCTCCAGCCGGCGGAGCTGGTCGAGGTCGGGCGGTCCTTCCGCATTGACTTCGTCCGATGTGAGCGCATCCAGCACGGCGCGCGCCAACGGATGGAGCGAGCCCATCGGGCATCACATCATCGCCTATCGTTCGCGCATTACAGAACCACTGATCAAGAGCCGCAGCGGAGCGTTGATCGGCGCGCTTGCGTTCTCGACGCTCGCGACAGGCCTCCTGCAGATTTGCCTTCCGCTGGAGCTCTTGCAGCTCCGCGCAAGCCCTCAGGCCACGGGTGTGACGCTGTCGATGTTCGGGTTCGGCATGTTCGCATTCGAGTGGCTGTGGGGCGTGGTTGCCGACCGCATCGGATACCGCACGCCGCTCATTGCGTCGCAGCTCCTGTATGCCGTGTTCATCGCGTTCCTTTCTCGGGTCGACTCAATCGTCCTGATCGCGGCGAATTACATGCTGGCGTCGGGGATGATGGTCGCGGTCGGTCCGATCGCGCGCTCGTACCTGGGCACCACCCTGCACGCGCGGCTCCGTGCCACCGGCCTTGCGCTGCTCGCCTCGCAGTGGGTCATGGCGGAGGCGCTGGGCGCTGGTGCCGGGGGTGTGCTGATCGACCGCCTTCCCATCCACGAAGTGATGCTCGCGGGCGCTGTGCTGCCCCTCATCTCCGGAATCTTGCTCGCGGTGGTCTTCCGCGGCTACACGCTGGCCGATCACCGCAGCCGTATCGACTTCGATGACCAGGCTGACCAGGACCGGCCGCGTGGAGGCAGGACGGTGATCCGGGTGCTGGCCATCACCGCGGCGCTTGTTTTGCTGATCCAGGTCGGCCTGGGAGGAGAGCTCGCCCTCCTACCGCTGCTCGTCACCAACCAGCTGCAGCTGTCGGCGGCCGCCGCCGGCACGGCGATGCTCGCCGTCGGGCTGATCGGCGGGGTGCTGCTCGTGCCGGGTGGGAACGCCGCCGACCGCTGGGGCCGCAGGCCGGCGATGATCGCCGGCGGCATCATCACCGCGGCCGGCTACGTCGCCTACGCCTTCGCCGGCAACTTCGCGCTCGTGATCGTCGGCGCCGCCGTCAGGGCCGCCGGCGCAGCGCTGATCTGGCCCGCCGCCACGGCCTGGATCGCGGAATCGATGCCGCGTCGACGTCACGCCTTCTACCTCGGTCTTTTCGGCGAATTCGAGAACATCGGTGTCACCGTCGGTCCGATCATCGGTGGCCTCGTGTGGTCGGTCGCGGGAATCCGCTCCGCCTTCTACGCTTACGCCATCGCAGCTGTTTTGGCGGCGGTCGTCGCGGCCCTCACGGTGGGGGCGCGCCGCGCCTCGACGTTACACACGGCTGAGGTGTTGGTCCAAGATTTGAATAACCGTCGATGATTCGCAACCTCATCGGTCCTGACTGGAGGTCTCCGGCGGACGGGGTGGCGTCGCTGCCGGTCTTCAACCCCGCGACCGGGGAGATCATCGAGCACGTCCCGCTGTCCGGCGACCGAGAGGTTGAATCGGCGGTCGCGGCCGCGGCGCAGGCCTACACCGGATGGTCACGCACTCCGGTGATGGAGCGCGTGCGCCTCATGTTTCGCTACAAGGCGGTGCTGGAAGAGCACTTCGAGGAGCTTGCGTCGATCGTCACTCGCCACCACGGCAAGACGCTCGAAGAGTCACGGGGCGAGGTGCGGCGCGGAATCGAGGTGGTGGACTTCGCGTGCGGCGCGCCCACCCTGCTCCAGGGACGCACGCTGCGCGACGTCTCCGGAGGGGTCGACCAGGACCTGTACCGCTACCCGGTCGGCGTCTGCGCCGGCATCCCGCCTTTCAACTTTCCGGTGATGATCCCGCTCTGGATGTTCCCGCTCGCGGTCGTCGCGGGGAACACTTTCGTCCTCAAGCCTTCGGAACGGACGCCGCTGGGCGGCCAGAAACTGGCCGAGCTCTTCCTGGAAGCAGGTTTTCCGGAGGGGGTGCTCAACGTAATTCACGGCGCGCGCGAGGCCGTTGACGCGCTGCTGCGGCATCCGAAGGTGGCCGCGATCTCGTTTGTCGGCTCAGCGCCGGTCGCCAGGTACGTCTACGAGACAGCAGCGGCCAACGGCAAGAGGGTCCAGGCGCTGGGCGGCGCCAAGAACCACATCGTTGTCATGCCCGACGCCGACCCAGCGCTGGCCGTGCCCGCCATCCTCAACTCGGCGTTCGGCAACGCCGGCGAGCGGTGCCTTGCGGGTTCGGTCGCAGTCGCGGTCGGCCGGTCGGCGGACACCCTGCTCGAACCGCTGAGGGACGCCGCATCGAAGCTCGTGGTCGGTCCGGGCGACGACCCGAGCGTCCAGGTCGGCCCGCTCATCAGGGCCGAGCATCGCGACAGGGTTGCCGCCTACGTCGACCAGGGGATCGCCGAGGGCGCGGAGCTCGTCGTCGACGGGCGCCGTGAGATGTCGCGGCCGGGGTTCTTTCTCGGGCCGACGATCCTCGATCGCGTCACCGCCAGCATGGCGGTCGGCCATGAAGAGATCTTCGGCCCGGTGCTGTCGTTCGCACGCGTCGGGACGCTCGATGAGGCAATCGCCCAGGCCAACCAGATGGCACTCGGCAACATGGCGACGATCTTCACGCAGTCGGGCCGCGCGGCACGCGAATTTCGCGAGAGGGTCGAGGCCGGGATGACCGGCATCAACGTGCCGATCGCGCAGCCGTTCGCGTTCTTTCCATTCAGCGGCTGGAAGGGTTCGTTTTTTGGCGACCTTCACGTGCACGGCACCGACGGCATCGACTTCTACACTCGTAAGAAAGTGGTCGTGACGCGGTGGTAGCGCGACGCGAGGTCGGGTACAAGAGCCCGCTCCACCAGATGACGCAGACGACGCCAACCAGCCTGTGGAACGACTCCGCCGACATCGACGAGCTCAACTACGCGATCGAAAACGGGGCCGTGGGAGCCACCTGCAATCCGGTCATCGCGGTGGGGATCCTCAAGAAGGAGATGGCCTTGTGGCGGCCTCGGATCCAGGAGCTGCTGCGCGAGCTTCCGCGAGCGACTGAGGACGAGATCGGCTGGAAGCTCATCGAAGAGATGTCGGTCAGGGCGGCGAAGCTGCTCGAGCCGGCGTTCGCGGCGCATGCCGGGCGCAACGGCCGTCTTTCGATCCAGACAGATCCACGGCTGTTTCGCGACGCCGGCACGATAGTCGATCAGGCGATGCGGTTCAGCGCCCTCGCGCCGAACATGATCGTGAAGATTCCCGCGACCAAGGCCGGCATGGTGGCGATCGAAGAGGCGACGCACCGCGGCATCAGCATCAACGCCACCGTCTGCTTCACGGTCCCGCAGTGCATCGCCGTCGCCGAGGCGGTCGAACGCGGCCTTCGGCGTCGCGAGGCGGAAGGCAAGGAGATACAGTCGATGGGCCCGGTGTGCACGATCATGGTCGGGCGGCTCGACGACTGGATGAAGATCTTGCTCGAGAAGCGCGAGATCTCCGTCGACCCTGGCGTGACCGAGTGGGCGGGGGTCGCCGTCTTCAAGAAAACGTATGCCCTCTTCCGCAGCCGTGGCTACCGGCTGCGGCTCCTCTCGGCGGCGTTTCGCAACCACATGCACTGGAGCGAGCTGATCGGCGCCGACGCGGTGATCTCACCTCCTTCGGCGTGGCAGCGGCGGTTCAACGCAAGTGACATCGAAGTGCGGCCGCGGATCGACAACCCCGTCGACCCAAACGTGGTGGAGCAGCTCCTCGAGCACTTCTCGGACTTCCGGCGGGCGTACTCGGAGGACGGTCTGAAGGTCGAAGAGTTCGACGCTTTTGCACCGACCGTCCGCACCCTGCGCCAGTTCATCGCAGCCTGCACAGACCTCGACGGGCTGGTGCGCGACGTGATGCTCCCAGAGCCCAACTAGTTCCCGACGTGAAGACCGTCAGCCTGACCATGGCGCAGGCGCTCGTGCGATTCCTTTCCGCGCAGCACAGCGAGCGGGACGGAATCGAGCACCGCTTCTTCGAAGGTTGCTTTGGCATCTTCGGACACGGCAACCTCACTGGCGTCGGCCAGGCTCTGGCGCAGAATCCCGAGCTGCTCACCTACTACCAGGCGCGTAACGAGCAGGCGATGGTGCACACGGCGGCGGGGTTCGCCAAGATGCGCAACCGCCTGGCGACGCTGGCCTGCACGACGTCGATCGGTCCGGGCGCGACCAACATGGTCACAGGCGCAGCCGCCGCGACGGTGAACCGAATTCCCGTGCTGCTCCTGCCGGGCGATGTTTTTGCGTCTCGGCGACCCGACCCGGTGCTGCAGCAGCTCGAGACGCCGGGGCGGGGCGACGTCAGCGTCAACGACGTGTTCGTCCCGATTTCGAGATATTTCGACCGTATCCAGCGACCTGAGCAGCTTGTCCCGGCGGCGCTATCCGCGATGCGCGTGCTGACAAGCCAGGCTGACACCGGCGCGGTGACGCTCGCGCTGCCCCAGGACGTGCAGACGGAGGCGTTCGATTACCCAGAAGTGTTTTTCGAGAGCCGGACGTGGCATATCGGCCGCCCGCTCCCCGACCCCGGGGCCCTCGACCGGGCGGCGGGCGTGGTCCGCGTAGCCAAGCGTCCGTTGATCATTGCCGGAGGTGGCGTCGTCTACTCCGATGGGGTGGAGGCGTTGAAGCGATTGGCCGCACGGACCGGAATCCCGGTCGCCGAGACCCAGGCCGGCAAGGGCTCGCTCCCGTTTGACCACCCGGCCGCGATGGGCGGTATCGGCGCGACCGGCACGCTCGCCGCCAACCGCATCGCGGCCGAAGCCGATGTCGTGATCGGCGTCGGCACACGCTACACCGACTTCACCACCTCGTCTCGCACTGCGTTTCAAGACCCGGCGGTCAGGTTCGTGAATGTCAACATCGCCGAGCCCGACAGCAACAAGCTCGCCGGTCTCGCGTTGACCGGCGACGCCCGCGCCACGATGGAAGCCCTTGACGAGCGACTCAAAGGCTGGACGGTGGACGGCCCTTATCGCACTCATTGCGAGCACCTGCGAGTGGAATGGGACCGCGAGGTGTCGCGTCTCTACAGCCTCGGACACTCGCCGCTGCCGGCCCAGTCCGAGGTGATCGGCGCGGTGAACGAGCTGTCGGCTCCAAAAGATGTGGTCGTATGCGCGGCGGGCTCGATGCCGGGCGATCTCCACAAGCTGTGGCGCACGCGCGATCCGAAGGGCTACCACGTCGAGTACGGGTACTCGACGATGGGGTACGAGATCGCGGGTGGGCTTGGTGTGAAGCTCGCGGACCGTTCGCGCGAGGTCTACGTGATGGTCGGCGACGGCTCGTACCTGATGATGGCGCAGGAGATCGTGACGTCGATCCAGGAGCGCGCCAAGCTCACGGTCGTGCTGGTCGACAACGAAGGATTCGCTTCCATCGGTGGCCTTTCCCGCGACAAGGGCACGCGCGGTTTTGGCACGCGTTATCGCTATCGGGTCGACGGCTCGCTGGGCGACGATGCAGCGCGCGACGGCGGCGAGCGGCTGCCGGTCGACCTCGCGCTCAACGCGGAAGGGCTCGGGGCTCACGTCTTTCGCGCCCGCAATGTCGAAGAGCTGCGCGACGCGCTCATGGCGGCCAAGAAAGTCGAGCGCACCGTTGTCATCCACGTGCCGGTGGACCGCTACGAGGGGGTGCCGAGCTACGACAGCTGGTGGGAGGTGCCAGTGGCGGAGGTCGCTGAATCGGACGAGGTCAAACAGGCGCGCGAGGAGCACGAGAGGGGACAGGCGCGCCGGCGCTGGTACCTGTGAGCAGGCTCGTCGCGCGGCGCTCGGTGACGGCGGCTCGTGACGGCCGCCTCGTCGCGATCTCACCGGAGTCGGCCGGTTGGAAATACGTGGGGTTCGAGGTTTACCGACTGGCAGAGGACGCCCGAATCGAGCGCTCGACGGCGGGGCGCGAACTGTGCATCGTCATGCTCTCCGGGCGCGCCGCGGTCACGAGCGGCGGACAGACCTGGCACGACGTCGGTTCACGGCAGAGCGTCTTCGCGGGCACGCCGGATGCCGTTTACATCCCTCCTGGCGGCTCGGTCGCGATCGAGGCCACCACGGATTGCGAGCTCGCGATGTGCTGGGCGCCGGCGGAGCGCCGCGCCGAGCCCGCCCTCATCCGGGCGTCCGAGATCAAGCCGTTCAAACGAGGCTCAGGCCGAACAGAGCGCACGATCCACAACATCCTCATGGAGGACCGCCCCGCGGAGTCGCTGCTGGTCACGGAGGTCTTCACCCCTGGCGGGAACTGGTCCAGCTACCCGCCGCACAAGCACGACACGGACGACCTGCCGCACGAGAGCTACCTGGAAGAGACCTACTACCACCGCACCGCGCGTCCCGACGGGTTCGCCGTGCAGCTGATCTACACCGACGACCGAGCGCTCGACGAGGCGATTCAGGTCCACGACGGAGATGTCGTGCTGGTGCCGCGCGGCTACCACCCGGTCGCCGCGGGACCCGGCTACGACCTCTACTACCTCAATGTCATGGCCGGTCCGACACGCCGCTGGCTGGTCACGACCGACCCTGACCATCGCTGGCAACTGTATTGAAGAAGCTGTAACGTTCCAATCTTGTGAGCCAGACGGTCCGCGCGGCCGTTATGACCGCCCCGGGACACATCGAAGTCAGGCGTTTTCCCCTACCCGAGCCGGAGCCCGGCGCCGTGCTGATGAAGGTCAGGTTTTCGGGCATCTGCGGCACAGACAAGCACACGTACCGTGGCGAGTCGAAGCAGTACGCCGGCACCGACCACGAGCGTGACATCGTCTATCCGCTGATCTGCGGCCACGAGAACGTAGGCGTGATCGAGGCCATAGGCGGGGCCGACTCGATCCCCGACAGCGAAGGCCGGCCCCTACGGACGGGCGACCGGATCGTGCCGGCGGCCAACGTGCCTTGCGGGCAATGCGTGTTCTGCTTGAACGACTACCCCTACTACTTCTGCGAGAACCTGCAGGACTACGGCAACAGCCTGCATGCCGGCATCCCGCCACACCTTTTCGGGGGGTGGTCCGAGTACATGTACCTGCTGCCCGGCACCCCGCTCTTCCGGGTCCCCGACGGACTGCCGGATGAAGTCGCCGCGCTCACGGAGCTCATGGCCGTCACGCATGGATTCGACCGCGCGCGGATGCTCAACGCCGGGTGGGGCGGCAGCGCGTTCGGCGAGTCGGTCGCGATTGTTGGGGTGGGCCCGCTTGGTTTCTGTCACCTGGTCAAAGCGAGGCTCCTGGGGTGTGGGAAGCTGATCGCAATCGACCGCCTGGAATCGCGGCTGCAGCTGGCGCGCCGCTTCGGAGCGACGCTGACGATCAATGCGGCCACGACTACCGAGAAGGAGCGCATCGAGCAGGTTCGCGAGCACACGCACACCGGGCCGGACATCGTGATCGATTGCACCGGCTTCGCCCAGTCGTTTCCCGAATGCCTTCACTTGGTCCGCTATGGCGGGACTGTCGTCGAGGCCGGGACGTTCGTCGACATGGGTCCGGTGTCCATCAATCCGAACGCGGACATCTGCACGAAGAACGTCAGCGTGATCGGCGTGGGTGGGGAGACGGCAACCTCGTACCTGCCGGCGATGAACCTGCTGGCCCGCAACCTCGACCGCCTGCCCGTCACCGAGATCATCACGCACCGGATGCCGCTCGAGCGGGCAACCGAGGCGGTCGAGCTTTCGCAGCGAGACGGGACCATGAAAGTTCTCATGGACCCGGCGATGAAGGCGTGATCGATTCCACACTCACTGAGCGACGGCATCCGACGATCCTCGACGTCGCCTCGCACGCGGGAGTTTCGAAGTCGACCGTTTCCAACGTGGTGCGCGGCCTGCCTGGGGTCTCGGAGTCGACCCGCCGGCGCGTGCTCACCTCCATAGATGAGCTCGGCTACCGTCCCAATGTGCTGGCGCGGCAGCTCGTGCAGCGGCGGACGAGCATCCTTGGGGTGGTCGTCGGCGACCTCGCCAACCCGTTTTTCGCAGAGATGGCCAAGTCGGTCGAGAGGCACGCCGCCGCCCGGGGGTACACGGCCATGTTCTGCAACACCGAAGGGGACAGCGAGAGCGAGCTTGCGGGGGTTGAGACGCTGCTCGAGCACCGCGTCGCGGGCCTCGTCTTCCTTGCTTTCTCAGGTGACCGGCGGACGATGCAAAAGGCTCTCCATCATCAGGTGCCTGTGGTGTTCGTCAGCTGCAGCGCGGACTGGGGCGACGTGGTGTCGGTGGACGACTCGCGTGGCGGCGGGCTCGGGACTCGGCACTTGATCGAGGCCGGCCACCGCCGCGTCGCGTACCTCTCGATCCCTGAGCTGGAGGACCAGTCGGACCGTGCGCGGTGGGAAGGCTACTGCGAGGCAATGAAGGACGCGGGGCTGAGCGCGCCGATGCGCATCAGCTGGTCGCCGCCTGCGGACCGCGCCGTGGTCGACGGGATCGACCGGCCCCTGGTCGAGGTCTTCACCGGCGAACCCCACGCCACGGCGGTGTTTGCGTCGAACGACGTCGCCGCGATCGCGCTCCAGGAGTTCGCCGACCGGGTCCGCATTCGCGTCCCCGAGGACATCTCGATCGTCGGGTTCGACGACGTGCCGATGGCGGGCCTGGCCCGGATCGCCTTGACGACTGTGGCCCAGCCGCGCGATGAGCTCGCCCGGCTCGGCATCGCCACCGTCGCGGACCGCATCGAGCGCAACGTCAAGGGTGCGCCGCGGACCACGCTGGTGGACGTGAAGCTGGTCACTCGCCGCTCGACGTCGCCGCCCCAGGCCGGCCAGGGCTGAACGAACCTCCCGGCAGGGGGTACTTGACGCTTCGGCCGGTCGCCTAGAGAATTACGGAACGTTCCAATGGAACGCTCCAGAGGCCGCCAGATGGCTGCGCGGAGGAGGTGACTATGGCCGTCGCGGGGACACTTGGGCCGAGGCTGGACCGGGAAAGGTTCCAGTGGTCGAGCCTGATCATGCTGGCGCCCGGCCTGGCCTTGATGCTCGTCCTGTTTCTCGGTCCGGTGATCTATGCCTTCTACATCGGCTTCACCAACCTCGCGCTCGTCGGCTCACGTTCGCGCGACTACTCCTTCACCGGGCTGGACAACCTCACCCGGATGCTTGGCGACTACGTCTTCGTCAAGTCGTCCTGGCTGACGATCATCTTCGTCGTCGGCTCGGCGATCGTCGGACAGTCCGTCCTGGGCATGCTTCTCGCGATCCTGCTTCGCAAAGCGGTGGTGCCGATCAGGGTCATCGTCGGGTCGATTGTCATCGTCGCCTGGGTCTTGCCGGAGATCACCGTCGCCCTGGTCTGGTACGCGTTTTCACAGGCGGGCGGCACTTTGTCGATCCTGCTGCTGCACACCAGCTCGAATTATCTGGTGCTCGTCCCGATGCTGATCGTGTCGGTCGCCAACCTATGGCGCAACGTGGCGTTTTCCATGCTCGTGTTCTCGGCTGGCCTCCGCAATCTTCCCTCCGAGGTGCTTGAAGCCGCCGAGGTCGAGGGCGCGTCGGTCTGGAGGCGCTACCGGCTGGTGATCTTCCCCCTGCTGAGGCCGACGATCGTCACCAACCTCTTGCTGGTGACGATCCTCAACCTCTCCGAGTTCACGCTCATCTACGCGATGACCCAGGGCGGCCCTGGTGTCGAGACCACGACGCTTCCGATCTATGTCTACCAGGAGGCGTTCGTATTCCATCAGCTCGGTTACGGCACCGCCATCTCGCTGGTGCTCGTCTTGATCGGCGCGGCATTTTCGCTCCTGTTCGTACGGGCATCCAGGAGCCAGGTATGAGCGCCGTTCAAGCGCGACCCCTTATCGGAGAAAACCTGATCGTGGTGCCCTATCGGAGGGTCTCCGCCGCAGCGCTGGCCGTCAACGTCACGCTCATCCTGCTGGGCTCCTTCTTTCTCCTCCCGATGCTCTGGATGGTCTTCGCCTCGATCGACTCCAACCCCGACTGGGCGATCAAGATCCCATCGCCGACCCTCGCGAACTTCGCGGACGTGCTCGGCCGCCCCGACGCGGTCAGCTCGTTCCGCAGCAGCCTGATCCTGGCCGGCACCACCACCGCGCTCACCACCGTGCTCGCGCTGCTCTCGGCCTACCCGATGTCGCGGATGCACATCCCGTTCAAGCGATCCTTCATGCTCGCGATCCTGTTCGCGTCCGGCCTCCCGGTCTCGATGCTGATCGTGCCCGTCTACCAGATGTACGTCTACCTCGGCTGGCTGGACTCGCTGTACACGACGGCGCTCTTCCTGGCCGCCAGCTCACTGCCCTTCGCGATCTGGCTCATGAAGAACTTCATCGATGCCGTGCCGGTCGAGCTGGAGCACGCGGCTGCCATCGATGGGGCGAGCACGTTCCGGATCATCCGCCAGGTAGTCCTGCCGCTGACGGTTCCAGGGATCGCCGTCACCGCGATCTACACGTTCATCAATGCCTGGGGCGCTTTCATCATCCCTTTCGTTCTGACGTACAGCCCGGAGAATCAGCCGGGCCCGGTCGAGATCTACAACTTCATGGGCTCGCACGGTCTGTTCAAGTTCGGCGACTTGGCCGTCTTCTCACTGCTGTTCTCCTTGCCGGTCATCGTCCTGTACCTCTTCATGTCGCGGTACTTCAGCGGCGCGTTCAACTTCGGCGGCGCGGTCAAGTAGATGCTCAGCGAGGTCCGCTTCGAGGGTGTGCACAAGATCTTTGGAACTGAAACGGCGGTGGAAGACCTGAACCTCATCGTCAATGCCGGCGAGTTCCTGGTCCTGGTCGGGCCGTCCGGATGCGGCAAGACGACCACGCTGCGAATGCTGGCGGGGCTGGAGCGGCCATCGTACGGCCGCATTCTGATCGGCGACAAGCTGGTCAACAACGTCGCGCCGCGCTTCCGCGACGTGGCGATGGTCTTCCAGAGCTACGCCCTCTACCCGCACATGAACGTCTACGACAACCTGGCGTTCGGCATGCGTGCGCGCGGAGCGTCCAAAGACCTCGTAGCGAAGCGAGTCAAGGAAACAGCCGACGTGCTGGGGTTAGGACACCTCTTGAAGCGGCGCCCGTCAGAGCTTTCCGGCGGCCAGCGGCAGCGCGTCGCGCTCGGTCGCGCACTGATCCGGCAGCCGTTGGTCTTCCTCATGGACGAGCCGCTCTCCAACCTCGACGCTGGGCTCCGTGTCCAGATGCGAGCGGAGCTCAGCCGGCTTCACCAGCGCTTCCGTGTCACGACGGTGTACGTCACGCACGACCAGGTCGAAGCGATGACGATGGGCGACCGAATCGCCGTCATGAACAGTGGCCTTCTGCAGCAGGTCGATGCGCCGGAGACGCTGTACGACAACCCGGTGAACAAGTTCGTCGCGGGGTTCATCGGCTCGCCTCGGATGAACTTCGTGCCGGGCCGGCTGGCCTCCTCCGACGGCAGGGCGTCGGTGACGTTTCTCGGTATCACCACGCCGCTCGGGACTGGGTCACGGCTCGCCGCAGGGGCAGCGGACGGCGATGTGACGGTCGGAATCCGGCCGGAGGACCTCATGTGGCGACCGGCGGCGGGTCCTGACTGCACGCTGACGCTCAACGCCGAGGTGGACGTAGTCGAGCCGATGGGCCACGAGGCATATGTGACCGCGCTGTGCGCAGGAGAAACGGTCACATCTCGATTCCCGCCGAGATCCGGCGTGCGGACGCACGAGCGCGTCGAGCTCGCCTTGAATCCTGCGCGGCTCCATCTCTTCGACGCCCAGAGCGGGATCACGATCCTGCAGCGGCCGGTGGCCGCGGCGGTCGAGACGCTGAGGTCCGTGGGGGAGGCGCGGATCAATGAGCCGGCCGAGGGGCGATCGGAGCGCCATGGTCAACCGGAGGCACACAGGGTGCCCACCAGGTCGGAAGAGATTTCTTGAGGAGGTAGTGCATTGAGGAACCCTGGCAAACGGCTCGGAGTCTGGTCGGCGTTGCTGACCTTGATGTCGGTCGCGCTGATGGCCTGCGGAGGCGGCGGCAACAACACCAGCTCCACCAACCTGAGCGACGACATGACGGGGACGATCACCGTCGCGTATTCGACGACGTACGTGTTCGACTCGGACGACACGTCGGTGATCTGGTGGGACAAGGTCAAGAAGGAGTTCGAAGCGGCCTATCCCAAAGCGCATCTGAACCTGCAGGGCTTCAACGGGACGGACGTCGACCTGGTGAACAAGGTCGCGCTCGAGTACAAGAACCCGGCCACGACGCCGGATGTGTTCATGCTGCCATCGGGCTATGTCGGACAGTGGGTCGGCTCCGATTACCTCCTGCCGCTCGACTCATTCGTCACCGACTCGAGCAAGGCGCCGTTCTGGAAATCGTTCCCAAAGGTGATTCAGGACGAGAGCCGGATCAGCGGCAAGGTGTACGCCGTCAACACCGGTGAAAACAACTCCGCCATTTACTACAACACGTCGATGCTCGCCAAGGCAGGCATCTCCGTACCCTGGGCGCCCAAGAACTGGGACGACCTGCTCACCGCCGCGCGAGCGGTGAAGAAAAGCGGGCAGAACGTCGTTGCCTTCTGGGCCCCGGCAGGGACCAGCGCCGGCGCGGGCGGCGTGCTGCAAGGCAGCGCGAACATGGTCTACGGATCCTCGACGCCAACCATCTACGACTACAAGACCAACAAGTGGGTCGTCGACAGCCCGGGACTGAGGGAAGTGTTTCAGTTCTACAAGAGCGTGTATTCGGAAGGCCTCGGCGGCTCGACTTCGGACCTCTTCTCGCCCAAGGCTGTGGGCCGGCCCGTCGTCCTGCTCAAGGACCACCAGATGGCGATCGCCATCGGGTCCAACTGGTTCGCGGACGCGTGGACCGAGCAGAATCGCCACTGGGCGACCGCGGCGCAGGAGGCGAGCGCTGTGCCCCTTCCAACCTCCCACGGCCAGGCACCGGGCAGCGCCAGCACTCTCGGGGGCTGGGCGGTGGCCATCTCCAAGCCGACCAAGCACCCGCAGCTTTCATGGGGCTTGATCAAGATCATGGAAAGCGACGACAACCAGGTCTACATCGCCAACCGGGCGGGCTTCGTGCCGCCGAGCCAGACCGTCGCGCACTCCGACGGCTTCCTCAACTTCGCTCCCCCTTTCAACAAGGCGTTCGGCGATGCGCTCCCGAACTCCAGGCTGGTCCCCTCCGAGCAGGAAGGCTATCCCGCCTGGGTGCAAGGAATCGGCCAGGCGACAGGTCAGATCGCAACGGATCCGAGCACATCGGTCGACGCGGCGATCAAGATCCTGCACGACACCGTGGCCAACCAGGTTGGCGCGGATAAGGTCGAGACTCTGAAGTAAACAACGGATGGCGGGGCGGGCGATCGCCCGCCCCGGCCACATCATCTCGAAGGAAAGGAGCGTCGATCATGTACTCGGGCCCCGTCATCGACTGCGACGTACACCACGCTCGGAGCACCGACGCCGAGCTGATCCCGTACCTGTCGAAGGGTTGGCGCGAGTACATCACCGACCGCGGTCCTGCCGGCAACGTTCCTCTCACCGTGCAAGACGGATTCCCCAACCCGCACGGCTTCATGCGTGCGGACAGCTATCCGGCGGGAGGCGGAGAGCCGGGCTCGGACTATGCAACCATGCGGGACCAACTGCTCGCGGCCTCGGATGTCCGGCGCGCCATCCTGACGTTTGGCGATGACAGCCACCTCGCGGGTCATCACAACCCATACTTCGCCGCCGAGCTTGCGCGCGCGACCAACGACTGGAGCATCGACCGCTGGCTGAGCCAGGATCCGCGGCTCCTCTCATCGATCATGGTGGGCAGCCAACTACCGGACGTGGCGGCAGGAGAAGTCAGGCGCCACGCGGCAAACCCGCGCATGGTCCAGGTGATGCTCGTCGACAACCCCTTCAACCGAGGGTTCGGCCACCCGATCTTCCATCCCATCTACGCGGCCGCGGAAGAGACGGGCCGGCCGGTGGCGATCCACGGCGGGGCAGGCGGCTGGGCGAATCCGCCGAGCACTGGGGGCGGAACCGTCAACACCTACTTCGAGACGCACGTGCTGTGGCCGCAGGCCATCCAGACCCACCTGGTCAGCTTCATCGCGCACGGCGTTTTTGAAAAATACCCGCGCCTTCGGATCGTCTTGATCGAGGGCGGTTCGGCGTGGATACCAAGCCTGCTGTGGCGGTTTGACACTGAGTACAAGGGTTTGCGTCGCGAAGTGCCGTGGTTGAAGCGCCTGCCGAGCGAGTACTTCGCGCGGCACGTCTGGGTGACAACTCAACCGCTGGAGGTCGCGCCGAAGAAGGAGAACGTCGTCGAGCTCCTGGGCTCTATGAACCTCGAGGACCGTCTCGTGTACGCGTCCGACTATCCGCACTGGGACGCGGACGAGATCGAATACCTGACGACCCGCCTTCCAGTGGACTGGCACCACCGCATCTTCTTCGGCAACGCGTGCCGTCTTTACGGTTGGGAGGAGGAGGACCTCGAGCAGCCCGTGGCGGTGGCCGAAAAAGCCGGATGAGGGTGGATGTCGGCGCCGTCTCCGATTTTGAAGATCGTCGCGTACGAATCGTGAACGCCGGCAATCACGAGGTCGGCGTCCTGCGGTGGCGCGACAGGTTCTTCGCCGTCCACAACCGCTGTCCGCATCAAAGCGGCCCGGTGTGCCTTGGCATCGTCAGCGGACGGTTGAGCAGCCAGGCGCCAGGCTCGATGGACCTCGATGATGAAACGCCTGTGCTGGCATGCCCGTGGCACGGTTGGGAGTTCGAGCTCGAGCGTGGCCGCGCGCTGTGGGACCCGAGCTACGCCGTGAAGGTGGTTCCGGTGCGCGTGGAGTCGGGCCGGGTGTTGATCGAGGTCGGCCGGGCGACCGCCTAGCTGTCCTTCGCGCTCACCCTATGAGTGCTCACTGTGTAACGGGCAATCCTCTCCTCGTCGAGCACAAGCCCGAAGCCGGGGCGGTCGGGCACGTGGACGCAACCGTCTTTGTCGATGATGATCGGCTCCTGCAGCATCTGGTCACGCGCGGCCGCGGTCCATCCACTCGGCGGGTCGTGTGGGAACTCGAGGAATGGACAGTTGGGAATCGCGGCGGCGAGGTGCAGATTGGCCATCAGCCCGATCCCATTGCCCCACGTGTGCGGAGCGACTTCGAGGCCCGAGGCCTCGGCCAGCGCCGCGACCTTTCGCATCTGGCCGGCACCTTCTGACAGCAGCGCGTCGGGCTGCAAGATGTCGTAGCAGCCCCGCTCAATCAGAAGCTTGAACTCGTGAAGGCCGTGGTTGTCCTCGCCTCCGGCGATGGGAAGCGTGTCCAGCTTGTCGCGCAGGCGGCGAAGCCCGTCATAGTCGTGCCGCGGCAGAGGTTCTTCGAGCCAGCGCACCTTCATGCGCTCCAACTCGCGGGCCACCGCGAGCGCCGTCGGGAAGCCCCAGCTGTGGTGACCGCCGTGGCCTGGCTCGACGCCGGCCTGGTTCGCGTCGACCATGATCTCGATGCGGTCGCCGACCGCGGCGCGCACAGCCTCGACAACCTTGAGGTCGTCGCGCGGGTCGGCGAGGTGAAAGCGAAACTTGACCGCCTTGTAGCCGTCAGACAGCATCCGCTGCACGTCATCGACGCGCTGCTGGGGCGAGCGAACCTCGGCGGTCGCGCAGTACGCGACGACGCGATCTGAAAAACCACCCCAAAGCCGTGCTACGGGAAGGCCGGCGACCTTGCCGATGATGTCCCACAGGGTCATCTCCATGCAGTACACGGGCGCACCCAGGATCTCGGAGTCCCGAAGCACCGGGACGAGGCGCTCGACGTAGCTCGGGTCCTGGCCGAGAAAGTACGGGGCGACGAAACGCTCGATGGTGATGGCGGCTTCAAGGCCGGCATGAGCGGCGGCGATTCCCACCACGCCGTCGTCAGTCACGACCTCGATGAGGACCATCAGGAGGTCCGGCTGGTTGCGGCCGCGCGCCCATGCGGGGTGAAAATCTCGCTCGAGCGGAAAATCGACGACCCGGCAGGTGATGCTGTCGATCTTCAGCTGCGCATCACCTCGACCAGCAACTGGGCCGACTCGAGCACGGATTGCTCGACCGGGATAAAGGGATCTTCGTACTCGATGCTTATCGTGCCGCTGAAACCCCGGTCCCGCAGCAGCGCTACGAATCGGCCCCACCACTCGCTGTCGTGTCCACGGCCGACCGTGGCAAAGTTCCACGGCATCTCGTCGGGAGGGTTCGGCCAGCGGCTGTCGAGCAGGCCATTGAGGGCCATGCGCTGCGGTTGCAGCGTCGTGTCCTTGCCATGAACGTGGCCTATGACATCGCCAAGTGCCTGGACGATGGCGAGCGGGTCCATCGATTGCCAGAAGAAATGGCTTGGATCCAGGTTGACGGCGAGGTTGGAGCCGAGCTGGCGTATGCGATTGAAGGTCTCGACGTTGTACACATAAGTTCCCGGGTGCAGCTCGAAGCAGATGAGCAGCCTGGGGTGCTCGCGCCGGGCGAATGCCGACAGCTCGGTCCAGTAAGGGGCGACTCGTTCTCGCCACTGCCATTCCGAGATTCCGTCGAGGTCGGGGAGCCAGCCGCCGCCCGAGAAATGTGGCGCAACGCGGTCCGAGGCGCCGGCTCCGGGACAGCCGGACATCGCGACCACCCGATCAACCCCGAGCTCTGCCGCGAGGCGGATCGCGTTGCGGAGATCGGCGTCGTGTCGCTGCGCGAGCTCAGGGTTGGGGTGAAGGGGGTTGCCGGAGACGTTGAGCGCGGAGATGCCGAGGCCGGCATGTTCGACGGCGCCTTTCAGGCGGCTTATCGCGTCAGGGTGGCCGAGCAGCTCATCGGGCGGGCAGTGCGGGACCGGCGAGTAACCGCCGACCCCCAACTCGAGGTCCTGGAGCAACCCGGTCTGGGCCGCCCACGCGGCGACATCGGCCAGGGTTCGGTCGGGCATCGCGTCTGTGAAAAGGCCAATCCGCAAAGCAGTTTTGGAGCGTTCCAAAATCGCTCGTCAAGGTATGGCTTGGAGGTTCCTTTTGTCAATCAGCCCTTCCGACGCGCTCGACAGTGCAGCGGTCGATGAGCTCCTGGTCGAGCTCAAAGCCAAAGCCCGGCTTATCGGACACGGCGAGAAAGCCCTCGTCGTCGATCCAGGGTTTTTCGACCAGCATCTGGCTGAGCGCGGCGGCAGGCCACCCCGGTGGGTCGTGGGGGAACTCAAACCACGAAGAGTTGGGGATGGAGGCGGCCAGGTGCAGGTTGGCCAGCAGGCCTACGCCGTTCGTCCAGGTGTGGGGCGCGACCAGTCGGCCCGCCGCTTCCGCGAGGGCCGCTATCTTGCGAACCTGGTACACGCCTTCTGAGAGCACGGCGTCCGGCTGGAGGATGTCGTAACAGCCGCGGTCGACCAGGAGCTTGAACTCGTGGACACCGTGGTTGTTCTCGCCGCCCGCCAGCTGCAGGGTCCCGAGCCTGTCGCGCAGCCGGCGCAGGCCGTCATAGTTGTGACGGGGAAGCGGTTCCTCGAGCCACTCCACATCAAGGCGTTCGAGCTCCAGCGCGACCTCGACCGCGGTGCGAAAGTTCCACTGCTGGTGTTCCTCGAAACCGGGTGCGAGCCCCGCCTGGTTCGCGTCGACGAGGATCGCAATTCGACCTCCAAGTGCATTGCGGATGGCTTCCACCACCCTGATGTCGTCGCGAGGATCGGCCGAGTGGAAGCGCAGCTTCACCGCTTTGAATCCTTCCTCCAGGATGCGGTGACAGTCGTCGACCCGCTCCTCGGGAGATCGCACTTCTCCGGTAGCGCAATACGCGGGGATGCGATCCGCAAAACGGCCCCACATTTTCGACACCGGGAGCCCGGCAGCCTTGCCCGCGATGTCCCACAACGCAATCTCGATGCAGTACACCGGAGGCCCAAGGATCTCCGCATCCCTCAGGATCGCGGTGAGCTGCTCCGGCGCGGCCGCGTCGCGGCCGATGAGATGCGGCGTCACGAAACGGTCGATCGCGATCGCCGTCTCCGACCGTGCCTCGGCGGCGGTGACGCCAACGAGTCCGCCCGCGGTACGCACCTCGATCAGCGTCATGAAGTACGAGTTCTGCACCTCCCCCCGTCCCCAGGCCGGGCGGAAAGGCGCCGGCAGTGGAATGTATAGGACGCGCGAGGTGATTGCTGAGATCGTGGTCGAGCTTGCCACTGACAGCTGGTGGTGGTTTTGCGTTTCGTCCATTCACAAACCTGGGTCCCGGCTCCCGGGCGGCGGTGCCGGGCTAAGGGCGACCGTAGTGGTAGTCAGCACGTAGCAGCGGTCGAGTCGCCCTGGCGCTCCGGGATCGCGGACGCCTTGTGATGTTGCGAGGGTGGCCATCCGAAAAGAATCGACCGGCAGATTACTTGAGTCGGCCGAACACTCGGTGATATAGAAAAAGTCTGGATTAGCGCTACTTCTCGATGGGAGTGTCAGTCAAAATCCTGGGAGATCAGCCAGACTTGGAACAAGGCGCTCAGCCATCTTAGAAGTACTCGTCCGGCAAACCACCGTTTGCCAGCTGCGGACTGCTGCACGGATAAATCGGCCGACTCGGTCGGCTCAGACGCGGTTGCATTGGGATCTGAGACTCGACTGAAATCTCCAAAGTGTGAAGTCGTCCATATGTCAAACTCCGGCCACAGCATACGCTTCGATGTGCGGAGCGTTCGGGGGGGCCTAGTTGTGTCGAACCCTCAGCCTGGGGACCTGCCGTGTAGTAGTTTCTGTAGTAATCCGGCGGAAAAACAGCGTTGAATGACGATGCGGCCGGACCGTCTGACTGACAATTCGTACTGAAATCGATCGTTTCGGGCATTCCTGGACGAGAGTTCGCAGAGTTCGGGACCGTGAGGCCCCCGGGTTCAAATCCCGGGCCCCCGACCAATTTTTGTATTCAAATCTGCGATTTCTGGGGTTGCTTGAACTGCCCTGGGTTTGATGGAGGCTCCGTTCTTTGGGAGGATGGAGCCCATGTCAGCATCGAAGAGCGCCACGGCGTGGTGACGCGGATCGCCGTTCAGCTGGGGCTCGGTTCGGAAACCTTGCGTCACTGGGTCAAGCAGGCCGAGATCGATAACGGTCAGCGACCTGGAGTGACGACCAAGGACCAGCAGCGAATCATCGTGAATCGCCCTGAGTTTCTTGGAGACTTCCCGGTTTGGTTTTCACGCAACGGCTGACGCCGCGCGCTCCTGATAGTAGGTGGACTCGAACTCTGCTGGGGGCACATCGCCGATAGAGCTGTGGAGGCGGCGCTGGTTGTACCACTCGACCCAGCGCGCCGTCGCCAGCTCGAGCTGCTCGAATGAGCGCCATGGACGTTGCTTGCGGATGAGCTCGGTCTTGCAGAGGCCGATCACCGATTCGGCCAGCGCGTTGTCGTAAGAGTCGCCGCGCGAACCGGCGGAACAGACCGCGTCAGCGTCGGCCAGGCGCTCGGTGTAGCGAATGGCGAGGTACTGAACGCCGCGGGTCGGAATGATGGACCAGACCCTTGAGGTCAGTCCTACCTCGTGACCAGATCGCCATCTCCAACGCGTCGAGGGCGAGCTCGGCTCGCAGAGTGGTCGAGACCTTCCAACCAACGATGTAGCGGCTGAAGACGTCGGTGACGAAGGCCGTGTAAGCGACACCCGGCCAGGTGCTGACGTAGGTGAGGTCGGCGACCCAAAGCCGATTCGGTGCAGTCGCACTGAAGTCGCGGTCGACCAGGTCCGCCGGCGGTGAGGCAACCGAGGATGGAATCGTGGTCCGCCAGGTCTTGCCCCGGACCGCCCCTTCGAGTTCGAGTTCAGCCATCAGTCGACCCACACGGTCGCGACCGACCTCGATGTCCTCACGTCTCAGCTGCTTCCAGACTTTCTCGGTGCCGTAGACGTCGAAGTTCTCCTCATGCACTCGAGCGATCTCGACTTTGAGTTCGCCGTCGCGACGCTGCCGCGCCGAGGGTGGCCGGGATAGCGCCGCGTAATAAGTAGACGGGGCGAACTGCAACGTGTCGCAGATCGGCTCGACCCCGAACCTTTCCCGGTGTTCGTTAATGAAGCTCACTAATTCGGCAGTCGAGGGTCGAGCTCCCTCGCGAAGAAAGCCGAGGCCGCCTTGAGGATCTCGTTGGCTCGCCGGAGCTCACGAACCTCCTTCTCTAGCTCAGCGATTCGCTGCTGGTCCTTGGTCGTCACTCCAGGTCGCTGACCACCATCGATCTCCGCTTGCTTGACCCAATGACGAAGAGTTTCTGACCCGAGTCCCAGCTGGACCGCGATCCGCGTCACCACGCCGTGACGCTCACCGGTTTCCTTCATGGTCTCCTGGACCATCCGGACCGCTCGCTCCCTCAGCTCAGCTGGATGTCGGTGTCCCGATCCGTGCTTCGGCGTCTGCTGCTTCGATGCTGCCATGGGCTACATCCTCCCAAAGAATGCAGCCTCCACCAAACCCTAGGGCAGTTCAGCCCCCGACCAATCAACTGAACCCAAATTCGCATTCGCGAACCTGAACTCGGCTCGAATTGGAGGGGCCTCACGGTTTTCAGCCGTGCGCGATTGATCCCGATGGGTCCGCGAAGGGCGCCTGATGTGGTACTTCATGTAGTAATCCAGGCGCGCGAGGTCGAAGCTCTCAAGCACTCCCCGCGTGGGCGACCCGCCGGCCGAATCGACAAGCTTTATCGGGCGCCGGAGCGAGCTCGCCGAGATCAAAAGGAAGCTGACCCAGGCGCGGCTGGTCAGCCTCGTCGGGCCCGGCGACTGAGACATCGAGACTGCGACCATCGGAAAAGCCTCACCGATCCGAGGAGGCTACCCAGCTTGCAATCTGTGCACGTGAGTTGAACCCGAGCTTGTTCAGGATGGAGCGGACGTGGCTGTCGACCGTCCGCTCCGAAATGAACAGCCGCGCACCGATCTGCTTGTTGCTCAAACCCTCGGCAACCAGCTTTGCAACGTCAGCCTCTCGCTTGCCGAGCAGTCCTGCGCCTTCGCCATCGGCGGTCAGGACCTCGGCAGGTTCACCGAGCGCCAGGCGTAGCGCCAGCTCGCGGCTCAGGTGCTTTCCTGCCTTGTATTCAGCCTCGAACTTTGCCCGGCCGAGCACCGCGATCGCGGATTCTTCGGCCTGGGCGAGGAATGGCGCCATCGGCAACATGATGTTTGCTCCGGCCCCGATGCGAACCGACTCGGCCGCTCCGAACAGCTGCGCCGCGAGCGTTGCCTGTCGAGAGCCCGCGGCAAAGTAGCCGAACGCAACCAGCAGGTAGGACTGCAGGATGCGGTCATCGATCCGTTGTGCGGCGCGCAGCGCCTCGACGTAAAGCGGCTTGGCAATGTCCAGCTGGCCTTCGATCATGAAGCTGAAGGCCAGCTCCATCAACATGACGTCAAGCACGTACAGGTCGCCGGTTTCTCGACTTATCCGAACTCCTTCTGACGCCGCCGTCCGGACCACCTCGAGGTCGCCGTCGAACATCGCATTGAGCACCTTTGCCTGCAGGACCGACGACCTGGCAGCAGGGTCATCGACTCCGCCCGCGGCAGCTTCGGCTTCCTTGAACAATGCTGCGGCGGCAACTCGGTCGCCGCCGAAAGTCGCGGCCACCGAGCCCATGGTCAGCGCTTGGGTCAGCATTGAGTTGTCACCGAGCTCTCGCGCCGCCTCCGCTGCGCGGTCGAGCCACGGCACGGCGGTCAGTGGATCCGCCTGGAGCACGGCCAGGAATCCACGCAAGAAGGTTGCCCACGCCAGGGACAGTCGATTGCCCTGCCCATGCGCGAGGAGCTCGTCGAGCCAGCGCGCCCCCTCTGTGGTCCCGCGTGTGATCCAGAACCAGCCGAGCGAAGTCACCAGATCGACACCGCGCGCGTAGTCGCCGCGGCTGATGCAGTGGCGCATCACCGCCCGCAGGTTGTCGATCTCGAGCTCCATCCATTCGAGCCACTCGACGAGTCGATATCTGGCGGCGGCGCCCGCCGGCAAGCAGCGCGACCAGTAATAGTCGATGCACCTCTCGCCCAGGGCCTCTTCCTCGGCAGCGTCACGCAGCTTGAGAATCGCGTACTCGCGCATTGTCTCGTGCAGGCGAAAGCAGGCGACGCCGTGCACTTCCTCTTTGATCACCAGCGACTTGTCCACCAGCGACGACAGCAGATCCAACGGATTGGGCAACCCCTCGGCGCTAACGCCATCTACGTCTTCCAGCGTGAAGCGGCCCGCGAACACGCACAGCCGCCGGAACAGGGTCTGCTCCTCGGCTGAGAGCAGGTCGTAGCTCCAGTCGATGGTTGTCTGCAGCGTCTGGTGGCGGGGCAGGGCGCCGCGACCGCCAACCGTGAGGAGCGCAAACCGGTCGGTCAGGCGGGCGAGGATTTGCTCAATGGAGAGGACTCGCGTTCGCACCGCGCACAGCTCGATCGCCAGCGGGAGGCCATCGAGGCGGCGGCACACGTCCGCGACGGCGGCCTGGTTGGAGGCACTCAGCTCGAACGTTCCCGAGGCTGCTCCCGCGCGCTCCGTGAACAGCATCACGGCTTCGTTCTGGCGCAGTTGGTTCAACGGCTCGGCGGCGTGGGCGGCCGGCAGCTTGAGGGGCGGGACCGGAAGCAGGTGCTCGCCAGGGACGGACAGAGGCTCCCGGCTGGTGGCGACGACCCGGACGCCCGGCGCCGCCGTGATGACCTCGCTGACCAGCTTCGATGCCGCTCCCAGCAGGTGTTCGCAGTTATCGATAACCAGCAGCAGCTGCTTGTCCTGCAGATAGGAAAGGAGGAGGTCGAGAGGCTCCGTCGCCGTCTGATCTCGCAGGTCCAGCGCCGCCAGCAGGGCGTTGGGAACCAGATCGGGATCTCGCACCTCGGCCAGCTCGACCATCCATGCGCCGGCGGCAAAACCCCGCGCCAGGTCAGTCGCACCGCGAATCGCGAGCCGAGTCTTGCCCACACCGCCGGGGCCGACCAGGCTGACCAGGCGGGCCGTCGTGAGCTTCTTCCGGAGCTCGGCAATTTCGCGTCGCCGGCCGACGAAGCTCGTTGCCTCGGCCGGTAAGTTGCCCTTTCGGCGGGTGGGCCTGGCCATGGTCAAACGCGACGTTACTACCCAGGCAAGCTAGGGCAACGCCAGGTGCCAAATCGGCAATTTCACGGATTCCAGGCGTCCTTGCGGTGCCTAGCCTGACGACACATGGCTGACGAGCTGGAGGTGCAAAGCGTGGACATCACCTTTATCGGTGCTCCGCCGGTCCGCCAGATCGAGCGCGCATCAGGGGTAACCGAGGTCGAAGTCGACGGCTCGGTTCTCCGCTGCACCGTTTCCGGCAGCTTTCAGCCTTTTCTCGAGGCGCTGCGCGGCCACGAGGTCGTGAGCCTCACCTCAACCCCAAAGGAGTGAACACGAATGGTTAGCAGTTATCCGGTTCAGTTCGACGTCGATTTTCCCGAACGGAAGCTCGACCGGCTCACGACGGCTCTACGCCTCATCGCGGCGATACCGATCGTGATCGTTCTCAGCCTGCTGTCAGGTCAGACCCTCAACGACGACAACAGGAACACCCTGGTGATCGGTGGGGCGGCCGTGTTCCTTCCGCTCGTATTGATGCTCGTGGTCCGGCAGAAGTACCCGCGGTGGTGGTTCGATTGGAACCTCAACCTGCTGCGGTTCTCGAACCGAGTGGCCGCGTACCTGGCGCTTCTCGACGACCGCTATCCGTCAACCGATGACGAGCAGGCGGTTCACCTCGACTTCCCGTATCCCGACACCCACCAGATGAACCGCTGGCTGCCCCTGGTCAAGTGGCTGCTCGCGATCCCGCACTACGTCGTTCTGTTCTTCCTGTGGATCGCTGCGCTGGTGTCGATCGTCATCGCCTGGTTTGCGATCCTGTTCACTGGCAGCTATCCGCGGAGCCTCTTCAACTACGTGGTCGGCGTGCTCCGCTGGAACAACCGCGTGATGGCTTACGCATTCACGCTGGTGACCGACCAGTACCCGCCGTTCAGCCTGCGCTGATTCGATGAAGGCAGTCGTCTGCGACAGGTACGGGCCGCCTGAGGTGTTGCACGTCGAGGATGTGCCGCGGCCCGTACCGGCGGCCGATGAGGTTCTGATCAGAGTGCGCGCGACGACGGTCACGCGTACCGACGACGGAATGCGCAAACCGTATCCATGGTTCGGTCGCCTGCTCGGCTACGGACTGCGCCGGCCTCGGCGCAGGATCTTCGGCGTCGAGGTCGCCGGAGTGGTGGAGGAAGTTGGCGCCGCGGTCAAGGAGTTCAAGGCAGGCGACCGCGTGTTCGGCCACAACTCATGGCGCTTTGGAGCTCATGCCGAGTTTGTGTGCATGCAAGAGAGCGCGGCTCTGACGCAGATGCCGGTGAGCGCGAAGTTCGAAGAGGTAGCGCCGCTTTGTGACGGACCGATGATCGCTTTGAAGTATTTGAAGGCGGCGAACGTTGGGATGGGCCAGAGGATCGCCGTCTACGGTGCGTCCGGGTCCTTCGGAACGGCGTGCGTCCAACTGGCCAGGTACTTCGGTGCGCACGTCACCGCGGTTTGTAACACGAGGAATGTCGATGTCGTCAAATCGCTCGGCGCCGATGAGGTGATCGACTACACGAAGCAAGACTTCACCAAGACCGGCGAACGCTACGACGTGATCATCGACGCGGTCGGCAAGCTTCCGTTCAGTCGCTGCAGCAGCGCGATGACACACCGCGGCGTGTACCTCCCGAGCGATCACCTGCGCAATCTCGCGCTTGTCGCGTGGACTTCCCGGAGACCTGGAAAGAGAGTTGTGTTTCCGATTCCTCCGCAGTACGCGAAGAGGGATGCGGAATTCATCAGAGGTCTGTCCGAGGCGGGCAAGTACCGCGCGGTCATCGACCGCTGCTACACGTTGGACCAGGTGGTCGAGGCGACGAGATACGTGGCCTCGGCGCAGAAGACTCGAAACGTCGTGCTCATCGTCGGAGGTGAGGCACAGTGAAAGCCTTCGTCTCTGACCGGCCGGGTGACATGAGACTCGAGGACGTCGATCAGCCCACGGTGCCGCACGACGGCGTGCTGGTGCGCGTCTACGCGTCCGCAGTGAACCCGGTGGATCTCTTTCCAACGAGTAGAGCGGGATACACGATGCGCCGCTTCGGCCGCGAACCGAAACGCGCGGTGCTTGGCACCGACTTCGCAGGCATCGTTGAATCGGTCGGAAAGAGCGTCTCCCGGTTCCATCCAGGCGACCGGGTATTTGGTGCCAAACGAGGAGCATTTGCCGAGTATCTCTGCGTTCCGCAAAGCGGCCCGGTGGCGATGCTTCCCGCCAACATCTCGTTCGAGCAAGCCGCGGCCGTCCCGATTGCCGCCGCCACCGCACTCCAGGCGGTGCGCGACCACGGGCATGTCCAGCCGGGGCAGAAGGTTCTGATCAACGGCGCCTCGGGCGGCGTGGGCACGTTTGCGGTGCAGATCGCAAAGGCGTTTGGGGCCGAAGTGACGGGAGTTTGCAGTCCGAGCAAGGTGGAGAAGGCGCGATCGCTAGGCGCGGATCACGTCATCGACTACACGGCGGTAGACTTCACTCGCAACGGTCTCCGCTACGACGTTCTGCTGGACATAGCCGGGAGCCATTCGCTGTCCGAATGCAGGCGCGTGCTCGAGCGCAACGCGACTTATGTGCTGGTCGGAGCATCGGCGATCCAGCATTCGAGCAGCTGGCGGGCTCTGTCCCGCTTCGCTACCGTCCGATTCGAATCGATTGGTGCGAGCCAGAGCGTGGCGATGTACATCACCAAGATGACTCAATCGGACCTGGAGGTCCTACGGGATCTCCTGGTAGCTGGCAAAGTTACGTCCGTGATCGATCGCTGCTACGAGCTGAGCGACGTTTCCGAGGCCTTTCGTTACTTCGAGGAAGGACACGCGAAGGGAAAGATCGTGGTTAGTGGTATTGCGTGAGCGAGGAAGAGCGAGCCGCATGGTTGGCCCTCATCGAATCGTCCAGAGAAACGGGTATCGATTGGAACAACCCGAACCAGCCGAAGCCGTGGATGTACTTCTCAGGCTCGCCTCGAGTGAGCTATCGGAGGCTGACTTCGTGGACTGGCTTCGCCCAGGCCTCATTCGGGAGGATTGGGCAGTCGGGGATTTCGTGTAGCACCTCATGTAGCAATCCAGCGAAGAAATAACCCCAAATCACCACTCCGCCGAGAGGTGGCGCGACCACTTCGAATAGAAATCGATCGTTTCCGTCAACTCTGGACGAGAGTTCTCAGAGTTCGGGACCGTGAGGCCCCGGGTTCAAATCCCGGGCTCCCGACCAGTTTTGAGTTCAAAACCCGCGATTTCCGGCGTCGTCCGGAGCCGACGGGTCACAGCCGGGTCACAATTTCCTGGGGAACTATCGGAACGCAGGGGTGCGGTTGGTTACTGTCGTTGGCGGAACTGAACTCGCTCGGCAGCAATCGATGGCTCCGCAGAGGCTTCACGCTGAGGACGCAACGGGCAGGACCGTCAGGCGATGCTGCTCGTTGACTGGGCCGGGCGTCTAACCAACCGTCGCCTGAATCTCGACTGTCTGGCCTGGCGGCGCGACCACGACGTCGATTCCTGGACACATGCGGCGGCACGCTTCGACGAACCGCTCAGGTCCCTTCGCGTACGAGATCAAGAAGCCGCATCGGTACGCCGTTGTAATACGTCATGACGATGATTTCTGAAATCGGCGAAGCCTGATGCAGCTCACGGAGGATCCTAGGCATTATTGACTGGCCGGGGCCGGGAAGAAGTAAGCAGCGGCCAGCGCCCCGAGCACCAGGGTCCCCAGCGCAATCGCAATCCGTTTGCGGCGGCTCCCCCGGATGAGGATCTCGTCGTAGCTACCGTCCAGCGGGATGCCAATCGTCATGCAGACCGATGTGATCTCGTTGAGGTCCCAGTAGAAGCTCGACACGATGAAGAGCTGGGACCCATCATGCCCAACGAAGACGATGCACGCGTTGAGCGAGTACAGGGTGCGAACGCTGAACATGTAGCCCTCGGCGACATCGGACACAGGCCATCGCTTCACACGGCCGAGCCAATCGGCTTTCATGATCGACGAGCGGTCCGCCAGGACGCGAGTGTTCCTGGCGGTCAGAGCCCAGCGGATGCATATGGCGACCACAAGAACGCCGTCGCCGATGAGGGCGATCGACCTGCGCTGCGGGTTGAGGAACGGCGTGATGGATATCAGAGCCACCATTCCGATCACGATGGGTAGCAGCAGAGCCTCACGCATCTTCGGCTTGATCCGCCATCCGACAGTGCCGCCAGGCACGATCCCCTCGAAAGCACCCAGGCTGATGCCGGGTTCGTCGTCCAGCGATCGCCGCACGTTGGCCTGGGCCGTCACCAGTCTGGGACCGACCACCCAGGCGACGGCCATGGCTGCGGCCGCCCAGATGAGCAGCGAGCCGGCATAGCCCATTCCGGCCGCGCTTGCGAGGGGACTCTCAGCGGACGGAATGCTGTCGTGACCGATGACCACGGCGACCACGTTTCCGACGTACCACTTGACGGTGACATCAGCTCCCGGTCTCACCTTCGTGGACTGCGATGGGGAGGGGGTCAACGTGGTGTCGATCGTCGTCCCCCGAGTGTCGATGACGACACGGTCCTCCTCACCACTGCTGGTCTGGTCGACCTTCACTGATCGGATTACGCCTTGACTCAGCTGGTAGCAGTTGGCGCTGGTGGAATCCGAGCATTCAACCGCCGCGTGGTAGGTGGCCGCGACGCCGGGCTGGGTCATCGCGACAGCCACCAGGATGATGCCCAGGCTCAGTACGAGAACCAGGACCAGCAGACCCCAAGTGGACCCCTTCACGAGTACGGGGCAGCATAGCCGTGTCCCGTCAGGATCCGGTAGCCGCGAATTGCAAGCTCGGCCGCGCCATACACGGCGACTACTAGGTGCAGGGCCTCCCCCGGCCCCCGATTTCCATGGACACTCGTTTGGGAGATAGGCTCCCTTTGAAAGGAGGTGTCCGTGAGATCCCCAGCAGACGTCTCAGCAACCGACCAAGACCGCGGTCGCTACTCGGCGCGGCGCAAAACCAAAGCCATCCTTCGATTGCTCCGAGGTGAGGACATCGACGTCATCTCTCGCGAGCTCGGCGTCACGGCTGCCACAGTCTCCGGCTGGCGTGATCACTTTCTTGCCGGCGGGCAGGCGGCGCTGAAGACGCGACAGCAGGAGGAGCATGAAGATGAGGTTCGTCGTCTGAAGGCCAAGATCGGCGACCAGACGATGGAGATCGAGCTGCTCCACGAAGAGGCCCGGAGGCTGAAGCAAAATCTCCCTTTGGCATCCAGGAGGTCGAGGACATGAGCCAGACCGTCTCGCCTTCCACCGGTCGTCGCTATGGTCTGGCGTTGGTCTGCCGGGCGTGGGAGATGTGTCGCTCCAGCGTCTATGGAGTGAGAGCTCGCCAGGCGTCGCTGCGTGTTGAGCTCGGCAAGCGGGGGCCGAAGACCGAGCTGAGCGACTCGCAACTGACCGAGCTAATTCGACAGACGATCACGACCTCGCCCTGGCTGGGCGAGGGCTACCGCAAGGTCTGGGCGCAGCTTCGCTTCCTGGGCGTCCGGGTCGGCAAGCGGCGGGTGTTGCGGCTGATGCGACTGGCCAACCTGCTCTCGCCCTCGCGAACGTTCAAGGCGGCAGTGGTCAAGCCTCACGACGGCAGGATCACCACCGACCGACCGGACCAGATGTGGGGCACTGATCAGACTGGCGCCGACACCGGCGAGGGCCACGCCTGCATCTTCATCGCGGTCGACCACTGCACCGCTGAGTGCATGGGGATCCACGCCACCCGCCGAGGGAATCGTTACGAAGCGCTGGAGCCTCTCCGTCAGGGTATCCATGTTGCCTTCGGCAGCTACAGCCACGAGGTCGCGCTCGGGCTCAAGGTCCGACACGATCACGGCAGTCAGTTCATGAGCGACGACTACCAGAAGGAGCTGGAGTTCCTCGGCATCGAATCCAGCCCCGCATACGTGAGGGAGCCAGAAGGCAATGGGGTCGCGGAACGATTCATCCGCAGCCTCAAGGAGCAGCTGCTGTGGGTGCGCTACTTCGCCAGCATCGAAGAGCTGCGACTCGCGCTACTCGAGTTCAAAGAGAAATACAACCGCCAATGGATTCTGGAGAAGCACCGCTACCGCACGCCGGCCCAGGTCCGCGCCGACTTCGACGTCAGCCTCTTCCGGGACCGCGGCCACATGGCGCGAGTTCCTCATCTCCGACCGCGACGAGTCCTCGGCCGTAGTACAACCGACCTGGGCCGGAGCCAGGGCATTACAGTTCCGAATCTTCGAATCTCCAGAGATCGTGCTAGGGTAGCCGCTCAAGAGAATCTTCGACCTGGAGGCGACCAAATTGGCGCAGCTTCAGAGCTTCAAAGCTGAGCTGTTCAAAGCCCTCTCACATCCGACCAGGATCCGGATCCTGGAGTTGCTGCGTGAGGGAGAAAAGGGCGTGACTCAGCTGCAGCTCGAGCTGGGTCCCGAGGGCTCCACAGTGTCGCAACAGCTCGCCATCCTGCGGATGAAGAACCTTGTCGAGACGCGCAGGGCAGGCAACGCCATCTACTACCGGCTGAAGGATCCGCAGATCGAAGGCCTCCTGGATGTCGCCCGACGCATCTTCGAAGCTCACGTCATCGAGCTCCAGTCGCTGTCCGAGGGGGAGGTAGCTAGCCTTGCGCCGAGTCCTCGCAAACGAACTGCGGCAGTCGGCAACCAAGAAGGTGGGTATGGCTGAGCCCGCGCCCGACCGCCAGCCGACTGTGCTTCTCGTCGAGGACGATGCCGCGGTCGCCCAGATGTACCGGTTGCAGCTAGAGCTGGAGGGTCATCTGGTGCTGACCGCAGCCGACGCCGAGACCGGACTCTCGATCGCGGAGAGGTTTCAGCCCGACCTCATAGTCCTCGATATCGGGTTGCCGGGGATGAACGGCCTGACTCTCCTGGACACCGTGCGGCGCAACGATCGCCTCCGCGAGGTTCCGATTCTGATCCTGACCAACTTTGACGACCCGGATACGGAGAAACGCAGCTTAGAACTGGGCGCCCGGCACTTCTTGCCGAAGAGCAAGACGACACCGGATGCGCTGGCGGGCTGGGTTCGGCGTATGGGGATCTCCGGACCGGATTAGTGGCATTCGTTACTCCCTCCTCCTCGGCGTCCCGATCGGTCATGTGCCCTGCTTGCGCCGAGACGGGATTCGAGCCAGCCGCGGCGCGCGGTGCAGTGCTCCGTGTCGCTCTTCCGCGTGCCTACGTCGTCCGATGGTTCTATCGAGGTATGACTCGAGATCGTCGATCTCATCAGGTGATTGACCATGCCTATTGACGAGATGGTTTCGTAAATCGACCCAATCCGCAGAGGCCGGCCACGAGGAATCGTGCGTATGGTCCACTGAAGCGCCAGCACCTGCGTTGTCCCGTGGTGAGTTCTTAAGCAAGTTCGTCGTAACTGATAACGAGGACGCCGGCGCACCTGGTCGCTCCAGCCAGACAATTTCGGGTCATTGGGGGATGGCCGGCGCTCGATGGCTAGTTTGCGAACTCATCGCGGCCCGTGATGTCGCGGCCAGTTTGCCGGGCAAGAACGAAACGATCTTTCCTTTAGCGAGCCGAAACGACGCGGCGGTCAAGCAGGCTGCGCCGATATTCGAGCCGGCGGTTGACTACCCTGCGCTCGGCCAATCGACGCGGATCCACGCATTCGCCGGTGCGGACTCTACGCTCGACTCCGTGTCGATCAGGTCGTGACCGCCTCGCTGCTGACCTTGTTCATGTACTGGTCGCCTCAAGCCTTTCCCCGTAATAGCGAGCCGCCGGCACCCACAACCCGGATTGTTCCGACCAGCTCGGTTGCCGCCTTCGACTTGGGGACGAAGGCTTTAGCCCCTACTTCGAACGCCGCGATGCGGGCGCTCTGGCGATCATCGCGAGTAAGGAAGATGAGCCTGGCCTCTGGTTGCAGCTGGCGAATGGCAGAGCCGGCATCAGCTCCATTTCCGTCTGGCAACCTGAAATCCAGCAGCACTATATCCGGATGCAGATTTGTGACGCAAGAGACCGACTCCGCGACTGAGCCTGCGGTACCGACTACCACCATATCCGGCTCGTCGTTGATGAGCTGCCGTACTGCGTCGGCGACAACCCTTTGATCCTCAACGATCAGAAGCCTTAAAGGTTGCTTGTTAGCCATCGTCCCTCAATCCCTGGACTGCCAACACGAAGCTGCCATGCGGGTTCGGAATGTTTCCGCCGTACCTAGCGTGTCCGTCTGAATCACTAAAGGACGCGTGGGATGGGGGAGTTCGGCCATTTCTGGCCAATCTCCCCCAATTACTTAACGGCGGGGGACCAATCAGGTACCCATGCGAATTTGCTGTGATCCGATGCGTGGAGTTTGAACAGCCCGTTCGTGAAGGGTGCTGGCGGTCCGTGTACCAAAAAGTGACCCCGGCGAATTCGTCTGGCTTGCGCATTTCGAACCCACCGGGGCCGTCCTGATCACGGCAGTGACCGGAGAGACTGTCAAGACTGGTCTTTGATGCTGAGGCGCGCGGTTTAGCCAGGCTGGTCTCGGGCGACCGCCGCTCGCATGGGCGTACCCGTGAGTGCCTGACAAGCCGCGAGCAGCCTGTCCTGGGTGGTCACATCACGTGCGGCAGGATGCGTGTTTTGGCGCCTCTTGTAATGGAAGTACGCGCCGCTGACCATCGCGGCAGGGTCCTGACTGACTGCGAGCCACACCTGCGTTTCAGAACCAAGCTCGAGGTCGTCCGGCGCGCCGCGCCCGCCCATCTTGGTGGGGACCCAACCTGGGTCGATGGCATTGGACTTCACTGCTGGCCAGCGCCGCGCCAAGGCAAAGGCAAGCACAACGTCGAACAACTTGGAGTCCGAGTACGCCTGCGATGCGCTCCACCGCCGGTGCTTCCACTGCAGGTCGGTTAGATCGGGATCGCCACCGTGATGCATGCCCGAGCTTAGATAGATCAGGCGCTTGGGTTCTTTAATGAGCGCGGTGAGCAGGTAAGGCGCGAGCACATTGATGGCAAAGATGTGTTCGAGGCCATCGACCGTCTCGATTCGGTGTTCGTGGTCACCGACTCCGGCGTTATGAATGATCGCGTCGAACGGCCCTAAGCGGTTGGCCTGATCGGCAAGCCCACGCGTCTCCGCGACACTGGCCAGGTCGCCAACCACCAAACCATGTGCCGTTGGCGCCGCGGTCCGTGCGTCTCGCGCCCGCCCTTGGTTTCGGGCGTGGAGTACTACCTCGTGACCGCCGGCAAGCAATCGCTGGGCGGCCATCAGGCCTAGACCGTCAGATGATCCCGTGATCAGCACCCTGCTCATGGCCCTGTGTCAAGAGCTTAGGACTGCGATCGTTCGTCACTAAGCGGCGCCCGAGTGTGCTTAGCGCGCCTGGATGTCTTCGTCGGAGTGGCCGAGTTCGCGGCTGCGCGAATACGCACCTAGCTCGCTCACATCTGGCTCTAATGGGCCTCGCCCGACGTTGTGCCAGTCCCGGGGCCTCCCCATACTGATCTCATGGCCTCGTATTCAGTCAATGAGCGCGCAATCGCTCACGCTCGCCGACTAATCGACGCACGCCAGTACGTTCTCGAGAGTGACTGGGGTGAAGTTCAGCCGAAAGCCGCGGACGAGAATGCGTTCCTAGAAGGCCACTCCTGGGACGACTACGCCGAATGGCACCTCGGCTTTAACGAGGAAGCGAATGACGAGACCAAGAGCCGATACGCGTTCGTTTATGGCGATTTTCGCCGCGTCCACCGAACGGGTCTGATCGCCTGCCAGTACAGGGCGGCCGAGTGGCGTCACAAGGAGATTGAGCTTGCCGCGCACGAGCTTCTGCAGCGGCTAGACAAGGCGAGTGCCTAAACCCGTCTTCATTTCAGTTCCCGCAGGCTTCATGAGGCTCACGGCGGGCAGCGAGGTTCCGGTTGTACCAGGCGTTGCTGCGGCTATCGTCGCGGGAATCGTCAACCTTATGCGGCCGCTGGGTACGTTGCCCTAGGAGGCTGACCACTCAACGGGGTATCGCTCAGCCGCGGCTAGCAACCGATTGGTAGCGCGGGACTGCCCTAGGACGCGACGCCGACCCCAGCTTCATCGACGACGTTCATTTGGGTCCGAGCCGGTTCACAGCTGGATCACGCATTCCCGGAAATAGGTGGACACGCGAGGTCACGGGAGGTCACGCGGGTACATGGTTTCACCACGGTCCGGGAACGCGAGGCCCCGGGTTCAAATCCCATGACCTCGACCAACTTCTGAATTTGGACTGGCCGTTCAGCGGAGTAAATCGCACCGCCGACTACCGCTTCAAGCTCTACGCCCTGGAGACCGAACTCTCACAGCAAGCCGGCGCATCGGTGGCCGCCTTTCAAGGTGCGACAAAAGGCCACGTGATCGCCACAGCAGGGGCTGGTCGGCACGTTTCAACGCGGACGCACCCGAGGGCCGCAGACTCATGGGACCGTAAGAGTCACGAATGTGTCTAAGAGGGTCAGAACCGCTGCAGGACCAGCACGGACCGACCCGCCGTCCGCACCACATCTCTGACGGCTCGCGTTTCTGGCTCGGGCTGCAGTCGCTCCGTGTCGTAGAGGAGCCTCCAGGGACCGCCGTACTGCTTGGGCAGCGTCCACTTGACCTCCCTCGAATGGGCGTTGAACACCAGGAGAAACGAGTCATCTGAGAGAGGCTGCCCGCGTTCGTCGTGGCCCGGGATCCCTTTTCCGTTCAAAAAGACCCCCAGCGAGCGCTCATGTCCGGCTACCCAGTCCTTGTCGGTCATCACCTTTCCGCTCGGCTTGAACCAACCAATATCCACAGTGCCGCGAATCGGACGCCCCTGGAACCAGCGACGCCGGCGAAACACGGGGTGCTCGCGTC
>WNGL01000499.1_pt1 | contig 46221 bp, 37 predicted proteins | sample 5400591 | NCBI WGS metagenome assembly WNGL01 (sample SAMN13153377, study PRJNA577476) | soil metagenome | isolation source: 80 cm soil or saprolite under Garry oak tree replicate 1 | place: USA:California | collected 2016-06-15 | reverse complement strand
CGAGATAGGTGCCGGTGTTGGCCACCATTTCGATCTTCCCAATCTGGAACTCGGTCCCCTCCGCGTAGTGTTTCCTTGATTCCTCCCGACTTAAATAATCGCAGATGATGGGGGCTGGTAATCCTTTATAGGTCACTAAGGAGCTGTCAAGAAATAGCATTATTAATTGAGATGTCGCGAGGCGAGATGGTGTAGTTCCATTCGCCGTGGAAAGCGTCTGGTTGGATGGAGAGCGTGGCCATCTGTTCATCCGACACCTTGCGTCCAGCGGGATAGCTCGTCGTGTCGAGTTTGCACTGCACTGTCAGTCCGGCCTCAGTCGTGGTCGCGGCAATCAACTGGAGGATCACCGCGTAGCTGACCAGCGGTTTGCCGCGCCAGTTCTGGCTGATCCAGGCAAAGAGGCGATGCTCGATCTTGTTCCATTTGCTGGTGCCCGGTGGCAAGTGACAGACCGTGATGGAGAGACCGGTCTCATCGGCCAACTGCTGCAGTTCCCATTTCCACAACCGTACCCGCGAGCCGTTACTGCCTCCCCCATCCGCGCTGATCAAGAGGCGTTTGGCCTGAGGATACTGCGCCTGTCCGACCTCGTTCCACCAGCGCCGAACGCTTTCCACGGCAAAGGCCGCGGTATCGTGGTCAATGCCCACGTTCACCCAGCCCGCGTTGCGTGTCAGGTCGTACACCCCATAGGGCGTGGCCCGACCCAGGCCCTTGATGGGGAAGTCATACACGCGCACTTCCTCGGCTTCGCCCTGCGGATGCCATTCCCGCCCAGCATTCTTAAAATCGCCCACCAGTTCCTTCTTTTTCGCGTCCACTGACACCGCCGGCTCGCCTGCGGAAAGGCTCGCGGCTGCTTGCGCATTGAGGTGCTCGAACTGCGCATCGCGATCGGGGTGCTCGCCGCCCTCGCGCGTCTTACGGCTGACCTGCAGACTGTAGCCCAGCCCGTGGAGCAATTCGCTCACCAACTCATGCGACACCCGATGTCCCATGTGCTGCAGTTCCTTGGCCAGCTTGCGCACGCTCTTGCTCGTCCACCGCAGTGGCGACTCCGGGTCCCCCCGCGTCACCGGCTCCACCAGTCGTTCCAGGTCTTCGCTCAGGCTGGGATCCTTGCTCACGTTGCTCTTGCGCCCGCCTCCGATCCTTCGGATCCGTCCTTCTCCCGCTCGCTGCCCCTCCCGCAGTTCCTGCATCCCGTCCACGATGACCTGCCGCGACAGCCCCGTCGCTCGCGCCACCACGGCAATCCCTCCCCAGCCCAGTTCCATGGCTTCGTTGGCCGCGAAGAGCCTACGTGTCCGTTCATTCAGTTCTCCCGCGAGTCGCTCGTATCGCTGCTTGATCTCTTCTTCTTTTTTCATGCCGAGAGTCTACAACAGATTCTCTCGCTTTACAAGTATTATTCCCTGACGGCTCCTAATCCATGCTCAATGGTATGGCTCAAGTCGACGAGTTTCTCGCTTCCCGGTCTGGCAGCGATGGGAACACGTTGATGCTTCTCCACCAGAAGAGTCTTCTTGCGAATATGCACCTTCCCAACCATCAGCAGCCGCAGATCACTGACCAGGGAATCAGCGAGCGCCTGGTCGCTGATATCATCGCCTGCAATATCCAGACGAAAGCCCTGTCCTTGTATCCCTCCACCGTTGGTAAACTCGATTTCAAAGTCACATTGTACTCTCTTCTCCATGGTGACCTTTCTTTCAAAACAGCTTCATCAGGCATGTTGCTCAGCATGGTAACGCTGGTACATCCCACTCAGGCTCATGTCTTCCAATTGTATGTATGGGTTGCGCCATTCGCACATATTTCGTTCTCTTGGCCCCAGAGGCCTTGCTGTTGCTGGCTTCATAGCGTCAAGTATAGAAGACACGGTGGCAGCCTGTAAAGGCTTTTCTCTCGTCGTCGTCCCGCGAGTACTCAGGACTGACCTGGTAAGCTCATTGGTATGACAACCAGAAAAGCTTACACAACCGAGCCTCCGTGATCTGGAGTGGCAGATCATTGAACCGTTCCTGCCTGGGCCGAAACGCCTGGGTCGCAAAATCGAATATTCCCGAAAGGAAATCCTCAATGCCATTTTCGCGTCTTTATCGGAATGGCTGCACCTGGCGGAATTTGCCTAGCGATTTCCCACCTTATGGCACCGTTTCGTACTATTATCATGCGTGGCGGCGTAGCGGACTCTGGCAAGCGATCAATGATGCACTGCGAACCCAACTGCGTCTGGCTGAAGGACGAGACTTGCCCTCTCCTTGAGAAAAGAGCCGTACATGGGCTGGACCATGAACTCATATCAAATCCGATTAGATAGCGTATAATGGAGGCATGGCCAAAAGAGTCGAAGTGAAAACCGAGCTGACAACAGAAGAGCTTCACGAACGCTCTCGCAAAGCGACCAATCCAGGCGAACGAACGCATTGGCACATGGTGTGGTTGATGAAGGAGGGCCACACCGCCACCGAAGTGGCTGAGCGGATAGGCTCCAGCACGCGCTGGGTTCGCACGATCGTGGGGCGCTACCATCAGGCAGGGGAAGAGGCCATCAGTGATCATCGCCGGAGCCTGCCAGGTGCATCGCCCTGGCTCACGGCGGCGCAACACAAGGAGTTGGACCAAGCCTTGCAAGAGCGCCCGGATGACGGTGGGTTCTGGAGCGGGCCAAAGGTCGCGTGGTGGATGCAGGACAAGATTGGCCGTCCGGTAGACGGACGGCGTGGTTGGGACTACCTGCAGCCTCTGGGCTATAGCACCCATGTCCCGCGCCCTCAGCACGAGGAGAGCAGCCCACCAGAGCAGCCAGCTTTTAAAACAACTGCCAGAAGAGGTCAAGCTGATTCGTCAAGCCTATCCAACAGCAGCGGTGGACCTGTGGAGGAGCGATGACCATCGCAGTGGACTCAAACCCATCCTGCGGCGGGTTTGGGCACGCCGTGGGAGCCGTGTCAGCGCCGTGGTGAGGCAACGCTAGCAATGGATGTATCTCTATGGCTTTGTCGAGCCCACCAAGCGGCAAAACGAGTTGGGTGTTGCTGCCCACGGTCACTGGTGAAGCCTTTTCGCTCGCGCTTTCCGCATTGGCTGAAGAGGTCGGCTGTGGGCCTAACAAACACATGGTCCTGGTGCTGGATCAGGCGGGGTGGCATAAGAGCCCCCGCCTCGTGATTCCCGAGGGCTGGCATGGACGCTTCTTGCCCTCCCATTCGCCAGAGGTGCAGCCTGCCGAGCGCTGGTGGCCACTCGCCAATGAGCCGCTCGCCAACCGGGCTTTTGCTTCGCTCGACGAGTTGGAACTGGTCCAGGCCGCTCGCTGTCGCTGGTTACAAGCTCATCCAGAGGTCATCCGGGGCCGGACCGCCTCTCACTGGTGGCCTGCTTCTTTGGACACTACTTAAACGGATTTGATATCACTGAGCACGAACACTTCAGAGATCATAGCACGTCTACTTGGAATCACGTTGCTCCTCTCTCGACGGCTGCAAGTTGTGCCGCTTTTTGGGCACGCAGCGCCTTCACGGCCCGGTAGAGGGTCAGCCGGGCAAACACCGCAGCACTGATCGTCAAGAGCCCGACGCCCACAAAAATGGTATCGAGACGGCCCAAAGTCATTCCCGCGAACTGTGCATGGAAACCTGCCAGCACGGTTGAAGCCAGCAGGCTTGCTATCAGGCCTCCTAAAAGCGAAGCTACAGTAATCAAGGGCACCTCAAACGCCATCACGCGTCCGATCAACTCCCGTGGCGTGACCAGCACTGTCAGGGGACGCACGGTCACAAAGATGCTTGAACTGAAGAATCCTAGCAGCACCGAGCAGGTCATCCCCGGCACCATTGTGCTCACCCGCGAGAGCACAAGCATCACTGTCCCGAAGCTGGCCAGAAAGAGCCAGAGCACGTCGACCTCGCTGGACCGCTTCGCCAGCGCGGCAGCGGCAGGCAAGCCCACCACCACGCCAGCTCCATAACATGCGACATACACTCCGAGCAGTGCCCCGGGAATATGCAGGTTCTCGACCCCATAGAGGTACTCAAACGAGTTGTAAGCCATGCCTCCACACATAAACAGCATCCCGCTTACTAGCATGGTGACCAGCACCCGATTGCCAACAAAGAAATGCAGTCCCTGGGAAAACTCCTGCCAAAGTCCCATGCGTTGCCCTTGCACGGCGCGTTTTTCCTGGGCTCTCGTGCGCAGGAGGAAGGTGAACAGACACGAGAGCAGAAAGGAACACGCGTTGAGCACAAAGGCCCAGGTCGGTCCCAGGACGCTGTAGAGGAGCCCGGCAAGAGAAGGACCAAGAATCTGCGCGAAATAGCGGGCTTGCTGCAGCGATCCATAGGCCTGGAGATGCTGCTGGGCCGGCACGAGATCAGCGACCACCGCCACGCGCGCTGGCACAAAGAACTGTTCCCCGCATGCCACCAGCACCAGCATGACCAAAGCACTCAAGAGCAGCAGCGCTCGCTCAACAACGAGCAGCGTCATCAGGACAAACAGGCTGACCAAGAGCAAGCGCAGCACGTCTGTCCAGATCATCGTCCAGCGCTTCTCCCAGCGGTCAACAAACACACCGGCGAAAGGTGCCAGCAGCAGCGCCGGCAAGGTCGCCGCCATCGCGACTCCCCCGGTTGCCAAAGGGAGCCAGGTTTCGCCTCGTGCGAGTCTATCGATGATCCAAAGCATGATCGTCGCTGAAAAAAAGTAATCTCCGATCAACGAGATGGACTGCCCAGCCCACAACAGCAGATACTGGGGATTCTTGAAGCAGGACGCCTTCTTTGCACCAAAAGTGGTTGAAGTCATACGTGATCCTCTCGCTTCCCTGTTGATCTTGTCCTTGCTCACAAAGACCTCGGAGCCCTCCGGACGCCGATGAGATGAATGAGTCACCTCGTCAAATCAGGTGATCGTCATCCACCTTGCAACCGCTTTGAAAACGCAAGAAGCGAGACGGGAAAGAGGGTTCTCTCCCGTCTTTGTTCCTCCAAAGAGGCAGTTGGAGGAGCTCCTGGCAGGATTGGACGCGTGTTTTGGACAGGCCCATGCTCTGCTTGTACCTCCTCTTGCAGAGCAGCCCCCGGCACCCACACGACAGGCAGGCCTTTGGCGAAGCCTGCCCACTCAAAGGCCGCATCAGCTTGCCGAGGGATGTCTTGATACCTCGTGTATTAATCCCAACTGAGGCCGTATGCCATCATCGCCGTCCACCTCCTTTCCTTCTTTTCTTGACGCCTCGTGTATTAACCCCAAGAGGTGCCGAATGCTGTCATCGCCGTCTCCCTCCTTTCTTTCTTCTCTTATGTCTGGCGTATTAATCCCAACTGAGACCGTATGCAAACATCGCCGTCACCTCCTTTCCTGGCTTTGATGCGTTTCTCTCCCTACAGAGAAAGGGCAGGAGACTCCATATCCAGATGAGACGCCTCCGCAAGAGCCAGAAGTCCCTTCCTCAGGGAACCGCCCAATGCCGTGAGGCAGCCAGAGCTGTTTGCGCCTATGCGACTTTTTGCGTTCCCAAAGGAGTGTAGCATCAAAGAACACGAAATACAGAGGCGCCCAGCAGGCTTTTGGGAGGCGATCTTGCCAGAGACCCAAAAGCCTGCTGGATGTGAACACTGCCTGAGAACCGTCGTAGTTTCTTACAGGTGGATGGTCTCTGGTTTGCAGGCAGGTGCATCGGTTGGCTCGCTCATACGCGTCCAAGCCCTCGGCGCTCTCTACATCCAGGTGGGCCAGGTAGATCGTGGGAGAGGTAGTTGACCAACGAGAAGTAACCTTGCAAAGGAGGCAGGCATGCGTGAGCGAAGTAAGGAAAGACAGCCGAATGATCGGTTAAGGCAAGAGCGGCTCTTACGGGGCTGGTCCCAACGGCAGGTCGCCAACCATGTAGGGACCGACGACTATACGGTCGGCCGCTGGGAACGTGGTAGAGCCAGACCTGGCCCCTACTTTCGCCAGCAGCTCTGTGACCTCTTTGGCAAGGACACAGAGGCCTTAGGACTGCTAGGGGAGAGGAAGCAGCCTGCTGCCTCTGGCTGCAAGGAGCCAGGGGAACAGGAGATCCTTTCCCCACCGAGCAGGCTCACTGGTCCCTCCTTCTGGTCCGTGCCCTTCCCACGCAACCCCTTCTTTACGGGACAGGAGCCGTTCCTGCCGCACCTCCACCGGCTCCTGTGTCCGCCCAGCGCTGCCCTCTTCCCTCCGTCCTACGCGCTCATCGGCCTGGCAGGCAGTGGCAAGACGCAGACGGCAGTGGAATACGCCTATCGCTATGCCCACCACTATTCAGCCATCTTCTGGATGAGCGCAGAGACGCCTGAGAGGATCAGCGCCAGCTTTCGGCGTCTGGCGCAACTCATCGGGCTGCCTGAGTCGCAGCAGTCCAAGCAGGCACGCATCGTGGCGGCCGTGCAGCGCTGGTTGCTGACTCAGCAGGACTGGTTGCTGATCTGGGATAACGTCGAAGACGTCCATCTGCTGGTACAGTTTTTACCGCCAACGCGCCGAGGAGCCACGCTGCTGACCACCCGCCGCAGGGCGTTGGGCACGCTTGCCCAACGGCTAGAACTGCCCCCGCTCACCCAGCAAGAGGCCCTGCTGTTTGTGCTCCGCCGTGCCGACCTGCTCCCCCCAACTGCTTCGCAACAGGACCTACTTGCATGGAAGCAGACAGTCCCTGAGACCTATGCATATGCACAGGAGGTCGTGGAACTCATGGGGCGACTTCCCCTGGCGCTCGATCAGGTGAGTGCGTACCTGGTCGAGACGCCGGCTAGCCTGCCTGAGTATCTGCAGCTCTACCAGTCCCGGCGCGCCGCGCTGCTCAGTCGGCGGGGAGAGGGGGTGACGAGTCATCCCCAAGCGGTGTCCACGACCTGGTCGCTCGCTTTTGACCAGCTGGAGCACAGCCATGCAGCCGCCGCAGAGCTCTTACGGCTGTGCGCCTTTCTACACGCCGATGCCATCCCCGAAGAAGTCTTGAGTGCCGGAGCCCCATTGCTTGGGGAGCTCCTGGGGCCGGTGGCGGCGGACCCGCTGCTGTTACATGAGGCGATCAGGACCCTCTATGGCTATTCGCTGCTCAGTCGTCATGTGCAGGAGCAGACCCTCTCCATCCACCGGCTCGTGCAAACGGTCATTCGAGAGAGGATGAGTGAGCCAGAGCGAGCGCTCTGGCAGGGGCGCGTGATCGGGCTCCTTGCTGCCTTGTTTCCTGAAGTCAGCTACGAAACCTGGGGGCAGTGCGAACGCCTGCTGCCGCATGTGCTCCTCTGTGCGAGCACCATCGCGGACCAGGTCTGGAACCAGGAGGGGATGCAGGTGCTGTGCAAAGCCGCCGACTATCTGCGCGAGCGCGCTCAATATCCAGAGGCAGAGCCGTTGTATCAACGCGCCCTGCGCATGTGCCAGCAGATCCTGGGACCAGATCGTTCCGAGGAGGCCCGTCCGCTTTCCGGGCTGGCCCTGCTCTATGCTGAGCAAGGCGAGTATGAGCAAGCGGAACCGCTCTATCGACGGGCCCTTCGCATCCGGGAACACAGCTTGGGACAAGAGCATCCGGAGGTGGCCCGCCTGCTAAACACCCTGGCCAATCTCTATCTCATGCAGGGCAAATACAGGCAGGCCGAACCGCTCTATCAACAGGCCCTCTTTATCCAGGAACAGATCCTGGGACCGGCGCATCCCGAGGTGGCCCGCCCGCTGCACAACCTGGCGCTGCTCTATGCGAAGCAGGGCCAGTACGAGCAGGCCGAATCCTTGTATCAACAGGCTCTGGCCATTGACGAGCAGGCCTATGGACAAGAGCATCCCGATGTTGCCTACCCGCTGCACAATCTGGCGAGGCTCTATGCTGAACAGGGAAAGCAGGATCAGGCCGAAGCACTCTACCGACGGGCCCTCTCTATCTGGGAACAGAGCCTGGGATCGGCGCATCCTCAGGTGGCTTATCCGCTTGCTGGGTTGGCAGACCTATTGAGAGAACAAAGGCAATACGAGCAGGCGGAAGCATTCTACCAGCGCTGCCTGCACATCCGTGAGCAGACCTTGGGCGAGGCGCATCCGGAGGTCGCTTCCTCCCTCAACGGACTGGCCACCCTCTACTGCGAACAGGGCAGAGACCAGGAGGCAGAGCGGCTGTATCAACGGGCCCTGGCCATCGGGGAACAACACCTCGGGGAGCTTCATCCCGAGACCGCGAACAGTCTCGCCCATCTGGCGAGGCTCTGCCAAAAGCGAGGCAACCATGAGCAAGCCCTGGCGTTGCTGCAGCGTGCGTGCTCGATCTTAGAGCAAACTCTCGGGCAGACACATCCTCAAACCAGCAAAGCCATGAGCGACTATCACGAGATGCTCGAGCAGAGGAAAGGGGCTCTGGGAGCTTCTCGGTGGCCAATCAAGCACGAGCAATAAAAAGCTGGAGACGAGACTGACCAACAGCCTCAGGTTCTGATGGGTTTCCCATTGCCAGAGACGAGGACTCTCACAGGCCAATTCACACTTGGGTGAGCAGCCAAGCCAGCTCGATAGACACTCGCCTGGTGGTGCATTCGCTAAATACGGAGGGTTTTCACCTGAAAGGTAAACCTCTGGGAGCGGCGAGGCTGCTGATGCCGACAGCGACGACCCCAGACAAAGGGATGCTTGTGGGCATTCCAATAGGCAGTGGCCGCCCCGACGGCTTTCACGATCTCGTCCCAGCTTTCAAAGCGTCGTCTTTTAAGGCGAGGGAGCGCAACACCTTCCACCAAGGCTCAATCAGATTCAAATAGACGACCTCCCGGCGCGGATGATGGATCATGCACATGCGGATGAGTGTTCTTGCTCAGATCCATGCTATCCCCGTAACGGGCCTGCCAGTGCCATTCTGACAGGGCCGCAGGAGAGCGCCGAGTCAGGTCGGCGGTGTTCCCAGCTTCAGCCAGGAGCGACGTTGGTTGACGCATCACCTGCACTTCCTCCAGGATGCTGGACAGCGTCGAGCACACGAGCGCGGCCCGTTCCGACGTCTCTCTTTGGGTACCGCGTACCCCGCGGCTACCTGGCAGCTTGAGCGCCGCCAGCGTCAGGATCACGGCAGCCAGCGCGACCAGGAGCGACACCGTAAAGACGCTCTGTGGCGACAGCCAGCGGCTACTAAAAGCGAGCAGCAAAGGGCCGGCTACCGCACCCAGCGAGACGACCGACTCTCTCACCCCCATCATACGTGAGCGGTGCTGCTCTGGCGTCATATCCAGGTAGGAACTCTCAAGGGCAGGCGTGATCAAGGCACTCCCCAACCCGGCGAGCAAGGCTCCCAGAATGAGGGGAGCGAGCTGGTGGCAGAGCAGCAGACCCAGAGGCAGGGCCGAGGTGAGCAGAAAGCCCAGCGCAATCAGCGGCTTCCTGCCCAGGCGCTCACCCAGTCGCCCCAGTCCCGCCTGTCCAAACAATAGGGCCAGCCCATAACTCCCCATGACGAACCCGTAGTGGGCCGGAGTCCACGCCAGCGTCTTGTACAGATAGAACACCATCTGTGGCTCGAGAAACTCCAGGCCCAGGACGGCAACGAAGTCCAGCAGCAGCAGGGTGGCAAAGAGCGAACAGGACTGCGCAAGTGATGCGACACACGCACGCCATGCAGGTAATGCTGTGGCACGACGTACGTGTGGCGGCAGCCTCCGGCCGGAAGCGGGCCGCGTCTCAGGCACCAGCAGGAGCACGAGGAGTAGAGCCACCAGCGTCAGCCACGCAGCCACCCCAAAGGGAGCCCCAAAGCCCCAGCGCTCGAAGAGGAGGCCCCCAAGGGCTGGGCCGAAGACGAACCCGACGGCATAGCCGCTCATGATGACGCCTACCCACTGCATCCGTCGTTGTGCTGCAACCAGGTCCGCAATCATCCCCATCACCGAGGGCCCGAGCCCGACGCTCACCGCTCCCTGCACGAAGCGCAGGACAATCAAGAGGCTGACGGACTGTGCCCACACAAAGGCGAGATGGGTGAGGGTGAGTCCTACCAGGGCGAGCAGGACGAAGGGGCGGCGCCCGAAGCGGTCGGCCCAGGTTCCCGTGCAGGGAGCCAGCAGGAATTGCGCCAGGGCCGACGCCATCGTCATGAAACTGAGCGCTTCCACCCCGGACCCCAGTTCGCCCAGGCGTTTGGCAAAGACGGGTGTGGCAATGCCAAAGCCGATCATCATCAAAGCACAGCACGCGGCGAGGCACAGGAGGATGGAGCGCGTCCGCCAGGGTCCTGGGGATGCTGCCTCGACACGCGTGGCTCTCACCAGCGTCCCGAGACGGCCAGAAGGGTGCTGCATCTTCATGGGAGGCCTCCCAACTCGACGAGGAGGGTGGCGTGATCGAGATAGATGGTTTCGCGTTGGATCAGTCCACCGATGATGTCATAGATGGAGACGCCCCGCAAGCGCACCTGGCTGCCGGTCGGCTGCTTGTGCAGGTGACCGCCAAAGGCCCAGCGCTCAGTCCGTCCGGTATGGGTGCCGCTGAACGTCCATTCCTGAACCACGACCTCGGCGCCCGCGATGGTACGCGTCACCGCAAGGTCGCCATCGGGGCAGGCACTGAAGAGGGAACGATACAGGTCCGTGCCCTCAGGCTCTGTCAGAGGGGCAACCCCGTAGGCGTCCAGGTACACAGCGTCGAGCTGATACCTGCCAGCACGCAGCACGTGCATGCATTCTTCCTGCTGCGCGGCTCTGGCTGCGGCGTACTGTGCTGCAATGATAAAGGCGGTCACTGTTTTCATCCTCTTCTCTGTGTCTTCAATACCCTTGACGTCAATCAGGAAGGTGTCAATTTGAACAATTTTGTAAAATTTGGAATGCTTTATGGCGGAAATTTACTTCTTCCGCTTCCAAATGAATGATTGAAGATGTCTTTCTCAGTACCAGGCCTCTGAGGAGCAACGGAACGGTACAACCCGTTCCGTTGCTCCTCAGAGGCCATTTACAGGTTATGGATTGCTGGGGTTCGCGTCCGCTTGGTTGGCGGTGTGGTTGGTTGGGCTGGTTTCGCTGCTGAGCCGGACGCGCCGGAGCAGAACGATGACGAAGACAGCCAGAACGGCCACGATGGCCGCGCTGAGGCCAGCGACAGTGTGTAGGCCGTTCGTGAAAGCTTCGCGGGCAAAGCCTAGCAACGTCGTGCTGAGATAGCTGGGGAGTTGGCTGGCTGTCGCCACGGCGCCGCCGAGGGTGTCACGGGCGGCGTTGGCCGGTATTCCGGCTGGAATGGCGTGAGCCACCTGACTGCGATAGACGGCGGTACCGACGCTCCCCAGGATGGCGATGCCGAGCGCTCCGCCGAACTCGGTGCTGGTCTCCGACATTCCCGAGGCCGCACCGGCCCGCTCCGGTGGGACGGAGCCGAGCACCATGTTGGTCACCAGGGTGAACACCGGGGCCGTCCCCAGCGAAAGGACAACCGACCCAGTCACCAGGACTGCCAGTCCGGAGACGGAGTCGACCTGGGTGAGCACCCCGAAGCCAACCGTCGAGAGGACCAGGCCCGCAGCCATTACATATGCTGGCCGAGTAGAGCGCACCAGCAGCGGGGTCAGCAGAGATCCCAGGATGAAGCCGCCGAACGAGGGCACTGTCCACAGGCCAGCCTGCAAGGGCGACAGCCCAAGTACTAATTGCAGGTACTGCGCGGTGAAGAAAAAGACGCCGAGCACAACGAAGAAGCCGAGGGTGTTGATGACCAGGGACGCGCTGAAGGCGGGCACCCGGAACAGTCGCAGATCGATCAGCGGCTCGGCCAGCGCATACTGCCGACGGACGAACACCACCCCGACGGCAAGACCGGCCACGATCGCCAGAGCCGGCAGCCATCCTGGACCATCCTGGGCCATCTGTTTCAGGCCATAGATGGTGAGCAGGATGGTGGCCAGGGACAGGGCGACGCTGGTCAGATCCAACCGAGCGGCCTGAGGGTTCCGATACTCGGGCAGCAGGAGCGGCGCAGTCACCAACAGCAGCGCCATCACCGGCACGCCCACCAGGAACACCGAGCCCCACCAGAAGATATTCAGCAGCGCTCCACCAAGCAGTGGCCCGACTGTGCCGCCGGCCGAGAGGCTGGTGACCCACACGGAGACGGCGAGTGTGCGCTGCCTAGGCTCTTTAAACATGTGACTGATCAGGGCCAAGGCCGAAGGTGACAGCGTAGCAGCGGCGACCCCGAGCAGTGCGCGAGCCGCGATGAGCGTCACGGCGCTGGTGGAGAAGGCGGCGAGTGTGGAGGCAAGGCCGAACGCGGCTGCACCGAGCATCAGCAACCGGCGGTGGCCGATCCGGTCGCCGAGCGTGCCCATCGTGATCAGAAACCCGGCGAGCAGGAAGCCGTAGATGTCCGTGATCCACAGCAGTTGGGCGCTGCTGGGCCGCAGAGCCGCACTGAGGCGCGGCACCGCCAGATACAGCACGCTCAGATCCATGGAGATGAGCAGTGCGGGGAGAGCCAACACGGCGAGTCCAATCCACTCGCGGTGAGAGGCGCGAGGTGGAGTGGCAACCGCATGCCCGGTGATCTTATTGTTGTCATGAGCGATCATACAAGTCTGCCTTTCCTGTTACTACTGCAGGCCCATGAAGTTGGAGTGAGCTCACGGCCCACGAGAGGAGGTTCTCTCGCAAAGAGAGATCCACCCCTTTGGACCTGCTTGTACCTCGTATCGCAAGCACTATATGTCTTGGCGACGGGCTGCCCGAGGCTTACAAGCCCTTGATATCGTCAGCAAGTTCGGGAAGGCCATCTGTGAAGGAATGCCCGCGGCCATCGAGTTCGCGAAAGGTTGCTTGCGGAAGTTTTTCGGCATAGAGGGCAAGATGCGCAAACGGCACCACCGCATCGTCGCGGCTGTGGTAGAGAAAAATCTGTTGTACTTCCGGAAGGTGTGATGGAAAGTCTTCTTGCAACGTGTACTCGTCATTGATCCACTCCTCGTCTTTGCCCCAATAGGCCGATGCGATAAGAAACAATCCGGCAAGAGGTTTTGTGGAGAGGTGCTCGGAGAGATATTTCAGCAGCACTGCCCCCCCCAAAGAATGTCCAACCAGAATCGCTTCGCCTTCCAGCACAGCGAGCTCTTTTTCAACCTGCTTTTCCCAGGCTGCATACCGGGGATTTTCAGGGGTAGGCATGTTCGGACGCACCACCTCGTATTCAGCGCCGAGAGCGTTTTGTAAAGACGCTCCCAATTGACCCCCTTCTTCATGAGTCCCTTGTGGTCCAGCGTCGTGAATGAAGAGCACTTGCTTTTTCATCTGCTTTTTCCTTTCTCTTGCTCTTGAAGAGCTTTTCGTCTTCATGGTTAAGATTCGGCCTGTTTTTCTGTTGGCTTCTGAGCGACAATTCCCGAAAAGAACCAGGAGGCATGAAAGCCTTGCTCAGAGCCAGCTACCAGCAAGCGGAGGGAATCGGTGAGGTCCAGCGGTAAACCCATCTAGTGACGCGGGATCCCGATTCAGCTTTCTCCTGCCTCTTCCTGAGGCGGAGCCCCGCTTGTCTCAAGCGAGAGCAGGGTCAGGCCCATGCGGATGATCTGTAAGAGCACCCCATGCAGGGCCGCCTGATCCGGCAGAGGCCCAGAGAGCAGAGTGGTTCCAGCGTCCTCGTGCTCGATCTGCCATCCCTCAAATCGGTGTTGCCAGGAAGGGTCAAGGTGTCCTTGCACCCGAAGGTAGTAGTGCATCTTCCTTCTCCCCTGTTCGGATTGTTCCTGCTCTCTCGGAAAGCATAGCAGGGAGGCGAGTCTTTCGACAGTAGTCAAAGGTATACCAGAAGGAGTATGTTTGAGAGGTGCAAGGCGAAGCTGTTGGGAAGAACATGCTCAGAGCAGGGAGAAGGTACGCGCCTGCGCAATCGCCTGGGTGCGACTTGCTGCCCCCAGCTTGCCGAGCAGATTGCTGACATGTTTCTTGACCGTGGGAAGCTCGATCACCAGTGTGTTGGCGATCTCCTGGTTGGAAGCGCCCTCGGCCAGCAGGCGCAAGACCTCCAGCTCACGCCGGGTGAGGGGCTCAATCGGCGCGGGTGAAGCAGCAGGTAGCTTCGCTGGAAGATCCAGCGCCTGCGAGGGAATCGGTTTCTCCGGAGGAGACGTGCGCCCCTGCTGCTCCTCGTGATCGAAAGCTGCTAACAGTTTCACCACAAAGGAGCGGGAAAGCGTGGGAGCACGGCGCGCCTGCTCAGGCTGGGCGTTTTGAGCAGCCAGGAGTGTCAAGAGCGCCTGCTTCATGGGTTCACCCAGATCGAGAAACACCCGGATGTTTCCCTCGGGCTCCGTCAGCCTCAGGAGACGAGCCGCGACGGCCTGGACTTGCTCTTGCTTCCCCCCGTAGTGCAGGGCGACCACCTGCAGCGCGAGAAAAGAGATGGTGGTCTCGATATCTGCAGGCCGATCAAGGTATCGGCTCCAGCCTTCGAGCGCCTCAATGGCCTGTGGGTACTGCTGCTGGGCGAGAGACACGCGCACCTGCATCAAGAACGCTCCTATGTGGTTGGGGTTCCAGGTCTGCGGGGAGAACGCCACACGCTGGGCCCAGTCCGAGGCTTGATCCAGGTCGCCCGCTGCCAGCCAGTACTGCACACGTGCCGCCTCTACCCAGAAAGCCAGGAGCGCCAATCCCTCCTGCTGCTCCATTGCTTCCGCCTGGCGCAGCGCCTGGTCTGCGGCGGCCAGGTCGCCTCGTGCAAGCTCGATCTGCGCCAAAGTGACATTCCCCGCTATCAGCAAATCCGCCTGTTGCCAGCTCTGCGCGACGCGCAGCGCCTGTTGCAGGGAGCCAGAAGCCTCTTCCAGTCGATTCCAGGCGTAGTAGGTGTTCGCCAGCAAGTAATGCAAGTAGCCTGTCATGGCCGTCTGCTCGCCGATCTGTTCCACCAGGGACAGGCCTTCTAGGCAATCCTGCTCAATCAGGCGCAGCCGTCCGGCTCTCAGATAGGCAAAGGCCAGCCAGAGCCTCACGCGAACCGCGGCCCTCTGGTCGAGAGCCTCAAGAGCCTCTCGCTTGGCCTCCAAGAGCCTGGTGATCAGGAGGGCTCCCTCACGCTGGAGCGACTCGGTGAGCCAGAAGGCGAGGGAGAGCGAGATCATCTTCCAGCTCACCTCCTCCTGCTCAGAGAGGCCCTCGATCTCCTGAGCAAGCTGGCGCAGCCCCTCGGCGTCGCCGCGCACGATGTGCGCTCTGGTGGCGATCAACGCCCGCAGCAGGCGCAGGCGCCTCTGCAGCACGGCCACCTCTGTATCCGGGAGCGCAGGCAGCGCTTCCTCGGCATCAAGCCTCGCGGTCGGTTCCTCCTGGCGCCGCACCAGCGTTTCCACCCGCGCCATGGTCAACTCCACCAGGGCCAGCGGTCTGATATACGAGGCTCGGACCGTCATATGCAGGGATTCCAGCAGGTGCAGAGCGGTGTTGAGGACAAGGTGGGCATGGATGGACAAGACGGCATCTGGGAGCGCGGCAAGCCAGGTCAGCATGGTCTGTGCCTCACCACTCAGCCAGAGGGAGGGAGCGGCGCGCTCTAGCAGGGAAGCAGCGTAAGGGGAGTTTGTCGCGGCCAGCGCGTGGACAATGGCCTCCCGCAACTCGCCCTGCGCCTCGTACCACTGTGCCGCCCGCTGATGCATCTGTGGCAGCAGCTCCGGCTGACTCGCTTGCACCTGCACCAGCAGCGCCTCACGAAACAGGTCGTGCAAGCGATACCACTGCCGCTGCTCATCCAAGGGCACCACAAAGAGATTGCCGCGCTCCAGGGTCTCTAAGAGGTCCTGACTCGCCAGCTCGCCAGTCACCGCCTGGCAGAGGGCGGCGTTCATGCGCGTGAGCACGGCCACCTGCCACAAGAAGCGTTGGATGGGTTCAGGCTGCAGCCGGAGAATCTCCTGCTGCACATAGTCTAGCAGATAGCGGTGGCTGCCGCTAAAGGTGGCGATCCAGGCCGAGGGGTCTTCCTGCGTGCGCAGAGACAGGGCCGCTACTTGCAGCCCGGCCACCCAACCCTCGGTGCGCCTCTGGAGGGCCGCCACCTCTGCTTGCGCGAGCGAGAGACCCATCGCCCGCCCCAGAAAGAGGCTGGCCTCCTCTGGGCGAAAGCGTAACTCGTCCGTGCGGAGCTCGAGCAGCTGTCCCCGTAGGCGCAAGCGGGGCAGGGGCAGGTCCGGGTCAACGCGACTGGAGAGCAGGAGATGGACGTGTGCGGGCAGATGCTCCACCCAGAAGGTCACGGTCTCCTGAATGACCGGGTCGTCGATCACCTGATAATCATCCAGCAGCAGCAGCAGGGGAGTGGTTGGCTCCCCCACCTTGGCCAGGTCATTGAGCAGCGCGGTCAGCAGGGCGGAAAAAGGCGGAGGCTGAGGCGAGTGCAGCATGGCCAGGGCGAGGGTCCCGACGCCTGGCCGGCATCTGCGCAGCGCCGCGATCACCGTTGCCCAGAAGCGGAAAAGCTCATTGTCCAGGGAGTCCAGAGACAGCCAGGCGACCTGGTGCGGGTGCCTGCTGGCCCACACCGAGAGCAGCGTCGTCTTGCCCCACCCGGCGGAGGCGGAGAGCAGCGTCAATGGGGTCGAGAGCGCCCCCTCCAGCTCAGCCTGCAAGCGCTCCCGCTGCACCGGTGAGTTCGGCAGGCGCGGCGCAGAGAGCTTGGTCGAGAGCAACTGGCCCTGTTCGGTCTCAGGCGATGGATACAAGAAAGACGGAGGGGGAGACGAGTACGTGTTCTTGTTGTTCTCGTTCGAGAGGGCCTGTGCTGTCTCCTCTAAGCGGCCAAGTGTGACCCTCGCCGTTCGCCCGAGATAGCGCTTGCGGGTGCGACTCTTGATGGTGTGGTAGGCATACCAATACTGTCCCCCTCGAGGCCGAGCCTCCTGGTAGACGTTGAGGCTGCCAGAAATGCCCTGGAAGGCCAGGGAGGTCACCTCGCCTAGCCAGGCCAGCCACGCGGTTTCATGTCCTGGTCGAAAACGCTGCTCAAGATGGCCCTGCGTGTAGAGCTCGTAGAGGCTCTGATCCCTAGACCAGATGAGCGCGTGAAGAGGTAATCTGGGCATATGATCTTTCTCGTGCTCTCGCGTTGTTCCCAACCGCGCTTGCGTTCCTCCCAACAGGGAGGAGTAGAGCAAAGAGGAGGTGGAAGTGCAAACGTTCTCAGCTGCGAAAATCACTCATGCTTCTGGTTTGGAACAGGTTGCTCACCAGGTTCATTGGTATACATCCCGCCAGGAGAAAGTTTGCATGTACGACACCGACTCCATGATGAGTTACTCATGTTTACAGCTTTCGTTGCGATAAAATGTGCCTGGTTGGGTGAACTACTTGGTCCTACAAGCTTGTTTGGCGGACACGAACCTGCTTTTTTATCGCAACGAGTACTTTCCATATGTGTCCCCACTGCTCCCCTGCCACGCTCTGCCGGGCTGAACGCCAAAGCCAGAGCGAGAGGAGCAGCACCAGCATGACAAGAGCCAATGCCAGATAGATCAAGAGATGGGCAACCATCGCATCTCTGCCCGGCATCAGTGTTGTTGTCAATCCAGATCCAGCCAATAAGCCAAAGCCGGATAGGCTCCGCTGAGAAAGCCAGTGGTGAGAAAGAAGGTGTTGCGAAATTGCATAGTCACTCCTGCTTGCTTTTCCCGAAACGCGTGAAGAGGCTCACGACGGGCGACGTGCCTGAAGGATGAGGTGTGGCAGGAGTGGGAACCCTCCTGGCCACTGCCGCATCTCGGTCACCTGAAAGCCTGCTTCCTCGACCAGACGAGCAGCGTCCCGATTCCAATGACAATTACCGAACAGGCGCGTGGTGACGGGCACCAGCCCGTCTTGCAGGCGCGCAAGCCAGCCATGCGGTGAGCGGACATGCTCGAACAGAAAGAGCGTTCCCTGCGCTTTCAAGACCCGTTTGATTTCGCCGAGCGCCTCTCGGGGATCATGGACTGAGCACAACACCAGCGTCACCACCGCACTGTCAAAGGTCTCATCGCCAAACGGCAACGCGGAGACTTCTGCCTGTGTCAGCACGATAGGCACTGACGCGACTTCGGCGCGGCGCTTTGCGTAAGCCAGCATAGCGTTATCCGGCTCAGTTGCTTCGACCCGCTCGACGTGGGTTGGCTGATACCAGGCAAAGTTCAGTCCCGTCCCCGCTCCCACTTCTAAGACGATACCAAATGCCCCACCCGCCGACGCCTGGCGAAGAGGATCGAGGAGCCGGCGTTGCTGCCCGGATCGCGCAAACCACTCATAGAACGCGGCAAAGCGAGGATGGAAAACCGCTCTCGACGGCTGTTGCTTGCTGTTTCTCCTCTCAGATGGATCTGGCTGATCGAACATCGTCTCTTCTCCTTTCGCTGGACCCTTACTGTAACTTCCGCATCTCGGGTTGGAGGCACCCAAACAGACTGGCGAGCGCCATCAGGCCGCCGGTGGCGAGAAAGAGCACGATGGGGCCGAAGCGGGTCGTGACCAGCCCAGCCAGCGCGACGGAGAGGGGATAGACGCTCACATTCGCCAGCAGCAAGACCGATAAGACTCGTCCAAGCAGGGGGGGTGGGGTGAGTTGTTGGACCACAATGAAAAAGACCACATTCAGCAGACCGTTGGCGCTTCCTGCCAGAGCCAGCACAAGCAGAGCGCCGGGCAACCCCCAAACGAAGGGAACAAGGGGGTAAAAAAGCGCCAGTGCCAGAATCATCGCCAGCATGATCAGCCCGCGCCGAGGCAGACGCCAAACGCTTCCTGCCAAGAGGCCCCCCGTAAACGCACCCACCCCAAAGGCTGCGAGCAGCAGACCATAGCCTGTCGCCCCTGCGGCGAACTGATCCCGCGCCAGAAGAGGCAGGGCGATTTCAAACAGCCCCCACGTCGTCAGATTGATGGTGACGATGATGACCAGTCCCACATGCAGCAATCGCCACTGACGAAGGAGTTGCCAGAAGGTAGTGGACGCATCGAAGCGCGAGGCTTCTCCCGCAGCCTGTACCCTCTCTTCAGGAAGTTCCGCATCCCCCTGGGCGAGGCTCATGCCGCGCCGGGCGTGTAGCCCTCGCAGAGCAAACAGGGACAGGGAAGAGAGAGCGAAGGTCACGGCATCAACCGCGAGCGCAGCCACAGGCTTCAAGCTACTGACGACCACCCCCGCGATGGCTGAACCGACCAGCACCGCCAATTGGTAGGACGAGGTATTGAGCGCATTGCCCGCTGGCAACTCCTCCCGGGAGAGCACTTCTGGCAGGATCGCGTAATAGGCGGGGAGAAAAAGCCCGGTGAAGGCTCCCAGGGGTGCCGAGACCGCCGCGAGCGGCAAGACAGCGAACTCTCCAGAGGCGACCAGCACCACCAGGAGCCCCAGGAGAAGAGCGCGCATGACATCTGAGAGCAGCATGACGAGCCGCGGACCAAAGCGATCACTGAGCAGGCCGCCCAACAGAACGGTAGCGACGCGTGTGATCCCGTAGGCCGCCAGCACAATCCCCAATTCCTGGGGGCTCCGCCCGCCACTCAACATCAGCCAGGGCAGCGCTACCGCATAAAACATATCTCCGATGGTGGAGAGCATCTGACCGCCAAAAAGCAAGCGAAAGTTGCGAACCCGTAAGGGGGCAAAGGTCGTCCCCATCAAGCCAGATAGGGAGCTGCCACCTGTTTTTGCTTGCCCGGTCACACGCTCTCTCCTTCCACAGGATAGCCTGCGGCCTCCCAGTCAACCAACCCTCCACCATAGTGGCGAAGATGGCGATAGCCGTGCGAGACGAGGACCTCATAGGCATGGGTGCTATTCATACACGCCGGATCGGAGCAGTAGACGATAATCTCGTCATCAGCAGAGAGGAGCGCGAAGGCTTCTGAGGGCTCGATGCAGGCGAACGAGCCTGGAATATGCGAAGCGATGTCAGCCCACTCAGGCATGACCATGATGAGCTTGAGCGGGTCCCCGCGGTCCAGCTTGGTTTTTAACTCTTCACGACTGATGGTGTTCATAGCCCAGCAGCAGCCCCTTTCTCTCTGGGAGGGATATTCTGATTCAGGCGGAACAGGTTGGTGGGATCGTAGGTGGTTTTGAGAGCCACGAGTCGGGAATACGTGGCTTCTGTGTAGGCCGCTTTGGTGACCTGAGCCCGCACCTGCGCGAGGAAGTTGACGTAGCTGCCTGCTGAGAAGGGTTGGAGCGCCGCCGAGAGTCCGCGGGCCCAGGCGATATGCGACGCCGCTTCCTCTTGATCGGTCCACGTAGCTATCTCATTGACCAGGAAGGGAGCATCGCGATGTCCAAAGGCCGTGGCCGAGGCAGCGATGCGGGAGGCCTCCCCTCCCATCTGATGAAGATCTATCGCTGAGCGGGGCGACGTCTTCTGTGCCACATGCGAGAGAATGGTCTCGATGGTCTGCTCATCGAGCGCGCGCAGGTAGTCGGATCGCCAGTAGTGCTGCAACCCTGGCGGGCTGAAGCCATCAATCATGGTCTGAAGCACGCCATACGGCATGGGAGCAATCAAATCGATGAGCACAGTGCTAAGATGGCGCAGGGGACGCAGCAGCGCTTCGGCCTCCTTGGGGGCTCCACAGTGACAGACACCAACCCCGATCACCTGCTGGTTCTGCAGCGGTGGGGGAACCAGCTCGATGACTGGCAGGGTGAATAAGCGTGCCACCGTTGTCAGCTCATCAGGTGCGGTGGAAAGATCGGTGCTCAAGAAGTGCAGAATCTCTCGTGCCTGCTCGACCGGATAGAGAATCCACCCTCCCATAACCATGTTGAGGGGATGGAGGTCATATTCAAAGGTCGTCACAATGCCGAAGTTGCCCTCACCGCCGCGCACACCCCAGAACAGATCGGCATGTTCAGTGTCGCTGGCCGTGAGCAAGCGGCCCTCGGCTGTCACCACATCGACCGAGCGCAGATTGTCACAGGCCAGGCCGTACTTGCGGGTCAGCCAGCCTATGCCACCGCCCAGCGTCAATCCTGCAATCCCGGTGCTTGAGACGAGTCCGCCGGTGGTGGCTAATCCAAACGCCTGCGTCTCCCGATCAAACTCGCTCCAGGTTGCCCCCGCCTCCGTACGAACGGTGCGAGCCGCAGAATCGACCTGGATGCCCTTCATGGGCGAGAGGTCAATGACCAGGCCCCCATCGCAGACGGCGTTGCCGGCCACATTGTGCCCTCCACCACGAACAGCTACCAGAAGCGCATGATCACGAGCAAACTGCACTGCGGTGATGACATCGGCGACCCCATGACAGCGGGCGATCAGACCTGGATGTTTATCGATCATCGCGTTCCACACTTTGCGATGGATGTCATAGCCCTCATCTGCAGCAGTGAGGATCTCACCTCCAAACTGTGCTCGGAATTCCTCGACGACGCCGTCGTCGAGGGGAGAAGATTGAGTCATGGCCGTTGTTCCTCCGGTGTGTCGCTCTCGCATCAAGAACCCCACGCTCTACGTCTCGCCTAGGGGGAATAGGGTGATGGTCCGGTGGGTCTGCTGGCCTGCAAGCGCTCACGCATCTGTTCAAAGGTGGCATGATCGATTTCGCCACGGGCATAGCGCTGCTCTAAGATGTCCTGTGCTGATGGTTCTCTCGGTGGCGTCATGGGAGGACGCCAGGGCCGCCCACCCAGCCAGCGAATCAGCCCCCAGATCAGGCCTGCCAACAAGAGAATCCACAGGGTCATGCCTACCCACGCACCCAGCATCATCGGCCACCCGAAGCCGCCGCAGCAATTCATCATTGCTCTCATCTCCTTTCTGTTCTCGTCTTCCTCGCATATCTCCAAGAGGAAACCCACCTGTTTCTACACTCAACTTTTTTGCGGCAAGTTGTAAATTTTGAAATTATATGGGCGAAATCTGTATAATTGTGCAGGTTCGTAGACATGGCGCGGAATAGCCCACCGAGCCGAACGTGATGGTCTCGCAGTGTGGAAGTACACATTTTCTCTGCTCTTGCTCGTTTTGCCTCCCACGTAATTATACAGATTCCATCAACATAATTTCAAAATTTTCAAGTTATCCCAGAGAACAATGCGGCCCTAGAAAAAACACCGCAGGCCATCAGAGGGGTCAGCATAGCATTTCGTGCTTTGTGTACGCTAAGAGCTACGGTACCTTGGGGAGCCCCTTCAGAAGCTTCACTGTGGCCTTCGCTTCGATTCACTCTTGGAGGGGTATCTATCCCGTTTTACCGGAAAAATACGCCCTTATGCTGTTCCTTAAGTGCTTGGACAGCTTCTCATCAGCTTAACGTACACAAAGCACGAAATGCTATGCTGACCCCCTGTGCAACTTTTTGCTCTCTCAAGAGAAATATACCATCGCAGAACACGAAACATCCAGGCGCCCAACAGGCTTTTGGGAGGCGATTTTGCCGGAGCTCCAAAAGCCTGCTGGGTGCGAACAAGGGGTCACGACATTTTTTCCTTCCATTTTCCCCGCTAAGCCACAGGGAATCCATGCAAGAGATGTAAAATAAGCATCACTACGAAGGTTTTTTCGAGTAGCTGGTGCTCCTTTTTTTCAGGGAAAGCCTCTTTTTTCTGCTCCCTAGCTGACTCAAGGGTTCTCTCAGGGGTGGCTTCTCTACGAAAATGCTGCTAGAATCATCTACTTCTTCTGTGGCTTAGCGGGGAAAATGGAAGGAAAAATGTCGTGACCCCCTATCTGCCCTGCGAGCTAACGACGGTACTTTGCTGTGGCGCTACACTGCCAAAGGTGCTGATGGCAGTTCACTGGTCGTGGTCAATGGGATAGTCTATTTTACTAGCACAAATAAAGACCAGGGTCCATACTATGTCTCTGCGTTACGAGCGAGCGATGGCGCTGTACTGTGGCATCACGCCAGCTATGGTTATGCGCCAGTGGTCGTCAATGGAGTGACCTACGTAACTTCACAGGACGGCCTTGTTGCCCTGCGAGCACGTGACGGCGCCCTACCCTGGCGCTATGCGCCAGCCAACACCGGTTTTTATGGACTAACTCTCCTCGATGGAGTCGTCTATGCCGAAGCAGCAAAATACTCGCCTGCTTCTACTCACACTGGATATAGAGCGTTGCCAATTCATCCCGGAGCCTTGCCGTGTCAGGATGACCAGGAGAGAGCGCTTGCTCGAAAATCTGGAGCGCTCGCAGGTAGAGCGTTTCCGCCTCTTGGTGGCGACCCTGTTTGAAGTACACGGTCGCCAGATTGTGCAGAGCTTTCCCTCGATAGGGATGATTGGGCTGGTAAGCCTGTTCTCGAATGCGCAGCGCACGTAAGGCCAACGCCTGAGCCTCTTTCTCTCTTCCCTGTTCACAAAAGAGCTGCACCAGATTGCTCAAGGTATCCGCTATGACAGGATGATCGGGCTCGTGTGTCTGTTCGTAGATCTGCAGCACGCGCCGGTGCAAGTGCTCGGCTTCCTGGTAGCGGCCCTGCTTGCGATAGAGCACGGCCAGGTTGTCCACAAAAAAAGCCGTGTAGGGGTGATCAGGTCCAAAAATGTGCTCGCGGATCAAAACGGCTCGCAGCACCAGTGGCTCGGCCTCCGCGTCGCGGTCCTGGTTGCGATAGAGCACGGACAGATTATGCAATACCACGCCGATATTGGGATGATTAGGACCCAAAGCCTGCTCATAGATGCACAGGGCCCGCAGGTACAGCGGCTCCGCTTTGGTATAGAGGCCTCGCCGAAAGTAGAGCAGTGCCAGGGTGTTGAGGGACTCTGCAAGATCTGGATGATTGGCGGAGAGGCTCTGTTCGCGCATCTGCAGGGCTCGCAGCAAAAGAGGTTCCGCCTCTTGAAAGCGCCCCTGATGATCATAGAGGGCGGCCAGATCCCCCAGAACTGTTGCCAGGTCAGGGTGCGCCTCGGGCAGAGCCTGTTGGCGCAGACACAGCACTCGCTGGTAGAGGTGCTCTGCTTCCTGATACCTGGACCTCTCAAAACAGAGAAATGCCAGCCCCTGTAACGGAAAGGTCAGGTGCAGATCATCCGATGCTGGGTCCGCTTCTAGAAGCGAGATCGCACGCCGGTAAGCGGTCTCTGACTGATGGTATTTCCCCTGTTTGTGATACGTGTTTGCCAGCCCGGTGAGGACTCCTGCCAGCTCGGGATGCGCTGATCCCTGGCTCTGCTCCTGGACGGACAGCGCGCGCTGGTAGAGTGCTTCTGCCTCTGGATAGCGTGCTCGTTGAGAGAGATACGTTGCCGTTTTTGCCAGCAAGCAGATATATGCGGGAGAAGTCAGCTGCCAGCGTTCTGCCTGGCTGATGGCGAGCAAGGCATGTGGCAGGACCTGCTCGCACCAGGGCCATCGCTCCACGTTGAGCGTGTGCTGGTCCAGGGAAAATGCCTGGCTCAGCGTGTGGACCACCCGTTGCACCCAGTGCTTCTGTGTGGCTTCTGGCAGCCCTTCCTTGAGCACGGTCTGGACCAAGCGGTGGATCGAGAGCATCCTGGCCTCTTGATTGCGCCGCAGCAGTGAGTACGCCAGCAGGTCAGAGAGCAGGGCGTTCCATTGCCACGGGGAAGATGCCGCTGCCTGCAGTGGTGGGGGCAGCATAGAGGCACTCTGCGTTATCAACTCCTCGGGAATGGCATCAGAGGCGAGAAAGCAACACCAGATGAGCAGATCAGCAGCAGCAGAATTCGTCTTCTGCAGCTGTTCAAAGGAGAGCGCAAAGGTCCTGGCGACCGAGACGGGATGATCCATGCCCCTGTCTCGTTCATGGAGGAGTTGCACTGGGAAGAGCCGGAAGAGGCGCAAGAAATCGCTCAGGCTGCACTGCGTTTTCTCGATGTAGGACGCCGCTTGGTCAAGGGCCAGTGGTAAGCCATCCATGGCTGTCACAAGTGTTCTGACGACCGCCTCCTCCCTTGGGGAGAGCTGGTGTCGGGAAGCATCCAGCCTCCCATACCTACTCCGGCGCAGGAGAAGCTGTATACCTTCCTCCAGAGGCATCGGCTCCACTTTGATACAGTAGGCAAGCGTGAAGAGCGTTGGCATTCGTGTCGTGAAGAGCAGGGACCCTCCTCGAGCGGCCGGAAGGAACCGTTTGACCAGTTCAAGATCTTCGACATTATCGAGGATCAAGAGCCAATCTCCATGAGTGTTCAGCCACCCCAGAGCGGCTGCCACCACCTTGCTTTGATCTCGCTCCCGTTTCTCAGGCAGATCCAAAAGGTGTGCCAGAGAGACGAAACTGACCGTCAGGTTTTCATATGTTTCGGCTTCGACCCAGAAGACCGCCGAGTAGTCTTGAAAATACCGATAGGCATATTCCAGAGCAGTCGCCGTCTTGCCAATACCTGCCATGCCAGAAAGCGCAATGGAGGGGGTGAGCGCAGCGGGTTGCTGCTGGCACAAAAGTTGACGGAGCTGGTGCAGGAGAGGCTCACGTCCTGTAAAGAAGAGATTGCGTTGGGAGGGAACCTGCCAGTAGGAAAGAAAAGCAGGCAGAGTGTGCGATGAATGGAGCTTTTCATCGCCCTGTTCCGATGATCTCAAGTGTTCAAGAACCGAAGGGTGCGGCGCCACTTCTTTCATCTGCTCCCGCAGTAGCCCCAGGGCTTGCGCGTCCTTGCCAAAGAGCTCACAGAGTTTCTGGCGAAAGTAGGGGCTGGGCAGAGCTCTTCCGCGCTCCCAGCGATGAACCGTATAGTCATCAGTCCCTACATGGTTGGCGACCTGCTGTTGGGACCAGCCCCGTAAGAGCCGCTCTTGCCTTAACAGATCATTGGGCTGTCTCTCTGTGCGTCGATCACCCATGCGCCTGCTTCCTTTGCAAGATCTCTTCTCGTTGGTCAACTACCTTCAACACGATCTGCTTGGCCCACCTGGATGTGCAGGACGCGATCTGCAAACACTAGCACTGGTGGCCAGCTAGCAAAGCTCTTCTGTGCATCTAGGATCAGCTCACACGAAAACTACAACTGTTTTCAGACATTATACACCCCAACCAGGCTTTTGTAACTCTGGTCAGATCGATTCCCAAAAGCCTGCTGCACGCCTATAGGGTTCTTGATCTGAGCTGCTATGCTTCTCTTGGTGTAAATTTCATCTGAAATTCCCAGCAAGAGAGTAAACTCTTCTCTCTCCCTTGGTTTCATGTCGGGCGGTGCACTGGAGAGCGCATGAATGCTTTAGAATGAAACTAGTACAAGACCACGAAAAAGTTGACGGATAAGCAAGCTTGGGGTAATGTTCCTCCAAAACGAGGAGAAACGTGATGCCCAAGAAGCAGTACCTGGTAAAGCTGAGCGAAGAGGAGCGCGCCAGGCTTCTCACACTCACCAAGAAAGGACAAATCGCCGCACGCACCCTGGCTCGTGCCCATATCCTTCGGTTAGCCGATGAGGGAAAGCAAGATGCTGAGATCGTGACAGTTCTGGACGTCGGTCTCTCCACGGTTGAGCGCACTCGCAAAAAGTATGTCGAAGGGGGACTCGACTGTGCGCTCAAGGAACGTCCCCGACCAGGAGTCAAACCCACCTTGGACGAGAAACAGGAAGCATACCTGATTGCATTGACCTGTAGCGCGCCCCCAGATGGGCGGGTGAAATGGACGATGCAACTGCTTGCCGATCGCCTCGTCCAACTTCGCATCGTCGATGAGATTTCTGATGAGACGGTGCGACGCACGCTGAAAAAAAACGGCTTAAACCGTGGCAAAAGCAGCAATGGTGCATTCCAAGGGTAGGGAGTGAATTCGTCTGGCGGATGGAAGACGTGCTGGATCTGTATGCGAGCCCTTCTGATGCCACTGCGCCCAAGGTGTGCTTCGATGAGTGCCCCTATCAGTTGCTCGATGAAGTCCGTGACCCGCTGCCTATGCAGCCCGGTCAGCCAGAGCGCTTCGACTCTGAGTACGAGCGGGAGGGCACCTGTAGCTTGTTCCTGTTGTTGGAACCGCAGCTGGGATGGCGACATCTTGAAGTCAAGCCGAGACGGACCAAAGTCGATTTTGCGCAGGCAATGAAGGATCTGGTCGATGTGCATTTTCCGACCGCTCCTGTGATCCGGGTGGTCTTGGACAATCTGAATACGCATACACCTGGCTCGCTCTACGAAGCATTTGAGCCGCAAGAAGCCCGTCGGATCGCTCGGCGCTTGGAGTTTCATTATACTCCCAAGCATGGCAGCTGGTTGAACATGGCTGAGATCGAACTCTCGGTGCTGGCTCGTCAGTGCCTGGCGCAACGTCTGCCTTCGATGCAGCGGGTGCGTGAGGTCATCACTCCCTGGCAACAAGGGCGCAATGCCCATCAGGTTCAGGTGCAGTGGCGCTTTACCACCGCTGATGCCCGTGAAAAGCTGCATCGACTGTATCCTTCAACTTCTTAGTGGTCTTGTACTAGTGTTCTGTCCATCTTAATTTGATGAGAGAAAAGTCGGTACTTTCTCTGAATATTCGAAGCGCAGAGATTTTTTGCTGCCGTTCCTCCTCAGTTGCCAGACCTGGCACCGTATTTCCGATACCACTCATTTTGAAACAGTTCCTCGGGGTCATACTGGCGCTTCAGCTTGAAAAATTGCTGCGCCTGGGGATAGGCGCGATAGAACTGCTCGATGGTTGCATGCAGGCGATAGGGGAGGTAATAGCGACCTCCTAACGCCAGAGCAGCGTCGATCAGCTCACAGGTCATGCCTGCCATCCGTTGGTCTGCCTGTTGGGTACGCGGTTGGTTGAAGAGCATCACCAGGGCAAACAGGTCTTGATCGGCATAGCGCAAGAAGCTCTCCTGATCGGGAGCCACGAATCTGATCGTCACATTGAGCAGATCGGCCCCGTGTGCAGGGATGATCGCGCGTACCCGTTCAAGAAACGGCTCGAGTTGGGCGGGGGGGACAAAATACTCTTGGAGAATATCGGTGCTGGCGGTGCTGCGATTTTGAAAGACCTCCACGCCCTCGTTGAGCAGATGATTGCGGGTGACACCGCTGGCCAGCGGGATCTGACCAAAGCGCTTTTCGAGCTTCCAACGCAGTGCTTTGCCGTAGGCATTTCCAATTGAGCCCCGGAAGACGAGTCGTCGTACCCCTGCCAGTCCTGGCTTGCCCAGCGGGGATAGGAAGCGATGGGGAAGAACTCCATACGTACTCAGGAGGATTTCGCGCAGAAAATGGTCCGACTCCACGTTCACACGTCCATAGGCCAGTCCGATAGGCGCAGCCCGCTTCGTCTGCTCTTCGTAGCAGGCTGCATACTCGGCGCTGGGCACCACCCAGCGTGTCGCGCGATAGCACTCATTGGCACTCACCGAGAGTTCCGCATCAATCAGGATACCGAACAGACCATATCCCCCCAGTGCGAGAGAAAACAGCTCAGCGTGTTCCTCCCGGCTGCATCGGATCACAGTGCCATCGGAAAGCAGGAGCCTGAAAGCGACGACCGTCGAGGAGATGGGTGGGCTCATGGGTTGCCAGCCATGACAATTGGCACTCAGCGAGCCGCCAACGCTAAATGAGCTGTTCGATTGCATCACCTGGATGGAGCGTCCCCGTTCATGCAAATACCACAGGACGGAGGACCAGCGAGCGCCGGCCTGCACCTGCAGGATGTTCCTCTGATCGTCCAGGTGCATCTCATGCAGGCCGAGCATATCCAGGATCATGCCGCCGGGAGTAAACGTCTGTCCGCCCATCGTGTGACGAGTACCGGCGATGCTCAGTGGGAGTTTGCTGACTCGTGCATGCTGAAGATGAGTACGCAGCTGTTCTTCGGGATGGTCCCGCACTCCTGAGACCGAGCAGACTTCTGCCACGCGCGTCCGGTTCAAGCGGCTGGCATCGTCGACAAAGCCAAAGGGGAGACTCTCACGTTCATCTCTATCATTCAGCGCGGTTCACAACAAATGGAGAAGTGGTTTCACCACGTCCTCGCCTCCTCAAGAGATCTTCTTCGAATATACGGCTTGTAGGAAGAAAAGTTGTGGTTTGCTAAACTCTCCTCCTTCTAAAGAGATGGTAGTGATGTGATATGGAGTATCTGAAGGGCGATGGAACCAAAACATCTCTCCTGCCCGGAGAGTGGAAGCATGTACCAAAGGGGTATCCTTGAAAAGCACCCAAAGCAAGACCACGCTCATCAAGGAGAAGCCCCCATGAAGAAGTATATCGTAAAGCTAAGCCGAGAAGAACGAGCAGACCTGCACCACCTGATTGCTCAGGGCCAGGCATCGGCACGAAAGTTGGCTCATGCGCGCATTTTACTGAAAGCTGACAGTAGCGAAGATGGTCCCGGCTGGACCGATCAAGCCATCAGTGAGGCGTTGGAAATCGGGACGGCGACGGTCGAGCGGGTGCGGCAACGTCTGGTGGAAGAGGGAGTGACTGCTGCGCTCAATCGACACCGACCGCACACGCCTCGCCTGCGCAAATTGGATGGAGAGCAAGAAGGGGTTCCCGTAGCAAGTGGACAAAGACCAACGCTAAGAAGGGAAGTAGCTTCAGCAGCCATTTCAGCAATATTGCACGGAAATTGGCAGAAGACTACCTTGCACTTCATAGCCCTTCTTGGGATTTGCTTGTTGAGCAAATGGTGCGCGACATCAGCTTCAGTTTTTGCCCAAAGCAGTGCCCAGACACGTCCAACACTTTATAACACGGTCGTCAGGATATCACCCTGTCAGGCGGAAATCCAAAATCGATTGGAGTAGGCCCTCCTTTAAAGAAGGTACCTCGTAGCCCCAAAGTAGATAAGTGCGGCACAGTTTTTGTTTAGGGCGATTCAGATGTGCCCAACAAATGGCCGTCCTCCTCGTGGGAGGTAATTGGTCGCTCGTTTGCTTAATGTGTCAAGAGATAATGCAGGCCGTTTTCCTGCACGGTCTGCTTCCCATCACGCCAGTCGAGCAGCCATTGCACGCCGGGAATTGCCGTGCTTGTGGCGAGGCTCAGACCAGCAATAGCGAGGGCTACAGGCGTGAGCGGCGCTGCGAAAACAGTCAGCAGAACTTCGGCCGTACCTATCGTCACGCCAGCTGCTTGCAATGCTAGGTGGCCGCCCTGACTCCTCAGCCAAGAATCGCGCGCCTTGCGCACCTCCTTCAACTTGTCAGCGATATCCGGGATCGTCTCGCGCTCCAATTCATCGATGAACGCATCGTCCCATGGTTCTGCTTCAATGCGGCGTGCCATCCAACCAAGCTTATCCCGCGCCTCTTGGAGCGCGGCCTCGTGCTTGTCTCGGTATTGCAATACCTCTTCCAGGGGCATTTTCGGGTTAAGTACCGGCAGGTTGAGTTGTCGATCAGTCAGCGCAGCCGTCGTTAGCAGATCGGCCTTGATCTGCCGTTCACGCGCCCGATCTTCCAGTACCTGACGCACCACCGGATCTTGGACAGCGCGGCGCAGTTTCAAGGACAATGTCTCTTGATGGACTCGTAGATCCGTGATTGGGGTGGCAGCCTTGTCCACTAAGCCGGCAAACAAGGCATGATTCAGCATGATCGCTTCGCCCACAGCCAACGGATAACTCCCAACATCAATGAAGCGATACTCGACGAGACCCTCGTAGCCTTCCCGAATTTCGTCGTACGGCTTGTATGCAAATTCGGCGGTATGCTCCGGCCCTGGGAAGTCCCCAACCTCCCGAACTATCTGTCGCGCATCCTCGCCCAAAAGACGTTGCATAGTTCGGTCCTGTTGAAGCTCCGTTGGTACTTTAGCTAATGCAAGGGTCCACCACTCGCCTGCTCCGTGCGAGGACCAGTAGTTCAGGAAATCTCGATCTTGCAGATCTGAGCGGATCGCTTTTACAAGGGGCTCCTCATAGCTCTCCAGCACCTTCGAAGGCGTAATGGTCTCGAGAATTCCCTTTGCGCTCAGGAGTTTCACTGCCTCGCGTGTGGGGAGATCGGCCCCGATTGGACCCCAACTCGCTCCTACCGGATCGAGAATATACAACTTGTCGAAATACAATGCTGCCGCTTTCAACAACGGAAGGTCCGTGTTCGTGAAGGATGCGTAGGGATAGTAGAAGATGCGGTGCTCAGTCATGGTTTAATACCCCTTTTCTGATCTCCCGAAAGTCTTGCTGTCTTGTCGCACCAAACCTGCTCCAACGGAGTCGCCCAAGCGGTCCACGAACGTCCTTCAGTCTTCCCGTGAGTGTCCTCCTCCTACTTGCTCCAACGTCTGCCGCGGCCTGAACCGCGTCCCCAACTCCCAGTTTGGGTTGCTTTTCCTTGTTCACGCAATGTCAAGGGCGCGCAGGTGGTTGGGTATAGTGGCAGGGGCGCGTTCATCGAAGCGAAGCGGAGAGCCTTGACATGTATGATACACTTGGGCAACCGCACGGGAGGCAGCCTCTAGCCTACGTCCTACTCTTGTTGTTGGAGCCGCTGGCGAAACCGGTACGATTCCCCCTAGAGGCCTTCTTGAACGTGCAATCCGCATCACTAAACCGGTCTGAGAACCAATTTACGGTAATTTTGACCCTTTGTTATCGGAACAGTTTTTCACGAGATAGATTGGCTCACTCTGCCGATAATATACCACCTGAGCGAGAAAACTGCACCGATAAGGTTCAAAACTCGCCACAAGTTTGCACATCGCAGTATGATCTAGCCCTAGCCCCTGCGAAGCAAGGTATATCACCTTTCGTCATGCAATATCAAATCAGGTTAATCACTATACGTTCATGTAACAGCAAGTCGCCTTCTCAAGCCGGTTGTATCAGCCAAATGTGTAAGGGTTCCCTAGCAACTGGACAAAAACCAACGTTAAGCCTTGAAGACTGAAGTGTGCTTTTTGCTCTTCAGAGCCTAGCTATCATGGCTCGGTCCAGAATACGTACCAGCGTGCGTCGTAGTTGCGGCCAGTCTCCCATGTCATCATTCCATCGTTTGTCACAGTAACGCGTCTGGGCGAGGCGGTGATCCTCAGGCGTATGAAACTTGAGGCAACCAGCGTAGACTCAACATTAACGTCTACGGGGGCATCGCTGCCCAATTGAGAGGATGAGGCAACAATGGCATCTGGCGATGGTCGCGGCGGTGGATAAATGTCGATCTCCACCGGGTCTCCGGGGTAGTACCCATTTACCGAGACCAGCGCTACAGTGGCGGGTCGATTATTGTACGTCTCGGTCCTCATGTACGCTAGCACAAAAGGCGGATGTATCTCCGAGTTATATGGACTATGGCCACAATCAATGATCCAGCGACCACTTGTAAAGAGGAGATCCCCTTTAACAGGTCCATACGGCTCGCCAGCATTAGCCCATACAGAAAAGAAGTATTGAACGAAGTAGTTCTCAATCTCTATATTGACTACATCGCGGTTATCCGCAAAGAGATGTCGCGACTCAGGAAGTGGACGCACATATATATTAACATCCTCTGTGGCTCACTCTGGGACACAGGTCCTTCTCTCAGCTGACCCTGCACTGGAATTTGACCCAGGACCTCTCGTCATTGAGTTCACCGGTGATCAGCAGCATGTGCATCTCTTTGCCTCTCCTCCCTTCTCTAGGACCCCCATCCCTGGAACATTGCGAGCCTTTGATGCCAACGGGGCATTGGTCGCACAAGATGGTCCAAAGCCCGTGGATCCGCGAGGCTTTACGACAGCCTTTGAGGTTCGAACTGCTGCCGCTGTGATCAGACGGGTTGAGCTGCAAATGGGTACCAGCGACTTTGAAGCTATCGACGACCTCCTGTTCGAGGGTGAAGTTCCACCTCCACTACCCCCACCTCCCGTAGTCCAGATACTCAGTCCGTTCGACAATATGGATCTCGATGCTCCTACAGTGAACATCACAGGAACTGTCACTGGGGAGACACTTCTGCCATCGGTAACCCTCACATCACAGTACTTGCTACCACCGGGATCCACTATACCTCCATTTCGTACTGCGATACCCCTTTCTGGGTCAGGAACACAGCGTACATTCGCCCTGTCCCTAAAAGCCGCCTTCGGGCCGCAGGTTCTCACCGTTGAGGCGCAAAATACTGGTGGCACGGGAAGTGCGACTGTACACTTTACTTACCTCCCAGGACCTATCCGTGAACGATTTCAGTCAACAGGAGGCACAGCAACCTTTGGCAATTTTCAATATGGCGGAGGTGGTGGCAGTTGCCAGATCGCTGTTTACGAACGTGGAGCTATTGCTCTTGCAGATACTACCACCTATGTGATTCTCGGCGATATTTTCAGCAAGTGGGTCTCACTGCAAGACCCGCAGAATCCGAATACTGTGACTGGATTACTGGGTTGTCCAGTGTCTGAAGGACGTGGAGCTCTTGCCAATAGCAGATCTCAGGATTTCCTAAACGGTCGGATCTATGCCGGTCTGCCAACCGGCGTCCACTACGTTCCAGCACCTTTTGTCCAGGCGATTGACATACTCGGTGGCGAGGTGTCCACAGGCCTTCCTATGGCAGACCCGAACACCTCTGTAGCAAGTGATACCTGGCTGTTCCAGCAATTTGCACGCCCAGGGCAGCCTGGTCTGCCCTGCACCTTGGAGATCAAGGGCAATCCGCCAGTGTTGTACGTCGAGCGACAAGGGGGTGATTTATCGGAACTTTCTGACATTGGTGCGAGCTTGGCCCCCGATTCGCCAACACTCTGGTTATCCTTCTCCTGTAGTCGTAATCATGGGCCGTGCAGTATCAGCATCCCTCCTGTAGGCGCACCCATCGAGAATGCAGGTTCACGCTATTGTGATGGTACTACATTTAAGGGGCCATTACCAGGGCCACCGGAGTGGAGGGCCGTTCTCGGGGATGACCACATCCAAGTACCAATGCTTGGGATAGTCAGGAATACTGAATTATCATCTCAAGATTACCCATTTACGCATCAATTTTCCAATGATTATAATATATATGCTCTGCGTGGAAACACCACCCCACGTGCTGCATACTGCGTTGTTACTATTGTCCTGGCAGGTTGGTCCTCAAAGTCAAGTACAGTCGTAGGCATGTTTGTAACTCCTGTAAAGAGAGTTGTTCACAGGTCAGCTAAATAAATGACAAATTTTCCGCAAGCGGACTCATGTAGGTATGCTCTTCAGTACCATGGTTATTCGGATACGTTCAGCGACTTTTAGAAAATGTAGCCATGCTTTGAGAAATTAGGAAATGGCAGCTCGGGTTCTACGCCACTCGTAGCTCGCCAGAGTGAAGAGCGTGATCGTCACCACCAATAAAGCTGCAACGATCAACCACTCAAGGGCCCCACTGCCGCTATCGGGGTCGATGCCGAAGATAGTCTCAATCCAATCTCTCTGTACTAGAGTGATCACGAACAGAATACCTGTAACAATGGCCATGCCCGTTTCAAACCAGAAGCGCCATCTCAATGCATTTCTCATATGTTCAACCTCGCTTCACAAAGCAACCCTTCTTAACACTCAACTCGGACTTCCTAAGAAACCTATGTGGGATGATGGTTATCATGATGCCCTACGAAACGCAGTTCAAAGTGTGTTGCTAAACGATACGCCACACCATCATATAGAGGCAAGCAGAGAAGAGGACAATACGACGACAAATTCTCAAAAGTATTGTTCACCTAAGAAAGTATACTCGATAGAGGGTGCAATATCAAGTGATTTTTCGATCACGACATTGATACTTAATCAATTTGGTTATACTTTCACAGGACATCTTCTATGAGATTCACCGTGTGCGGGACATGCGGATAACTCTCGTTATTCGCGGTGAAAGCAGGCGTTTATTGCTGATAATACGCATTTTGGCATCTCAAAACGAACCGCTTTGGGTGCCGATAACACGAAAGGCAAAAGCGCATGGTTTCTTTCACAACCGTATCAGAGGCATTGGCGGGGTATGAACAATGGCTGCCGAGCCAGCCCCTATCCAACCACACCCGTCGGACGTATCTGACGCAAGTCAATCGCTATTGTATCTATCTCTCGACACTCCACTGGGAGTATGGCCATCCCCTCCAGGAACCACATGCACGCGATTACGCGGTGCGCGACTACAAGACGACTCTCAAGGTGGTTCACCACGCCAAGCCCAGTTCCGTCAATCTTGGCCTGGCTGCTGTCGATCATTTCTACCGGTTTCTTGAGCTGCCGACACCTCAAGTCGCACGCGAAGACCTGCCCGCGCAGGCTCCTCGCGCCTTAGAGCCGCCAGAGCAAAAGCGGTTTCTGCGGACAGTGGAGCGCTGTTCATCAGTGCGGGATCGCGCTATTGCGCTGCTGCTGTTCTACACAGGTCTACGCATCAGCGAATGCGCAGCGCTCACCGTCGACGACGTGCGGCTGTCTTCGCGCAAAGGACTGGTGATTGTGCGCATGGGCAAGGGCAATAGCTACCGGGAGGTGCCCTTGAATGCTGAGGTGCGGACGGCACTCGACGCCTGGCTGGAACAGCGCCAGAAGCTGGTTTCACAACAGAACGAATCGGCGCTGTTCCTCACGAAGCAAGGCACGCGCCTGGCCACACGCACCATTGATGATGTGGTGCGGCGGCTCGGGCAGGAGGCAAATCTCTCGCTCTCCGCCCATATACTCCGGCATAGCTGCTTGACCAATCTTGTTCGGAACGGCAACGACCTGGTGCTGGTGGCTGAACTGGCCGGACACAAGCGTCTGGAAACGACGCGCCGCTACAGCCTGCCCACAGCAGCTGATCGCGAAGCAGCAATGGAAGGGCTCAAGGTGGACTACTAATGCCAGGACGTTTTTTAACCGATGCGGAACGAGAGCGCCTGACCCGGTTTCCGGCAGAGGTGCCGCCCGAAGATCTCGCCAGCGCGTTTACCCTGTCACCCAAAGACATCACGAGGGTATTAATGCACCGCGGTCAACCGAATTACCTGGGGTTCGGCCTGCAGATTTGTGCTCTGCGCTATCTGGGCTTCGCACCGGATGATCTCTTGACGGCACCCGTATCGGTCGTCAAGTACGTGGCACGGCAGCTGGGGGTTTCCCCGGAGGCCCTCAAGCAATACGGCACCCGCCCGCAGACGCGCACCGATCACCTGCAGGAAATCCTGTCCTACCTGGAATTTCGCGAGGCGGGTGCCACTGACCTGCAAGCCCTCGCCACCTTTCTGCTGGAGCGTGCCCTGGAGCACGATAAGCCCATCGTCCTCTTCCAGGTGGCGTGTGAGCACCTCAAGTCCGAGCACACTGTTCGACCAGGCGTGACGACCCTGGAGCGTATGGTGATCGCCGCACGCGAGCAGGCCGAACGCGAAACCTATCGTCGTCTCGAGCCACTTCTCACCGAGGAATTCCGTGCCAGGCTTGATCAGGTCCTTGAGCCTTCCGAGACCACCAAACGCACGCCGCTGGTCTGGCTGCGGCAGGGTGCCGTCTCCTTCTCTCCAGCAGCCATTGTCGGGGAAATCGAGAAACTCTCCTACGTCCGGGGTCTTGGGGTCGAAAGCTGGGACCTGAGCACGCTCACTCCCAATCGGCGCAAGTTCCTGGCTCAGGTGGGCAAAAAATCAACCAACCAGGCGCTACAGCGAACGGCACCTTCGCGCCGCTATCCCATTCTCGTGGCCTTTCTGCGCCAGGTTGCCGAAGAACTGATGGACGAAATTATGGATCTCTTCGATCGCTGCATGGCGCAGGTTGATGCCCGGGCGAGGCGAGATCTGGAAGAGTTCCGGCGCAATGCCGCACGCGCGATCAACGAGAAAGTCACGATGTTCACAGACCTGACGGGCATGGTCCTCGATCCACAGATTGCCGATCCTGACCTGCGCACACAGATCTACAAGCGGCACCCCAAGGAGCGACTGCAGGCGGCGATGGAAGAAAGCGCGCGGCTCATGCGTCCCGCGGATGACAATTACTTCGACTTCTTGACCACGCGTTACACCTACGTCCGTCAATTCGCTCCAGCGTTTCTCTCTGCCTTCACGTTTCGCGCCAACCGGCGGGGCGAGGCGCTGGTGGAGGCGGTGTTGGTCTTAAACCGCATCAAACGGAAAGTACCGGAGAACGCCCCGATGGACTTTGTGCCCGCGAAGTGGCGTCCCTATGTCTTGGACAAGGAAAGCAAGATTGACCGGCACTCCTACGAAATGTGTGTGTTGTGGGAACTGCGCGGGGCCTTGCGGGCAGGCAATATCTGGCTGGAAGGCAGTCGTCGCTACGCCAACCCGGAGACCTACCTCATTCCTCGTGACCAGTGGGCAAGCCTGCGCACGGAGACCTGCCGCCTGGTGCAAGTCCCCGAACAAGCGAAAGACCGCCTCCAGGAGCGACAGCAGGAACTGGAGGCACGCCTCTCGCAGTTTGACAAGGGACTGCCGCGCAACAGCCAGGTACGCATGGAGAAGGGAGAGCTGATTGTCTCACCCCTGCGAGCAGAAGAGACGCCAGCGCGGATCAGTATCCTGCAGGAGGCCGTGCAGGAAAGCTTGCCATTGGTCGAGTTAACCGATCTGCTCGTCGAAGTGGATAGCTGGACGCATTTTAGCCGCCACCTGGAGCATGCCGGGGACGGCGAGCCGCGCACGAAAGAGCGCTTAACCCATCTCTATGCAGCCATCCTGGCGCAGGCATGTAATCTGGGCATCACGGCGATGGCTCAACTCGCAGACCTCTCCTACGAGCAGTTGGAATGGTGTACCAATTGGTACCTGCGCGAAGAGACCCTTCGCCCTGCCGTGACCACCGTTGTCAACTACCAGTATCGGCTCCCGCTCAGCCGGAACTTCGGAGGTGGAACGCTCTCTTCTTCCGACGGGCAGCGTTTTCCCGTGGCAGTCAAGACCCGCAATGCCACCGCCTTGCCTCGCTATTTCGGCCTGGGGCGTGGGCTGACCTTCTTTTCCTGGACCAGTGATCAGTACTCGCAGTACGGCTCGAAGGTCGCGCCGTCTACCAGTCGCGATGCGACCTACGTGCTGGATGAGATTCTGGACAACGAGACGGAGCTACCCATTGTCGAACACGCGACCGATACTGCCGGGTATACTGAAATGCTTTTTGCCCTCTTCGATTTGCTTGGGCTCCAGTTCGCACCACGTATTCGCGATCTGGGTGAGCAGCGGCTCTACCGCATGGATCGGACGAAGACGTACCAGCATATCGAGCCCTTGCTCAAAGGGGTGATCAATCAAGAGCTGATCACCAATGCCTGGGATGATCTGCTTCGGGTGGCAGGGTCGCTCAAACGAGGCTGGGTCACCTCGTCCCTGTTCATCAGTCGCATGCAGGCGTATCCTCGTCAAAACGCCCTCGCACGCGCTTTGCAGGAATATGGCCGCCTGGTGAAGACCCTCTTCATCTTGCGCTATCTGGAAAACCCCGATTATCGACGGCGCATTCACGCCCAGCTCAACAAGGGGGAGGCACTCCATGCCCTCCGGCAGTTTCTCTTTTTCGCCAATCAGGGATACATTCGGCGGCATCAACCCGAAGATCAAGCCAATCAAGCCAGCTGTCTCAACCTGGTGACCAATGCAGTAGTGACGTGGAACACGACCTATATGATGGATGCCATTACGAATTTGCGAGCGAAGGGGCATGCAGTAGCAGACAGTGATCTCGTGCATCTCTCACCCGCATTGTACTCACATATTAATCGCTATGGGAAATACCATTTCGAGGCAGAGGCGACACTGGATCAGCAACCACGGCGTCCTCTCCGTCAGCCATCCGTTCTCAAGGCTTAACGTTGGTTTTTGTCCACTTGCTACGGGAACCCCCATGAGCCAAACCTGACAGAGTGGCCTGTAAAGCCAGTTGATCACTCTTCGCTATTGTGGCCAGACTCAGGTTGGTCAAACGGCCAAACTCAAGTTGAATCCGCAGAAATGTGGTATACTAAAGAACCAAACCTATTCTTCAATCGAGATCATTTGCTGAACCCAAGAAATCCATGCCCATCATTCCCAAACTTTCCGACCTGGTTATCGAGCAGGTCAGCGTGGCCAACGAAGTGACGATCACCGTACGTGCGGCTACCCCAACAGCTCCATGCCCCTGTTGTGGGACGGTCTCCAGGCGGATACAGAGCCGCTACACGCGAATGCTACGCGATCTGCCAGCCAGCGGACGCCCCGTTCATCTGATTGCGCGCGTGCGTCGTTTCTTCTGTCAAGAGCGCACCTGTATTCGTAAGATCTTTGCCGAGCGCTTCCCTTCTTTAACCCTGCCTCGGGTGAAATTCACCTTGCGACTGCAAGAGTCCCTCCGAGAGCTCGGCTTTGCATTAGGAGGCGAGGCAGGAGCCAGCCTGGGAAAACAGTTGAGCATTCCTGGTAGCCCTGACACCATTTTGCGCCTGGTCAAGGGAGTCGACCTGCCTGCGGCCTCCTCTCCACGCGTGGTGGGGATTGATGATTGGTCCTGGAAACGCCGACTGCGCTATGGGACGCTGCTCTGTGATCTGGAAAGTGGCAAGCCTATCGATGTGTTGGCTGACCGGGAAGTCGAAACGGTCTCAGCCTGGTTTGAGCGGCATCCTGGGGTGGAGATCGTCAGCCGAGATCGCTCCTCCCAATATGCAGCGGCTATTCGGAAAGGTGCTCCTCAGGCGCTTCAGGTTGCCGATCTGTGGCATATTGGCAAAAATTTAGCCGATAGTGTCTCGGCGCTCTTAGCCCGCTGCCGGGCCGAAATCCGACGCGCCTTGCAAGTTCAGGCCATGCCAGAACACAAGCAGGAAGAGACTGAACCCATGCTGGAAGAAGAAAGGCAGCCTCCTCGCGGACGCCTCGTCAAGTTAGCGCAAGAAGGGCGGCGCGCTCAAAAGTTGGATCGCTACACCCAAATCGTTGAACTGCATCATCAGGGGCTCAGAGCCGCAGACATTGCCTCCCGCGTTGGGATAGGAGAGCGAACGGTGTACCGATGGCTGCGCCACGGCTCCTTTCCCGAAGCCAGGCGGCGGCGCAGACGTCCCAGCCTGATGGATCCGTATGAGCGCTACGTGCTCAGTTGGTGGCAAGAGGGAAACCGCAATGGCTCACAGCTCTACCAAGAACTGACCTCTCGTGGCTACAAGGGTTCACCCAAAGCGATGTACAATTACTTGGCGACTCTACGGACCCCGCAAGTACGCTCATCCACGTCGTCTCCATCGAAACCACAAGCGCGCAAGAGCATCCCCCCGCCACCTGCCCCGCTGGAAAACTTTTCTGCGCAGCGTGCCACCTGGCTATTTGTCTGTCAACCAGAGAAGCTAGACGAGAGGCAGCAAGCGGAGCTGGCGTTGATCAGACAGGCCAGTCCCCATGCCGAGAGCGCCTACTGCTTGGCACAAGCATTCATGCAGATGATCCGGGAGCATACAGGAGAGCAGCTGGACACCTGGCTGAGTTCGGTAGAAGCGAGCCACTTGCCCGAATTGGAGTCGTTTGCCAAAGGGATCCAACAAGACAAGGCCGCGGTGCAGGCAGGATTGACGCTGCCTTGGAGCACTGGTCCAGTCGAAGGTCATGTGAACCGACTCAAGCTCATTAAGAGGAGCATGTATGGTCGCGCCAAGCTCCCTCTGCTCCGAGCACGGGTGCTTCATGTGGCTGAGAAGGGGCCCTCTCGCGCAGCCATTCTCGCTAGAGAGCGATGCACCTGACATCGCGCGGAGAGCAGGTGCGGGACGTTAAAACCACCCACAATGAAGCGAAGCAAGGAGGACGATGAGGATGTCATTTGATATCAATAAGGCGGTGTTTGACTCCAAAGGCAGCTATCTGGAGGAGCAAGCCTCGCGCTATGAAGAGGCCTTGATGGAGCAGTTTGCTGCCTCGCCCGAAGGACAAGCGATCACCCAAGCGGGAACCGAACTGGGCTGGGCTCGGGCGATGATCCATTATGCCATCACCTACCCTGGCGTAACTCCCCCAACGATGACGGTGAGCGACCTGGAGGAAGTCGCGTATTCCCTCTTCCCGCGCAAAGTCATCACCGAGCGAGGGGACGGGGCAGAGATTATCCAGGAATTACGCGCCTTCTGGCACTTTTTAGAGCGTGTCTACCAGCTGCCGCAAGCCAGGCAGCTGCTGGCGCACTTGACGCCGCAGGCCGCCCGACGCCTGGAGCGCGAGTTGCAGGAACCGGCCAACTTTGGCATGGCCAAGTCCTTTGTCTTGATGGGAAAGGAGGCGGGCTTTGATATGGAATCACCGGAAGGCATGCGGGCATGGGTCGAAGCCTACAATGCCTCCGTGACGCCGACGATGACTGCCGCCTCTCGGCATACGGGACCTGCGACCAACAAGAAGTCGCGTGCTGTGCCCAAAAGCACAAGGAACGCACCGCATCGCAGGAAGAAGCACACACCTCCCCAATGAGAGAAGAGGTCCATGAACAGGCACGCTCCGGCCTTGGGCCCATGGACCGGCCTCCTGCACCTTGATGTTGCAGCGTCTGTGCTTACAGGCCGGTCCTTTGGCGCGAGGAGCTTACTTCCTTGATCATTGCCGTAGCAGCGAGCCTGCGGAAGAACCAAAGGTTGGCCGTCATCATCGGTTTCTACTTTCACAATGACAGGGATGGATACTGAGGCCAGCATCTCGATGAGCGCTTGCTCTCATCCGGGAGACGCAGTACCGTGACTTCCATCTGCCTGTTGTTGCTGTGCCTCACCAGATGGCTTCTCAGGCTTCGGCGGTTCATTTGCCCGAAGCAACAGTTTCGCTTTGACATAGACCCGTTGAGAAATCTTCTCTTGCTGGTACATGCCTTCAATAGCATGCATGAGACTGTCAAAGGCACCGCCTTTGAACGAGAGCATTTGCACAATGACCTCTGCGTCATGGGCATACTCAAGCGCCATCGACATCACTCTTTCGTCAATGTGCCCAATGGCCCAGGTAGAGAAGTCTTCAGGGATACCTCTTTGTTCCTGGAGATGCACCAGCATCTGACGCACTTGCCCCAGTTTTGACGGTTCAGTGGCGAGAGCGAGTGCCAGCCCGAAGATCTTCCTTTCAAGAGACTCATCCTCAATGGCAGCAGACAGTTCATCGCCGACAGCCAGGTTCCCGGGAGTTCGGACCTCCTCAAAGAAACGACGATCTGGTAGCTTGTTTTCTCCTGTTGACATGAGATCTTCTCCTTTGTCCTGTGTGGATCGTTTCCGATCACGAGGCCGTCTTCGCCGTAATCAGACTGCCAGGTCCAGCCAGTGGTTTGCGCTCAATGAACTTCCATCCACTCTTGGTGAGCCATCCACGGACTTCCTCTTCGCTGTAGACATCCCCTTCGCCTGTGACGAGCAAGAACTCAGCTGCCATGAGGGCTGCAAACGTCGGGTGGGTGTGCGTCGGATCGGTCCAGAAGTCCACGAGCAGCAGGCGAGCACCGTCAGGAACGCGCTCACGGGTGCGCCGGAGCAACTCCAGATTATGCTCAGGCGAGAGCAGATGCATCACTTGCGCGATAAGAACGACATCGTGACCCGGGGGAATGGGGTCCTTGAAAAAGTCTCCTTGCACCACCTCCACCTGCCCTTCGAAAGGGGTCTTGCCCAGCTGTTGGCGTGCGATAGCGGCAACAACAGGCAATTCGAAGAGGGTCGCCTTGAGTTCGCCAAAGGCGCGCAACACGGCAAACAGAAATGACCCGGTGCCACCCCCAAGGTCGAGCAGACGCTGATGGGGGCTAAAATCATAGGTGCTCGCCAGTGCCAGCGCGTTTCCAGCCGTGATGGCCTCCACCCCTTCGGAAAAAATCCGCGAGCGTTTTTCGTCTGTTTCGTCAAGATAGCCCACTGCTCCTTGACCGGTCCGGATGGCCTCTTCCAACTGCATCCAGGCGGGATAGCTGATGTAGTTCCAGAAGCGCAAGAAGGGGCGCAGATCAGCGGGCGTCTGACCACTGAGGAAGGTGGCGGCAACGGGGCCATTCTGATAGCGGTCTGCCTGTCGATCGAGGAAGCCCAAGGCCACCATGGCGTCAGCCACGATGCGGATAGTCCTGCGAGGGATGCCGGTCCGGTGAGCCAGTTCGTCAAGTGTGGCCGGTCCCTCTGCCAGTTGTGCAAACAGCCCGAGCTCGTTGGCAACAAAGAGATGTTTGGATGCCATAAAACCGGTGGCAACTTGGAAGATGGAATCGGGTAGAACGTTAGTCATAGGATTGCCTCCTTATTGGCGTTGCTAGATACAGTACTGTAGGTTCTTCACTACCGCTTGGGTGGTGCTACTAGGGGTCAGCATATCCAATGCTGAATTCTGTACGCTAAGCAAAACGGGAGTCCACACTGATGTACTCATGCGGCTCCTCAAGCGAATTGAGGAGAAAGAATGTAAAGTCGGGAAAGTCTATCCGCTTGCGCGATCCTTTCTCGTGGGCATTTCATCACGAATGCTCGTCTGCCTTTACAGGCCAATTCATCTGCTTAGCGTACACTTTTCACGTTTCGATATGCTGACCCCTGATAGACATCTCTTCGAAGACATCTTCTTGCCGAATGCTCAGGAGATACTGAGCACTACTCTTGATGAAAGTCTACCCGTTTGGAGGCTGGAGAACATCGGGAGAAGACGTGATTATGTTCCCTATCTTGTGCGGTGGGAAAACCTGGTTGCTCATCTGTTCCCTAGGGAGTATCCCCGATGCGCTGACGCTCAGACAAGCTTCTGTTCAAGCGCGATGCGCGTCGCTGTATGGCGCGAGTTCACGCCGAGCTTCCCGTAGATCGAGCGCAAGTGGGCATCGGCGGTACGCGGACTGATGACGAGCGAATCCGCGATTTGGGCGTAGGTCAGCCCCAATGTCACCAGGCGCAACACTTCAATTTCTCGAGCGGTCAAGCCGAATAGGTTCCCTCTGGACGCAGGTGCCTGAGGGAAGGTCGAAGGAGCTACCCCAGTGGGAGACTGGGAGGTTGGAGTGATCTGCTCGCGCACGTTCACCTGTTCCGCGGCTGCGATGGCATGTTCAAGTGTGAATGCTCGCCCCTCGGTCCATGCTGCCTCGAAGGTTGCTGCATCAAGTTGGACACGTACGTCGGCTACCGTACGCTCATACGAGGCGTGGTCGGTTGGCGGAAGGGGAGCACCAATTGCGTCGCGCAGAGCCGCTGCCGCTCCATACAGCCGCGCTGCGCTCAGTGGTTGTCCCTGCCCCTGGGCTACGCCTGCCAATCCCTCCAAGGCAGAAGCGATACCTTCTTTGTCTCCTATTGCTTGCCGCAAGGACAGGCTCACATCGTAGTGTTCTTTTGCTTGCTCATAGCTCCCCTGGTACAGCGCCACGCGCCCTAGAATAGTGAGGGTATGGGCGCTCCCTCCTTTATCTCCTAGCTTCTGCCGTATCGCCAGGCTTTCCTCACAAAGCACTCTCGCTCGCTCATAGTCGCCCCGCTCCAGCACTGTAATGGCGAGAGTGGTGAGTGAACCAGCAACACTTTGGGGGGATCCCAGCTCACGTGCTAGGGCCAGGCTTTCCTCGCACAGTGCTATAGATCGCTCGTATGCTCCCAGAGAAAGCAGAGTCAGACCCCAACCAGAGAGAACAAGGGCCATGACCCGCTTATCGCGCAACTCACGGAGCAGCAGTAGACTCTCCTCGTAGAGCGTGGTTGCCTGCTCGTAGTCACCCCTGCTGCGTCTTAGATCTCCCAGAGAAATTAGAGCGTAGGCAATGCCCTGTCTATCTGGGAGCGCACGAGAGAGATCCAAACTTTCTTCCAGGAGGATGTTTGCTCGTGCATGGTCACCCTGGTAGAACGCCAACACACCTGCAGCATGCAGTACCTTTGCTCGCACAGATGTCTGCTCCGAAAAATGCTTCAGTATTCGCTCCAGCATGTTTCGTCCCTCAGTCAGATAGCCTCGATAGAGCCAGAAGTGCCAGATGGCGGCGCCGATGCGAGCGCCTCGTTCTGCCTCTCCCTGCTCTAGTGACCATGCGAGCGCCGTTCGGATATTATCATGCTCCAACTCTAAGCGATGAAGCCATTCGACCTGCTGTAGACCAACTGTTTCGGGTCCTGCGCGTTCCGCGAAACGGGCATACCAGTCACAATGACGGCGGCGCATGGCGGCCACTTCGCCCGCCTGCCGCAGCTTCTCCTGGCCGTACTGCCGCATCGTCTCCAGCAACCGGTAGCGTGCCTCACCGCTGCGTTGCTCCATGAGCACCAACGATTTATCGATCAGGGAGGAGAGGACCTCAAGCACGTCGCATGCTTCGCCTGGCTCACCTGCGCAGATGGCCTCTGCCGTTTCGAGCGAAAAACTGCCAGCAAACACCGAGAGCCGGCGGAAGAAGGCCTGCTCTTGTGCTAACAACAAGTTGTAGCTCCAGTCCATGGCTGCCCGCAAGGTTTGCTGTCGCGGTAGGGCCGATCGACTGCCCCCGGTGAGTAGCCGGTAGGCATCATCCAGTCGTGCGACGATCTGCTCCACAGAGAGGACGCGTATACGAGCCGCAGCCAACTCGGTTGCCAGTGGGATACCGTCGAGACGACGGCATATCTGCACCACTGCCGATGCATTCTCCGGTGTGAGCGTGAAGGAAGGCTGGACAGACCTCGCACGCTCAATGAACAGCTGAACGGCCTCATAGGTCATCAGCCCTTCGATGGGTGGCAGGTGATAGGTATCAGGTACGCGTAGGGGAGGGACCAGCCAGGTAGTTTCACCGGTGATATTGAGCGCTTCGCGGCTGGTGACCAGCACGCGCAGCTGGGAACAGGTATGCCGGAGCGTTTCGATCAACTGCACGCACGCCGCTAGCAGGTGCTCGCAGTTGTCTAACACGAGGAGCAGATGTTTGGGACGGAGCGCATCAGAGAGGGCCTCCGTCAACGTGCAATCCGCGCGTTCAGGGATGCCTACAGCTGAGGCTACGGCCTGCGGCACCAGCATCGGATCGGAGAGCGCTGCCAGCTCCACCCACCAGACACCATGCTCGAACTCCTCCAGGAGGTCGGTTGCGACCTGCAGGGCCAGGCGCGTTTTGCCGCTGCCTCCAGCGCCAGTGAGGGTGAGCAGCCGGGTAGTCGCGAGCAAGGCTCTGACCTCGGTCATCTCCCGTTCGCGGCCAATAAACCGGTTCACCTGGAGAGGCAGATTGTTGGGAGAGGTCTCGAAGACCTTCGCCACAGGCGTATCTTCTATGCTCAACGCGATTGTTCCTCTATGAGAACTGAGGAGAGTTAGATGGCTCTCGTCACGCTGTATGCATTCCTGAATGAAAGGTATACGTTCGATCAGGTTCAAAGGATGAGTGGCGTGCTCCGATCATGAGCCCGGCGCGCTCTGCTTGGCCTCACGACATAGATCGGAGTGACAGTAGTGACGGCCTTTTCTCCAAGAACCGA
>WNGL01000700.1_pt1 | contig 46336 bp, 34 predicted proteins | sample 5400591 | NCBI WGS metagenome assembly WNGL01 (sample SAMN13153377, study PRJNA577476) | soil metagenome | isolation source: 80 cm soil or saprolite under Garry oak tree replicate 1 | place: USA:California | collected 2016-06-15 | reverse complement strand
GCATGAACCCGAGCCTCTCGTAGAACTCCACCGCGTCCGTCTTGGCGTCGACCACCACGCCGATGCAGCCGTAGTCGGCGGCCAGCCGGATCGCCAGCTCCAGCACGAAGCGCAGCAACTCCTTGCCCAGCCCTTGTCCCCGAAAGGACTCGTCGACGGCAAGGCGACCGAGTCGCAGGATAGGAAGCGGGTAGTTCGGAAGCTTCCGGCGCAGCTTCGCCGGCAGATCGTCGATCTCTATGTGCCCAGGCGCCACGGTCGCGCATCCGAGGATCTGGCCTGCCTCGACGGCGACGTAAGTGGTGCCGATGTGATGGCGGAACTGGTTCTGGCCCGCGTACTTCTGGAGAAAGCGATCGAGGTCGGCATCGCCCGAGCGGAAGCGGGCGCGCTCATCCGACTCGCGAAGGACCCTGATCTCCATCGCCCGTCATGAGCTTGCGGAGTTCCCTTTTCGGACGCCGCGGCGAGCCGATGCGATCGACCATCGCCTCGCCGGAGCGCCGCGATACTACCAACCTGGGGCGGGAGATGACGTCCGGCGGCAGCTCATGGAGTGCCTGGAGGTGGTGGCGGAGGGCTTCCTCGACGAGATGCCCCTTCTTGATCCCCGTCGCCCGGACGTGCTTCTCCAGGAGTTCCTTGGTCGTCGTGGACACCAGGGCAGAAATCTGCGTTTCCTTCTCCATATTCTATCCCCTCGTAGCAAAATCTACATTCTTGTAGAACACCGGTCAAGGGCGCCCCTGGCGCGTCGACGGCCGCCGAGCGCCAGGTCCCGATGTCGCACACGTCGCGGACATGGTGCCGCTTATGGAACGGGGTGAGGTGACTTGCCGCGCACCTTCTGAAGAACGTCACCTACGGTGGATGGCTTCACCGTCATCTGAAGATTCCTGCGTGGGCCGGCATTGTATCCGATTCCGGAACGGCTCGACGCGTGTTGCCGCGCCGGAGACGCGTTCTCAGGCGCTCCGGAAAGCCCGGGCCCCCGCCGCGAAGCACGTGGCCCCCACCCCCCAGAGGATCGCGCACGGCAGCGCCATCTCCGCGGGAGAGAATTCGCGCCAGAGGGCCCCCTCGAAGCCCAGGATCGCCCACTTGGCGGGGCTCGCGTTGCTCGCCACCAGCATCCAGGGAGGCATCACGAAGAGCGGGACCATTCCGCCGCCCAGCATCGCCATCACCAGCAGGGCCGCCCAGCCCGCCCCGCTCGCGGCCTGCTCGGTCCTCCCCAGCGCGGCCAGCAGCATCATGATCCCGACGAAGGCGGCCGCGGCCGACAGCAGGGCAAGGGCGAGCAGCCCGGGCGAGGCGGGGCGCACGCGGAAGAACGCGACCCCGACCGCGAGCAGCAGGACCTCTACGACCAGGATGGCGGCGAAGCAGCCGAGAGCCTTGCCCAGGAGGAGCTGGCGGCGCGAGAGGGGCGCCGCCTCGAGGCGCAGCAGCGTCCCCGCCGTGCGCTCCGCGACCAGGCCGATCCCGAAGTTCGCGGCGCAGGCCATGATCCCCCACAGGATCCCCTGGGGGAAGGTGAACTCGAAGGAGTGGCGGGGCGCGCGGCGCTCCACCGCCACCGGCTTCGACTCCACGGTCAGCGGCTGAAAGGAGGGGCCGGCTCCCTCGCGGGGGGGAGACCTCTCCAGGAAGCGTTCCAGCTCGTTCAGGAAGCGCTCGGTGTCGGAGCGGCTCGCGGACCCGGGGGGCGCGAGACGGAGGGCGTTCAGCGAATCCCGCACAATCTTGCGCGACGCCTCCGGATCGCCCATCACCTTCTGGAGGCCCGCGGCCGCCTGTTGGGCGAGGAGACCCTCGAGCATGGCCGACTCCGCCGTGCGGCTCGGGTCGACGCCGATCTCGACCTTCGGACCCGGTCCCTGGAACGGCCGGGCGGCGGCCGCCCCGAAGCCCGGGGTCAGCACGACGAAGGCCACGCGCTTGCCCTGTCGCACGAGGGTTGCCGCTTCCTCGCGGGTGGACGTGCGCAGGACGGAGAGCCCGGCCCCCTCCGCGAGCCGCTCCCCGAAGTCCCGCGAGCCGTCCGTGCCGTCGAGGTCGACCACCGCGACGGCGAGCGGTGAGCGCCCCTGGCTCGGGCCGGAGAAGATCACCCCGAAGAAGACGGCCAAGAGCAGCGGCCAGCCCAGGACGAAGAACAAGTCACCCCGGTTGCGGAGGAGCAGCCGCAGGTCCTTCACCGCGAGGGCGACGACGGGCCGCATGGGAAGCCGCGATTATAGCCGCCCCTCGGCGGTCGCCCCGAGCCGGAGGGTCCCCGGCCCGCGGTGGACGGCGTTCTGGCCGAACCAAACCTCGTTCCCCTGCCGGCGGAAGGTGGCCAGGGTGGCGAGGGGCTCGGCGGGATCCTTCACCTCACCCGTGGCCTGGTCCACCGTTGTGGTCGCGCAGCGCGCGCAGGGCTTCGCGAGGTCGAGGATCAGGCCGGCCACCTCCACGGTGCGCCAGCCGTCCTCGGAGAAGGGCTCGCCGCCGTCGAGCACGACGTTCGGCCGGAAGCGGTCCATCGTGACCGACGCCTTGCCGGCCGCCCCCAGCCGGCGGTTCAGCTCGGCGAGCGAGGACTCGCAGGCCAGCAGCAGGGGGAAGGCGTCGGCGAAGCCGGTGCGGGCCGGCCTCGGGGCATGGTCGGGGTCCACCGGGCGTTCCCAGTCGTCGGTCATGCGCACGAGGTGGGCGGGGCGGCCCAGGTGCGCGCCGAGCCAGGCCGCGGGTTGCGGACCTTCGTCCCAGGCCTCGCACACGTCGTCCCAGACCTGCACCCGGCGGGCCGGCGGGCGGTCGCTTTCCAGGGGGATTCGCAGAGGCGGCCGTCCGGGCGCGTCCAGGCACAGGGAGCCCTCCGCGAGGGCCGGTCGTATCAGGGCGAGCCGTGGCCGCTCCCGCTGGGTGAGGAAACGGCCGGTTGCGTCCACGATCATGAAGCGGCGGTCCCAGGCGAGGCCGCGCGCCTCGAGGTCGACGGCCGCGTGCGCGATCGCCGCGCAGGACTTCACGGGGTAGGTGAAGAGGCCCGTGACGCGCAGGCTCAGCTCGCCTTTGCGGCCGAGCAGGGCAGGCGGGCCGCTTCCTCGTAGCCGCGCACCACGTGGTAGATCGCCCGGTCGAAGAAGTGACTCACGAGCAGGTGCAGCTCTTCCACCTGGTAGAGCTCGACCGCGGAGTCCACGAGGCCCCGGGTGCGGATGAAGTCCCGCAGGTGGTCCTTGACGAGGATCAGGGCGAAGACGACCTCGCTCAAGGGGACCCCCTGCCCGAAGCGCCTACGGCCCGCCGCATGGTAGGTGTGGGCGATCGCCTCCTCGCTCTTGTCACCCAGCCAGCGGCCGAGGTTGTGGTACACGTCATAGGCCCGCTGCTCCAGGTCATCCTGGGAGGCCCGCACGAGGGTGGCGACCCGGCCGTCGCTCCGGAGGCGGCCGATCAGCGACCGGCTCATGTCCTCGGCGTGCTCTTCGATGATCTTGACCAGGCGCGCGGAGAGCATGGTTTCCTCCCTTCCTTCATCGACCCCCCACCCTATCCCTCCCCACGTAGGGGGAGGGAACGCTGTGGTGAGGAAACGTTAACAGAAGCGCGGTGAGCCGTTCAATGTTTCGTTCACCTCTGCAGCTCCTGCCAGAGGGCGCGGTAGCAGTTGAGGAAGGTCGCCCCGTCTTCCGGCCGGAGGCTCTGCGGGATCTCGCACAGGGTGAAGCGGTCGTAACCGGAAGCGGCGAGGAGCGCGAAGAGCTCGCGGTAGGGGTAGGCGCCCCAGAGCTCGGTGATGTGGCAGCACCGGATGTAGCGGCCCAGGCGAGCGAAGGCGTCGCGCACCGAGCCGTTGGCGACGTCGGTGGGGTTCGAGTTCCAGGTCACGCCCACGCTCGAGTGGCCGCAGTGCTCCATGATGCGCTGGGAGCGCGGGGGCTCCTGGGTCCCCTTGCCGTGCACTTCCATCCAGATCTCGATCCCCGCGTCGGCCGCGAAGCGCCCGCACTCGGCGAGGGCCTTTCCGATCTGCTCCAGCGTCTTCTCCACGGGGACGCCCTCCGGCAGGCCGTTGGGCCTTACCTTCACCGCGCGCGCCCCGATGTCCCGAGCCAGGAGGACGAACTCCCGGCAGGTCTCGATGTTCTGCTTGACCACCGCGGGGTCGGGGGAGTGGAACTCGCAGACCGAGCCGAGGCTGGTCTGGAGGAGACCGGCGCCCTTGCAGCGGTCGCGGACCTCGCGCCGGCGTGCCTCGTCGAGGCCGGGCTCGACGCCGTGGGCGTGGGTGGTCCGGAACTCGACGCCTTCGAGGCCGGCTTCCCGGACGTTCCTCAGGATGGTCTCGAGGTCCCAGTCCCGGGCGGCGTTGTAGGTCACGATCCCGAGGTGGATGCGGCCGGACGCCGGGGCGGGCGCCGCCGAACCTTCCCGAGCGGGCCCTCCGACCACGAGGCCTCCCGCAGCCACCGTTGCCTCGGTCAGCCAGGTGCGACGGTCCACGGGTTGCGCCACGCGTCACCTCCTCTTCGAGCGGCGCGGCCCACGTTATTTCCGGGGCATGGGGGCGTCAAGCCCACCCGGTCGCGCGATGGGGGGAGAGCGGCGCAGGGCGCCCGGTTCCGCCGGAGGTCCCTCCCCGTCGCCGCGAAACAGGAGCACGGTGCCCCTGGCCGTCCGTGCCACCTCGCGATAACCCGCTTCCGCCCGTGCGCGCCGGAGGGTCACGGCGTCTTTCGAGGCTGCGTCCAGCCCGGCCTCGTCCACCACGAGGGCGTCGGGCCAGGTCCCCTCCGGCCCCGTATCCGGGAACATGAAGAGCCGCGACCGCCGGCAAAGCGCGGGGAGGAAGCGATAGTGGGCGGAGACCGAGGCCTCGGGGGGCAAGCGAGCCAGGAGGGCCTGGACAAAGGCGCGCTCCTCCGCGTCCTCCGCCAGGCCCCGCCAGAAGCGCGGGCCCTCTCGCGGGACGATCCAGGCCGACCCGTAGAGGACCTGTCCCGCCCCGATCCCGATCGCGAGCGCTCCCGCCGCCCCCCGTCGCCGCCAGGACCCGGCCGGGAAGCGGGCCAACGCCCGGACGAGCGACAGGAGGACAAAAGGAACGATCGGAGCGACGTAGTGGTAACGGATGTCGTGCGCATAGGGCCACGAGGAGACGAGGTTCAGGGGAAGTTGGGCGGCCACGGCCAGGGTGGCCGGCGCGGCGAGGGGCAGGAAGGCCACGGGGACGAGGAGGCCGAGGAGGTAGCGGCCGTTCGCGGGGGTCGCGAGACGGCCCAGGAAGTGGTCGGGACGAGCCAGATAGGCGACGGCCTGGGGCAGGCTCTCCGCGAAGTCGCCGTACAGCCGGTCGGCGAAGACGTACCCGTGCTCACTGAGCCAGGGGAACGTCACCCGCATGATCACGAGCAGGTGGACCGAAGCGACGCCGACCAGGCCGAGCCCGAGCCGCCGACGTCCGGCCGCCAGGGCATATCCTCCGAGCGCCAGCACCGTGGCCGCGACGTTCTCGATGGTCGAGAGGGCGATCAGCGACCAGAGCAGGGCCGGCCGATCACGGCCCTCGCGCACGGCCTGGGTCGCGGCCACCAGGCAGGGGACCGCGAGGCTGACGGGCTCGTAGTACTCGAGCCAGGTGTGCTGCAGCGCGGGATGGAGCAGGTACGAGAGCAGCACCAGGATTCCGGCGGAGGCGCCCACCTCCCGGCCGGCGATCCGATAGAGGAAGAGGCCGGCCAGGGCGAGGGCCCCCGACTGCAAGAGCACCAGCACGCGAACGTCCGCGAGGGGGCCAAGGACCGCGAAGAGCAGGGCGACCGGGAGGTGGATCCAGGTCGCGTGCTCGCCGAACAGGTTCAGCCCCCGGATCGTCACGAAGGGGACGTCGCCCCGCGAAAGGAGCCAAACCCCCTGGCCGAAGATCGCGAGATCGAAGTCGAGCGAATAGAAGTGGTCGAGGCGGTAGAGGTTCACCCCCGTGTAGAGGGCGGTCGCCAGACCGAGCAGGCCGAGGGCGACCCGGTCCGGGCCACGGCGGGCGGACGGCGAGGGGGCAGCGATCGGTGGAGGCTAGGGCACCGCGCGCCCGCTGTCAACGACGATCTCGGAGTGGACTCGCGCCGCCGCGCCGCCGCGCCGCCGCGAAAGGAGACGACCCATTCCGCCCGCAGCGCCGACGGCGGCTTCGACCGGAGCGCCGGGGACAACCCGGCCCCGGCGTCAACGACGACGGGACCGGGACCGCCCTCGTGATGGCGGAGATCAAGACCCGGTAGGACGGCGCTCCAGGTGGTGCAGCTCACGGGTCGTGTCCGCCACCGAGTTCAGCAGGGTTCCCGACAGGCCGGCCGTGGCGAGGAGGCCGAAGACGTCGGAGAGACGCACCCTTCGGCCGAAGAGCAACACGGTCGGCCACGCCAGCAAGGCCAGGTTGGCCGCGGCCAGGATCAGGCGCAGCTCGGTGCCGCCCACCGGCCCGTACGACATCTTGAAGCGCCCCAGGGTGTAAGTCGCCAGGTACAGGTTCACGGAGAACACCAGGTAGGCGACGAGCAGGCCCCACGCCACGCCCGCGGCCATGTGGCCGGAGAGGGCGAGGCCGCCGACGAGGAAGAGGGCGCCGAAGACGTCCGCCACGTGGTCCACGTAGAAGCCGTAGCGCGGGCGGAGCCTCCCGCGGTGGCGGGCCAGCGTGCCGTCCAGGCTGTCCCCGAACCAGTTCAGGACGAGGGCCAGGTTCACGGCCCAGAGGAGGGACGGGTAGCGGCCGCTCGCCGCGTAGGCCGCGCCGCCCAGGATCATCGCCGCGAGGCCGAGGGCCGTGAGGTGGTCCGGGCACACCCAGGCCGGCAGGCGCTCGGCGAGCCAGGCGAGGAGCCGCTTCTCCATCCCTGCGGTGAGCCCTGCCAGCTCGCGCTTGGCCTCGCGAAAGCCCGTGGTGGGCGAATGCTGCTGCATGGTTGGAAGATCGGCCTCTTGCAGCCTGGGGTCACGAAGCGCGTCCGAAGCATTTCCAAAGGTTTTCCGAGGCCACCCCTGGCCCCGCGCGGGACGGTCTGGTAGCGTGCCGATGTGACGACCGGGCGCCGCCTCGCCTTCGGCCCCTTCGTGCTCGACGTCGAGACGCAGGTGCTGTGGCGCGGGGGGGACGTGGTGCCGCTCACCCCCAAGGCCGCAGCCCTCCTGCAGGCCCTCCTCGAGAAGCAGGGAGACGTGGTCAGGAAGGCCGAGCTCCTGGCCCGGGTCTGGCCAGACACCGTCGTCGAGGAAGCGAACCTGAGCGTCACCGTGTCGGCCCTTCGGAAGGCCTTGGGCCCGCGGGAAGACGGGTCGGTCTGGGTCGAGACGGTATCCCGGCGAGGCTACCGGTTCCGCGCCCCCGTGACGGGTGTGGCCCCACGGCGGCTGGCCCTGGCGGTCCTTCCCTTCCGTTCGCTCGCGGGGGCGGAGGACCATCTCGGCCTGGGGATGGCCGACGCGCTGATCAACCGGTTGCTCCCGCTGCCCGGCCTGGTGGTGCGCCCCACCGGCGCCGTGATGCGCTACGCGACGCGGGCGGTGGAGCCGGGGGAGGCGGCGCGCGAGCTCGGAGTGGAGGCGGTGGTCGAGGGGACGATCCAGCGCGACGGTGGGCGCCTGCGGGTTTCCGCGCGCCTGGTACCGCGGACGGACGAGCTTCGGCCCTGGGCCGACCGGTTCGACGTGCCGTTCACGGACCTGTTCGCGGTGGAGGACGCGATCGCCGAGCGCGTGGCGCGGGCCCTCGAGCCGCGCCTGGCGCCGGGGGCCGCCCCCGCCGGCGGCCGCCGAAACGTCCCGCGCCTCGGGGCCTACGAGGCATACCTGCGTGGCCGTCTCTTCTGGAGCCGCTTCAACGGGGAGGGGCTGCAGAAGGCGGTCGCCTGTTTCCAGGAGGCCGCCACCCTCGACCCCGGCTACGCGGAACCCCACGCCGGCCTGGCCGACGCCTTCCTGATCCTCTCTTTCACGGGCCTCGCGCCGCCGGATGCGCTGTGGCCGGAGGCCCGCGCGGCCGCCGAGGAGGCCCTGCGCCGGGACCCCGACCTCGCCGAGGCGCGGATCGCCCTCGGCTTCCTGCGGCTCTTCCAGGACTGGGACTGGCCCGGCGCGCGCCGGGAGCTGGACCGCGCCAAAGCCGCGAGCCCGGACAGCGGGGCCGTGGGGCAGTGGCGCGGCCTGTTCCTCGCCATGGCCGGCGAGCTCGAGGCGGCCCGGGCGGAAGTCGTGCGGGCCCGCGAGTCCGATCCGCTCTCCCTCGTGGCGGGCACGGTGGCCGGCCTCGTCCACGCCCTCGCCCGCGAGCACGAGGCGGAGCTCGCCCTCGTCCGCCGGGCGGCGGAGCTCGAGCCCGACCGCTTCCTCGCCCAGTGGAGCCTCGGCCTCGCCTGCGCGCACAACGGGCTCTTCGACGAGGCGGTGGCGGCCCACCGTCGCGCGGTGGAGCTGGCGGAGGGGGCGTCGGTGATGAAAGCCGTCCTGGCCTGGACGCTGGCCCGGGCGGGACGGGCCGACGAGGCGCGGGCGCGGCTGGCCGAGATCGAGTCCGGCCCGGGCGGCGCCTTCGCCTACCAGCGGGCCACCGTCCTGGCCGCCCTCGGCGAGCGCGAGGCCGCGCTGACGAGCCTCGAGCAGGCCGCCGCCGCGCGGGATCCCTGGTCGGTCTTGATCGGGGTCGACCCCATGCTGGACCCGCTCCGGGGCGATCCGCGCCTCGCGTCGCTCGCGGCCCGGGTGCGGCGCACGGCGGGCTAGCCGCCCGGGCTATCTCCTTCCCTTCAGGATCTCCCGCCGGAGCTCGTCGAACTTCTCGTGGAGCTGCATGATCCCGGCCTCGGCCCTCAGGTTCACCTGGTAGTCCAGCTCGCTACGGATGCGGTCCCTCGTGTCCTGCCGGTTCTGGCTCATCATGATCACGGGCGCCTGGATGGCGGCCAGCATGGAGAGGAAGAGGTTCAGGAGGATGAAGGGGTAGGGGTCGAAGGGCTCGTGGCTGCGGCCGAGCAGCAGCACCGTGTTCAGGAGCACCCAGACCACGAGCACGGACCCGAAGGAGAAGATGAAGCCCCAGGAGCCGCCAAACCGGGCCACCCCGTCCGCCACCCGCTCCCCGAAAGTCTCGCTCTCCTCCACCACGTCGTTGGGGTTGGGGACGCGCCGGCGGAGCAGCTCGTCGGTCTTGCGGAAGCGCTTGGCGAAGGCGGCGAGCACGTCCAGGGCCACCTCCGGCCGCCGCCGCAGGAGGCCCAGGAAGGGCTCCCGCTCCAGGCGGAAGACGTCCAGCCCTTCCGCCGCGGCCGCGGTGGCGCTGCGCCCTCCACCGTCGAGGAGCGAGACCTCGCCGAAGAACTCCCCCGGCTCGAGGATGTCCACCACCACCTTCTTGCGGTCTTCCCCGATCACCGAGAGCTCCACCCGGCCCCCGGCGATGATGTAGAGCACGCCTCCGGGATCGTTCTCGCGGAAGATGGTGGTCCCGGCGGCGATGCGCTCCTCGTGCATGAGCGCGGCCACCGCCGCCCTCTCCTCGTGGTCGAGGGTCTGGAAGAAGGGGACGCTCTTCAGCAGCTCGGGATCGGCAGGCATCCTCTTGGTCAACCTCCTCGGTGCGCGGGCCCGACGCCCGCCCTACGGGGCGGCCGCCCGGCGCTCCAGCTCTTCCTTGAGCTTCGGGTTCACGGCAAAGCCCGCCTTCTCGGCCTTCTCGACCGCCGCCCGGGCCTCCGGGAAGCGGCCCGTCATCATATAGATGACGGCCAGGTTGTTGTGGGCCTGGCCGTAGTCCGGGCGGCTCTTCAGAGCGTTCCGGTTCTCCTTCTCCGCTTCTTCCACGTTGCCCTGGCGGAACCAGGCCCCGGCCAGGGCGAGGGAGATCTCGGCCGGGGGCTCGGGGTTGCCGTCGTCCAGGCGCTTCGCCTGCTCGAGGTCCCGCAGCACGTTCAGGCGCGTGGTCACCCCCTTGCTGGTGCTCCCGCGCGCGTCGACGCCGGTGAGGTTCCGGTACTCGTCGACCATCTGCTGGTTCACGTCGGCCGCGCGCATGCGGTCCGCGATCTTGAGGGCGGTGACCTTGTAGTAGGCGTCCCGGGACGCGGAGAAGGCCTGGACGGCGTCCGGGAAGCGCTTCAGGGCCATGTAGGCCTGGCCGAGCCCGTAATGGGCGAGCACGAAGGGCGGGTGCAGCTCGACCGCCCTCCGGAACTCCTCGGCCGCCTGCTCCCACTTCTCGTCCCGCAGCCGATCCTCGCCCTTCTGGTAGTGGTCCATGGCCTTGCGCCGCTGGGCCTCGTCGCCGGGACCGGCCAACGCAACGGGCAGGAAGCCGAGGAGGACGGTGAACGACCACAGGGCACGGCGCATGGGAATGGCGGAATGGTACACCCGGGGCCGCGTTCGCGGTCGAAGGGGCCCCGGCCGGGTCGGCGGCCGCCCGTCGAAAATCGTTGACCTGGACCCCCTTCCAGTCGTAGCTTCGTGGCAAGGAGGTACCCGTCCCAGGGGCACATGAACCTCAGCGAATTCGACGAGGCCTACGAGGACGACACCAGCGGCCGCGACCGCGAGGAGCAGATGCTCGGGGGGGCGATCCTGGGTGCCCCCATCCGCGCCCTCGACCCGCAGCCCGCGGTATGCGTCTCCGAGTCGACCCCGATTCGCGAGGCGATCCAACTGATGCTCGGGCGCCAGATCGGCGCGGTGCTGGTGGAGCGGGACGGGCGGGCCGTCGGCATCTTCACCGAGCGCGACGTCCTGCGCCGGGTGGCCACCGCGAAGATCGACCAGGGACGCCCGGTCGGCGAGCTGATGACCCCCAATCCCGAGACCCTCGGTCCCGACGACGGAATCGCCTTCGCGCTCAACCGGATGATCCTCCGCGGCTACCGCCACATACCGATCGTGGACGACTCGGGCGCCCCCCTGGCCGTCCTCTCGCTGCGCGAGGTGGTGTCGTTCATCGTCTCGCTGTTGCCAGCCCGCGTGTTGAACCTGCCCCCCGAGCCGCGGCTCGAGGCCCACTCCACCGACGGGGGATAGCGAGCAAGCGCCCCGGGCCGGCGGTGACCGCGCGGGCCCCGGCGCCTTTGGAGGCTACCTGCGCTGGGCCTTCAACAGATCCCGAATTTCGGCCAGCAGGATCTCTTGCGGGGTCGGCGCCGCCGCCTTCTTCACCGCGAAGCGGCTGACGGGGAGCACGATCAGGAAGTACAGGCCCGCCGCCTTGAGCAGGAAGCCGATCACCGCGTTGACGAAGCTGCCGACCGCCACCGGCCCCAGCTTGACCGCCGAGAAGTGCCTCCTAGGGGTTGGCCCCCGCGGCATCCCGCGGGTATTTCTGCAGCAGGCCCTCTTCCGCCATCACCTTCTCGATGGCCGCCATGTCCATGGGCAGCCAATCCGACGGCAGGTCGGTGCCACGGTCGGTCACGATCACCAGGTCCTCCAGCCGGAGGTAGACCTGCTCCTCCGGCACCCGCAGGGCGGGCTCGATGGTGAAGACCATGCCGGGGCGGAGGGGTCCGGTGTCGTCCCCCACGTCGTGGGTGGCCATGCCGACCCAATGGCCGAGCCGGGGCCGAGCGAGGGCCGCCTCGCGGTATCGCGTGACGAAGTCCCGGGCCGCCGCCTCGTAGGCGGGCTTCGAGAACCTGACCCCCGCCAGGACCTTCTCCATCTCGCCCGCGGCCTCCTTCATGACTGCGCCGGCCATGGCTCCCGGCCGGATGGCCTTCAGGATCGCCCGGTAGCAGGCGAGGTAGAAGCCGTAGAGCTCGCGCTGCCCGGAGCTGAACTTGCCGTTCACCGGCCACATCCGCGTGATGTCGCTCATGTAGTAGCCGACGTCCGGCGCGAAGTCCATGAGCAGCAGCTCACCGTCCTTCATCCGGCGCCTGCCCGCGTTGTAGTGCGGGTAGAGGGCGTTGGGGCCGCTCGCGATCAGCGAGTAGTAGGCCTCGCCCTGGGCGCCGTTCCGGAAGAAGACGAACTTGGCGAGCCCGTCCAGCTCGTGCTCGTAGAGGCCGGGAACCGTCGACCGCATCGCTTCCTGGAGGGCGAGGCAGGCCAGCCGAGTGGCCCGCTTGATGAGGGCGATCTCCCGCGAGCTCTTGATCAGGCGGGCCGCGTCGAGGGCCGGGGCGAGATCCTTTACTTCGAGCCAGGGGAAGCGCTCGAGAAGGAGGCGCACGAACCGGCCCTCGCGCGACGTCTGGCCGTCCCCGGGGTCGTTGCCCGAGTCGGCGACGCGCCGCAGGGCCAGGTCGCGGCTCATCGAGGCGCCCTCGGCGGGCCGGAGCGGCGTGTAGAGGCGGTGCGACGCACCCGTGCGGCCCCGCCGGGCCAGGTCTTCGAGAAGCATCTCGGCCGGCTGCACGTCCTCGAGCCCCGAGAGCTTCTTCACGAGGTCGGTGTCCTCTGCCGAGAGCAGCTTCCCCTCGCTCGCCTCGCGGGCCAGGTTGCGGTGGGGGAGGAAGAGGGTAGCGCGCCGGGAGCCGCCGTCGAGCAGCAGGTAGGCGTGGGGAGATTCGATGCCGGTCAGGTAGTAGAAGTCGTTCGACTGGCGGAAGCGAGTGTAGCCGGGCGGGCTGGGGGCGCCCTGGAGGACAGCCAGCCCCTCCGTCCCGATCGCGTCGTAGAGCAGGGCCCGCCGCGCGGCGAACTCCTCCAGGGGGAAATCCGAGGTGAACAAGGGGACGTCCTGGGCGTGCGCGGGCCCCGCGGTTCCGGCAAGGAGGGCGGCGAGCGCTCCCGCCAGGGCGCCCGCCCACACGGCTTCCCGGATCCCGCAGCTCATGCGCGGCCTCCCGCCAGCGCGGCCTCCGTCTGGCCAGGGTCGAAGACGTAGGTCTCGTTGCAGAACTCGCAGGTCACCATGATCTCGCCCTTCTCGGCGAGGAGCGCCCGCGCCTCGCCGGCCCCGATCATGCGGATCACGCCCCCCACGCGCTCGCGAGAGCAGTGGCAGGAGAAGCGCACCCCCATGCTCTCGAAGAGCCGCAGGTCCTCCTCGTGGAAGAGCCGGCGCAGGATCTCCGCCCCGGGCCGGGCCATCAGCTCGTCGCGGGTCAGGGTCCGCAGGAGGAGCGATGCGCGGTCCCAGAGGTCGCCGTCCTCGGCGGCGGTGGGCCGGCCCCCCGCGTCCGGCAGCTTCTGGAGCAATACCCCCGCCGCGCGGCGCTCGTCGGCGGCCAGGCTCAAGCGCGTCTCGAGCTGCTCCGAGCGGGCCATGTACCGCTCGAGGATCTCCGCGGCGGTTCGCCCCTCGAGGGGGACGACGCTCTGGTAGGCCTGCTTGCCTGGTCCCGGATCCAGGGTGAGGGCGCAGCGGCCGCCCGACGCGAGGGCGCGCAGGGTGGGCTCGGGGCCCAGCCCGTCGAGGTCGCCCTCCCACTTCGCGACCGCGCGGAGCGAGAGGTCGCTCTGGCACTCGACGACGAGCAGGGTCACCGGCCCCCCGCCCTGGATCTGCAGCACGAGGGCCCCGCCGTCGAACTTGAGAGTTGCGGAGAGCAGTGCGCAGGCGGCCATCAGCTCCCCGAGGGTGGCCCGAAGGGCCGGGGGGTACCCATGGCGGCGCAGCACCTCCCGCCAGCTCGCGTCGAGGCGCACCAGCTCGCCGCGGACGCGGGCCCGCTCGAACACGAAGCGCTGAAGGGAGTCGCGGTCGTCCAGCGGGTGCACGGGTCTATCCTAACGCCCTGGGCCCCCGGACCCCCCGGGTGCAGTGGGGCCTTGCGTGACCGACGACCCGTGCGAGGATGGCCAGGCTTGCCTCGCCCATGAAGCCAGCGTCCCTCGGGTTCCGGGTCCACGCGAGCTGGGCGACCGCGGTGGCGCTCGGGGGTCCGGCCGCCTCCCCGGTCATCCTCCTCCGCCGCCGGGTCGAGCTGTGGGACCCGAAGGTCCCCGAGTCGGCGGGCCCCTGGCACGCCGCGATGGAGAACCCGAGTCCGGCCGCCGCGACCCTCGTCGAGCGGGGAAGCCGGGCGGTCCGGTCCGTCGCACGCCTGGGCCTGGAGCTGCTCGTGCGGGAGCTCCGCGAGCAGGGCCACGTGGTCGAGGGCGCGGGGCTCGTGGTCAGCAGCGATCCCGATCCCACCCGTTGCCACGGCGCGCACATCCACGCCCACGCGGCCGAGGCCATCCTCTACCGGGAAGCGCTCCGGGAGGCCGCGGCCGCCGGCGGCCTGCCGAACACCTTCCTGATCGAGCGCACGGCCTACGCGGAGGCGGCGCGGAGGCTCCGCCTTCGGACTTCCGAGCTCGAGCGCCGGCTCAAGGACATGGGCCGTCCCGTAGGGCCGCCCTGGCGGACGGACGAGCGAGCCGCCGCGCTGGTCGCCTGGGTAATGCTCGCGCGCTGAGCGGCCGAACTCTTCTTATCCAGAATTCGAACAGCCTTGAGGTCGGCTGGACCTTCCGGCGCCGCGGGCTTAGCATGATATGTCACGCAAAGCGTAGCTGGATTGAATGATCGGGAGAAGGGGATGGCAACGCCGCTTCGAGTCCTGATCGTCGACGACCGTGCCGAGGATGCCGAGCACCTCGTGACGGAGCTCCGTCGCAGCGGGTTCGAGCCCACCTGGTCCCGGGTGGGAACGGAGGCGGAGCTGCTCTCGGCCCTCGCGGGCGAGACGTGGGAGGTGGCCGTCACCGACCATACGCTGTCCGCGCTCAGCGCGGTCGACGTTCTCGGGGTCCTGGAGCGGCAGCGGATCGACCTGCCCGTGATCGTGGTCTCGCGCACGGTGGCCGAGGAGGAGCTGGTGGCGGTCATGCGCGCGGGCGCCCAGGACTGCCTGTCCAAGGGCAGCCTCGGCCGGCTGGGGGCCGCGATCGAGCGTGAGCTGCGCGAGGCCGGGCAGCGCCGGGCCCGCCGGGAGGCCGAGCGGCGGCGGCAGGAGACCGAGGACCTCTATCGCCGCCTGATCGAGGAGATCCCCGCCCTCACCTACATCTCCTGGGCCGACGAGCACGCGAGCCCGGTCTACGTCAGCCCGCAGCTCAAGTCCATGACGGGCTACTCTCCCGCGGAATGGCTGGCCGATCCCCGCTCCTGGGCCAACCAGATCCATCCCGAGGACCGCGATCGCGTGCTCACGGAGTATCGAGACGCCTGCGCGGCCGAGAAGCCCTTCCTGTGCGAGTACCGCCTGCTGGACCGCGAGGGCCACGTCCGGTGGTGGCGCGCGGAGGGGAGGCCCTTCCGCGACTCCGAGGGGAACCCGCGCTTCGTGCGGGGCTTCGTGGTGGACGTCACGGAGCAGAAGCGGGCGGCCGCGACCATCCGGCAACTGACCCACCACGACTCTCTCACCGGCCTCCCCAACCGCGCCCTGCTCCTGGAGCAGCTCGCGCAGGCCCTGGCCACGGGGAGGCAGGAGGGCCGGCCGGTGGCCCTGCTGTTCATGACCCTCGACCGGTACCGCGAGATCCGGAACACCCTGGGCGACGCCCACGCGGACCGCATCGTGCGCGAGCTGGCCCGTCGGGTAGGCGACGTGCTCGGGGAAGCGGACCGGGTGGCCCGGCTGCGCGGGGACGAGTTCGCCGCCATCCTCCCCGGGGCGGACGCGCGTCTCGCCCAGCAGGTGGCCTCCAAGATCCTCAAGGCCCTGGAGGCCCCCTTCGTGGTGGAGAAGCTGCCCATCGACGTGGCCATGAGCATCGGCATCAGCGTGGGTCCCGAGCACGGCGACACCGGCGAGCTGCTGCTGCGGCGCGCGGACACCGCGCTGGAGGCGGCCCGCCGCAGCGGGAGCGGCTTCGTGGTCTACTCGCCGGAGGGAGACCCCTACGACCCCGGCGCGCTCGTGCTGCTGGGCGAGCTGAGGAGGGCCATCGAGGGCGACGAGCTGCTCCTGCACTACCAGCCCAAGGTCGACCTGAAATCGCACGCGGTGGTGGGGGCGGAGGCCCTCGTCCGTTGGCGGCACCCCAAGCGCGGGATCGTCCCCCCGGACCGCTTCATTCCCCTGGCCGAGCAGGGCGGGCTCATCAAGCCGCTCACCCGCTGGGTGCTGGGGGAGGCCATCGAGCAGTGCCACGCCTGGCAGCACAAGGGGCGGGACCTGGCGGTCTCCGTGAACCTCTCGGCCCGTAACCTCCAGGACGTCCAGCTCGTCGAGCACATCACCGGCCTCCTGGAGACCCGTGCGCTCCCCGCGCGGCTCCTGCGCCTCGAGCTCACGGAGAGCGCGATGATGGCCGACCCCACCCACGCGGCTTCCGTCCTGGCCAGCCTCGAAGCAAGGGGCGTGGCCATGGCCATCGACGACTTCGGCACCGGCTACTCCTCCCTCACTTATCTGCGGAGGCTGCCGGTCTCGGAGCTGAAGATCGACAAGTCCTTCGTGATGGGGATGACCAGCCTCGAGCAGGAAGACACCCTCATCGTGCGCTCCACCAGCGAGCTGGGCCACAATCTGGGCCTGAGCGTGGTGGCGGAGGGAGTGGAGGACCGGCGCACGCTCGAGCTCCTGGGCACCATCGGCTGCGACGGGGCCCAGGGCTACTTCATTGGTCGCCCGATGCCCGCCGCGGACCTCGATCGGTGGCTGGCCGGCTCGACCTGGGCCCTGCGCCCGGCCTGACGGGCTGCCTCCCGCGCCCGGAGCAGGCCATCGCGCGGTTTTCGGTACAATCTGAGCTGGGGCGCACGCGTTTCGACAAGGAGCACCTGGTGACCCTCCGCCTCCGTTTCCCGATCTTCGTCTCGCTCGCCGCCCTCGGCTGCGCCCGCAGGGATCCGCCTCCCCCCCCGCCTCTCGAGGTCCTGGTGGTACCCGTCGTCCAGCGGGACGTGCCCGTCTACGGCGAGTGGATCGGCACCCTCGACGGCTCGGTGAACGCCGACATCCGGCCCAAGGTCGAGGGCTACTTGATGCGGCAGTTCTACAAGGAGGGGCAATACGTCGAGGCCAAGGATCCGCTCTTCGAGATCGACCCCCGCCAGTTCCGGGCCGCTCACGAGCAGGCCCAGGGGGCGCTCGCCCGCGCCGAGGCCCAGCTCTCCAAGGCTTCGAAGGACGTCGAGCGGTTCCGGCCGCTGGCCGCCCAGAGGGCGGTCAGCCAGCAGGAGCTGGACAACGCCCTCTCTGCGGAGCGGGAGGCGAAGGCGGCGGTGGAGTCCGCGCGGGCGGCGGTGGAGCAGACCGCCCTGAACCTCGGCTGGACGAAGCTCGGGTCCCCCATCCACGGCATCGTGGGCATCGCGAAGTCCCAGGTCGGCGATCTCGTGAGCCCGCAAACGGTGATGACGACCGTCTCCACGGTGGACCCCATCCGCGTGACCTACGGCATCAGCGAGCGCGAGTACATGGCCTTCGCGGAGCTCATCAACCGCGCGAACTACGCGACCACCGAGCGGGGCCCGGCCCTCGAGCTGATCCTGGACGACGGCCGCACCTACTCCCACCCGGGCAAGGCGGTCCTGGTCGACCGCGAGGTGGACGTGAAGACGGGGACCATGACCATCCGGGGCTTCTTTCCCAACCCCGGAAACATCCTGCGCCCGGGGCAGTACGGCAAGGTCCGGGCGGCCCTCGACGTGAAGGCGGGCGCCCTGCTGGTTCCGCAAAGGGCGGTGACCGAGCTGCAGGGTGGGTACCGGGTGGGGGTCGTGGGGCAGGACGGCAAGGCCGAGATCCGCGCGGTGGAGCCGGGCGCACGCGTGGGTGAGCTCTGGGTCATCGAGAAGGGCTTGAAGCCGGGCGAGCAGGTGATCGTGGCCGGCCTGCAGTACGTGCGGGCGGGGATGGCGGTCCAGGCGAAGCCCGACCCCGGCGGCAGCCCAGCGGGCCGCTGACGTCCCATGGCCCGCTTCTTCGTCGACCGGCCCATCGTCGCCATCGTCATCGCCATCGTCACCGTGGTGCTCGGCCTCGTCTCCATGACCGGGCTGCCCATCGCCCAGTTCCCGTCGATCATCCCTCCCATCATCCAGATCCAGACCACCTACACCGGGGCGGACGCGGTCACCATCGAGCAATCGGTGGCCACCCCCCTCGAGCAGCAGATGAACGGCGTGGACAAGATGCTCTACATGCAGTCCACGAACGCCAACGACGGGACCATGACCCTGAGCGTCACCTTCGACGTCGAGAGCGACGTCAACACCGACCAGGTGAACGCCCAGAACCGCGTGTCCCAGGCGCAGCCGAACCTTCCGGCGGACGTGAACCAGTTCGGGCTCACCTACCGCAGCACGGTCGGGCTCCCCCTGGTGGTGGTTTCGCTCTACTCGCCGAACGGCAGCTACGACTCGCTCTTCCTCGGCAACTACTCGCTCATCAACGTCAACGACGCCCTGTACCGCGTGTCCGGGGTGGGCCAGGTGATCAACTTCGGCCTCTCCGAGTACGCGATGCGGGTGTGGGTCAAGCCCGACAAGCTGGCCAAGCTGGGGCTCACGGTGCCCGACCTCGTGCGCGCGCTCCAGCAGCAGAGCGCCGTCAACCCGGCGGGACGCGTGGGCGGGGAGCCCGCTCCGCGCGGGCAGCAGCTCACCTACACGGTGCGGGCCAAGGGCCGGCTGGTCACGGCCGGGGAGTTCGGGGACGTGGTGGTGCGCCTCACCCCCGAGGGCTCGGTGGTGCGCCTGAAGGACGTCTCGCGCATCGAGCTGGGGGCCCTGAGCTACAACCAGTCCGGCCGCTACAACGGCCGCCCGGGCGCCCTGATCGCCGTCTTCCAGGCCCCGGGCGCCAACGCCCTCGCGGTGGCCGACGCCGTGAAGGCGAGGATGCGCGAGCTGAAGGAGCGCTTCCCGAGCGACCTGGACTACGCGATCTCCCTGGACACCACCCTCGCCGTGACCGAGGGGATCAAGGAGATCGCGACCACCCTCGTCGAGGCCATGGTCCTGGTGATCCTGGTCGTGTTCCTCTTCCTGCAGAACTGGCGGGCCACCCTCATCCCCCTGATCGCGGTGCCCGTCTCCTTGATCGGCACCTTCGCGGCGTTCCCCATGCTCGGATTCTCCATCAACACCCTCTCCCTCTTCGGGCTCGTGCTGGCCATCGGCCTCGTGGTGGACGACGCGATCGTGGTGGTGGAGGCGGTGGAGCACCACATCGAGGAAGGGCTCCCGCCGCGCGCCGCCACCCTCCAGGCCATGTCCGAGGTCTCGGGCCCCGTGGTGGGGATCGCCCTCGTGCTGTCCTCGGTCTTCGTCCCCATCGGCCTCATGAGCGGGATCCAGGGGCGGCTCAACCGGCAGTTCGCGGTGACGATCGCGATCTCGGTGATCATCTCCGCCTTCAACGCGCTGACCCTCTCCCCCGCCCTTTCCGCGATGCTGCTGCGGCCCCGGCCTGAGACGACGGGGCCCTTGGCGCGCTTCTTCGGCGCGTTCAACCGCTGGTTCGCGCGGGCCACCCGCGGCTACGTCGATCTCTCGGACCGGCTCATCCGCAAGACGGCGCTGAGCCTGCTGATCCTCGCGGGCTTCGCGGTCCTGGCCGCCGGCCTGGGCCACCGCCTGCCCACCGGCTTCATCCCCGAGGAAGATCAGGGCTACCTCCTGCTCAACGTGCAGCTCCCCGACGCCGCCTCGCTGCAGCGGACGACCGAGGTGACCGAGAAGATCGAGAAGCTGATGGCTCGCACGAGGGGGGTCCACGTGACCACCACCATCAACGGCTTCAGCCTGCTGACCCGCACTTCGGCCTCCTATACTGCCTTCTTCTTCCTCTCCCTGGATCCCTGGGACGAACGGCGCTCTCCCGGCCTCTCCGCGAAGGCGATCCTGGCCAGCCTGAACCGGACCTTGCGGTCCGAGGTCCCGGAAGCGATTGCCTTCGCTTTCGCTCCCCCGGCCATTCCCGGCATCGGCACCGCCGGCGGCTTCTCGTTCTGGATCCAAGACCGGAGCGGCGGCTCGGTGGAGCTGCTGAACGACAGCCTGCAGAAGTTCCTGGAGGCTGCCCGCAAGCGGCCGGAGCTCGCGAACGTGAACAGCCCGTTCCGGGCCTCGGTGCCGCAGATCTTCGCGGACGTGAACCGCGACAAGGTGCTGAAGCAGGGGGTGGCGGTGGCGGACGTCTACCAGACCCTGCAGGCCTTCCTGGGCGGCATCTACGTGAACCAGTTCAACCGCTTCGGACGGCAATGGCGCCTGTTCCTGCAGGCGGAGGCCGCGGACCGGGTGGCCCCGGAAGACATCGGCCGCTTCTTCGTCCGCAACAACGACGGCAACATGCTGCCCCTCTCCACCGTGGTGGCCACCCGCCACATCCTCGGGCCCGAGTACACGCAGCGCTTCAACCTGTTCCGGTCCGCCCAGGTCACCGGCCAGCCCGCGCCCGGCTACAGCTCGGGCCAGGCCATGGCCGCCCTGGAGGCGGTGGCGAACGAGGTCCTGCCCCGGGAGATGGGCTACGACTGGGCGGACCTCTCGTTCCAGGAGAGGCGGGCGGCCGGCCGCTCCGGCGCCGTCTTCGCCCTGTCCCTGGGCTTCGTCTTCCTCATCCTGGCCGCGCTCTACGAGAGCTGGTCCCTCCCCTTCAGCGTGCTCCTCTCCGTCCCGGTGGCGGTGGTCGGGGCCTTCCTGGGGCTGCTCTCGCGCGGGTTTGCCCTCGACGTGTACGGGCAGATCGGCCTCGTGATGCTCATCGGCCTCGCGGCCAAGAACGCGATCCTGATCGTGGAGTTCGCCAAGGACGAGCTGGAGAAGGGACAGGGGCTCGTGGACGCGGCGCTCACGGGAGCGCGGCTCCGCCTGCGGCCGATCCTCATGACGTCGTTCGCCTTCATCTTCGGCTGCGTGCCCCTCTGGATGGCCAAGGGCGCGGGAGCGGTCGGCCGGCAGATCCTGGGCACCGCGGTGATCGCGGGGATGCTGGCCGCCACCGGCATCGCGATCTTCATCATCCCGGTGCTGTTCGTGGCGGTGGAGAGGCTCTCGGGAGCGGAGCGGCGGGCGGGGGCCTCGGGGGAGGTTGGGGGAGCGGTCGAGGGGAAGCCCTGAAATGCGGAACCTCGCCGTGGCCGTCCTCGCGGGCGCGGTCCTCGCGGGCTGCGCGATGGGTCCGAACTACCGGCGGCCCCCGGTGGCGGTGCCCGACCGGTTCTACGGCGAGCAGGCGGCGGCCGAGGCCCGCACCCTCGCCGACCTCCCCTGGTGGGAAGTCTTCGACGACCCGCTGCTCGAGGGGCTCGTCGCCGAGGCCCTCAAGAACGGCTACGAAACGAGGCTGGCGGCGTCCCGGGTGGAGGAGGCCCGCGCCCGCTACGGGGTCGCCCGCTCCGACCTCTTCCCCGTGGCCGGCTACCAGGCAGGCTGGGAGCGCACTCGTCTCGACCAGTTCGCGAATCCCGACAACAAGACCGACACGAAATGGACGGCGAAGATGGGCTTCTCCTGGGAGCTCGATCTCTGGGGGCGGATCCGGCGGCTGAACGAGGCGGCCCGCGCCCGCTACCTGGCCACCGAGGAGGCGCGGCGAGGCGTGCTCCTCTCCCTCACCTCCGACGTGGCCACCGCCTACTTCGAGCTCCGCGAGCTGGACGCCGAGCTGGAGATCGCCCGGCGCACGACGGCCGCCTTCCAGGACACCTACGATCTCTTCAACCGCCGGCTCGAGGGCGGCGCCGCCTCGGCCCTCGAAACCTCCCGCGCGGAGGCCTCCCTGGGCCAGGTGGCCGCCCAGATCCCCGAGCTGGAGCGCGCCATCGTGGCCCGCGAGAACCAGATCAACCTGCTGCTGGGACGGAGGCCCCAGCCCATCCCGCGCGAGTCGCCCGTCGCCTCGCTTCCGCCCGCGATCCCCGCCGGTCTGCCCTCGACGCTTCTGGAGCGGCGGCCCGATCTGCGGGAGGCCGAGCAGCAGCTCGTAGCCGCCAACGCCGGCATCGGCGCGGCGAAGGCCGCCTTCTTTCCCACCCTCCGCCTGACCGGTCTCTTCGGAAACGTCAGCCCCGAGCTGGGCGAGGTGTTCAAGAACGGCAAGACGTGGAGCCTGGCGACGAGCGTCCTGGGCCCGCTCTTCACGGGCGGGAGCCTGAAGCGCGGCTACGAGATCACGAAGGCCCAGTGGGAGCAGGCGACGATCCTCTACGAGGCGGCGGTGACGAACGCCCTCGCCGAGGTCTCGACCGCGCTCGTGTCCCGGGCCAAGCTCGTGGAGACGGAGCGCCAGCGGGCGCGCACGGTGGCCGCCTATCGGGAGGCGGTGCGCCTGGCCAACCTGCGCTACATCTCCGGGCTCTCCGCGTACTTCGAGGTTCTCGAGTCGCAGCAGCAGCTCTTCCCGGCCGAGATCACCCTGGCCCAGACGCGCCGCAACCAGCTCATCGCGGTGGTGGACCTCTACCGCGCGCTGGGGGGAGGCTGGAAGGCGGAGGCGCTCGGGCCGGCAACCGCGCGCCCGTAGTCTGACGAGCTGCCTCCCGCGCCCGGAGGAGGACGGCGGAGGCGGTGCCGTCCGTCGAGGAGGAGGGAGATGGTGTCCGGCTAGAGCTGGTCGGCGAGGACCGGGCGGCCGAGGTGAAACCCCTGGCCGTGGCTGAAGCCGATCTGCCGGCAGGCCTCCGCCTCCCCCGCGGTCTCGATCCCCTCCGCGACCGTCTTCACCCGAAGGTCGTTCGCGATGCCCACGAGCGAGCGCAGGAGGCGGCGCCGGTTGGCCAGATCGGGCTGGTCGATTCCCGCCACGAAGCGGCGGTCGAACTTCAGGTAGTGGGGCGGCGCCTCCGAGAGCTCGAGGAGGCGAGCCTGTCCGGCGCCGAAGTCGTCGTAGGCCAGGCCGATGTTGCTCTCCGACAGGAGCCTCCGGAGCTCGGCGAGGGCCGCCGGCCGGGTGAGGACGCTCTCGTGGATCTCGAGGACCAGGTCCAGGTGGGGCGCCAGGCCGCGCAGCTCCTCGAGCGATTCCAGGAGGCCGGGCCCGGACAGCTCCGCGGGATGCGTGTTCAAGAAGAGCGTGGGCAGGTCGGTGCGGTGCCGCACGAGCTCCACCGCCTTGTGGCGGAAGAGCCGGCTCAGCTCCGCCTCCGCGACCATGCTCTCCGCGATCCGGAAGAGCTCGAGCGGGGTCTCGGGCAGGCCGGGGTGCCGCCCCCGGCCCAGCACCTCGTAGGCCGTGGGAGCTCCCCCCGACATGAGGACGATCGGCTGGAAGACCGTCGTGATCGCCGCCTCCCGCAGCAGCTCCTTCAGCTCCCGGGTGCCGGGGACGAACCGGTTGGGGAGGCGCGGGCGGCCCAGCGACAAGGTCGCGGGCCCTTCCTCGGGCTCCTCGGGTGCCGGCGCGCCCAGGCGGAACTCGAAGTCCGCGAAATGCAGGACGTCGCCCTCCCGGATGCCTGCGTCTTTGATGACTTGCCCGTTCACGAACGTCCCGTTCGTGCTCTCCAGGTCGCGCAGCCGCAGGCTGCCCTCGGCCTCGTAGATCTCGGCGTGGACCTTCGAGACCGATCCCGAGGGCAGCATGAGCTCGAGGCCCTGGCCGCGACCGATCCGGAAGGGCAGGGGCCGGATGGGGACGCGGCGCAGATCTCCGCCGTCCCCCAGCGATTCGAGGTGCCACTGCAGGCGGGGCCGGGAGGCGGCCACCCCCACGGAGGCGAGACCGCGAATCTTCCACTTCAGCTCCTCGGCTCGGCTCGGCCCCAGCTCGAGCGTATCCTTGCCGACTCGAGCGACCGGTTCGACCTCGTGCCGCTTCATCGAGGGGATAAACCTCCGGACGGCGGACCCAGACCTGGCAACATCCCCTGCAAGGTCCGGGCCCGGCTCCCGAGTCAAGCGCGCGAACCCGCGAATGGTCGGCCCTTGATCGCCAACGAGTTGCGGGGGCGCTTGCCTCGGCACCCACCGACTCGGGGCGACCGAAGCGCCGGTTTCCAGACAGCGTCCCAGAGGAGGCCTTGAAGAAGTGGCCCGTGCCCGCCCCGGGCCACACGCCCGGGGCGGGCACACATTTCAGTCGTTGTCGTGATCGCCCTCGACCTCGATCTTCCGGGCGAGGACGCTCTGGTCCGCCTGGCTCGTGCCTTCCACCTCGACCTTCTCCCCGACCTTGAGGTCCTTGAGGGCCAGGGTGGCGTCGTGCTGACCAACGATGCGGGTGCTGGAGTTGGTGACGACTTTCTTGCCGGCGACCATGAGGCTGCTCGTCGCGAGGTCGATCGACTGGATGGCGCCCCTCAGCTCCGCCTCGTGGTCCTGGTCGTCGTCGTCGGCCTCGAGGGATGCCTGGGAGCCGGCGGCGCGAACGGTGATGGTGAGGGTCTGGCCCGCGGCGAGACCGGTGAGGGTGAGGCGGGCGTCGAGGCCCGGGCCCTCGAGGTGCAGCTCCACCGTGCCCGAGGGCACGCCGGTGATCACGAACTTGCCGGCCCCGTCGGTGGTGGTGGTGAGGTTGGTGCCGGTGACGCTGACCCGGATCCCGCCCGCGCCGGACATCGCGTGGGGGGCGCTAGCCTGGGCGGCAGTCGCCCCCGTTACGACGGTCCCCTGGATGGTGGCCCCGGCGGGCGCGGCGGGGAGGCCCGGCCCGGTGGCGCTGGTCATCGAGCTCGAGCCGCAACCCGCGGCCCCGATCGCAATAAAGACGGCAAACAGGAAATGAGACGTCCTCAAGACTGGCTTCATTCTTTCAGCCCCAAACGAGTCGGCCCTGATGCAAGCGCATCAGAGCCCGAGGAACTCCTGGCGGCTCGGCTGCCGCGGCAGGACGCCGGGGCCCCGTACGGCCCTGATCGAAGGGCCCTGCTCGAAAACTAAAGCACGCGGGATGCCAGGTCCGTGACCACCATCACTTGTGCCGTGTGCTCAAGGGCTTAGGGATGCGGACGCCAACGTCTCCTGCTTGCGACCATGAAAGAAAATCGTAAAGGCGGCCGAATGTCGAAATCGAAGGCCGGACCATCAGGAAGGCGCGTCGAGGACGGCCCGCAGCTTGCGGAGCAGGTCGTCCGCGGTGAAGGGCTTCTGGATGAAGAACGTGCCGGGCTCGAGCACGCCGTGGTTCCCGATGGCGTCGGCGGCGTAGCCCGACATGTAGAGGACCCGCATCTCGGGCAGGACGCGGGCCAGGCTCGCGGCGAGGTCGGGCCCGCTCATATGGGGCAGGACCACGTCGGTCAGCATCAGGTGGAGGGAGCCGTGGTAGGCCTGGGCGCGGGCCAGAGCCTCATCGGGGTTCGAAGCATCGACGACCGTGTAACCGCCCGACTCGAGGATCTCGCGGATCATGACCCGGAGCGCCTCCGCGTCTTCGACCAGGAGGATGGTCTCGGTGCCGGTGGGCGGAGGCGGCGGAGGGGTCGCCGCTTCCTCCTTCGTCGCCACCTCGTCGATCCGGGGGAGGTAGACCTTGAAGGTGGAGCCTCGCCCGGGCTCGCTGTAGACGTTGATGTGGCCGCCGCTCTGCTTGACGATCCCGAAGACGGTAGCGAGTCCGAGGCCCGTCCCCTTGCCCGGCTCCTTGGTGGTGAAGAAGGGCTCGAAGATGCGGGACTGCGTCCCGGCGTCCATGCCGTGGCCGGTATCGCTCACCGCCAGCATGACGTACGGCCCGGGGCGCACGTAGGTGTGGGCGCGAGCATAGGCCGCGTCGAGGGCCGTGTTGGCGGTCTCGAGGGTCAACTGCCCTCCCTTGGGCATCGCGTCCCGGGCGTTGACGGCCAGGTTCACGATGACTTGCTCGACCTGCCCCGGGTCCGCCTTCACCTGCCAGAGATCCTCGGCGAAGCGCGTCTGGATCTGGACGTCCTCGCCGATGAGCCGGCGGAGCATCTTGTCCACGCCCGCCAGGACCGCGTTCAGGTCGAGGACCTTCGGCTCCAGGACCTGCTTGCGGCTGAAGGCCAGGAGCTGGCGGGTCAGGGCGGCGGCCCGGTCGGCCGCCTTGCGGATCTGCTCCAGGGCCTTGTGGCCCGCGTGCTCCGGCTCGAGCCGCCTGCTCAACAGCTCGCTATAACCGGTGATGACGCCCAGCAGGTTGTTGAAGTCGTGGGCGACCCCGCCCGCCAGCTGGCCGACCGCCTCCATCTTCTGCGCCTGGCGAAACTGTCCCTCGAGCTGGCGGTGCTCGGTCATGTCACGCAGGGCGCTGAAGTGGCGGCCGGGCAACACGTTGATGGTCGTGCTCGCATCGACGTCCCGGACTGTCCCGTCGGGGCGGAAGAGGCGGTGGCTCGCGCGGAAGCGGCCGGTGGCGCCGGCCGTCGCCAATACCTGTTCGAAACGAAACCCGGGCTCGGCAAATTCCTCGACCTTGCGCTTCAAGAGCTCCGCGCGGGGGCACCCGTAGAGCTCGCAAGCGGCGGGATTCACCTCCAGGAAACGTCCGTCGTCGTCGGTGACCACCTTCGCGTCGATGGCTCCGTCGAAGACCGCCCGAAACTGCTCCTCGCTCTCGGCCAGCTTCAGCTCCGCACGCTTGCGCTCGGTGATATCCGACCACGAGCCCACGATCTCCCCGGGCGCCCCCGCTGCGTCCCGCAGGAGGCGCTGCTCGTCCCGGATCCAGTGGTACGTCCCGTCCCGGTGGCGAAACCGGAACTCGTGCGTCAGGTGCTCCTCGTCGAACAGGGCGCGGACTCCCGCCTCCGCCGCCGCGCGGTCCTCCGGGTGGAGGCCGGCCAGCCACCACCCCGGGGTCAGGGCCTCTTGCGCGCTGTAGCCCACCAGGCGCTCCATGTTCGCGCTCACCCAGGACGGAGTGGGCTGGGCTCCCTCCAGGTGAAGCGTGTAGAGGACCGCCGGGTTGGCGGAGATCACGTAATCGAGGCGATCCTTGGTCGCCCGCAGCTCCGCCTCCGCCCGCAGGCGCTCGGTGATGTCCCGCAGGATCGAGAGCACGAGCCGCTCCTCGCCGACCTGCACCACGGCCGACGCGATGTCGACGACCACGTGGGTACCGTCGCCTCGCAGGAAGCGGCGCCCCTCGACGCGGATGGTTCCCTCGGCCAGTAGGCGGGCCCAGCCGGCGATCGTGACCTCGCCCTCCTCCGGGACGACCATCTCGTTGTAGGGACGTCCCAGGATCTCCGCTGGCGGTCGCCCGAGCAGCTCCGCGGCCTGGTGGTTCGCCTCGACGATCCGTCGCTCCGGGTCGAGGAGCAGGATCGCGTCGTTGGCCTGCTCCATGAGGCTTCTGTAGCGTGCCTCCGAGCGGCGGCGGTTCACCTCGACCCTCTCGATCGAACGGGCGGTCCCGACCAGGAGCATCACGAATATCAAGATGTTGGCCGTCGCGGAGAGGGCGACGCCGAAGTGGGCGCTGTAGAGACCGGCAGCCTCGCCCTTCAGGCTCAGCCAGCCCACGACGAAGGGCACGAGGACGGCGGCCGGCAGCAGCCGCCGCAGAAGCGCTCCCCCCGGGCCCCCGCCGGTGACGCTTCCGAGCAGCCCGCGGTCCGGGCGGGCGTGCAGAAGGCCGACGGAAAGAATCAGGAAGGCGCCAGCCGTGTGCAGGGCCACGGACGCGAACGGGCCGACTCTGTAGAGTGAGCGGACATCGTAGGCGTGGCCGACGAGGGCCACGAGGGAGACCAGCGCGACGAGAAGGGCCGGATACTGGGCCGGGAACGTGAGCGGGCGGGCGTCCAGGAAGAGGAGCGCAATCCCGGACAGAGCGAAGCTCAGGGCCGTGGCGGGCGCCATCCGACCCGGGGCCTCGGTCTCGCCGACGATCGAGGCTGCCGGGAGCAGGATCCGGTCGATGCCGAGGTCCCAACCGAAGAGGTGCTCGCCAAGCGTGACCAGGCCCGTCAGGCCGGCAACTGCGGCGAGCAGGCGCGCGATGTCACGCCTCCGGTCGCCGGCCTGTGTTGTCTGCAGCCCCAACGACACGCCAGCCAGAACGAAACACGCCGCCGTGTTCGGCTTCATGGTGGCGAGGCCGGAACCGGCGGACGTCAGGGCCGGGACATCGAGCGCCCACTCGAGGAGCACGAGCAGGCCAGTCCCGGCCACGGTCAGGGCGGCGGCTCGCGCAAGCCAGAGCAGCACGTCGGCGAGGCGGGGATGGACGGGGTCCCTCATCGGGTTCGGGCGAGCCGCGGGATTCGAGGGGCTCGGGCACCCGAGGCCACGAGCAGGTCGCTGAGATCGGTTCGGCCGCAGGCCGGCCCTTTGTCACGCCTGCCGCCGCGGGGAGCGCCCGTTTTGGGGATTGAATAGCCAGACGCTTGCGTCATCGCCAGCCCCCTCCCTCGACAACCCGACCAACGCGTCCCACTCAGCGGGCGTCGTCGCTTCCTTCCCGAGGGAGCAGGAAAGAGAGCCGAAGACCTGGGGACCTAGACCTACGGTTCGTGGCCCGAACTGTACTTTAGGAGTTCTTAGCACATTGGTGCGCGAAGCGTCCAGCGGACGGGGAACGAAACTTGCGTTGTGCGCACGGAACCCATTGCAAAGAATGGGGCCGCGACGATTTCGTCGTCTAATGCGGCAGAACCCGAGTTTGTACGGGAGACCGCCCCTATTCTTCGACGCGAGCCGGTGCGGATCCCCTTATTCGTACCGGAGCGCCACCATCGGGTCCACGCGGGTGGCGCGGGACGCGGGGATGTAGCCTGCCAGCAAGGCGGCCAGGAGCAGGGTCGCGGTCGCGGTCGCGAAGGTCAGGGGGTCGCGGGCGGTCAGGCCGAAGAGCTGGGTCTCGACCAGGCGGCCGAGGCCGTATCCGCTGGGCAGGCCGATGGCCACACCGAGAGCGGCGAGGATTGCGACCTCCTTCAGCACCATGAAGAGCACGGCCCGGCGCTCCGCTCCCAGGGCAACCCGGATTCCGATCTCGCGCGTGCGCAGGGAAACCGCGTAGCTCATGACGCCGTAGAGGCCCACCGCGGCCAGCAGGGTGGCCAGGAACCCGAAGGCGGCGGAGAGCGCGGCCACCATGCGCTCCACGAACAGCGACTCGCCGATCTGGACCCGCATGGTCTTGAGGCCGGTGACGGGGAGGTTGGCGTCGGCCCTCTGCACGACCTTGCGGAGGCGCCCGGCCAACGCCTCGGGATCGGCGGCCGAGCGCACATAGAACGTCACCCCACCCACGTTCGCCTGCTGCGCGTAGGGCACGTAGACGAAGCGGTGCGGCTTTTCGCGCAGGGAAGACGACTTGCCGTCCCGGACCAGGCCGACGATGGTGATGTCCAGCCGGACCTGCCCCGCGCCGATACCGAACCGACGGCCGATCGGGTCCTGGTCTCCGAAGAAGTAGCGAGCGAACCTCTCGTTGACGACCGCCACTTTCGGCCGCTCGAGCACGTCGCCGTCGTCGAGCTCGCGTCCGGCCAGGAGAGGCATGCCGAGGGTGGAGAAGAACCCCGGCCCCACCCCGTTGAAGCCGGGACTCATGTCCTCGTCTTCCTTGGACTCGTATCCCTCTACCGTGATGTTGCTGCTCCACTCGCTGTTGGTCATGAGGGCTTCCCGGGCCAGGGAGACCGACCGCACCCCGGGTTCGACCGCGATCCCGTCCTGGATCTGCTTGCAGAGGGCCAACCGGCGGGCGGGGTCGTGGCCGTTCAGGGACGGGTCCACCGAGAACGCGAGCAGTCGCTCGGGCTCGAAGCCGGGGTCCAGGGTCCGCAGGTTCATCAGGCTGCGAGCGAAGAGGCCGGCTCCGATCAGGAGCAGGAGGGACAGGGCGACCTGGGCCACCACCAGGCCCTTGCGGAAGCGGAAGGGGACGGCCCCCCCGATCACCGCTCCCGCTTCGCTCTTCAAGGTCGGGGCCAGGGCGGGACGCGTGGACTGGAAGGCGGGAGCGAGGCCGAAGGCCAGGCCGGTGAGGAGGGAGAGCCCCAGGGCGAAAAGGCCCACCCGGAGGTCGGGCTCGGCGGTGAGCACCCGGGCGGCCCCCTCGATGGGCAGGGCCCCCAGCAGCAGGTCGCCCGTCCAGGCCGCGAACACGAGGCCGAGGACGCCTCCCGCGATCGAGAGCACCACGCTCTCCACGAGGAGCTGACGCACCAACCGCGTGCGGCCCGCGCCGAGGGCGAGGCGCACCGCCATCTCCCTCTGCCGCGAGGAGGCGCGCGCCAGGAGCAGGTTTGCCACGTTGGCGCACGCGATCAGCAGGACGAGGCCCACCATCCCCATGAGCACGAACAGGGGCGTCCGCGACTGATCACGCAGCCCCGAGGTGCCGCGCGCGCCGGGCCGCAGCTCGAGCTGCTTCGCGAGGAAGGCGGTGCGGAAGCGCTCGGACTTCGACGTGAGATGCTGCGCGTCCTCCTCCAGGAGCTGGCGATAGAGAAGGTTGATGCCCGCCCTCGCCTCGGTCTGCGAGACGCCCGCCTTGAGCCGCGCCATGGCCGTGAGCCAGCGGGCGCGCCAGTCGCCCACCCCGCGATCCCAGGTGGGGATCACCTGGGCCTGCATCATGATCGGGACGAAGACGTCCTCGGCCTCCCCGACCTCGACTCCGTGGAAGCCCCGCGGAGAGACACCGATCACCGTCATGGGGTGGTCGTTCACGCGCACGGTCTGGCCCACTACCTTGGGGTCGCCCCCGAAGCGGCGCGTCCAGAAGCCGTGGCTGAGGACGACCACCGGATGGCCTCCGGGAATGCGGTCGTCGTCCGGGGTGAAGAGCCGCCCGGCCGCGGGCTTCAGGCCCAGCACGTCAAAGAAGGTGCCGGACACGAGGTCGCCGTTCACGCTGTCGGTCTGGCTTCCGCTCGTGAGGTGGACGGGCGCGGTGTAGTGCGCCAGCACCCCGGCGAAGACCGTGTTGCGGTCGCGCAGGCCCTCGAACATCGGGTGCGAGATCGGGGCCAACTGGTTGTGGCTGTGGCTCGAGCCGGAGAACTGGCCGGGAGCGTCGAGGATCACGAGGCGCTCCGGATCCTCCACCGGGAGGAACCGCAGGAGCACCTGGTCCATCAGGGTGAAGATGGCGGTGTTGGCGCCGATGCCCAGGGCCAGGGTCAGCACCACGACCGCGGTGAAAGCTGGGCTCTTGACGAAGCTCCGGAATGCGAGGCGGAGGTCCTGTCCCAGATCGTCCATCGGTCCTCCCGAGAGCCGCGGTACCGTCGATGGCCCGCCCCACGCCGGATGTCCGCGCGCGGACCCGGCTCCGGAACCTCGAGAACTCTAGCGCCCCGCAAGAAACCCTGTCAATGAAAGGGAATTGCACGGGCTTGATCGTCTCCCGTCGGCAGGATAGAGTACCGTCTTCATTCCGGCCCCGGCTCCGCGGCCGGAGGTTCGTCGATCGTGGAGGTGCTCGACCTGCGGTCGAACAACTTCAGCAAGACCCTGGACCCGCTTGGGATGGCGAAGGCCCTGCGGACGGCACGAGCGTGGTACGCGGCCGTGGTCCTCCTCGCCTTCCACGCGGCCGTCCTGTTCCTGGCCGTGAATCTCCTGGCGGCGTGGGTCCTCAAGGCGTTCCCGCAGGATCCGGTTTCCCTCACCTATGGGGAGCGGTCCTTCGCTGAGGTCTACCCGGGGTGGAGCCGAGAGGACGTGCGCCGGCTCCTGCGCGAGACCTGGAGCCGCCCGGGCGCCTTCGAGCCCTTCACCGACTGGAAGGAGCCGCCCTACGAGGGGCGCTTCGTCAATGTTCATCCTGCGGGCTTCCGCCTCTCGCGTGGACAGGGTCCCTGGCCTCCCGACCCGGCGAGCCTCAGCGTCTTCGTCTTCGGTGGGTCCACGGCATTCGGCTACGGCGTCGCGGACGATGAGACCGTCGCCTCCCATCTGCAGGCCTTCCTGAGCGCGCGCGAGCCTTCCGTGCGCTGCTACAACTTCGGCCGCGGAGCGTACTACTCCAGCCAGGAGCGGATCCTCTTTGAGCGGCTCCTCGTGGGGGGAGTCGTCCCCCGAGTGGCGGTCTTCCTCGATGGCCTGAACGAGTTCATCTTCGACGAGCCTCAGTTCACGGCGGAGCTGGAGCGCTTCGTGGAAGCGGCCGTCCCCGCCTTCGCGTCCCTGCTGTGGCGCCGCCTGCCCCTCCGCGAGCTGATCGCCCGCGAGAAATATCGCCGGCCCCTCAAACCGGCCCGGGGCCGCCTGGCCCGCTACGACGACCCCCCGCGTCTCGACCGCCTGATCGAGCGCTACATGGGAAACCGGCGCACGATCACGGCCGTGGCCGCCGTCTGGGGGGTCAAGCCGTTGTTCGTCTGGCAGCCCGTCCCCACCTACAAGTACGATCTCGCCCACCACCTGTTCGGGGCTTACGACTTCGGCCTCAACACCTACTCAGCCTTCGGCTACGCGCGGATGGAGGAGCGACTCCGGGGCACGGGCCCCGCGCCGGATTTCCTCTGGGCGGCGGACATGCAGCAGGGGCTCTCCGAGCCGCTCTACGTGGACCAGGTCCACTACACCGCCGCCATGTCGAAGCGCCTGGGGGAGGAGATCGGAGGAGCGTTGCAGCGGGCGATCCTCCCGGGCCGGGACCGGCCTCCGACCCACGGCGATCTTGCGTTATGGAGGGACCATGGCGGGAACCCGAAGACGCAACTTCCTCAAGACGGTGGCGATGGCGACGGGGGCGCCCGCCCTCGCCGCGGGGCAAACCGGTGAGACCGAGCCTGGCCCCCGCCCCTCCCTCGAGTACCCGCGGCGCTACCGGGGACGGCAACTGGCGATGCTCGCCTTCCCCCTGGGAGGGATCGGCGCGGGATCGATCAGCCTGGGCGGCCGGGGTCAGCTCCGCGACTGGGAGGTCTTCAACCGCCCGGACAAGGGGCTGAAGCCGTCGTACGCGCTCCCCAGCCTCTGGGTGCAGAAGGGCGCGTCCCGGCCCGTGGCGATGGTGCTCGAGGCGCAGCACCTCCCGCCCTACGAGGGGCGGGACGGGCTGGGATCGGAGAACTCGCCGGGGCTCCGGCGCCTGAAGGGCGCGACCTTCACCGGCGAGTTTCCCATCGCGCGCATCGACTTCCACGACCGGAGAGTGCCGGTCGAGCTGTCACTGGAGGCGTTCAGCCCCTTCCTCCCGCTGAACGCCGACGACTCGGGACTGCCGATCGTGTTCCTCCGGTACACGGCCAGGAACCCCGGGGCGGGGCGGGCGCAGGTCGCCATCGCCTGGTCCGTCGACAACCCGGTCGGGCTCGGGGCCTCGACTCCCGAGCAGAAAAGCGCGGCGGAGAAGCGGGTGAACGAAGTGAGGTCGGGTGCGGGGTGGGAGGGGTTGCTGATGACCAACCCCGGGCTGCCGGCGGAGGACGTGCTGCAGGGGAGCTTCCTGCTGGCGGCCACGGTGACGGGCCCGGGCGAGGTGACGGCATGGCGGGGCTGGCCGCGCGGGAGGTGGTGGAACAGCCCTCTCCTGTTCTGGGACGCGTTCTCGGCGATGGGGTCCCTCGCGGACGAGCCCCGAGAGCGGAACCAGGTGGGCGCCGTCTGCCTGCGGAAGGAGATTCCGGCCGGGGGGGAAGCCGGCTTCGACTTCGTCCTGGCCTGGCACTTTCCCAATCGAACGCCGGAACGCATGGGCTGGCAGGCCCCGAAAGGCGAGGAGAAGACCGTCGTCGGCAACGCGTACGCCCGCCGATTCGCCGACGCGGCGGCGGTCGCGGACTATGCGACGCCACGGCGGGCGGACCTCGAGGGCAAGACCCGGGCCTTTGCCGCGGCCGTGCGCGAGTCGACGCTGCCCGGCGGGGTCAAGGACGCCGCCATGTCCAACCTGTCCACCCTCGTCACCACGACCTGCTTCCGGACCGCGGACGGGGAATTCCACGGTTGGGAGGGCGTGAACGACAAGAGCGGCTGCTGCTTCGGCAACTGCACGCACGTGTGGAACTACGAGACCGCGACCGCGCACCTCTTCCCGTCCCTTTCCCTCTCCCTGCGGCGCGCGGCCTTTGGCTACTCGCTGGACGAGGCGGGAGCGATCCACTTCCGCCAGGTCCTGCCCGAGGGCAAGGGCCGCTCCGGGTTCGCCGCCGCCGACGGCCAGATGGGGCAGATCATCAAGACCTACCTCGACTGGCGTCTTTCCGGGGACGACGGCTGGCTCCGGGAGACCTGGCCCCGGGTCAGGAAGGCGCTCGAGTTCGCCTGGGTGGAGGGTGGGTGGGACGCGGACCGCGACGGGGTGATGGAAGGGGTGCAGCACAACACCTACGACGTCGAGTTCTACGGGCCCAATCCACAATGCGGGATCTACTACCTCGGCGCCCTGCGCGCGGCCGAGGAGATGGCAAAAGTGGTGGGCGATCCGTCCGCCGCCGAATACCGTCGGTTGTTCGAGAGCGGCCGCCGGTGGATCGACGCCAACCTCTTCAACGGCGAGTACTACGTCCAGAAGGTCCGGGGGCTCCCGAAGGACCGGATCGCCCCCGCCCTGCGGAGCAGCATGGGATCGGAGGACACGGAGAACCCGGAATACCAGCTCGGCGACGGCTGCCTGATCGACCAGCTCCTGGGGCAGTACCTGGCCGACGTCGCCGGCCTGGGCCCGCTCGTGGACCCCGAGCACGCGCGGAGGGCCCTGCAGTCCATCTACCGATACAACTACAAGAAGGCGCTCTTCGAGCACGATTCCGTCCAGCGCGTCTTCGCCCTGAACGACGAGGCGGCGCTGGTGATCTGCGATTACGGCCGGGGAAGCCGGCCTCGCATCCCCTTCCCGTACTTCGCCGAGGTGATGACCGGGTTCGAGTACGCCGCCGCGGCCCTCATGATCTACGCCGGGATGGTGCGGGAGGGGGTCGAGTGCTTCGAGAACGTCCGGCGGCGCTACGACGGGGAGCGGCGCAACCCGTGGAACGAGGCGGAATGCGGGCATCACTACGCGCGCGCGATGGCCGCGTGGTCGGGGCTCCTGGCCCTGAGCGGCTTCCTGTACGAAGCGCCCGGACGGCAGCTCACGGTGGTTCCCCGGATGGAGGTCCCGGACTTCCGGAGCTTCTGGTCCACGGCGAGCGGATGGGGCTCGTTCCGCCTGCGCCGGCCGGCCACGGGGGTGCGGTTCGAGCTCGGTCCCCAGGAGGGCCGGCTCGTGGTGGCCCGGGTCGCCCTCGCCCGCCGGCCGGGATCGGCGAGGACCTCGGTGACCATCGGCGGCCAGGGGGTGAATCATCGGGCGGAAGGCGACCGCGCCCGGCTGGTCGTGGTGCTGGACCGCGAGGTCGAGGTGACCGGGGATGCGCCCCTCGTCGTCACCGCCTGAGACTCCGGTCCTGGCGGTCGTGGGGGGTTTCCTGGGGGCCGGAAAGACCACCCTGCTCCTGACGGCCGGGCGGATCCTCGCGCGCCGGGGCTGGCAAACCGCGATCATCACCAACGACCAGGGGGAGGACTTGGTCGACAGCCAGTGGGTGGCCGCGAACGGCGTGCCGCTGGCGGAGGTCGGCGGCGGCTGCTTCTGCTGCCGGTTCTCCGAGCTCAGGCACTCCCTCGGGTCCCTTCTCGCCCTGCGGCCCCACGTGGTGTTCGCCGAGCCGGTCGGGAGCTGCACCGACCTGGCGGCGACGGTGCTTCGGCCCATGCAGGAGTCCTGCGGCCCGTCCCTGCGCATAGCACCCCTGACCGTGGTGATCGACCCCGCCCGGCGGGCGGAAGTCGACCGCGACGACGTCCCGGATGTGCGTTTCCTCTTTCGCAAGCAGGAGGAGGAAGCGGATCTCCGGCTGCTCAGCAAGTCTGACCGGCATGGCTGGGCGTCGATGGAGGGGACGCGGCGGGTCAGCGCGCGGACGGAGGAAGGCGTTCTCGCGTGGTTGAACGACGTGCTGGAAGGCGACGCGCCGGCGGCCACCCGTGAGCTCGAGATCGACTACGCGCGCTACGCCGCCGCGGAGGCGGCGTTGGGCTGGGTGAACTGGCGAGGCCGCCTGGACTTTCCCTCGGCCCTCTTTCCCGCGCAGGTCGCGGGGCCGCTGCTCGACGACCTCGACCAGCGGCTGCGCTTCCAGGGGGCGAGGATCGCGCACCTGAAGTGCGTGGTGACGAGTGAAGGCATCGCCCTGAAAGCGAGCCTCACCGCGCATGGAGAGGAACCGGACCTGGAAGGGGACCTGCAGGCTCCGGCGACGCGGCGCATGGAAGTGCGGGTGAACCTGCGAGCGCTCGGTCCACCGGAGGAGCTGCTGCAGGCCGTGCGCGGGGCGATCGACCAGCTCCCCGGTCGGGTGACGATCCTGCGGGAGCAGGCTTTCCAGCCCGCGGCCCCGCGCCCGGAGCGGCGGATCGCGCGCCGGTAGCCGTCGAAGCCCGACGTGGGTAGTATTTGCGCATGCGCGAGGGCATCCGCGTGGCGGCATGGCTCCTCCCGGGCTTCCTTCTCGTGGCCCCGGGCGCTCGCGGGGCCCGGGCCGCCGAGCCCGCCTCTTCCTGGCCGACTCCCGAGCCCGGGGTTGCCGAGAAGGTGCGCGCGGCGGTCGCGCGCGTCGACCGGGGCGCGTCCCAGGGACCATTAAAGCCCGACTGGGATTCCTTGAAGTCCTACCAGGTCCCCGCGTGGTACCTGGACGCCAAGTTCGGCATCTTTATTCATTGGGGCGTCTACTCGGCGCCCGCCTTCGGCAACGAGTGGTACCCGCGCAACATGTACAAGAAGGACACGCCGGAGTTCGCTCACCACGTGGCGACCTTCGGGCCGCAGAAGACTTTCGGTTACAAGGACTTCATCCCAAGCTCACCGCGGAGAAGTTCGACGCCCGGCACTGGGCCGAGGTGTTCCGGAACGCGGGGGCGAGGTTCGTGGTGCCGGTGGCAGAGCACCACGACGGCTTCGCCATGTACGACTCGAGCCTGTCGCGCTGGACGGCGGCGAAGATCGGCCCTCGGCGCGACGTGATCGGCGAGCTCGCGGCGGCGGTGCGCGAGGAGGGGCTGCACTTCGGCCTCTCCTCCCACCGGGCCGAGCACTGGTGGTTCTTCGACCAGGGGCGCCTCTTCGACTCGGACGTGAACGACGCGCAGTTCGCCGACCTCTACGGGCCGGCCCAGCCCGAGAAGGCCTCGACCCCGGACCCGGCGTTCCTGGACGACTGGCTCGCGCGCATGTCGGACCTGGTGGAGAAGTACGCGCCGGAGCTGGTCTGGTTCGACTGGTGGATCGAGCAGCCGGCGTTCCGGCCCTACCTGCCGCGGTTCGCGGCGTACTACTACAACCGGGCGGCGGCGGGGAAGTGGGGCCCCGTCATCAACTACAAGCACGAGGCGCTCCCGAAGGAGGCGGCGGTCTTCGACGTGGAGCGCGGGAAACTCGACACGATTCGCGCGCAGTACTGGCAGACCGACACCTCGATCTGCAAGCGGTCCTGGGGCTACGTCCTGAACCACGACTACCGCACGGTGGACTCCCTGGTCGACGATCTCGTCGACATCGTCAGCAAGAACGGGGCCCTCCTCCTCAACATCGCGCCGCGGCCCGACGGCGTGATCCCGGACCCGCAGGAGAAGATCCTGCTGGGGATCGGGCAGTGGCTGGCCCGGAACGGCGAGGCCGTCTACGGCACCCGGCCCTGGAAGGTTTACGGCGAGGGCCCGACGAAGGTGGTGGCCGGCTCGTTCAAGGACACCGCGGGCCAGCCCTTCACCGCCGCGGACATCCGCTTCACCGCCAGGGGCAGCACGCTCTACGCCGTGGCCCTGGCCTGGCCGCCGGACGGCCGGATCACCATCCGGTCGCTGGCCGAGGGTACGCCCCTGACCAAGAAAGCGATCGCGCGCGTCGAGCTGCTCGGGTCGAAGGCCGAGGTCCGGTGGTCGCGAACCGCCGAGGGACTGACCGTCGACCTGCCCGTCGGTGAGAAGGGCGAGCACGCCCTCGCGCTGAAGATCGCGCCGGTGGACGAGGCCCCTCCAATTCCCGCTAGCGGGCCGTAGCGCGAGCCCGATGCCCGAGAACGATCCAAAGGCGCCCGCCGTCGTCCTGGTGACCGGGGCGAGCCGCGGCCTCGGCCGTGGCATCGCCGAGGAGCTGGCCCGGGCGGGCTTCAGCGTGGGCGTCCACTTCGCCAGCAACCGCGCGGCGGCGGACGAGACGGCCTCCGCCTGCCGCCGGCTCGCGGCGCGGCCCGAGCAGAGGTTCGCGGTCGTCGCGGGCGACGTGTCCCGCGCGGCCGATCGTCAGGCGATCGTGGCCGGGACCCTGGCCGAGCTGGGCCGGTTGGACGCCCTGGTCAGCAACGCCGGGATCGCGCCACGGGTCCGGGCCGACATCCTCGAGGCCACGGAGGAGAGCTTCGACGAGGTGGTGGCGGTCAACCTGAAGGGCCCGTACTTCCTCGCCCAGCTCGTGGCCCGCCACTTCCTCGCGCATCCCGGGGCGAGCCGGCTCTCCGGAGGCTACAAGCTGGTCTTCGTGTCCTCGATGTCCGCCCACACGGCGTCCGTGAACCGCGGCGAGTACTGCATCTCCAAGGCCGGGCTCGCCATGGCCTCCCAGCTTTGGGCGGTGCGGCTGGCGGGGGAGGGCATCCAGGTCCTCGAGGTGCGACCGGGCATCATGGCGACCGACATGACCGCCGGGGTGAAGGCCAAGTACGATCGGCTCATCGCGGACGGGCTGGTCCCCCAGGGCCGGTGGGGGACCGGCCGCGACGTGGGCCTCGCGGTCAGCGCCGTCATGACCGGCCATTTCCCCTTCTCCACCGGCGAGGTCATCCACGTCGACGGCGGGCTCCACCTCCGGAGGCTCTGACGGTGCTGCGGATCGACGCTTCGCTGCGGGCCGCGGACCTTCGCCCCGCCATCCTCCGCCTGTTCGAGCTCTCCGCCGGGAAGATCAGGCACCTGGCCGCGCGATGGGACCCCGGTCTCGGCACCCCCGTGTTCACGGTTCGCGGGACCTACACGAGCCGGGGCTGGACCGAGTGGACGCAGGGGTTCCAGTTCGGGGCGGCGATCCTGCAGTTCGACGCCACCCACGACGAGACGTTCCTGGAGCTGGGCCGGCGGGGGACCGTGGAGCGGATGGCCCACCACCTCACCCACATGGGAGTCCACGACCACGGCTTCAACAACGTCAGCACCTACGGCAACCTGGTGCGCCTGTCGCGCGAGGGGCGCCTGCCCCGGGACCCCTGGGAGGTGCTTTTCTACGAGCTGGCCCTCAAGGTGAGCGGCGCCGTACAGGCCGCGCGCTGGACCCGCCTCGGTCCCGATCTCGGGTACATCTACTCGTTCAACGGGCCCCACTCGCTGTTCGCGGACACCATCCGGTCGCTGCGTGCGCTGGCCCTCGCCCATCAGCTCGGCCACCCTCTCATGGGCGAGGGCGATCGGCCCACCTCGCTACTCGCCCGCCTGCTCCAGCACGCGGAGGCCACCGCGCGCTACAACGTCTACTTCGGAGCCGGGCGCGACGCCTACGACGTCCGTGGACGGGTGGCCCACGAGTCCATCTTCAACGTGAACGACGGGGCCTACCGCTGCCCGAGCAGCCAGCAGGGCTACTCTCCGTTCTCCACCTGGACCCGGGGGCTCGCCTGGATCCTGTGCGGCTACGCCGAGCAACTCGAGTTCCTGGCGACCGTGCCCGAGGACGCCTTCAGCGCCGTGGGCCAGGACCGGGCGAAGGTCCTGGCCCGGTTTCGCGAAGTGGCGGAGGCCACCGCGGACTTCTACATCACCGGCACCCCGACCGACGGCGTCCCCTACTGGGACACCGGCGCGCCTGGTCTGGCGCGGTTGGGGGATTGCCTCGAGCGTCCCGCCGATCCCTTCAACGACCTCGAGCCGCGGGCCTGACGGTGGCGCGGACCCTCCTTGCCGACCCCTACCTCTCGACCGACCCGGGCCACGAAGGGCTGCTCCTGCACTCGGTCTACCATCGTCCGAAGGGCTGGGACTACGTTCCGCCGGAGCGCAAGGTGCCCAGCGGCGAGTCCTCCATGTGGGGCGATTACCACGCCCGGGAGCTGGGGCTGCTCCTGCTGCGCGAGGCCGAGCAGCGTCCCTACCTCCGCTTCTTCCTCGACTGACCCAGGCACCGGACCTGCATCACACAAGAGAGACCTCCACCGTGACCGGAGGGACGTCCACGGCGACCAGACGGATCTGCGTAGTGACCGCCGCGACCTGCGCAGCGACGGCCGCGATCTCAGAGCCGACCGCCGCGATCTGCGCGCGGACACGCGGAAGCACGGCAGGAACAGCAAGGAAGCGAAGGCAGACCGGAAGGACATCGCTTCCGATCGGAAGGATGTTCGCCGTGACACCCGAGACCTCCACCGGGACCGAAAGGACCTCCAGCGTGACCGGAAGGACCTGCGCCATGATCGCCGGGACCTGCGCCGCGACCGTAGGGACCTCCGCCCGGACCGGTAACCAGGGCGGCTCCCCAGTCCGTCCACGCCCCCGCGGCGCTCGCCTCCGGCTCTCTCCCGCCGCGCGAGCGGCGCTTTCTGCGCGGGCCCTCCGATCTCGGCCGCGATGGAAGCGGCGACCGTTCTCTGCCAAGATGGCCTCGAGGTACGGTTGTCCCATGCGCAGCGGCTCGCCTCTCCTCCTCATCCTTTGCGGGGCGGTGGCCGTCTCCGGGTCCTCCGAAGACGATCGCGCGCTCCGGGAAGCCGCCCGCCGGGGCGACGCCGCGCGAGTGGAGGCGCTCGTCCGCCAAGGAGCGGACGTCAACGCCGCGACGGCGAGCGGTCTCACCCCGCTGATCGAAGCCGCGGCCGGGGGCCGGACCGGCGTCGCGCGCGTGCTGATCGAGGCGGGGGCCGATCCCGACGCCCGCCACCGCGAGCTGGGGACGGCCCTGGACGCGGCCCAGCGCAACGGTCACCGCGACATCGTCGAGATGCTGCGGCGGCGCGGCGCGAGGGGCTCGGGCAAGTCCGTGGGGGACACGGTGTGCGTCCGGCGCTGGTCAGGGAGCGGCTTCTGCGGGGTGATCGAGGACGTCAGGGGGACCGACTATCGGCTGGGCATCACTGGCCTCCAGGGCTGCCTGCAGGGTTGCCCGCCCGACGACGACTGCTCGGCGGGGCGGCCGGTGGGCGGCGGGGATCGGGACGCCGTCCGCGCCGGTGGAGAGATCAGGGTCAAGAGCTGGTGCCTGACCCACACCGCGGTCCCGACCGAGCCCTGACCATGCGGCAGGCCGCCCCCAGGGCCCCTTGCGTGCGATGGGGCCTCCTCATCCTGGTCCTCGGGACCCTGGGTTGCGGCTCGTCCGGCAACCCGTTGCCCGGCCCCTCTGCCAGTCCCGACGCGGCCTCCCGCTCCGGCTTCAGCTATCGCGGGCTGAACCACGTCTCCTGGTGGCACGACGAGTACCAGTACGGCGGCGCCCAGGTCTCGCGCGAGCAACTCGCGGCCACGAGGGCGAACTGGGCGGGCGTGCTCGTCACCTGGTACATGCAGGCCCGCGACTCGACGGCCATCGCGCCGGTCGCGCTCGGGACGCCGACCGACGAGGCGGTGGCGGAGGCCATCCGCGATCTCCGCCGCCGCGGTGTCAAGGTGATGCTCAAGCCCCACGTGGACGTCCTCGACGGCTCCTGGCGGGGCACGATCCGCCCCACGGACCCGGCCGCCTGGTTCGCGAGCTACGACGCGTTCCTGACGAAGTACGCGGCCCTGGCCCAGGCGAACGAGGTGGAGATGCTGTGCGTCGGCACCGAGCTGGCCACGATGAGCGACGCGCGATACCGGTCACGGTGGTCGGCGGTCATCGGCAACGTGCGCGGCGCGTACCGGGGCCTCCTCACCTACGCGGCCAACGCGGTGAGCCCCGGCGACGAGTTCACGAGCGTGTCCTTCTGGTCTCAACTGGACCTCGCCGGCCTCGACGCCTACACGCCGCTGACCGACAAGGCGAACCCCAGCCGCGAGGAGCTGGTCCAGGGCTGGTCGCGGAACCGCAACGGGGAGAACATGGTCGCCGCCTTTCGCAACTGGCAGGCGAGCCACGGCAAGCCCGTCCTCTTCACCGAGCTGGGCTACCGGAGCGCGGACGGCACGAATCGTACGCCCTGGGACTGGGAGGCGAGCGCCGCCTACGATCCCGGCGAGCAGGCCGACTGCTACGATGCCGCCTTCCGGGTCTGGTCGCAGCAGACGGCCTGGATGCGCGGGATCTTGTGGTGGGCTTGGGACGTGCCGGTCCCGGCCCCGAACGAGACCGGCTATACGCCTCGCAACAAGCCGGCGGAGACGGTGCTGCGGACCTGGCAGTCGCCCTGAGTCTCTCCGCCTGTGCTTGGGCGGTGTCGTCCCTCAGGGCACCGCTGGCAAGGGAACTCCCCAGGGAGCTGGTGGTCGCGGCGTTCCACTCTTGGGTAGTCGGGAACCCAACCTGAACCCTGGGACCCTTCAGGGCATTGGCTCGGTCGGAGCGGGACTGCCGCTGTCCTGAAGGGACTTACAGGAGGGGGTGGCCCGTGGGTTCCCCCCCATCCGCCCAGGCGCGCGTCTTGCACGGCGGCGGACGGGTAATGATCGCCCGCGGACTGCGGGGCGGGCTGACGCGCCCCATCGCATTGGGGTTGAGGAGGGGTTCCATGCGGGTCATCGTGAATGCAACCGTGTGCATGGTGCTGGGGAGCGCGTCTCTCGCCTTCGCCCAGCCGCTCCCCACGCCGCCGCCTCCTCCTCCGCCCGTCACGGTCCCGATCGCGCTGACGGTGTCCGGCAATGAAGCCCAGGGGACGGTCACGCTGCCGGGAGACATCGGCCTGGATCTGACCATCCGGTTCGAGAAAGTCATCGGGCTGACTCCGTCGGCCCTCGACGCCTCGGCCAGCCTCGTCGACCCGCTCGATCCGGCCCTCCTCAGCCGGCTCCTCGCCCTCGGGAACCTGAGCGTGCCCGGGGCCTTCCCCGTGCTCCTCCGCATCGACGCCAGCGAGTCGAGCGCCCTGAGCTTCACCGGCCTCTACACGGTCTCGTTGCACACCCATAACCTCGAGCTCAACCCCCTCATCCCCCTGTCCCTCGTCAAGTCTCCGGACGGCGGCGCGTTCCGGGACATCACGAGGTCGGAGGGGATTGGCAGCTACCGGGACGACGGCGGGGGGGGGGACTTCTCGGAGTTCCTGATCGCCGTGGATCTCCGGCCGATCGACACGGTCATCGCCGGCAAGTTCGACGATGTGCAGGCTATACTCACCGACAACGCCGCTTCGATGCCGCCGGCCGTCCTGAGCGCCCTGCAGGCACAGCTTTCGCAAGCGCGCACGCTCTACCAGTCAGGCGCGATCTGGGATGCCATCGAAGCGATGCGGGACTTTTCAAACTACGTGAAGGACCACAGCGGGGCGGAGATCCCCGACGTCTGGCGGGCCAACTGCGGGCCCGTGGTCAACGTCGCCGGCCTCCTGCGGTCCGCTGCGGACACGCTCAAGTTCAGCCTCGACCGCAGGACCGGCCACTAGGAGGTCATCTGGCGAACCGAGCCGTCGGCAAGCGGCGGGTCCCCTCCACCGCGAACGACGTGGGGCGGAGCGCGAGGACATGCCCGGGAAACTGACCCTCTATCCCGCCCAGCGAGCGTCCCGATCCCTCGTCATCCGGGACGGAGAGACCCTCGAGATCGGCCGCGACCCCCAGTGCGGACTCGTGCTCGAGGACTCGCGAGTCTCGAAGCGCCACGCGCGCCTGCGCTGGACGGGCAGCGCCTGGGCCCTCGACGACCTCGGCAGCAAGAACGGCACCATCGTCAACGGCGAGCCGGCCACGGGGGCCGAGCTCCGGGAGGGGGACTCGATCAGCTTCGGTGGGCTGATGGCGCGCTTCGAGCGGCTCACGGCCGCGCAAGCCGCCAACCTCGACTCGGAGCGCCTCGCGCGGATCCAGACTTCCGCCGAGATGCGGCGCCTGCTCCGCCCCGACCTGGCGCCCGTCAACCTCCTGCTGCGCTTGCTGGAGGGGGCCATGGAGCTGACCCGGACCGATCGTGGCTTCGTCCTGCTGGTCGGACCGGACAGGAAGGTCCGAGCCGAGGTGGCCGCCGGCTTGTCCCCCGAGGCGGTGCGGGACGAGGGTTTCCGGGGCAGCGTGGGGGCGGTGCGGCAGGCCCTGGAGACCGGGGGGCCCGTCGTCCTCTCCGACGTGCGGGCGGATGCCCGTCTGGGGAAGCGCCCCAGCGTCCAGGCCCTCGGCATCGCGTCGCTCGCCTGCGTCCCCATTCGCCACGAGGGGAAGATCCTCGGGGTGCTCTACGTGGACAGCCGGAGCCTCGGTCCAACCTTCACCCAGCTCGGTGTCGAGATCCTCGAGACGCTGGCCGACCACACGGGGACGATCCTGGCGGGCTCCCGGCTCGAACCCCGGATCGGCCCGCTTCCCCCGCCCGCCGAGGCCGAGGTCGTCGCTCAGCTCCAGCAGCGCATCGAGGAACTGCTCCCGGCCGTCTGATGCTCGTGGCCAGCCACGACTCGGCACGGCCCCGGCCGGCCCTCGCGGACACGGAGGCGAACGTCGAGCTCGACCGCCTGGCCCCCGGGACCCGGGTAGGGGGCCGCTACCGGCTCCTCGCGCAGTTGGGCGTCGGCGGGATGGGCATCGTCTACAAGGCCCGCGACGAAGAGCTGGGGGTGGACATCGCCCTCAAGGTCCTCCGGCCCGACCTGGGGAGGGACCCGGAGTGGATCGAGCGCTTTCGCCGGGAGCTGCTGCTCGCGCGCGAGGTCACCCACAAGAACGTGGTGCGCATCCATGACATCGGGGAGAGCGAGGGGCTGCGCTTCCTGACCATGGGCCTCGTCGAGGGGCGCTCCCTTCTCGAGGTCCTGGAGAAGGACGGGCCGTTCCCCGTGGAGCGCGCGCTGCGCGTCTTCCGGCAGGTGGCCGAGGCCCTGCAGCAGGCCCACGATGCCGGCATCGTTCACCGCGACCTCAAGCCGGGGAACATCCTCCTTTCTTCCGACGACACGGCCTACATCACGGACTTCGGCATCGCGCGGTCCCTGGACCGGGACGGCATGACCCGCTCGGGGATCGTGGTGGGGACGCTCGACTACCTCTCCCCCGAGCAGGTGGCCGGCGACCCGGCGGACGCCCGCAGCGACATCTACGCCTTCGGCATCGTCCTCTTCGAGATGCTTACTGGTCAACTGCCGTTCCGGGCCGCCTCACGCGTCGAGAGCGTGGCCCAGCGCATCGCGGGGCGGGCCCCCGACATCGCGGACACGGGAGTCCGCGTGCCGGCCCACGTCCGCCGGCTGATCCGGCGCTGCCTGGAGCGCAGCCCCGCGCGGCGCTACCCGAGCGTGCGCGCGCTGCTGGCCGACCTGGACGCGAGGCGCGCGGGCGTCTTCGACCGCCTGCCGCGGCGGGCGGCGGCCGCGCTGGCCGCGGCCGCGCTGGCCGCGGCCGTGCTGGCCGGAGCGGGCCTGGCCTACCGGGAGTGGACGGCGTGGCGGGCCACCGCGCCGGCTCCCACGCCGGCCCCTACGGGGGTCGCTGTCCTGCCTTTGGCCGACGAGACCGGCGACCCGTCTCTCGCCTGGACGGCCACGGGCGTGGCCGAGATGTTGACCGTGCACCTGGCCGAGACGCCGCAGCTCCGGGTGCTCGACTCGGCGCGCGTCTTTCGCACCCTGCGGGACCTCAAGCTGGCGGACGCCCCGGGCGACGAAGCGACGCGGCGGCGCGTGGCCGAGATGCTCGACGTGGGTCGTCTCGTCACGGGCAGCGTGCGCCGCGCGGGGGCCACCCTGCGGGTGGATCTTCGCCTCGTGTCCGTCGGCAGCGCGGGCGAGATCGAGGTGAGGACCATGGGGGCCGAGACGCCGGACGCGGGTGGCCTGTTCCGCCTGGTCGGGACCCTGGGTGAGCGTCTCCGGGCCGAGCTGGGAGCAATTGCGGCCTCGGGGGCCCTCGCGCCCGAGCCGCAGACCACCTCCCTCGAAGCGGCTCGGGCCTACCGCGAAGGGCGAGAACGGCTCCTCGTCGGCGACTCCGTCGAAGCCGCGCCCGCCTTCGAGCGGGCGGTCGCCGCGGACCCGCACTTCGCCCCCGCGCTTCTCGGTCTCAGCGAGGCCTACCAGGCCCTGGGCTATCACGACAAGGCGGTGTCCGCGGGGGAGAAGGCCGCCGAAGCCCTGGGCTCGGCCGAGACGCGCCTTGCGTGGCGCGTACGTGCGCGCCGGGCGCTCCTCCATGGGGACCCCACCGAGGCGGAAAAGGTCTACGCCGAGCTGGTCCGGCGGTACCCGAACGACACCGAGGCCCTCTTCGACGTGGCCACGGCCCAGGCCGGCCAGGGCGCCGTCGCGAAGGCGGTGGAGACGCTCACTCGCCTCACGACCCTCGACAAGGGGGATGCCCGGGCCTGGTACCTGCTGGGCAGGAACATGATCCAGGCGGGAGACGCCCGCAAGGCGGTGACCGGCCCCCTGGTCCACGCCCTCGCGCTCATGACCCAGCTCGGCAACGAGCAGGTGCAGGGCGACGTGCTCAACGCGATGGGAGTGGCCCACCAGCGCCTTGGAGAGTACGCCC
>WNGL01000494.1_pt1 | contig 46498 bp, 40 predicted proteins | sample 5400591 | NCBI WGS metagenome assembly WNGL01 (sample SAMN13153377, study PRJNA577476) | soil metagenome | isolation source: 80 cm soil or saprolite under Garry oak tree replicate 1 | place: USA:California | collected 2016-06-15 | reverse complement strand
GCGGCGGATTGCGGCGGAGGTCATGGGGGGGAATATACTGTGCTCCGCCGGGCAACTGAAAGGCTAGCTACGAGTTACCCGAATGGCCCGACGCTCGAGATATCGGGTCCACGGGCCGCCGTGCGGTCAGGGCGTGAAGAACTCGCTCATGTCGGGCGCGGTCGCCGCGGCGCCCGGGAAGGCCGTCACACCGAGTCCGTGGAGGATCAGCCGCAGGGTGCTCTGGTGCTGGTACAGCACGGCGGACTGGTAGCCGAGCTTCGATTTCGGACTGACGGCCACCCACGCGACCCGCCCGCCGCCGTTGGTATTGTCGCCACCCGATTCGTCGAACACGATGATCAACAACCCGTCCTGCTGGAACGTCGCGCTCTTGATCAGCGGATCGATGTTGTTCTTCAGCCACGTGTCGGCCGTCGCGAGCGAGCAATCGTGCGCGTCGTTGCACAGGTTGGGCACGATGTTCGAGAACGTCGGTAGCGCGCCGTTCGCCAGGTCAGTCGCGAACTGGGTGAACGGGACGAGCCTGTTCACCTGAGTGGCGTCGTTCACCACGTCCGAGAGCAGGGCGAATACGTTGTGCTTGCGCGCGTAGTTCCCGACATCACCACCCGTGTAACCCACCGCCGGGAGGTCTTCGGCATACGACTTCCATGTCTTCCCGGCGGCTAACAGCTCCCGCACGATGTTGTCGACCGTGACGACGGTCGAGTAGCTGTCGTTATTCGTGATGATCTGGCCGGTAGCCAGCATGAAGTAGTTGCCGATTGACGGGTGCGTGTTGGCGTAGTACTGCGTCGCGAGGCCGTACTGGTTCGCGAGACCGTTCAGGTACGGCATCGACGAGTTGCCGATCACACTCGCGTAGTCGGTGTTCTCTTCCGTGACGACGAACACATGCCCGAACTGCACGCTCCCGGGCGGAGCCGCCGTGACCGTGACGGCACATGTCCCTGTTTTCCCCTCACTCGTCGCCGTGATCGTCGCCGTGTCCGCCGCGCGGCCTGCGACGACCCCGTTGCCGTCGACGGCGGCGACCGTGGGATTGCTGGTCGACCAGCTCACCGTCCGACCCACCAGGGGGCTGCCGTTCGAATCGAGCGGCGTCGCCGTGAGCTGCACGGTCTGCCCCACCGGCACACTCGCCGACGCGGGGCTCACGGTCACGGACGCGACCGGCGTCGAGTGGTCCCCCGTGGGGGCGACAGAGCGCTCGCAGCTTGAAGTTGCAGCAACGGCAGCGAGTACGACCACGGCGACGGCGATCGCCGAATCGTTCAGCGGCGCCAGACGGCGCGCGAGCTTGTGCGGGAACGGCATGGCACGGCCTCCAGGGACGCCGCCCGGCCTTCCGTCTGGCGACGTCATGCGAGGGCAACGTACCGGAGCCGTCTCTCAGGAATCGGTGATCAGGATCATCCCCGCGGCGGGCACGCGCACAGCTCCTCCACCAACTCCTTCACCTGCGCCCCCCCTCCGTACCCCCGTCGCACCAGGAACGCGAGCAGCCGCCGCCGGCGCGCGAGTGCCGGGAGGTCGCCGAGCTGGCGGGCCCGCTTCGCGGCGACGGCGCGGGCCTCGATCGCGGGATCGATGCCCTCGTCCGCGAGCGCCTGGCGCACCGCGTCCTCGGCGACTCTGCGGTCCACACCCTGCGCCAGGAGGTCCGTAATCAGCCGCGCCGGCCCCTTCCCGCGCGCCGCGCGCAGGGTGGCGTACTGCTGGGCGAAGCGGCGGTCGTCGATCAGGCCGCGCGCCGCGAGCCGGTCGAGCGCGGCGTCCACGGCCTGGGGCGGGTGCTGCTTCTGGACGAGGCGGCGGCCCAGGTCGTACCGGGCGTGGGCGCGCCGCGCCAGCGCGCGCAGCGCCGCACGGTGCGCCGCCTCGACGTCAGCCAGGTCGCGCAGCCAGGCGAGCGCCGCAGGCGACAGCTCGCCGCCCACCTGCAGCGGGGGGCGCAGCGCGTCGAGCGCGGCGGCGGGGAGGGAAGCGAACCGCCCCCGATCCACTTCGACCAGCCGGTAGCCCGGCTGGCGCGGATCGGGGGCGAGTCCCGTGAGCGTCGGAGAGGGGGACACTTACTCCTCGGGGGCGGGAGCCTCCTCGTCGGCGGCCACGGCGGCGGGCTTCATACCGAGGTGCTCCTTCACCCGCGCTTCCACTTCGGCGGCCAAGTCGGCGTGGTCCTTGAGATACAGCTTCGCGTTCTCGCGGCCCTGGCCGATGCGCTCCTTGCCGTACGCGTACCAGGCGCCCGCCTTCTCGATGATCCCCGCCTCGGCGGCGATGTCCACGAGCAGCGACTCGTGGCTGATCCCCTCGTCGAACATGATGTCGAACTCCGCCTGGCGGAACGGCGGCGCCACCTTGTTCTTCACGACCTTCACGCGCACGTGGTTGCCGATCACCACCTCGCGCTCCTTCACGGGGCCGATGCGCCGCATGTCGAGCCGCACCGACGCGTAGAACTTGAGGGCGCGCCCGCCGCTCGTGGTCTCGGGATTGCCGAACAGGATCCCGATCTTCTCGCGCAGCTGGTTGATGAAGACCACCGCCGTGCGCGAGCGGTTGATTGCGCCGGCGAGCTTGCGCAGCGCCTGGCTCATGAGCCGCGCCTGGAGGCCGGGGAGCGAGTCGCCCATCTCGCCTTCGATTTCCGCCTTGGGGACGAGCGCCGCCACCGAGTCCACCACGACCACGTCCACCCCGCCCGAGCGCACCAGGATCTCCGTGATCTCGAGCGCCTGCTCCCCGGTGTCGGGCTGCGACACGAGCAGGTCGTCCACGTCCACGCCGAGCTTCTTGGCGTACTCGACGTCGAGCGCGTGCTCGGCGTCGATGTAGGCGGCGGCCCCGCCCTGCCGCTGGGCGTGCGCCACCACGTGGAGCGCCAGTGTGGTCTTGCCGCTCGACTCGGGGCCGAAGATCTCGGTCACCCGGCCGCGCGGGATGCCCCCGATGCCGATCGCGGCGTCCAAGTTGATCGCGCCCGTCGGGATCGCCTCCACCCGCACCTGCGGCGAGTCGGCGCCCATCCGCATGATGGCCCCCTTGCCGCACGTCTTCTCGATCTGGGTGATGGCGAGGTTCAGGGCCTTCCTGCGCTCGTCTGAGAGCCTCGGGACTTCCTTCTCGGCCGCCATGAGTATCCTCGACATGGGTTGGGAGTCTCCTTGTGGGAGACCCGAATATAAGCCGAAGCTGGGACTATCGCCATCCCGGCCGGAACGCGTCCGCCAGATGCTCCAACGTGTTGTCCACTATCGCGATGCAGTCGAAGCGGTACACATCCGCGGGCCGCCCGCAGCGGTCCACCCACACCCGCGCCGCCTTCACCAGCTCCCGCCGCTTCGCCCCCGTCACCGCCTCGAGCGGGCTCCCGAACGCCGTCCCGCGCCGCGCCTTCACCTCCACGAACGCCACCAGGTCTCCCCGGCGCGCGATCAGGTCGATCTCCGTGTGCCCGACCCGGAAGCGGTGTGCCGCGACGACCCAACCCTGGCTCTGCAGGTAGCGCATCGCTTGCTGCTCGGCCGCGAGCCCGCGTTTCTGGCGCGGGTCGGTCCAGGAGCTCGGATCGGTGCGCAGGCCGCTTTTCACTCAGCGCAACCTAACTGAGCGCCGACGATCCACCTAACCGAATCTACGCCGACGGCGTCCTAAGAATGCGGAGTGCGGAATTTCAGTGAAGGGTCGTTCGGCTAGCGACGCCTACTTGGAAACTCCGCATTCCGCACTTGTCTACTCCCTCCCACAAATCTCATCCAACTCTTCCAATCCCACCAGCACATCCCGCGGCTTCGACCCATTCGCGGGTCCCAAGATGCCGGCCAATTCCAGCTGATCGATGATCCTCGCCGCTCTGCCGTACCCGATGCTCATGCGGCGCTGCAACAGCGACGTCGAGCCGATCTGATTCTGGATGCAGACTTCGGCGGCCTGCCGAAATAGCGCGTCGCGCTCCCCACCGGCGCCTTCTCCGCTCTCCCCGCCCCGCTCTGCGCGTTCCTCGGCTTCTTCGAGCTGCTCCTCTTGCTCGACGATGTTCACCTCTTCCCGCGACTCGAACCGATCGCGCCGCTCGGCGTACCAACCCATGAGGCGTTCGGTCTCGTCGGTCGAGATGAAGCACCCCTGAATTCGGACGAGCTCGCTCTTGCCAGGCGGGAGAAACAGCATGTCGCCGTTTCCGAGTAGCGTCTCCGCACCGTTCTGGTCGAGGATCGTCCGGCTGTCGACTTTGGCGGAGACCCGGAATGCGATGCGGCAGGCGAAGTTCGCCTTGATGAGGCCGGTGATGACGTTCACCGAGGGCCGTTGAGTGGCGAGGATGAGGTGGAGTCCGACCGCCCGCGCCTTCTGCGCCAGCGTTGCGAGTGGCGTCTCCACCTCGTGCTGCACCGTCATCATGAGGTCCGCCAATTCGTCGACGATCAGCACGATGTAGGGGAGGATGCCCTCTGTGTACTCACCGTCCAGCGGCAGCTCGCGCTGCGCCCCCGCCTGTGTCGCCAGTGTCTCCCGCGGCCCCTTGAGCGGCTTCTTCTGCTCCACCTTGCGGTTGAAGTCGGCGAGGTTCCTGGCGTGGTTGGCGTGGAGCAGCTTATAGCGCCGATCCATCTCCCGGACCGCCCACTTGAGCACCGTGGCCGCGTCCTTGTTGCTCGTGACAACAGGGTGGCGCAGATGTGGGAGTCGGACTCGGTCGGGGCCGGTGGCGTCGTAGATCGACAGCTCGACCATTTTCGGGTCGATCATCAGCATCCGCAGCTCTTTGGGCTGATAGCGGTACAGCAGGCTCGTGATGATCGAGTTGATACAGACGGACTTGCCGGACCCTGTGGCCCCCGCGATCAAGAGGTGCGGCATCTTCGCGAGATCCGCCACGACGGGCTCGCCCTCCAGATTCTTGCCCAGGGCCACGGGGAGCGTTCGGCTGGCGCGGTGAAACTCCACTCCCTCGACGAGCTCGCGGATGTGCACCATGCGCGGGATCGGATTCGGGACCTCGATCCCGACGGCCGCTTTGCCGGGGATCGGCGCCACGATGCGGAGCGACTGCGCCTTCATCGCGAGGGCTAGATCGTCGGCGAGCGAGGCTATGCGCCCGACCTTTACCCCGGGCCCGGGCGCCACCTCGTACTGAGTGACCACGGGACCGACCGTGCGTCCCGCGATCGACCCCTCCACTCGGAACGTCTGCAGGGTCTCGATGAGCTTCCGGCCCATTGCCTCGATCTGCGCCAGTCCCGCGTCACCGTCTTCGGGCGGGGCTGGATTCAGGAGATCAACGTGGGGGATGAGGACCCCTTCGGGGATAACGGCCGGGCGAGCAGGCGGTGGCGGCTTCAGCTTGCGCGTCTTGGGGAGCAGGGAGCTGGGAGCAGGGAGCGGTTCGTTCCGGGGTGCTGGGGGCTCCGGCTCGGCCCGCCTGGCCTTGGGCGGCGCCGGCCTTCCTGCTCCCTGCTCCCTGCTCCCTGCTCTCAGCAGCGCGAGCGGATGCCATCCGATCGTCAGGATCCCGAGAGCGGACAGCGCGAACAGCCCGACAAGCGCGCCCCCGGCCGTGCCCACGGCCTGGTGCACTCCCCGGGCCAGGAGCGCGGGCACCACGCCGACGAGCCGCTGCGTGGGACTCCAGGCGGCGTAGCCGGGCGGGAAGCTCGCGCCGCCCTCAGTGATGGTCCCGATGCCGTAGGGGAGCAGCACGATCAGGCCCACGCCCAGCGCCGCCGCGCGCCCGGGGGACAGCCGGCCGAGCCGCTCGAACGCCGCGAGCGCCCAACCGACGCCGAGCACGGGCAGCAGCACCGCGCCGGCGCCGAACACCCGCCACAGCCGCGATCCGATCTGCTCGCCCCAGCTGCCCGTGATGGAAAGCCGGAGCAGGGTGAGTCCGAGGAACAGCCCGACGACGAGGGCGCCGATCCCGACCAGCTCCTGGCGCGCCCTCGCTTTCATGTGATACGGCGGTCCGCGTAGGTGGGGACGACGGTGAACCGGTCCGCCTTGGCCGCGAAGCGCACGTCCTCGGCCAAGTCCACCTCTGCGAGCTGGCGCGCGGCCTCGGAGCCCTCGAGCGCCTCCTTCCAGGTCGCGAACGCGTCGGTGAGGGCGACGGCGGCCGTCGCGGCGTCGTTCAGCGCCAGCTTGCGGAGCCCCTTCTTCACGGCCTTGATCAGCCGGCCGGCCGTGTAGGCGTCTTCCACCGCGAACTGCCGCTCCCGTCCCGCACAGACGATCACCAGGTCGCCGCGTTGGGCGAGGATCGCGCGCGCCCGCGCTGCCAGCGCCTTGAAGTTCGCGGGGGCGCCGACCAGCACCGGGTCGCCTCCCTGCGTCGCGACCAGCGCCGGCGTGCCGTTCGCGGTGGCGAGGACGATGGTCTTTCCCGCCACGGCGGCCGCGGACATCTCGCGCGGCGAGTTGCCGAGGGCGAACCCCTCGATCTTCAGGCTCTTGCGCTCGCCGGCGAGGAGCACGCCGTCCTTCTCGAGGTTCGAGGCGAGCCGGACCGCCTCTTCCGAGGTGGCGGCGGGGATCACCGCTTTGGCTCCGTTGGCGAGCGCCGTGATCACGGTCGTCGTGGCGCGCAGCACGTCGATCACCACGACGCCGCGGCCGGTCAGCTCGCCCACGTTCACGCCGAGCGGGTTGAAGAACACGTCGATTTTCATGACGGCTGCAGCAGCTGGGGCTCGCGCTCGAGGAACTTCGTGTCCACGCGGCCGGCGATGAAGTCGGGGTGGCGCATGACCCGACTGAGGAAGGGGATGGTCGTGGTCACGCCTTCAATGATAAACGAATCGAGCGCCTGGCGCATGCGGGCGAGCGCTTCGGCGCGACTGTTGCCGTGCACGATGACCTTGGCGAGCAGCGAGTCATAGTAGGGCGGCACCGTGTAGCCGGCGTAGATGTGGGTATCGACCCGCACGCCTGGGCCGCCGGGCGGGTGGTAGGCGGTGACGGTGCCGGGGCTCGGCTGGAAGTTGCGCGCCGGGTCCTCGGCGTTGACGCGGCACTCGATCGCGTGCCCGCGCAGCCGGTGGCCATTCATCACGAACGAGAGCGACTCCCCCGCCGCGACGCGAATCTGCTCCTTCACCAGATCGAAGTTGGTCGTCATCTCGGTGACGGGATGCTCGACCTGGATCCGGGTGTTCATCTCCATGAAATAGAACGAGCCGTCCTCGTCCAGCAGGAACTCGATCGTGCCCGCGCCCACGTAGCCGATCGCCTCGGCGAGCCGCACCGCTGCGTCGCCGATGTCCTGGCGCAGGGTCTGGTCCACGGCGGGGCTCGGGGCCTCCTCGACGAGCTTCTGGTGGCGCCGCTGCACCGAGCAGTCGCGCTCGCACAGGTGCATCAGCTTCCCGTGCGTGTCGCCCATGATCTGGATCTCGATGTGGCGCGGCCGCGCGAGGTACTTCTCGATGTAGACCTCGTCCGAGCCGAACGCCGCCAGCGCCTCCTGCTTGGCGAGCGCGAACGCTTGCGCAAATTGCTCGTCGTCCGCCGCGACGCGCATCCCCTTCCCGCCCCCGCCCGCCGACGCCTTGATGATCACCGGATAGCCGATCCGCTGCGCGGTCGCGAGCCCCTCGTCCGCATCCGCCACCGGCCCGGGCGAGCCCGGCACGGTGGCCACGTTGAGCTGTTGCGCCAGGTTGCGGGCCGCGGCCTTGTCCCCCATCTGGCGGATCTGCTCCCCGGTGGGGCCGATGAATGTGATGTTGGACGTGCGCACGATATCGGCGAACTCGGCGTTTTCCGCCAGGAAACCGTAGCCCGGGTGGATCGCGTCGGCGCCCGTGATCTCGGCCGCCGCGATAATGCGGGGGATGTTGAGGTAGCTGTCGCGCGACGGGGCGCGTCCGATGCAGACGTCGTCGTCGGCGAACCGCGTGTGCAGGCTGTCGCGGTCCGCCTCGGAGTAGACCGCGACCGTCTCGACCCCCAGCTCTTTGCACGCGCGAATCACCCGCAGGGCGATCTCCCCGCGGTTCGCGATCAGCACCTTCTTGAACATCAGGGTTCGATGTCGCCGCGCTGCCCGGCCGCGGCGGTGCTGCCGCCGAAGGCCCGGCTCTCCCCGGACTCGACGCCGGAGACCTTGAGCGCGAACTCGCTCGGGTTGGTGGCGAAGAAGATCGCGCTCTCGTAGCTGATCATCCCCTCCTGGTACCAGTAGAACAGCGACTGGTCGAAGCTCTGCATGCCGTACTGGACCGAGCCCTGCGCGATCAGGTCGGGGATGTTGAGCGTCTTCGTCAGGTCTCGCATGTTCTCCTGCACCGCCGCCGTGTTGATCAGGATTTCCGCCGCCGGGATGCGGCCCTTGCCGTCCCGGCGCGGCACCAGCCGCAGGGAGATCACCCCTTGCAGCGCCGTCGAGAGGAGGTGGCGCACCTCGTCGTGCTGGTGCGGCGGGAAGAACGAGATCACGCGGTTGACCGTCTGGGTGGCGTCGGTCGTGTGCAGGGTCGAGAACACCAAGTGGCCCGTGTCCGCCGCCTTGAGCGCCGTGTCCAGCGTTTCCATGTCACGGATCTCGCCGATGAGGATCACGTCGGGGGCCTGGCGCAGCACGTGCCGCAGCGCCGCGTTGAACGACAGCGTGTCGTTCCCCACCTCGCGCTGGGAGATGTTGGACAGGTTGTCGCGATGCAGGAACTCGATCGGGTCCTCGATCGTGATGATGTTCACCCGGCGGTTCGAGTTGATGTGGTTGATCATCGCCGCGAGCGCCGTGGATTTCCCCGACCCCGTCACCCCGGTGATCAGCACCAGCCCGCGCGGGCGCAGCGCAATCTCCTCCAGTACCTGCGGCAGATTCAGGTCGCGGATCGTCTTCACCTCGTAGGGGATCGCCCGGAACGCGAACGCCACCGTGCCGCGCTGCTGGTACACGTTCGTCCGGAACCGGCCCACGCCCGGCACGCCGATGGCGAAGTCCGCCTCCTTGTGCTCGGCGAACTCCTTCACCTGCCGCGGCGTCATGATCTGCTCGGCGAGCGACTTGAGCTCCTCGGGCTTCAACGCATTGGCGTCCAGCGGCACGAGCTCCCCGTTCACCCGGATCGTCGCCGGGCGCCCGACCTTGAGCAGCAGGTCGGAAGCGTTCCGCTGGACCATCTGGGTGATGGCCTGCTTGAAGTTGAACGTCCCTGCGGCGCTATGGGCTTCAGGCATGGGGATCCACTCGGAAAAGGGGCTGGCCGAACTCGACCGGCTGCGCGTTCTCCACCAACACCTCGCGGATCACGCCGGTCACTTCCGACTCGATCTCATTCATGATCTTCATCGCTTCGATGATGCACACCATCTGGCCCGAGGTGACGCGGTTGCCCACCTTGGCGTACGGCTCCGCGCCGGGCTCGGGCGCGGCGTAGAAGGTCCCCACCATCGGGGACTTGATCTCGACCAGATGGGACGGGGCGGGGGCGGGGGCGGACCCGGCGCCGGCAGCCGCCGGCGCGGCGGCCGCCTGGGAGACCACCACGTGCGGCGCCCCCCCTCCCCCGGCATTGGTTACGTGCCCCGCCTTCGACACCCGCACCGACGACCACGTCCCAAACAGGCCGCGACGTACCTCGATCGCGCCGAGCTCGGGCGCGTCCCTCAGGATCTGCACCAGCTGCGCGATGATGTCGAGGTTCATAGGCCTGAGAATCTACACGAGTTCCAGGAGTTCGGTGCGGCCGTCCGAGAGCAGCACCGGCCCGTCGGGCGATAAATGGACGTCGTCTTCGATCCGCACGCCGCCGTCGCCCCTCACGTACACGCCCGGCTCGATCGTGACGACGGCGCCGGCAGGCAGCGGGTCGCCGTTGGTCTTCGACAGCCGCGGCGCCTCGTGCACCTCGAGCCCGAGCCCGTGGCCGAGCGAGTGGCCGAACGCGTCCCCGAAGCCGCGCGCGGCGATCACCTCGCGCGCCAGCGCGTCGGCGTCGCGCCCGCTCATCCCCGCGCGCACCCCTGCGCGCGCCCGCCGCTGCGCCTCGTGCACCAGCCCGTAGAGGATCTGCTGCCGCTCCGTCGCGCGCCCGCCGACCAGGACCGTGCGCGTGATGTCGGCGCAATAGCCGTCCACCTGCGCGCCGAAGTCTAGCAGCAGCCACTCCCCAGGCGCCACCGCCCGGCCGCTCGAGCGCGCATGCGGCAGCGCGGTCCGCGGGCCCGACGCCACGATGGTCGGGAACGGGTGCCCCTCGCTGCCCAGCCGCCGTAGCGCGCCTTCGAGCAGCCCCGCGATCTCGAGCTCCGTCATTCCCGCCCGCACCTGCGCCAGCGTCGCCCGCAACGCGGCGCCCGCGAGCGCGGCGGCGGTCCGGATCGCGGCAACCTCCCCGTCGTCCTTCGACGCGCGCAGGCGCTCCACCAGCTCCGTGGTCCCCTTCCACCGCCACGCCTTCCCCACCTGCGCGAACCGCTCGGCGTCGTGCACGGTGAGCGCGTGCGCTTCGTACCCCAGCCAGGTGAGCGGGCCGAGCGTGGGCAGCTCCTTGAAGAGCCGGTCCCACGCGCTCGTGCTCTCCACCTCGACGCGCGCCACCGCGCCGGCCTCCACGCGCGCCTGCTCGTCGTACCGGAAGTCAGTCACCAGCAGGACGTCGGCGCGCGTCACCACCACCAGCGCGGCCGTTCCGCTGAAGCCCGTGAGGTAGCGGATGTTGGCGCGCGACGTGACGAGCAGCCCGTCCAGGGCTTCCTCCTCGAGCACCCGAACGAGCGCTTCCTGTCGCTCCCGCCGCCGGTCAGCCGCCATGGCGGGACTGGAGGTAGCCGACCAGGCCCTCGAGTCCCAGCCGATAGCTCTCGGCACCGAACCCGGTCACCACCCCCACCGCCACGTCCGCGAGCAGCGAGCGGCGCCGCTCCGGCTCGCGCGCAAAGATGTTCGAGAGATGCACCTCCACGAACGGCACGCGCACCGCGACCAGGGCGTCCCGCACGGCCAGGCTCGTATGCGTGAACGCGGCCGCGTTCACCACGGCGCCGTCCGCCTTGCCCCGGAGCTGTTGGATCGCCTCGACCAGCTCGCCCTCGTGATTCGTCTGGCGCCACGCCAGCTCCACGCCCAGCGTGCGCGCCCGCTCGCGTGTACGCGCCTCGATCTCCGCCAGCGTCGCCCGCCCGTACACCTCGGGCTCGCGCTCCCCCAGCAGATTCAGGTTCGGGCCGTTCAGCACGGCGATGTGCACTAGGACTTGAGGCCCCGCAGCCACGACTGAAACTGGTCGAGCTCGCCCTCGTCCTCCACCGGCGCGCGCGGCTTGGGACTCCCCCCCGACGGGCGCGCCGGCGGCTGAGCCGCACCGCCGGTGGCGCCGCCCCCCCCCGTCGGGCTCCCTCCCGCCGTCGTGGCGCTAAAGAACTGATCGAACGAGAACCCGCCCGTTTGCTGCGGCGCCGGCGGCGCGGGTGCGGGCGGTGCGGGCGGCTCCGCGGTCGGCTCCGAGGCGCGCAGGCTCTCCTCGCCGAACACCGCGTCGAGCGAGATGCCGTCCGCCGCGGGCCGCGTCGCTTCGCCGGGGCTGCTGATGGGTGGCTCGGGCTCGGGCTGGTTCGACGCGATCGCGAATGCACTCGCGAGCGGCGATTCACCGGCCGCCTCGGGCGGCGCGGGCGGGGGCTCCGGCTCGGGTGCCGGGGCGTACAGCCGGCCGCCGAGAATCCGCTTCAGAAACGTCGGTAGCGACTCGCCCGTCTCCCTCCTCGCCTCGCGCTTCCCGCCCGGGGACAGCGCGTCGATCCGCGCGCGCAGCCGCGCATCGCCCGGCCGTTGCGCCAGCAGCGCCTGGTACACCCGCAGCGCGTCCTCCTGGTGTCCCTGCTTCAAGTACAGTTCCGCCATCGTCTCGGTGAGCACCGGCTCGGCGCGCGACAGCGCCGCGGTGTCCGCCGCACCGTCGTCGTCCGACAGGCTCACGGCGGCGGGCGGGCCGCCCCTGCCCGCGACATCGCCGCCCCGCGAAGCCGCGGGGGCCACATCATCAGGCATGATCAGCGGCAGGTCGATCGTCGGGAGATCATCCTCCGGCGGCGCCGCCTCGGGCGGGGGCATGAACAGTCCGCTCTCGTACTGCGTATGCGCCAGCCCCTCGACCTCCATGTTCTGCGGCCTCAGCACCACGTCTTCCTGGACTTCGAGTCCCTCCGCTCTCGCCGCGTTGTGCGCCGCGGAATCCAAGTCCAGCGTGCCGTCGAACGTCTCGATGTCACCTCGCGAGCCGGCGACGCTCACGTCGGGGGCGGACGGCTCGCCCGAGACGTGCTCGACCGTGAAGTCGGGCTTCGCCATGGGCGCAGTCTTTTCCTCGGGCACTAACCGAACGACCGGCTCGGCGGCTGGCGCCGCTCGCGGGGCCTGTGCGGCAGGGATGGCGGGGAGCGGCGTAGTCTTGGCGGTCGTCACGGGGCTGGGGCGCGAGGCCGCAGGGGCCGCAGGGGCCGCGTGCGCCGCGAGTGGCGCGGGTGGCGCCGCAGCCGCCGCAGCCGGAGCCGCCGGGGCGGCCTGGGCGGCCTTCCCCTTCGCCCGGGCGAGCGCGTCGGCCGCGTCCCCGTTCATCGGGTCGGCGGAGAGCAGCCGGGTGAGCCACTCCACTGCCTCGCTGTAGCGCTTGCTCCGCTCCGCGATGTCGGCGAGAATCTTCAGGCCGAGCACGTTCTCGGGGTCGAGCGTCAACACCTTACGGAACACATCAGACGCGCCGGCGTCGTTTTTCTGGTCGATGAGGCAGCGACCGTACACGATGTGCGCGCTCACGTAGTCCGGGTGCCGCTCGAGCCCGGCCTTACACAGCTCGATCGCTCTATCTAGTTCTCCCGCTTTGCGATAGGCGTCCGCCAGGGGCGCGAAGTTCCGGCCCTTGGGGTTTTCGGCCCAGCGCTTTTCGAGCTTTTCTATTTCGCTGGTGTAGGCCACGGCCTAAGTGGTTGTGGGAATTGAACGAAGATAGTGTTCGCTCGGGCGCGCTGTCAATCCGAAACACGCCCCGTCGCTTGAGTTTTCACGTTGTGGTTTTTAGACTTATGGCCCTTCCCACCGCTTCTGCATTGGAGTCTGCCCGCTATGATGCGCGCGATGCGCGAAATCACCAAGCCCGTGTTCTGGATCGTGGCGATCACCTTCATCGGCTGGCTCGCGTACGGCCAGGTGACCGAGTTCATCGCCGGCGGGCGAGACGTGGTCCTCAAGGTCGGCGGCACAGTGGTGCGGTCGCAGTCGTTTCAGCAGCAGTACCAGGCGGCGTTGGAGCAGTATCGCCACCAGCAGGGCGGCGGTCGGCTGACGCGCGAGGACGAGCAGCAGGTCCAGAACCAGGTCGCCGACCAGTTCATCCAGAAGATCCTGCTCGACCGTGCCTATCGCCGGCTCGGCATCACCGTGTCCGACGAGGAGATCATCGAGGCCGCCCGCAGCTCGCCGCCGCCGCAAATCCTGCAGCAGGTGACCCAGGACGCCACGTTCCAGACCAACGGGCAGTTCGACATCTCCAAGTGGCAGCGCTACCTCGCGAGCGCGGGACCCGAGTTCACGTCGCAGATCGAGGCGCTGTACCGCGACTACCTCCCCCAGCAGAAGCTGCAGGAGTACCTGACGGCGGACATCTACGTCTCCGACGCGAAGCTGTGGCGCATCTGGCGCGACCAGCACGAGGCTGTGACGGTCGCGCTGCTGGCGCTCCGGCCGAGCGACATTCCCGATACGCTCGCCCCGGTGTCCGACGCCGAGCTGCAGCGCTACTACGAGACGCACAAGAAGGAGCTCAAGCGGCCCGCGATCGCCTGGCTGAGCTTCGTCGCCGAGCCGCGCATTCCCGATGCGGCGGACACCGCAACCGCGCTGGCGCAGGTGCGTGGGCTGCGCGCCGAGATCACAGCCGGCAAGGCGAAGTTCGAGGAGGTTGCCAAGAAGGAGTCGGCGGACTCCGCGAGCGGTGCGCAGGGCGGCGATCTCGGCTGGGTGAAGCGGGCGGGGTCCGGCTTCGACCGCCAGTTCGCCGCCGCGATGGTGCGTCTCAAGCCGGGCGAGTTGAGCCAGCCCGTGCTCACCCAATTCGGGTACCACCTGATCCGTGTGGACGCCGCCCGGGGCGACTCCCTGCACGTGCGTCACATCCTCGTGCCCATCGCGCTGCAGGGGAAGCATCTCGACATGGTCGACGCGCGCACCGACACGCTCGACCGCCTCGCCGCGGAGCAGACCGACGGCACCAAGCTGGACGCCGCCGCGCGCGCCCTCGGCCTGCCCCTCGCGCGCCCGCCCCAGAAGCTCGTGCAGGGGGACCGCCTCACGCTCGGCAAATACGTCGTGCCGGACGTCGGCGTGTGGGCGTTCGAGGCGACGCCGGGCGAGACCAGCCCGGTGATCGAAGGCGAGCGGGCGAGCTATGTGTTCCGATTGGACTCGATTTTCCCGGAGGGAGTACCGCCGCTCGCCCAGATCCGCGACCGCGTGACCGAGGGGGCGCGCTACGAGAAGAAGAAGGCCGTGGCCCGCGAGCGGGCGGAGCAAATGGCGGCCGCGCTGCGCGACGCGACAGACCTGCTCGCCGCCGGCCGGGCGCGGGGGTTCCCGGTCGAGAAGCTGGGGCCGTTTACCCGCGTGTCGGCGCCCTCCTTGTTCGCGCGCGACCCCATCGTGCTGGGCGCCGCGTTCGGGCTACGGCCGGGCCAGAAGACGGACCTGCTCGCGGGGGAGGCGGGGTTCTTCATGCTTCAGGGGATCGCCCGCGCGCCGGCGGACTCGGCGGCGTGGCTCAAGCAGCGGGATCAGCAGCGCGCGGCGCTGCTCCGACCGGTGGCGCAGGCGCGCGTGCAGCAGTTCGTTGCCGCGCTGCGTGCGCAGGCCAAGGTCGTCGACCGCCGCAAGGAGCTGTTCCGCCCGACGACGTCGGCCGGCGGTTAGTCGCTCAGGCGCTTCGGGTCGCCGCCCGAGGGAACGGAGGACGACGCGGCCGGGGGTTCAACGGGGCGCGGCGGCGGCGTGGGCCGGTCGTCGCTGGTGGCGCTCTTCAGGCTGCGCTGGAACTCCTTGATCCCCTGGCCCAACGAAGAGCCGATCTCCGGGATCCGCTTCGCGCCGAACACCAGCACCAGCACGAGCAGCAGAATCAGAATGTGGCTGAACGACAGGTCTCCGAACATACGCGCCTCGCTTCAAAAGATCGATCGGGCGAAGTAGTACGCGATGGCCACGCCCACGAGCGCCAGCAACGATACGTCGAACCCGATCGGCCCCAGCGTGATCGACACCACCAGCAGATCGAGATGCACCGGTCCGAGCGTGGGCGTCACGGCCCAGGTGAAGATCTCTTTCGCCGGCCCTTGCGGCAAAAACCGCCGCAGCAGAGAGTGCATGAACCCGCCCAGCACGAAGCCGGCGCCGAGCACTCCAAAGTAAAATAGCGGCCTGCGCGGGCCCTGCGCCACGGCCTAGTGCCGTTCCAACCGGCTGCAGTGCATCGCCGATCTCTGCCGAGCCACCCAGGGTTGGAACGGCACTAGCTATGCCGCTCCACCGCGTAGGCGATGCTGTCGCGCAGCGCGTCCCGCGCCCGGGACGGCGGCAGGATCTCGAGCTCCGCTTCGGCTTGCTGCGCCAGCTCGAGCGCGCGGCGGTGGGCGTACTCGAGCCCCCCCGCCGCTGCCACCCGCCGGATCACATCCGTGACGAGCGCGCCGTCCGGCTGCGGCGTCGCCAGCAGCTCGGCGACCAGCTGCCGGTCGTCCGATCCCATCGCCCCGAGCGCCGCGATCAGCGGGAGCGTCATCTTGTGCTCCTTCAAGTCGAGCGCCGAGGGTTTTCCGGTCACCGTCTCCGGCGTCGTGTAGTCCAGCAGATCGTCGGCGATCTGGAACGCCATGCCGAGCCGCAGGCCGAAGCGGGCCAGCGCCTCACGGTACGCCTCCGGCGCGAGCAGCGCCCCCACCTCGCACGCGCCGGACAGGAGCGACGCCGTCTTCGCGCGGATGAGCAAATCGTACTGCGCTTCCCCGTACGCCAGCTTGTCGTGCGCCTCGAGCTGCCGCATCTCCCCGATCGTCATTTCGTTGGTCACCCGGGCGAACACCCGCAGCGGCTCCAGATCGTCGAGCTGCACCAGCTCGATGATGGCGCGCGAGTAGAGGTAGTCGCCCATGATCACGGCGACCTGGTGGGAGAACAACGCGTTGATGGTCGGCATGCCGCGGCGCAGCACGGAGTGATCCACCGAGTCGTCGTGGACCAAGGTCGCGAGGTGGATCAGCTCCACCACCGCCGCGAGCGTCACGGCGCGAGGATCGTCCGCGCCCGCCGCCTGGTGGCTCAGCAGCAGCAGCGTGGGACGGAACAGCTTCCCCTTCATCCGCAGCAGGCGGTCGTTGACCTCGGCGATGATCGGGAAGTCGGCCGCGATGATGCGACGCAGCTCCCCGGCCACGCGCTCCAGCTCCGCGGCCACCGGCTGCTGGATGTCCCGCAACGTGGCGGGCGCGACCTGCTGGCTCACGTCACTTGGCGCGCGCGAGCGCCTTGGTGCGCTCGCCCACGTCCATGAACCGGATATCCACCGCGAACACCCGCCCGTACAGGTCGCGCGCCTCCGCCTTCTTGCCCAGCGCCTCGAGCGCCCGGCCCAGCCAGTAGAGGATCCCCACCCGCTCCTGGTCGCCTCCCGCCGGCAGCTCCAGCGCGCGACGCAGGATCGACTCCGCCACGCCGTGCGCGCCCTTCTCGATGAAGCACACGCCGAGCGCTTCCGAGCTCCGGAGCTTGCCCTCGGGCGCCCGCAGCGCCTTCTGCAGCTCGGCGATGGCCTCGTCCACGAGGCCCATCTCCTTGAACGCGACGCCGAGGTCGTAGTGCGACTGGAAGTCGGCCTCGTCGATGTTCTCGTCGATCCCCTGCTTGAAGCGCGCGAGCATGTCCTGGAAGTCCTTCTCCTCGTCGCCCGTCGGCTCCTCGTCGGCCACCTTCATGCGCGTGTCGCGCGCGGGCAGCTCCTCGTCGAGGATCATCGCGCCCAGGTCCACGAACTCACCCTCGTCCGCCACCGCTTCGTCGCGCACCTTCAGCTTCGCGTCCTTGGGCGCGGTCCGCGCTTCCGTCGCCTTCCCCTTCGGCGGGGGCGGCGGCGCCGCCGCCGGCGCGAGCATGCCGAGCGCCGCCTGGGCGCGCTCATTGTGCGGATCGTGCTCCGCGACGCGCTGGTACACCGCCCGCGCCTTCTCGGGGAGGTCGCTGCGCAGCAGCGCGTCGGCCAGCTCGAGGTAGGCGTCGATCAGCTTCACCTTGTCGCCCGACTTGAACGCGAACTCCACCTGCTTCTGGCGGTGCCGCACGCTGTTCGGGTCGAGGTGCAGGATCTCGTCCACGAGGTCCCGCGCCTGCTGCAGGTTGCCGAGGTTCTCGAACCCGGTGGTGGCGTGATCCAGCTCCTCGATGCCGCGCTCGCGCTCGCCCTCCTCGATCAGCGCTTCGCCGAGGGCCTGGTGCGCCTCAGGATCGTCAGGGTCGTCCGCGACCCGGGCTTCGAGCTCGTCGATGGTCGGCTTGGCCGGCGTCGCCTCGGCGTTCGCGAACACGAGCGAGCCGGTCTCCCCGCCCTGGTTGACGCCCTCGTCGATACCCAGATCGATGTATCCTGACCGGCGTCCCGCGGCGCTCGCGGCGTCGTCCTCGGCCACCCCCTCGGCCTCCGCCTCTGCGGTCTCGAAATCGGGCTCGAGCTCGAGCGGCGGCACCTCGACCACCGTCTTCCGCTTGGGCGGCCCGCCGGGCGGCCCCTCGGGACGCCGGGGCACCACGGGCTTGACCTTCGGCGTGCCCCCGCCCCCCCCGCCCCCCCCGCCCGGCGGCGCGGGCGGCTGCAGCTTCGGCGTCTTCGGAACCGTGACGCGCGGCGGCGGCGCCGCAGGTGCGCCCGGTCGCCTGGGCACCACGGCCGGGGGGGCGCGCGGCGGCGCGGGCGCCTTGGCGGGCCGAGCCGCCGCTGGCGCCTCGATCTCGATCTCGTCGTCCAGCAGCGGCTCGAGCTCCGCGTCGGTCTCCGTCAGCTCGGCATCGGTCGGCACCGTCGGTTCCAGGTCCATCATCGGGGGGACGTCGTCCGCCGTGACCTCCTCTCGCAGCGACCCCACGTCGCCCACGCCCAGCTGTACTTCACCGAAATCGGCACTCGTGGTCTCGAAGCCCTCCAGCCTGCTTCCCCGTGCCGTCTCCAGTCCCTCGACCAGGCTCGTCGACTCGATCTCGAGCGAGGTGTCGGGCTCCGCCGTCACCGGCTCGATGAGGCTCTCCGCCGCCGGGGGCGGAGCAGCAGGGGTGGGGGGGCGCACGCCGGGCTTCGCCTTGTGCGCGGGTGGCTCATCCACGTCGAGGAAGACCAGACTCGAGGTCTTTCGTTTTCCCGACTTGCCGAGATCCTCAGGCGGCGCCGGTTGCGCCGGCGGGGCGGCCACGGCGCTGGGGCGACGCCCGGGATCCCCGTACATCTGGAGATGCTCCTCCAGCAGTTGCCGCAGGTGCGCGCTCTCGGGCGAGATGTCGGTGAATTCTTTCAACGCCGAAAAGGCTTGCTGGATCTTCCCCAGCTTCTGCATGCGCTCGGCGTACTCGACGAAATTCTGCTTGGCCTCGGCCATGAACCCCTTGGCCGCGTAGAGCTTGGCGAGCTTGAGATAGGTGGTCTGCCGCCCCGGCGCGTTGCGCAGCACCTTGTTGCACATCGCGATCGCGTTGTTGTGGAAGCCGAGCTCGGCGTACTTGTCGACCGCCCTGTCGTAGTAGTCGGCCGCCTGGCCCGGGTCCTTGATCTTGAGGTAGAGATCGCCGACGCGATTGAAAATCGCGAGGTCGGGGTTCGCCTCCCCCTCCTCTTCCTGCAGCTTCAGGATTTCCCGCCACGCCTCAATGGCCCCCCTCGGGTCCTTGGCCTCGAGGTTTCGGGCCTTCTCCTTTTGCTTCTCAAGCTTCGACATGGAGCCCTAAAGATACGGACCCCGACGGGAGCGGACAAGCGAAACCCCCTGTCCAGACGGCGGTTACGAGATTCGCGCCCATCCAGTAGGCGACCTCGCGCCACTCCACCATCTCACACGACACCAGGTCCGCTCGCATCCCCGGGGCGATCTGTCCGCGGTCCCCGGCGAGTCCCAGCGCCGCCGCCGCGTTCACGGTGACGGCCGTCACGACCTCCGCGTGTCGCAGCCCGAGCTGCGACACACCCAGTGCCATGACGAGCGGCAGGCTGACGGTCGGAGACGAGCCCGGGTTGAAATCGGTCGCGAGCGCGACGGCTGCGCCCGCCTCGATCAGCCGCCGCGCGGGCGCCTGGCGGGGCTTCCCGAGGAATACCATGGTGGCGGGAAGCAGGACGGCCACGGTCTCGCTGGCCGCGAGCGCGCGCACGCCCGCGGCGGAGATGCCGGCGAGGTGGTCCGCCGAAAGCGCGCCCAGCTCGACGGCGAGCTCCGCGCCCCCCGAGCCTTCCAGCTCGTCCGCGTGCAGCTTGACGCCAAGGCCGTGCCGTCGCGCGGCGGTGAGGATCGCCCGCGCCTCCGTCACGTCGAACACGCCGGGCTCGCAGAACACGTCGCACGCCACCGCGAGGCCCTCCCGCGCCACGGCGGGAATCAACTCGTCGCACAGCAGCCGCAGGTAGTCGGCCCGGCGGTCGCGGAACTCGGGCGGCACCGCATGCGCCCCGAGGAAGGTGGGTACGAGTGTGGCACGCCCGCTGGCCGCCAGCTCGCGGATCACGCGGAGCTGCTTCAGCTCACCCGCAGGGTCGAGGCCGTAGCCCGACTTCACCTCGATGGTGGTGCTGCCGTGCGCGAGGAGCGCCTGGATCCGCGATCCCGTGACGCCCGCCAGCTCCGCAGCGCCGCGCGCACGCACGTCCCGGACCGACTCCAGGATGCCGCCGCCCAGCGACGCGATGGTCTTGTAGTCCTCGCCCAAGGCGCGGCGCTGGTGATCGTCGAGTCGGGGTGCGCCGAATACAGCGTGCGTGTGACAGTCCACGAAGCCCGGGAACAGCACGCCGGCCACCTCCTTCACCTCCACCCCCCGTGGCACGTTACCCGTTCCAGGTCGCAAGTCGGCGTACCGGCCCACGGCGGCGATGCGCTCGCCCTCGATCAGGACGGCCGCATTGTTGAGGATCTCCAGCTCCGCCATCTCGCGGCCGCGGCGGGCACGCGCCGGCCCGCGGCAGGTGACGATCTGGCGAGCGCCGACGAGGAGGGTGCTCAGTCGCTCGCCTCGCGCATCGGTAGGCGGATGCCGTGGCGGCGGGCGGCCTCGAGCGCCTCGGGGTACCCGGCGTCGGCGTGCCGCGCGACCCCGATGCCCGGATCGTTCGTGAGCACGCGCTCGAGGCGACGGGCCGCGGACGGCGTCCCGTCCGCCACACTCACCTGCCCCGCGTGCAGCGAGTTGCCGATCCCCACCCCGCCGCCGTGGTGAAAGGACACCCAGGCCGCTCCCGACGCCGTGTTGAGCAGCGCGTTCAGAATCGCCCAGTCGGCGATCGCATCCGAGCCGTCCTTCATCGCTTCGGTCTCGCGGAACGGCGATGCGACCGAGCCGGTGTCGAGGTGGTCCCGCCCGATCACCACGGGCGCGCCGAGCTCCCCGCGCTTGACCAGATCGTTGAGCGCGCAGCCGAACGTCGCGCGCTCCCCTTGCCCCAACCAACAGATCCGGGCGGGAAGGCCTTGGAACGCCACACGCTCCTCCGCCAGCCGGATCCAGCGCTGCAGTTGCTCGTCCTGGGGGAACAACTCCAGCACCAGACGGTCGGTGCGGCGCAGGTCCTGCGGCTCCCCGGACAGCGCCACCCAGCGGAACGGCCCTTTCCCCTCGCAGAACAGGGGCCGTATGTACTCGGGCACGAATCCCGGGATGTCGAAGGCGTCCGCGACGCCGGCGTCCTTCGCCTGGGCGCGGATGTTGTTGCCGTAATCGAAGGTGATGGCGCCCTGGCGCTGGAGCGCGAGCATCGCGCGCAGGTGCGTCGCGATGCTGGTCACGGAGCGGCGCAGGTACTCCTGAGGGTCGTCCCGCCGGAGCGCAGTCGCCGCTGCGATCGACAGACCGGCGGGGACGTATCCGTTCAGCGGATCGTGGGCCGACGTTTGATCCGTCAGCACGTCGGGCACCCAACCGCGGCGCGCCAGCTCCGGGAGCACCTCGGCGCAGTTGCCGATCAGGCCGACGGAGAGTGCCCGGCCCTCCCGCTTCGCCGCCTCACACCACCGCAGCGCCTCGTCGAGCGAAGCGGTCGCGCGGTCGAGGTAGCGCGTGTCGAGCCGCCGCTGCACGCGCGCCGGGTCTACCTCCACCGCGAGGCACACCGCGTCGTTCATCGTGGCGGCGAGGGGCTGCGCGCCTCCCATCCCACCGAGGCCGCCCGTCAGCACCACCCGACCGCGCAGCGATCCGCCGCAGTGGCGCCGCGCCACGGCGCCGAACGTCTCGTACGTCCCTTGCAGGATCCCCTGCGAGCCGATGTAGATCCAGGAGCCCGCGGTCATCTGCCCGTACATGATCAGGCCCTTCCGTTCCAGCTCGCGGAACACCTCCCACGTGGCCCAGCGGCCGACCAGGTTCGCGTTGGCGATGAGCACGCGTGGTGCCTCGGGGTGCGTCGTGAAGACGCCGACCGGCTTCCCCGACTGCACCAGCAGCGTCTCGTCGTCCGCGAGCGTGACGAGCGTCCGGCAGATCGCGTCGAACGACGCCCAATCGCGCGCCGCCTTGCCGTTGCCGCCGTACACCACGAGGTCCTGCGGCCGCTCGGCCACCTCGGGGTCGAGGTTGTTCATGAGCATCCGCAGGGCGGCTTCCTGAACCCAACCTTTGCAGGATCGCTCCGGACCGCGCGGCGCGCGGATGGTTCTGGGGCCGGTCATGGGGCGCGAGCCTCGGGATCGAAGCTTCCTACCTTGATGCCCACCGCAATCTTTTCGATGTCCCCCGTGAACGGCCGATCGCCGTCGAGCGCCGGTACGGCGGCACGCAGCGCGGCGTACACGCGCGCCACGCCGCGGCCCGGGGCGAGCGGCTTCAGGAACTCGAGCCCCTGCGCCCCGGCGAGCAGCTCGATCGCCACGACGCGCCCGGCGTTCGCCAGGATCCGCTCCGCCTTCCACGCCGCGCTCATCCCCATCGGCACGACGTCCTCCTGGTTCCCTTCCGTGGGTACCGACTGCACGCTCGCGGGCGTCGCCAGCACGCGGCAGTCGGCCACGAGCGCGGCCGCGGCGATCTGCGGCGTCATGAAGCCCGACTCGAGCCCAGGATCCCGCGCAAGGAACGCCGGCAGCCCCGACGAGAGGTCCGGGTTGACGATCCGCTCGATCCGCCGCTCCGCGAGACCCGCCAGCGTCGCCAGCGCGATCCCCGCCACGTCGAGCGCCAGCGCGATCGGCTGGCCGTGGAAGTTGCCGCCGGACAGGACGTCTCCATCGAAGACCAGCGGATTGTCCGTCGCGGCGTTGAGCTCCGTCGTCACGAGCCGCTCCGCAAACGCGAGCGCCTCGCCCACCGCACCCAGCACCTGGGGGGTGCACCGCAGCGAGTAGGCGTCCTGCACCCGCGGGTCGTTCTCGCGGTGCGACTCGCGGATCGCCGAGTCCGCGAGCAGCTCGCGCAGCAGCGCCGCCGACCGCTGCTGGAACGCGTGCGGCCGGGCGTCGTGGATGCGGGCGTCGAACGGCACCGGCGTGCCGCGCACCGCCTCGAGACTCATGGCGGCCGCGGCATGCGCCGTACGCCACAGCACCCACGCGTCGTGCACCAGCAGCGCCGCGAGCCCCGTCTGCGCCTGGGTCCCGTTCACGAACGCGAGACCCTCCTTGGCCTCGAGCGTGATCGGGCGCAGGCCCTTCGCCGTGAGCGCGGCGCCGTCCTCCCCCTCCCCGATCATCGCGAGCGCCAGGTGCGCGAGCGGCGCCAGATCCCCCGACGCCCCCACGCTGCCCTGCGACGGCACCCGCGGGTGCACCTGCTCGTTGAGCATCGCGACGATCAGCTCCGGGAGCGCAGGCCGGACACCGCTCGTGCCGCGCAGCAGCACGTTGGCGCGCAACACCATCATCGCGCGCACGCCGTCCACGGCCAGCGGCTCGCCCACGCCGGAGGCGTGGCTGCGGATGAGATTCAACTGCAGCTGGCGGGTCTGGTCGGCCTTGATGCGCACGTGGGCGAGCTTCCCGAAGCCGGTGGTGACGCCGTACATCGTGTCGCCGCGCGCGATGGCCGCCTCGACCGTGCGGCGGGACGCCGTCACGGCCGCGAGCGACTGCGGTGCCACGGCGACCGGCGCGCCGTGGCGGGCGACCGCCACGACGTCTGCGATGGACAGGGAGCGACCATCGAGCTGGATGGGATGCGGCATCGCGGAGAAGCTATGCGCGCGCACTACAGACGCCAAGCGGCCAGGGGTTCGCCCCCCTGGCCGCTGGTCACTGGAACCCGCGTGCGCAGTGCGGCTTGTGACCGTTACCGCGAGCCTGCCGCCACCCTGCCTGTCATTCCCGCTCGCTGCACCGGCAGCAGCTCCCGGTTCCCCCCATCCGTCTGCACGCTCCAGTCGAAGATCACGTACTGACGGCTCACCGCCGTGACCCGAACCCCACCATAGTGCGTGCCGCTCGCATCCACCGTTTTGAAGACGTACCCGTACCCCGGCACGGCCTGGATCGTGTCGCGCGTGTAGCCCGTTGCCGGCGCATAGTCGATCGACGTGAGATCGGCGATTGGGGTATTTTGATACAGCTGGAGCGAGTCGCCCGAGAACTCCGGTACGAACCACAGCGTTGAGTCGCCCGGGTCCACATACATCCGGAAGTCAATCGTCGGGTCAGTCCCGTCCTGCACCAGCCCCAGCTCTCCAGGATCGCCGTACCCGTTGCCGTTCACATCGTCCCAGAAGCGAAATCCTGACTGCGCGTCATGTGCGCCGCCAAAGCCCCACACGAGAACATTGCGCGCGTCGGGCCGCGGCGTGTCCAGCCACAGCGGCGACCACCCACTCTCCAGCCCCTCCACGCTGATGGCCGACGTCGCGAAGCAGCGCGGCACACCGTTGGGGAGCTGGGCCGCGAGGAACTCGTGCGAGACCGTGGTCCCTTCGAGCACCCACTGGTTGGTGCACACGCTGTCAGCCACGTCGAAGCTGTCGCTGTAAACGCGGTACCAGAAGAACCGCTGCGGGTCGGCGTCGTGCGCGTTGTCGGCCCAGTTGAGATAGATGGCGCTGTCGAGCGAGACCGAGCTGATGCTGGCGGGAGCCGGGAGGGGCAACTGGCTGCCGGTGGTGTTATCCGTTTGGCAGCCGGCCAGGAGCGGGCCCGCCAGGAGCAGGCTGTATCGCAACGGGAAACGCATATCACCACTCCAGACGAAGCGTTCGGGCGGCGCGTTAAGCAGGCGCCGTGCCCGCGGGTAAGTGGTGCCCGCAGTACGGCTTGCGGCGACGGGCGGCAGGCCGCGTGTCACACCGAGAGGACACACGCGCGGCTCATCGCAGCAGGCTTTGCTGCTCGTAGTCGAACTTGATGTCGGGCTCGTCCAGCAGGGAGATGTAGAAGCTGAACGCGAAGTTACCGGTCGGGCTCTTCGAGAACGAGAAGCTCGCATGCCAGCGATGCAGGTCGCGGTCCAGGCGGATGATGTGCTCGGCGAACTGACGCGTGCCGAAATCGTACATCGAGGTCCACCCGGCCGACCAGTGCGCGGTCGGGCTGAACGACAACACGAGGTTCACGGTCCGGCGCCCCCCAGTCCCGCCCACGAACGGGACGCCGGTCGTGAGGGTGTCGGCACGAGGCCGCGTGCGGTTCTCCGAGTACGACACCGCGAGGTTGAAGCCCTTCCCCGTGCCCGCCGACGGCCCGCCGCCAAGTCCACCAAAGCTCTTCGGCCCGAACTGGCTGGCCTGCGCGCTCGTGTCGGCACCGGCCGCACCCGGCCCGGTCGGGCCTCCGCCTCCGCCTGCGGCCGGCGGGCGGCTGGAAGCGAGGCCCAGCAGGCCCGCGAGCCCCCGGATCGTCGCCGGCGTGACGGCGAACGTGGCCGCCATGTTCGTGAGGAACGGGGAGAACTTCGATGAGCGCAATCCCACCTGGCCGTCCCACAGGTCGTGCGTGACACTGAGGCTGAACCCGGGCAGCAGGTCGGACGCGAAGGTGTTGCTCATCGTCTGCGTCTGCCAGCCCACGCGGCCGGGCTGCTTCGCCTGCTCGAAGTTGTACGAGAGCGGGCTGGTGTTGATGCCCAGCAGCCGGATCTTGCGCCGCGCCTTGTCGGTCGTGTCGCCGGGCGGCGGCTTGAGCTTCGCCTCGAAGTTCTGCGACAGGCCGAGGCTGATCGTCTGCTGCGGATCGCTCCTGGCGTTGAGCGTGCGGCCGGTGGGGTCGACGGCCCGCGCGAACTCCTCCGACACCTGGGATCCCGGGGCGAACTGGTAGCTCACGATCGGCGAGATGGCGTGGCGGATACGCGCCAGCGGTCCGATGCCGGGGAAGAACCCGAAGAACGTGGGCGACAGACTGGCGCTGAACTGGAGCCGCTTTCCCTGCCGCACGAAGTCGCCCCCGGTGAACTGGTTGCGGATCATGAACGCTGCCGCCGAGGTCTGGTTCACGATCGCAATGCCCGGCTGGAGCTTCCACGTCCCGGTGAACAGCGACGGCAGGTTGATGCCGGTCTGCCAGTCGACCGTGGTGCTGAAGGTCTGGTCGTACAAGACGCGGCGGCGCCCGCCGGGCGCTGTGGAGTCGGTGACCAGGTACTCTTGCCGCGCGTTGCTGATGACGTCGTTCACCTGGAAGTTGTTGGTCCAGTTCCACCGCCCGATCCGGACCGGAGTTTGCAGGCCCAGCGCGGTTTGCCGGTCGTCGGCGAACAGGCGGAGGGTGTCGGGGAGCCCGGAGTCGCCCGGGACGAGAAACGGCGCCTGCGCCACGTGGAAGCGCTGCTGGTTGGTGAACGAGAACCCCGGCGACCACGTGATCGAGGGGGTGATGTTCACAGGCGACGGCGTGAGGCTGACGTTCGGGAAATTCTGCGTGACGAGGCCGCTCCCAATCTCCTGCGATCGCCTGCCGCCGATGGTGAGGGTCCCCCAGTCGAACTGCTTGTTGAAGGCCAGCTGCGAGCCGAGGCTCGCCGTTGCGAGCAACGGGTTGACGGTGTTCCGCTCAATCACGCTGGTGTTGCTCGAATAGTCGATGCTCGCGTTGAAGTGGGTGCGCGAGGAGAAGCTCTGCTGGTGCTGCCAGCCGACGCGGATCGAGTGGGAGGGCACGTCGAGCTGGTTGTAGCGCTCGAACGAGATGCCGCCCTTGACGAAGCGATCGAGCCAGCTGTAACGGAACTGCGACCGGAGCGAGAGGTAACGGTCGGCGTACCAGTCCGCCGACACGAGGAAATCCATGTAGTCGTTGGGGACGAAATAGTAGCCGACGCCCGCCACGTGGCGCCGGTAGCCCCGGGTGGGGCGGACCAGGTCGTTCAGGCCGAAGCGGGGAACCAGCACACCGCTGCGTCGCCCTTTGCGGATGTCCTGGAAGATGAAGGGCAGCCACATGATCGGGACGTCGTGCACGTACAGCACGGCCGGCCGCGCGACCATCACGTTCTTGTTGAGCCACTTGATCTGGCCGGTCGCGAAGTGGTAATCGGGGAGGGGATGGTCGTCGGACGTGATCTCGCTGTGGGCGCCGTACAGCCGCGTCGAGCCCGAGTCCACGGCTAAGTCGCCGCGCAGGTACCAGGTGGCGCCACCCTGCTGGAACTGGGTGAGCGCTTTGCGCACTGTGCCGCGTTTGACGCAGGTGTCGTACAGCATGCCCTCCCCCACCAACACCGTGCCCTGATCGAACAGCTGCGGATCCCCGGCCGCGTCGAGCCGGCAGCTCGACTGGCGGTACTTGATGGAATCCGCCTGCAGCCTGGTCCCCTCGCGGTCCACGAACGCCTCGCCGCGCAGATAGATGGTCTCGCTGTCCCCCCCTTCCACGACCAGGGTGTCCGCCACGTACTGCGTGACGCGATAGCCCGTGAGCTTGCGCAACGAGTCGATCACGGGGTCCGCCGGTGGGAAGCTCCGGCTCGGCCCCGTGGGGAGACCGAGCCGCCGCGCCATAGCCGTATCGAGCCGCCGGCCCTGCCCGGCGACCGAATCGGCCGCGAGGTGGTGGCGCGTGGTGTCGCGGGGCGCCCGCCCCTGGGCGGCGAGCCCGCCGGCCCCGGCGAGGAGCAGCAGGGTCGCGAGGCCGGCGGTGCTGGCGGCGCGCGCCCGCTCGCGGCGGGCGCGCCGCCGTGTCACCACCCAGGCGCACCAGATGCTCACCTCGTACAGCAGCATGAGGGGCACCATCATGAGCAGCATCGAGACCGCGTCGGGGGGCGTGAGGAGCGCCGCGACGACGGCGGAGAGCGCGATGGCGTAGCGGCGATGGCGCGCCAGGAACTGCGGCGTCACGAGCCCCAACGAGGCCAGGATCACGACGACCAGCGGCAGCTCGGTCACGAGCCCGAACGCGATCATGATTTGCGTCGCGAACGCGAAGTAGCCGTCCGCCGTGATGATCGGGTCGAGGACGGCGCGTTGGAAGCTGAACAGCACGTGCAGGGCGCGCGGCAGCACCCAGAGGTAGGCGACCGCGGCGCCGCCGAGAAACAGCAGCACGCCCACCGTCAGCGCCGGCACGATGAGGCGCTTCTCGCGATCGTACAGCGCCGGCGCGAGGAACGCCCACGCCTGATAGATCACGACCGGCGACGCGAGCAGCACGCCGACGGCGAACGCGAACTTGAGCGTGATGAAGAAGGGCTCGGTGGGACTCGTGAACTTGAGCTTGCCGTCGGCCAGGAGCGGCGCGATGGGGCGGATCATCAGCCCGATCACGTCCACGCGCTCCACGATCAGCCAGCCTGCCACCGTCCCCAGCACGATGGCGAGCAGGCTGTAGAGGATGCGCCACCGCAGTTCCTCGAGGTGGTCGAGGAACGGCATCTCCGCGCGGCTGTCCCGGGTCTCAGGCACGCCGGCCCCTAGAGCCCGGAGCGGCTAGCGCCCCAGGCGTTGGAGCTTGTCGCGCGCGAGGTTGGCCTCGTCGGAGCGGGGATACCCGGCGATCACCCGGGCGTAGTACGTCCGGGCCGCCGCCTTGTCCCCGCGCTGCTCGGCGAGGAGGCCCAGCTTGTAGAGGGCCGCCGGCGCCCGCGAAGAGTTCGGGAAGGTCTTCACGACCTGTTGATACACCGCCGTGGCCGAGTCCGCATTCTCCCCGCCGAAGGTCTCGCCGACGTGGAACAGCGCGTCGCCTGCCCGCTCGTCGGTGGGGTAGACCCGCAGGAACTCGCGGAACCCCAGCCGGGCGGTGGCGAGGCTGCCGCGTCGGAACTGCTGGAGCGCGAGGTCGTACATCCGGTCCGGTCCGAGCCCGGACGGGTTGCCCACCGGGCCGGCGGGCGGCGCGGCGCCGGCGGCGGGGGGGCCGGGAGGGCCGGGGGGGGCGCGCGTCGTGTCGACCGTGGGCACGGGGACGGGCTGGCGTGCCTGCTGTTCGAGGCGGCCGCGGAGCTCGGTGAGGCGCTGCTGGCTCTGCCCGGTGAGCTCCTGGACGGTCACGAGCTGCTGCTGCACGGCGAGCATGTCGGTCTTCATGTCGCCGCGCAGCTGCACGAGGTAGGCCTGCTGCGCCGCGAGCGCCTGCTGCACGGCGACGACCAGCGCGCGCAGCGAGTCGATTTGTGCCGCCCGCTCGGCGTCCGCGCGGACGCGGTCCGCCTTGAGCGCTTCGACCTGGACCTCGACGCGCCGGACGTCGCCTTTCAGCGCGCATCCGGCGGCGAGTCCCAGGCCGAGCAGCAGCGACAGCTTCCGCACCAACGGGGGCTCCGCGCTACGGCTGCTTCAGGACGTCCCCGCCGGACACGATCTCGAACTGATCGTTGCGGTTCTTCGCCCAGGCGTCATCGTTGTGCCCGGGGTCGAGCGGCCGCTCCTCGCCGTACGACACCGTTTCGATCCGACCCGCGTCGACGCCATGGCTCACGAGGTACTGCTTGGCCGAATTGGCGCGGCGGTTGCCGAGCGCGAGGTTGTACTCGTCCGAGCCGCGCTCGTCGCAGTTCCCGGCGATACGAATCCGCAGGTTCGAGTTCGCCTGGAGGATGGACACCTTCTGGTCGAGGATCGAAGTGTCTTCCGGCCGAATGTTGGCCTTGTCGAAGTCGAAGTGGAGCATCGTGGCGAGGAGCGCTTTCACCGCCTCGGTCGTGTGCCCCAGCGCGGCGAGCGAATCAGCCGCGCGCTGCCGCGCGAGCCGCTCGGCCTCTTCCGCGCGCCGTTGCGCCTCCTGCCGCGCCCGCTCCATCGAGTCCTGTCGCGCCCGCTCCGCCGCTGCGAGGGAGTCCGCGTTGGGACCCTGCGGCGCCGGCGGTTCCGGCTTGGCGCCGCCGCCGCATGCGGCGAGGGCCGCCGCGGCGAGGCCGCCCAGCACGAGCAATTCGAAGCGTTTCATCGTTGCGCCCTCTCCAGATTCAAGGGGTGGAAGCCGTGGTCTCCGGTAGCCGGGGAGACCAAGCCGGCAACCGCACACCGCCCTGCGGCAGTAGCACGCGGATCCGGCCGGTTTCGACATCGACGATCCAGAGCTGCCGATACCCCGACCGGTCGGACACGAACGCCAGGTGCCGGCTGTCGGGCGCCCACGTTGGATCCTCGTTCCGCCCTACGGAGGTGAGCTGCCGCACCGCGCGCGCCCGCACGTCCAGGACGAACACCTGGTAGGTCCCTCCGACGTCGCGGTGGAAGGCGACTGACTGCCCGTCGGGGGCCCAGTCCGGCGCGTAGGAGGCGCCGGTCACGCCGTAGTCGAACGGCGCGAACAACTGCTGGTCCGTCCCATCCGCGGCCATCACGTAGATCTGCGGCAACCCCGCTCGCGTCGACACGAACGCGATCCGCTGGCCGTCGGGACTGTAAGTCGGTGACAAGTTGTCTGAAAAGCGGCCCACGGTCAAGCGCTGTAAACAGCAGTTGTCCTTGATGTTGACCGTGTAGATATCGGTCCCTTCTTCGTTCGCTCGACTGAAGGCGAGCGTCTTGCCGTCGGGCGAAAAGGCGGGCGTGAAGTCGAGCGCCTGGCCCGTCGTCGCCACCGCGGTGCGCTTGCCCGTGACCCCGTCCTGCACGAACAGCCGGCCGTGGCCTTGCCAGAAGTCCATGTACGCGAAGCGCGAGCCGTCCGGCGCCCACGCCGGCGACATCGCGTTGTGATCACTCGACGAAACGAGCTGCACGTCCGCGCCGTCCTGATCCACGCCGTACACCTTGCCGTCCCGCACCACCAACACCCGGGTGCTCGCCATCCCCGCGACGCCGAGCGCCGCCTCCAGCACGCGATCCGCGAGGCGATGCACCGCGAGACGGAAGCCGCGGTCCTTGAGCGGCGGCAGGCGGGCGCGGAACTCGCGGCGCACGCCGCTCGCGGCCACGTCGTGCACCGTCACGACCGTCGTGTCGGCGGGCAGCGTGGCGATCGCGACCGCGAAGTCGGCGCCGAGCGCCTGGTACAGGGGGTAGTTGAGGCTTGTCGCCGCGGCGCCGCCCGTTCCACCCGTTCCGCCGGTCCGCGAGCGAGCGGCGGTCGCGGGCGTCGCCACGCGGATCGAGTCGCCCGCCGGGAGCGTGATCAGCTCGAAGCGGTCGCTGTAGTCGAGGTCACGGGCGATGATCGCACGCACCGAGTCGAGGGCAGGCGCCCGCCCGGGCAGGACGACCATGCCGGGTCGCACGCCGGGCCGATACACGATGCCGATGCGCACGCCGCGATCGACGGCGGAAGTATCCTGGGCGGATAGCCGGATAGCCGGATAGCCGGATAGCAGCGTCAGTGCGAGCACCGCCGTTCTATCCGCCCATCCGGCTATCCGCCTACCCGCCTTCATTGCCGCTTCCCCGAGAAATAGAAGCGCACGAACAGGACGTCGGAATTCCAGCCGCCCGGGAGCGACCCAAAGGCCTTGAAGCGCCCGGCCTCCTCGACCGCCCCTTGCGCCTCGAGGTCGAAGACGAAGTTGCCCGACCGCCGGACAAACTGCAGATCGCTCACCGACCCGTCACGATGCACGAAGAACGAAACCTCCGCCTCGAGGGGCGTACTCTGGAGCGGCCGTTGCCAGCGTCGCAACACCTGCGCCACGATGTTCTGCAGGTACTCGGGGAACGGGAACTCGACCCCTTCGGTGCTCACCGTGGCGACATCGGTGCCGGTGGACGGCTTCTCACCGGGGAGCGGCGCCGTCTTGGGCGTGATGCGCGGGGCGGCCTCGCGCCGCATCGTGTCCGCCACCGGCGGGGGCGCCGCCTGGGACACGGTGCTCTTCGGCGGCGGCTTGGCCTTGGGCGCCGGCGCGGGCTTCTCCTCGGCCGGCCGCTCGACGGCCTCCGGCGCCTTGCGCGTTTCCTCGGTCGGCGCGGGGGCGGCGACCAGGTGCACGCGGTAGGTCGGGGGCGGCGGTTTGCGCGCGTCGGCGGCTCCGACGACGAGCAACACCCCCGCCAGCGTGTGCACCGCGATCGTTCCCGCGAGGCCGACGCTCACGTTGGCGGAAGCCGGGCGGCGGGCTCTCACCGCGCGACCGCCTCCGGCTCCGCTACCAGCCCAACGTCGCTCACGCCCGACGCGCGGATCACGGCGAGCACCTGCACCACGTCCGCATAGGGGACCCGTCCGTCGGCCCGAAGGTACACCCCAGTGGGCCGTTTGGTTCGCACGAAGGCCGGGAACGTGGCCCGAAAGTCCTCGTAGCTGAGCGGGGCCTGGTCGAGATAGATGCGGCCCTCCCGATCGAGGCTCACGACCAGGCCCGACTTGGGGTCGAGGGGACGGGCCGCGGCGCGCGGCAGCCGGACGTCCACGCCGCCCTGCATGATCGGCGCCGTGATCATAAAGATGATGAGGAGCACGAACGCCACGTCCACGAGCGACGTGACGTTGATGTCGGCGGCGAGCGGCAGCTCGCCGTGCCCGCGCAGCCCGCCGCCCCCGCCCACGAGACCCGCCATGCTACAGCCTCCCTTCGCGCGCCATCGTCCCGATGATTTCCTGCGCGAACCCCTCCAGCTCGCCGGCGAACAAGCCGAGCCGATTTACGAACACGTTGTACGCCATCACAGAGGGGACCGCGACCGCGAGCCCGGCGACGGTCGTCACCAGCGCCTCGGCCACGCCCGGCGCGACGGCGGCGATGTTACCCGACCCGCCGACGGCGATGCCGATGAACGCATCCATCACGCCCAGCACGGTCCCCAGCAGCCCGAGCAGCGGGCTCACCGAGCCGAAGGTCGCCAGCCAGGGAATGAAGCGCGCCGCCGCGTCCCGCTCGGCCGCGACCTCTTTCGCGAGCACCATGCGGAGCGCCTCGAGCTGCGGCGTCGTGAGCGTGCTCTGGGTGGAGATCGCCGGGCCGTCGTCCGTCAGGCTGCCGGGCTTGAGCTCGGAGAGGAAGTGGATGCCTTCGCGCAGCAGGCGATTGTAGGGGGAGGGCGGGAGCCGCATCGCCGCCTGGTAGGCGTCCTCGAGGCGCGCCGCCCGCTCGATCTCGGCCATGAAGCGGTCCGCCAGCAGCCGCAACCTCCGGAAGTCCCACCACTTCTTGAAAATGAGAAACCAGGACACGATGGAGAACGCGACGAGGATCGCGAGCACGAACTTGGTCTCGCGACTCGAGGTGAGCACCAGTTCCCACGGCGTCGTGGGGACCGCCCGGCCGACTTGGAGAAACACGCGTCAGTCCTCCGCCACTGCTCGCAAGGTGAGTTGCAGCCCTTCCGCCAGCGTCGTCCGCGGCCGCCATCCGAGCGCGCGGGCCGCCTTGTCCACCGCGAGGACGTTGCGCCGCAGCTCGCCGGGCCGCCCCGCAGCCCGGCGGATCTCCGCCGGGCGGCCCGCGGCCGCGGCCAGTGCCGCGGCGAGCTGGTTCACGGATGTCTCGATCCCCGTGCCGATGTTGAACGCGCGCGAGTCGAGGTCGACCACCGGCGGCAGCGGGCGCTCGCTCGCCGCCAGGTTCGCTGCCGCCACGTCCTTCACGTACACCATATCCCGAGTCTGGTCCCCGTCGCCGAAAATCGTGAGCGGCTCGCCCTTGAGGATCCGCCCCGCGAAGATCGCCACGACGCCCGCCTCGCCGCTGGCGCTCTGGCGGGGTCCGTAGACGTTGCTGTAGCGCAGCGCGGCCGTCTCGATGCCATAGAGCTGGGCGAAGGTCGCGAGGTAATACTCCGAAGCCAGCTTCGCGGCCCCATAGGGGGAGATGGGCAGCTTGGGCGTGGCTTCGGTGAGCGGCAGCCGTGGGCTCTCCCCGTACACGACGCCGCCCGACGACGCGAACACCACCCGCCGCACGCCGCCCGCCCGGACCCCCTCGAGCAGATTCAGCAGCCCGATCACGTTGACGCTGCCGTCGAACACCGGGTCGGCGACGGAACGGCGCACGTCCATCTGGGCCGCGTGATGATTCAGGAGCGTGAAGCCGCCGGTGGCCAGCAGCTCGCGCGCCGCCGCCGAGCGCACATCGGCGTGGATGAAGCGCGCCGCCGCCGGCACGAACTCCCGGCGCCCGGTCGACAGGTCGTCCAGCACCGTCACCTCGTCCCCCGCGTCGAGGTAGGCCTCGGCGACGTGCGAGCCGACGAAGCCCGCCCCTCCCGTGACGAGGACCCTACGCGTCACCGGATCGCTCCAGACCGAACAGCTTCTTCAGCGACTCGAGCAGCCCGTACCCCCGGCCGGCTTGCGCGGCTTCCTTGAGGGCGATCGTGGGCTGGTGGAGGAACTTGTTGAGCAGCGCCTGGCTCAGGTGCTCGATCTGACCCCGGTCCTCGGGGCTCAGGTGCTGCAGGTGGCGCAGCGCGCGCTCGAGCTCGGCCACGCGCACCCGCTCCAGCCGGTCGCGGAATTCCTTGAGGACCGGAACCACCACCAATCCGCCATACCACGCCCAGAACCGCTCGACCTCCTCGCTCACGATGCGCTCGGCCGCCGGAATGTCGTCGCGACGCTCCGCCGCCGCCTGAGCGGCGACTGCCTGGAGGTCGTCGATGTCGTAGAGGAAGACGTTTTCCAGCTGGCCGACCGCCGGCTCCACGTCGCGCGGCACCGCCAGGTCGAGAATGCAGAGCGGCCGGCCGCCGCGGCGCGCGATGGCCGGCGCGACGCGCTCCCACGTCACCACGGCGTGCGGCGCCGCAGTGGAACTCAGCACGATGTCGGTATCCGCGAAGTGCTCCCACGCCTCGTCGAACGGCAGGGCGCGGGCCCCGAGCTGCTCGGCGATGGCCTTGGCGCGCTCGTAGGTGCGGTTCGCGACCAGGGTCACCCGCACGCCTTCCGAGACGAGGCAGGTGGCGGCGATCTCGGCCATGTCGCCCGCGCCGAGGATGAGCGCGGAACGGCCGGCCAGCCGGTTGAAGATCTTGCCCGCGACGGCCACGGCGGCGGAAGGCGCCGAGGCGGCGCCCATCGCGAGTCCCGTCTCGCTGCGCACCCGGGCGCCCACCAGGAGGGCGGACTGGAACAGGCGATGCAACACGGGCCCCGCCTGCCCCTTCGAGATCTCCCATGCCGCCCGCACCTGCCCCTGGATCTGCGGCTCGCCGAGGATCATCGAGTCGAGCCCGGAGGAGACACGGTAGAGGTGCCGCACCGCGTCACGGTCGCGCTGCACGTAGCCATACTCGTCCGCACTGCGGCCGTCGCCGAGGCGCTCGGAGAGCACGGCCCACACCGCTTCGAGGACCGTGTCCCCGGGCTCGGCGAGGTAGAACTCGGTGCGATTGCAGGTCGAGAGGAGCACGCCGCCCCGCGCGCCCGCCGCCAGCACGCGCTCGAGCGAGGCCGGGACTTCGCCCGCCGCGTGCGCGAAGCGCTCGCGCACATCGAGCGGCGCCGTGCGGTGGTTCACTCCGAAGACCGCGATGCTCATCGCCCCGCTCCCACCCCCTCTCAGAGAAACCGCTGGGTCCCCGGCGCGCTCAGCTTCAGCGCGAGGTAGACCAGCAACACGGCCGCGAAGCTCGCGATGCTCGCGAACGCCGCGCGGCGGCCCGCCCAGTGCCGTACCACGCGCACCCCGACCGCCCACCCCAGCACGATCCACGTGAGCGTCCCCCAGACGACCTGCGCCGGGTTGACCGACACGCCGCCCGCGTAGCGCACGCCGTACCCCAGCAGTACCCCGAGCGTCACCGTCGGGAATCCCATGATGAGCGCGAGATGGTTCATTTGGTCGAGGCGCTCGAGCGGTGGGAACAGCCGGAACACCTGCCCGAAGTGCTTCGCCTTGAGCTCGCGGAACTGGAGCAGGTAGAGCGCCGCGGCGATGAACGCGAGCGCCAGTAACGCCAGGCCGAGGATGCTCACGGTGATATGCAGGACTGACCAGGCGCCGCGCGCGCCCCCCCCCGTCGGCGCCGCGCCCGGAGCCAGGCCGATGAGCAGCGCGAGCCCGATGAGCCCAGTGGCAAGCGGCCCCGTGAACAGGGCCACCGCGGAGGCGCGGAACACCCGTTCGCTCACGACCTGGAGGACGATGAGGAACAGCGCCAGCATCGACAGCGCGGGCGCGACGCCGACCAGCGCGACCTGCGCGATCCCGACGACGTGTGCCGCCACCCCGGCGAGCGGGACGGCGAGCGTCACGGCACGGGGCGCCGGGTGCAGTCCCGCGAACGGCGCCAGCGCGAACGCAGTGGCCAGGGCATACAGCCCCAGGGCGATGAGATGGAGGATCAGCACCACAGTTCGAAGGGCGCCCGGCCGCCCCACGGGGGCGCCGGCAGCCCGCTAGGAGGGCATCTTCCGGATCAGCCGCACCGGCATACCCGGGACGAGGTTGGGATGCTCGATGTTCAGCACGAGCCCCGACGACGAGTGCTCGCGCGTGTGGACGATCTCGACCACCACCTGCACCTGCTCGGAGGCGCTGCCCGGCACCCCCGCCGACGGCCGGAACACCTCGAACATGTCCCCTGGCGTCACGCCTTCCGCCCGGCCCCGATTGATGAAGATGATCTGCTGCGGCCCCATGATGACGTGCACGTCCCGTTGCCCGATCACCTGCCCCTCGAGGCCCTGCTCCACGGGCGTCGGGCGGACCAGACCGGGGTCTTTGAACGGTTCGAGCGGCAGCGCCAGGTGTCCTTCGTGGATGCGCCCGAACTGCATGTTGGGCAACACCTCGGCGAGCACCTGCCGCCGCTGGATGTCGGTCACGCGGGCCACGCCGACCGGCACTACCACGCCGCCCCACCCCACGATGTCACGGTCGATGCGGACGAGGAGCAGGGAGTCGCCCACGTGGTAGGACGCGTTGCGCGGCGGCGCGACCGCAATCTGATCGAATGTCGTAGCGCTGGTCCGCTCGGTGAAGCGGGGAATGGCGGGCACCGCCGTGTTCCCGAGCACCTTCCCATACGGGAGGCTCTCGTTCTCCGTGAGGAACCCGGCCGCATAGAACTCGCCGCGACGCAGCGGGCGATAGGGCTGGTTCGCGTAGGCGCGCAGCACGTCCTGCACCTCGGAGGTGGCGGTGCGGCGCCGATCGAAGATGGTCTGATAGCTCTCGGCGGTCGACGGCGCCTCAACGACGGCTGCCGTGTCCAGCTCCGGCGTCGCCGTGACGGTGTCGGCGCCCGGACCCGTCTGCGCATGCACGGTGTCCGCCGCCTGCGGGCCGGCGACCGCGGCCGACTCAGGCGCCTGCGCGAGCCTCAGGCCCGTGAGGTTCAAGACCTCGCCCGGGTAAATCCAATGGGGATCGTCGATCAGCGCGGTATTGAGACGGTAGATTTCTGGCCAGAGCAGCGGATCGGTGAAGTACAGCTGGGCGATCGACCAGAGGGTCTCGCCCTTCGAGACGGTGTGGCTGGCTGGAATCTGCCCCGGGGCCGGCGCCGCGCGCGTCGTGTCCTGCGCGGCCTGCGTGGTGTCCTGTGCCGCGAGCGCGGGCGCCAGTCCCCCCCCCGCGAGCAGCCCTGCGACAAGGGCGAGCAGGGCTGCTCGCTCAGAACGGCAGATCGTCGTCCTCCTCATCAAGCGCCTCCGGGAACGCTTCGAGCGATTCCGCCTTGCCCTCGGGCGCCACTTTCGCCGCAGTCTTGGCGCGCGCGAACTCGCCCGCGCCTTCGCCACCTCCCCGGGACGACAGCAGGATCACTTCGCGCGCGATGATCTCGGTGACGTAGCGGGTCTGCTTCTCGCGATCTTCCCACGTGCGGTACTCGACGCGCCCTTCGACGTAGATCCGGTCGCCCTTTTTCATGTACTTCTCGGCCAGGTCCGCCAGTTGCGCGCCCTTATTGTTCCAGCAGATGACGCGGTGCCACTCGGTCTTCTCCTGCTTCTCCCCCTCCTTGCCCGTCCACTGCCGGCTGGTCGCCAGCGAGAGATTGGCGACGCGGGAACCGTTGTTGGTGCTCCGCACCTCGGGATCGGCCCCCAAGTTCCCGATTAGCATCACCTTATTGAGGCTCCGGCTCACGACGTACCTCCCAACGATAGGCGGGCGGGGCCCAAGGATGCCCCACAGTATATGACCCGCAAGTTATTCTGTCAATCAAAGATACGCCACTTGTATTAAAGTTTTGCAGACACCCGCGGCGCAGCGTCCGCGGCCCGGAGGACCACCGCGTCCTCGACCGGCCGGCGGTAGTAGCGCGCCCGCCGGGCGACCTCGCGGAAGCCCAGAGCCTCATACAGCCGGCGCGCGCTGGTGTTCGACTCCCGCACTTCCAGAAACACGATCCGCACGCCGCGCGCGCGCAGCGTCGCGAGCATCCGCTCCACCAGCGCTCGCCCGATGCCCTTGCGCCGGTGGGCGGGCGCGACGCCCAGGTTCAGAATCTCCCCTTCGTCGGCAGCGAAGTGCCCGATCACGTAGCCCGCGACGGTTCCGTGCTCCTCGGCGACGAGAAACGGCACACCCGCCCCGACGCACTCCGCGAAGTCGCCGGCGAACCAAGGATCGGAGAACGCGACGCGCTCGATCGCGGCGACGTCGCCGACATCAGCCCTCCGGGCGGGGCGAATCCGGTAAGGGGCGGCCGTGGTGCGCCTCCCATTTGGCCTGCGCTGCGGCAGGGCGACCATAGACGGGCTCCGCGGCATTCGGGTCCGCGATCATCCGCGCGGCGCCTGCGCGGTCCAAAAGCGACAGCAGCAGTGTAGCCCCGGGCGGAAGGTGTTCGGGCGCGACGGGATCGGCGCCGGTCCAACGGGAGACCTCCGAAGCGTAGCGCACCGCGCCGTCGCCCACCGCGACGCGCGGCCGAACCGGCGCGACGCGGGCCAGTTCGGCGACGGTGAGCGCCGCGGGCGCCACGAGCGTCTCCACCCGATCGGGGTGGAAGACGTACAGCGCCCCGTACACCTCGCCGCGCAGCGCGTCGAAGCACGCGGCCACGGGCTCGGACCCGAGCTTCAGGGCGGCGCCGGCGGCGGCAGCCATGAGGGACGGAATGGCGCGCAGCTCCAGCCCCGCTCCCTGGGAGAGCCCCTTCGCCGCGGCCCATCCGATCCGCAGCCCCGTGAAGCTCCCCGGGCCGTCCCCCACCACGATTCCCTCCAGGTCCCGCGGGGCGAGCCCCAGCCGACCGAGCACGAAGTCCACGAGACGGACGATCTCGGCGGCATGGCGGCGCGCCCCTTGGACGTGCGCCCCGCTTTGCGCCGTCGGCGGGCGGCCGGCGGCGACGCTCGCGACGTCGGTCGCCGTCTCGAGGGCGAGCCAGACGCCGCTCATCCCCGCTCCGCCCAGTGCGGAGTGCGGAATGCGGAATGCGGAATTGAGGCGGCGAGTTCGATCCCGGCGGCTTGCCGCCCCGATCGACCGGCGTACGGTCCATTCCGCATTCCGCACTCCGCATTCCGCACTTGTATCACCGGATCTCCTCCAGCTCCCGGATGTCCGGCGCGTCGCCGTAGCCCAGCCGGAAGTGCCGCGTCAGCGGCGGAGCCCAGGCGCCGGCGCGCTCGGGCCACTCGATCAGCACGATCGCTCCCCCCTCCTCGCGGACCATGTCGTCGAAGCCCAGGTCGCGTGCCTCGTCCGGCGCCTTGAGGCGGTAGCAGTCCACGTGGTACACGGGGCGGCTCGCCGGAGGGGGCGTCTCGTAGTGGTGCACCAGCGCGTAGGTGGGGCTGGTGGCACGCTCGCGTGCGCCGAGCCCGCGGCAGATCGCCTGAACGAGCGTCGTCTTGCCCGAGCCGAGCTCGCCCGACAGCCCGATCACGGCCGGCGCGGCGAGCGCGCGACCGAGTGCCTCACCGAACCGGTTGAGCTCGTCCGCGCGCAGGCGCATGGGACGACGTGTCTCCCTCGGCCCGGAGCTCGAGGATCTGATCGCGCAGCACCGCCGCGAGCTCGAAGTCGAGCTGCTCGGCCGCCGCCTGCATCTGCTGCTCGAGGAGGCGCACCAGGGCCTCGCGCTCCCGCGCGTCCGCGGGCCGCTGCACGGCGGGTTCGGCGGCCTTCGCCGTCTTCGCGTCCGCCACGCGCGTCGCAAACCGCACCTGGTCCACCGACTTCACAATGGAGCGCGGCGTGACGCCGTGCTCCACGTTGTACGCCAGCTGGGTCGCGCGACGGCGGTTCATCTCCTCGAGGGCACGCCGCATCGAGCCGGTCACGCGATCGGCGTACAGGATCGCCAGGCCATGCAGGTTGCGCGCCGCGCGACCCACCGTCTGGATCAGCGAGCGGTCGGAGCGCAGGAATCCCTCCTGGTCAGCGTCCAGGATGGCGACGAGCGAGACCTCCGGGAGGTCGAGACCTTCGCGCAGCAGGTTGATCCCGACGAGCACGTCGAAGTCGCCGAGGCGCAGCCCGCGGATGATGTCGACCCGCTCGATCGCGTCGATCTCGGAGTGGAGATAGCGCACCCGCACGCCGTGCTGCTGCAGGTAGTCGGTCAGGTCCTCGGCCATCCGCTTGGTGAGGGTGGTGACGAGCACGCGCTCGTTCTTCTTTTCGCGCCCCCGGATCTCCTGCAGCAGGTCGTCCACCTGGCCCTTGACCGGGCGCACGTCGACCTCCGGGTCCACGAGCCCGGTCGGCCGGATGATTTGCTCCACGACGACCCCACCTGACAGCTTCAGCTCCTCGTCGCCCGGCGTGGCCGACACGAACACGATCCGCGGCACGAGCCCCATGAACTCGTCGTAGCGCAGCGGCCGGTTATCGAGGGCGGACGGCAGCCGGAACCCGTAGTCCACGAGCGTCTGCTTGCGGGAGCGGTCGCCCTCGTACATCCCGCCGAGCTGCGGCAGCGTCTGGTGGGACTCGTCGATGATGACGAGATAATCCTCCGGAAAGTAGTCGAGCAGGCAGGCGGGCCGCTCCCCCGGCGCCCGGCCGGTCAGGTGGCGCGAGTAGTTCTCGATCCCCGTGCAGCGGCCCACCTCGAGCAGCATGTCGACGTCGAAGTTGGTCCGCGACTCGAGGCGCTGGGCCTCGAGCAGCTTGTTCTGGACCCGGAGCTCGGCGAGCCGCTCCTTGAGCTCCGCGCGGATCGCCCCGACCGCCCGCTCGATGGTGGGCCGCTCGGTCACGAAGTGTGTGGCGGGGTAGACCGCGGCGCGACCGAGGTCGGTGATGGTGTCCCCGGTGATCGGATCGATCTTGGCGATGCGCTCGACGGTGTCGCCCCAGAACTCGATGCGCACGGCCTGCTCGTCGTAGGCGGGGAAGACCTCCACCGTGTCGCCGCGCACGCGAAACGTACCGCGCTCGAACGCGACGTCGTTGCGCTGGTACTGCACGCCCACCAGCTCTTCCAGCAGCGCATCCCGGGCCAGGTCCTCCCCCACCGTCGCCGTGACCAACCGCTCCCGGTACATCTCCGGATCGCCCAGGCCGTAGATCGCGGACACGCTCGCCACGATGACCACGTCCTCCCGCTCCATCAGACTCGAGGTCGCCCGCAGCCGCAGCCGGTCGATGTCGTCGTTGATGGAGGAGTCTTTCGCGATGTAGGTGTCGGTCTGGGGGACGTACGCCTCGGGCTGGTAATAGTCGTAGTACGAGATGAAGAACTCGACCGCGTTGCGGGGGAAGAACGACTTGAGCTCCCCGTACAGCTGCGCCGCGAGGGTCTTGTTGTGCGACAGGACGAGGGTAGGCCGGCGGAACCCGGCGATGACGTGCGCCATCGACATGGTCTTGCCGGAGCCGGTGACGCCGAGCAGGGTCTGGTAGCGGTCGCCCCGGGCGAGCCCGGCCGCGAGCTCCCGAATAGCGCGCGGCTGATCCCCCGCCGGCGCGAACGGGGAGACGAGTTCAAAGGGCATCCGGGAAAGTTAACTGGCCAGGGGGGACGCCTGGGGGCCGGGGGAGCCGGGGGGGCCCGATTCGCGGCGCGACACGTCGGTCACGCCCTTCACCCGCCGGACCGCCCGGATGACCTTGTTCAGGTGGGTCTGGTTCTCGACCTCCACCAGCACCGCGCCGAACACCGCCCCGTCCCGCGTGGCCAGTTCGGCCGACCGGATGTTGGTGCCGGACTCGCTGATCGCGGTGCAGATGTCGGCGTAGAGCCCGCGGCGGTCCTCGCCGCCCACGGCCAGCCGCACGACGAACGTCTCTCCTTCCGATTCCTGCCAGTCGATCTCAATGCGCCGCTCGGCCTCGGCCGACAGGACCAGGAGGTTGGGGCAGTCGCTGCGGTGGATCGAGATGCCGCGGCCCTGGGTCACGTAGCCGACGACCTGGTCGCCCGGCACGGGCTGGCAGCACTGGGCGTAGCGCACCATGAGCCCGTCCACCCCCTGGATCTTGATGCCGCGGCCCAGGCGCAGCCGCTCGATCACGCGACCGAACGCGGTCGGCTTCGGAGGCTGCAGCTCGTCGGCCGGCAGGTCAGGGTAGAGCGCCCGCATGATGGCACCGAGGGCGATGTCGCCGCGCCCCAGGGCGGCCTGGAGCTGCTCGGGGGTTCCCACGGAGAGCGTAGCGGCGGCCACCTGCAGGCGCTCGTCGTCCGGGAGAGCGAGCCGGCGGCGCCGGACCTCGCGCGCCAGGATCTCCTGGCCGAGCTCGAGGCTTTTCTCGTGCTCCTCCTGCTTGATCCACTGGCGGATCTTGTGGCGCGCGCGCGCGGTCTGCACGTGCGCGAGCCAGTCGCGCGACGGCTTCGCCTGCGGGCTGGTCATCACTTCGACGGTGTCGCCGTTCTTCAGGGGCCGGTGCAGCGGCGCGATGCGCCCGTTGATCCGCGCCCCCTGGCAGCGCTGGCCGACCTCGGTGTGCACGGCGAAGGCGAAGTCGATCGGCGTCGCCCCCTTGGGGAGCCGCTTCACGTCGCCGCGCGGGGTGAAGACGAAGATCTCGTCCTGGTAGAGGTCGACCTTGAGGAACTCGAGGAACTCCTCCGGCGTGTGCGTGTCCTGCTGCAGCTCGATCAGCTGGCGGAACCACGCCAGGTGCCGGTCGAGCTCGTCGGCGCTTCGCTTGCCTTCCTTGAAGAGCCAGTGCGCCGCGATGCCGTACTCCGCGGTGTGGTGCATCTCACGCGTGCGGATCTGGATCTCGTAGAGCTGGCCGCCGGGCCCGAACACCGTGGTATGGAGCGACTGGTAGCCGTTCGACTTGGGGCTCGCGATGTAATCCTTGATCCGTTCCTGTACCGGCGTCCACTTGTGGTGGATCGCCCCGAGCACGTGATAGCACTCGGGGATGTTGTTCACGAGCACCCGCACGGCGAGCAGGTCGTAGATCTCCTCGAACGGCTTGCCGCGCTTCTTCATCTTCTTGTAGATGGACCAGAGGTTCTTCGGCCGACCCGTGATCTCGCACTCGGTGAGCCCGGCGGCCTGCAACTCCTCCTCGAGCGGCGCCTGCAGCCGCTCGATCGTCCGCTCCCGCTCGACCTTCTTCGCCCGCACCTGGCGCGACAGCGCGCGGTAATCGTCGGGCTCGAGGAACTTGAAGGCGAGGTCCTCGAGCTCGGCCTTCACGCCCGCCATGCCGAAGCGGTGTGCCAGCGGCGCGTAGATCTCGCGCGTCTCGAGCGCGATGCGGCGCTGCTTCTCGTCGTCCAGGTGCTCGAGCGTCCGCATGTTGTGGAGTCGGTCGGCGAGCTTGATGATGATGACGCGGGCGTCCTTCGCGATCGAGAGCAGCAGCTTGCGATAGTTCTCCGCCTGCTCCTCGGCGGTGGAGCGGAAGGTGAGGGTCGAGAGCTTGGTGAGCCCGTCCACCAGCTCGGCGACCTCGGGGCCGAAGGTGCGGCGGATGTCGTCGAGCGAGACGTCGGAGTCCTCGACCACGTCGTGCAGCAGCGCGGCCGCGATGGTCGTCGAGTCCATCTGCTGCTCGGCGAGAATCGTGGCGACGGCGACGCTGTGGGACACGTAGTCGTCCCCCGACTGGCGCTTCTGGCCGCGGTGGGCCTGGGCGCTCACCCGATAGGCGCGTGCGAGCAAGTCGAGGTCGAGGCGGTCCCGTTGGGACGCGACGGCCCGGGCGAGCTCGGGAGCGAGGATGGGAGCGGTGCTGGTCACAACTGGAGGATGGCGAGTCCCTGGGGCCGAGTCAACGCAGGCTCGGAAAAGGCAAGGCCGCCGGGGCTTACAGCAACCCCGCCTCCGCGAAGCTCACGTAGCGATCCCCGCCCACGATCACGTGGTCGTACACCGGGAGATCGAGCAGCCGGCCCGCGTCCACGAGTTGCCGCGTCACCGCCCGGTCGTCCGCCGAGGGGGTGGGGTCGCCGCTCGGGTGGTTGTGCACGACGATGATCCCCGCCGCCGCCTCGGCGATCGCCGCCCGGAACACCTCGCGCGGATGCACCAGCGAGCTGTTCAGGATCCCCCGCGTGATCAGGAGATCGCCCAGCACCTGGCTCTGGCTGCCCAGGGCCAGCACGTGGAACTCCTCGACCGTCAGATCGCGCAGCCGGGCGCCGTAAAAGCGCTGCACATCCGCCGGACCACGAATCCGCTCCGGCGCCGGCTCCTCCTCGGCGCCCACCCGGCGTCCCAGCTCGAGCGCCGCGGTCACCCGCGCGGCCTTGCTGCGGCCCACGCCGGGCACCCCAGCCAGCTCCGCCGAGGGCCGCCCGGCGAGCCGCCGCAACGAGCCGTCCACCCGCCCCAGCAGCTCCCCCGCGACCGCCAGGGCATCGCGCCCCGTGCAGCCCGTGCCCAAGAGGATGGCCAGGAGCTCCTGGCCCGTCAGCGCAGCGGGTCCCAGCGCCCACAGCCGCTCGCGGGGACGGTCGGATTCGGGGTGCTCGGACAGGCGCAGTGCCATGAAAGCAAGCTACCGGGGGACAAGGGAACAGCCGTATCCGAAAAAGACGGAGGGGCGCAGCAACCCGCGCCCTCCCGTGCAACGGTCCGACCGTCTGACTGTCCGACTACACCGCCGCCCCGTGGCACTTCTTGAACTTCTTGCCGCTGCCGCAGGGGCAGGGGTCGTTGCGGCCGACACCGGCGTAGGGGTTCGCCGCCGGCGCCACCGCTCCCACCCATGATACGGGCCGTCCGAGGCGATGGATCACCAGCGACGTCTCACCTTCCCCGCGCGGCCTCGACGGCGATGATCCCGTCTGCCACGGCTTCCAGATCCGGCCCGACCACGTCGGGCCGCGGCGCTAAGGGGTCGAGGACCTTGCCCGGACGACTTACGAAGGCCGCCGCACAGCCCGCCCGCAGCGCACCGGCGACGTCCCACGAATGCGCCGCCACGAGGCGCATCTCGTTGACCGGCACCCCGAGGCTCGTGGCAGCCATGCGATACACCTCGGGAGCCGGTTTCAAGCGACGAACGCGGTCGACCGAGAGCACCTGCTCGAAGTAGCCCCGGAGGCCGGCGTGGCCGAGTTGCGCCTCCGCAGCGTCGCTGCTGGAGTTGGTCAGCGCAGCGAGGCGGAATCCGGCCTCCCGAAGGCGCTCGAGACCGGGCCGGGCGTCCGGGTGGGACGGCAGTGCACGCATACCGCCCAGGACGGCCGCGCGGGCGGCCGGCGTCAGCTCGACGCCGCGTCGCGCGGCCACCATCGTGAGTGCGGCATCCCCGACGACGCCGAAGTCGAAATAGACGGTCGATACCGTCGCGGAGATGGCCAGCTCGATCACTTGCGCGAACCATTCCGCGCGGACGGCCGCGTCACCGAACACCTGGCGGAAGTGCGGATCGAGAGCGCCGAGATCAAGCAAGGTCTCGTTCACATCGAATGCGATCACCCGGCCCATGTCAGCCGCGCGGATAGCCGAGCGTCATCAGCGCCGCCGTGATCTCGTCGAGAATCGCGGGGTCGTCGATCGTAGGCGGCACGCGATATTCGACCCCGTCCGCGATCTTCTTCATCGTGCCACGCAGGATCTTGCCGGAGCGCGTCTTGGGCAGCCGCTGGACGACCGTGGCGGTCTTGAAGCACGCGACCGGCCCGATCCGCTCGCGCACCATGTCGACCAGGTCGTGGGCCACAGCTTCCGGCGTGCGTCGCACTCCCGCCTTCAGCACGATGAATCCCAGCGGGACCTCGCCCTTGAGGTCGTCCGCCACCCCGACGACGGCGCACTCGGCCACGTCGGGATGAGAGGCTAGAACCTCCTCCATCGCCCCCGTGGAAAGCCGGTGGCCGGCGACGTTGATGATGTCGTCCGTGCGGCTCATCACCCAGAGATAGCCGTCGGCATCCTTGTAACCGGCGTCGGCGGTGAGATAGTAGCCGGGACACGCGGTGAGATATGATTGGACGAAGCCCGCATCGTTGTTCCACAGGGTGGGCAGGCAGCCGGGCGGCAGGGGCAGCTTGATGACGACGCTCCCGGTCTGGCCCGCGGGGACTTCGTGACCATCGGGTCCCAGCACGCGCACGTCGTACCCGGGGACCGCCCGCGCGCACGAGCCTGGCTTCACCGGGATCATCCCCAGGCCGAGGCAGTTCGCCCCGATCGGCCACCCGGTTTCGGTCTGCCACCAGTGGTCGATCACTGGGACGCCGAGCCGCTGCTCCGCCCAGTGGAGCGTGTCGGGGTCGCACCGCTCACCGGCGAGGAAGAGCGTCCGGAAGCGGCTGAGATCGTAGCGCCGGATGTATTCGCCGTTGGGGTCGTCGCGCTTGATGGCGCGGATCGCGGTAGGCGCCGTGAATTGGACACGCACGCCGTGCTGGGAGATCACGCGCCAGAAGGCGCCGGGGTCGGGCGTGCCCACCGGCTTCCCCTCGTACAATATCGTCGTGTTCCCGTTGAACAGCGGGCCGTAGAGGATGTAGGAGTGGCCCACGACCCAGCCCAGGTCGGAGGCGGCCCAGTAGACCTCTCCGGGCTCCACCCCGTAGATGTATTTCATGCTCCAGGTGAGCGCGACCAGGTGCCCGCCGTTGTCGCGGACGACCCCCTTCGGCATGCCGGTCGTGCCCGACGTGTAGAGGATGTACAGCGGATCGGTCGCCGCCACCGGTACGCACTCCGC